>Ga0116229_10008207_pt1 | contig 16284 bp, 16 predicted proteins | sample S1TSphgellanicum_3_FD_87313 | JGI IMG/M metagenome (GOLD analysis project Ga0116229, IMG submission 87313) | Host-associated microbial communities from peat moss isolated from Minnesota, USA - S1T2_Fc - Sphagnum magellanicum MG | ecosystem: Host-associated > Plants > Peat moss > Unclassified...
CCTGCTCCGCAACCGTGTCATGCGCGTCCATCACCACGACCACCACGTGCGCGCTCTCGATCGCCTGCAGCGTCTTGATGACGCTGAATTTCTCCACCGCTGCCTCGACGCGTGAACGGCGCCGCACGCCGGCCGTGTCGATCAAGGTATAGCGCTCGCCGTCGCGTTCGAACGGCACGAACACGGCATCGCGGGTCGTGCCCGGCTCATCGAAGGCGACCATGCGGTTCTCGCCCAACAAACGATTTATGAGGGTGCTCTTGCCGACATTGGGACGCCCGATGATGGCCACTTTGATGCCGGTCATCTCCGGACCATCCTGCGGATCCGGCGTCAGTCCGGACAGCGCAGTCTCCAGCAGCGAGATCACTCCTTGGTCATGCGCCGCGGCGATCGGTACAGGCTCTCCCAAACCCAGTTGGTGAAAGTCCGCCACCGCCATATCGTGATCGAAGCCCTCGGTCTTATTGACGGCCAGCACGATGGGCTTGCCGCTGCGGCGCGCCAGCTGCGCGACGAACTGATCCTGCGGAGTGACGCCGGCGCGACCATCCACCAGCACGATAAGACGATCCGCCTCCTCGATGGCACGCTCGGTCTGCTCCACCATCAAGCCTTCGATGGACTCCGCGTGCTCCACCAAGCCGCCGGTATCGACCACGATGCAAGGCACTTCGGTGCGCCGCGCAAATCCGTACTGCCGGTCGCGCGTCAGACCCGGCAGGTCCGCGACCAAGGCGTCGCGCGTCTCGGTCATGGCGTTGAACAACGTCGACTTGCCCACGTTCGGACGCCCTATCAATGCGACGACCGGCAGCATGTGCGTCTGCTCTGCTTACGGACTGGGCGCTGGAGCCGGCGCGGCCACAGGCGCACCCGGCGGCTCTGCGGGCGCAGCCGCCTCGGGCATCGGTGCCTTCGGTGAGACCCGGTATGCCGCCAGGCTGCCGCCATCCGTGAGCACCACCACGGTGTCCTCGAAGGCAGCAGGCGCACTCGACACGCGTTGCTTGGCGACCTTCACCCGCGCCACCAGCACGCCGGTGTTCTTGTCCAAGAAATGCACATACCCTTGATAATCGGCGATCGCCACCGCGCTCGAAATCGCCACCGGTGCGCTCAACGCACGGCGTTTCACTTTCTCGTTGCGCCACACTTCCGAGCCATCCCTTTGGCGCATGGCGACGATGGTGCCGTCGGATTGCGTCACGTAGATGTTCTCCTCGTCCGCCGCCAGACCGCGATAGCTCGACATGTCGTGCGACCACCAGATCTGCCCGGACTCGAGCGCGATCATGGCGGTGCGGCCCTGGTAGCCGGCCGCGAATACATTGTCCCCGACCACGTGCACGGCCGAGTCGATGTCGACCAGCCGGTCCAATTCGGTACGGCCATGCGGTGAGGCCAACGCCGTATCCCACACGGTATCGCCGTTGGTGAGCGATACCGCCATCACCTTGCCATTGTCGAAGCCGCTGATGGCCACATCCTTGGCGATGATCGGGGTGGCCGTGCCTCGCAGACTCAGACGCGGCACCTGCTGCTCGACCGACCATAGTTCCTTGCCGGTCTGCGCGTTCAGACCGTGCAAGCGTCCATCCACCGAGCGCAACACGACGACGCTCTCACTGATCGCAGGCGCCGACAGCAGCTCCGAATTCACGCGGGCGCGCCACAATTCCTTGCCCGTCGCACCATCGAAGGCGAGGATGGCACCCTTGCTCGAACCCACCACGACCATGCCGTTACCCGCCGCGGGACCGGCCGACAAAGGCATCTTCAGCTTCTTCAGCCAGACGTGCTTGCCGCTTTCCAGCGATATCGCGACCAACTCGCCCTTGTGGCTGGCCGCAAACACCAGCCCGTTGTCGATGGCCGGACCCAGGCCGAGCCGCAGTTTGATCTGCTTCTTATTGGCGCCGACACCCTCACCCCAGAGTTTCTTCACGGGCAGCGTCTGTGGAAAATCCACCAGCTTCGCCGGCGGCTCGACGTCTTTGTCCTTGCTGCAGCCGGCCGCGATCAGCAAAGCGGCGGACAGACTCAAGGAGAGTAAAAGACGCATCAGTGTTTGACCATGTTGAGTTTTTCCAAAGGTTTGTCGGCTGCGCCCAAGTCGGCCATTTTCATCTCCACCATGGCGGCGTCGACACCGCCCGCGTCGGCGGCTTCGAGCGCCGCCTTGTATTCGGCGATGGCGCCCGGCACATCCTTCTTGGCATACAACGCGTCCGCATGCGCTTCGTGGTAGCGGCCGGCGAAACTGCCCGGTGTCGCCTCCGACAACAATTTGATCGCCTCGTCGGGCTTGCCCTCATCGATCAACACGCGCGCCAATCGCAAGCGGGCGATCTGCCGCAACTCCGAGTCCTTCGAACCGCTCATGACTTCGCTGAGCGGCCCGATCGCATCGGCATCGTGGCCCGATTCGACGTCCATGCGCGCCAGCACCAATTTTGCCTGGTCCGCGTAGGGCGACGACGGATAGTCCTTGATCAGATCGTTGGCGATCTGCCGCGGCTTGGTCTCGTCCCCGGATTGCAAGGCGCTGGTGAGCTGCGAGAACTGCGCACCCGCCTTCAGTCCGTGGTCGTTCTGATAGTTCAGATAGTAGCGCCACCCGAAAAAGAGTCCCGCTCCGATCAGCGCCCCGATGATGAGCACCGGCGCGTATTCCCGCACATAGCGCTTGACTGCCTCGAGCTGTTCATCATCCGTCAGATAGTCTTCGACCATGTCTGCTCCGAGTTCTCAAGCCTTAAGACCCAACAACAGGCCCAGGCGTTCATTGATTTTCTCGAGAGGGCACTCTTCCTGCGACGCCTCGCGCCGCAGGGCTTTCACGGCCACCACGCCGCGCGCCACCTCATCCTCCCCCAACACCAAGGCAAACTCCGCGCCGCTCTTGTCGGCACGCTTGAACTGCGCCTTGAAGTTGCCGCCGCCCAGGTTGATCTGCAGCTTCAGCTGCGGCCATGCATCCCGCAGCCGCTCCGCGAGCAGGCACCCCGGCTGCTGCGCCCCCTCGCCCACCAACACCAGGTAAACCTGGGGCTGCTGCCGTTGCGTGGTCAACCCCTGCTTCTCCAGCAGCATCACGATACGCTCTTGGCCCATCGCCCACCCGATGCCCGGCGTGGCCGCCCCGCCCAACTGCGCCACCAGGCCATCGTAGCGCCCGCCGGCGCAGACGGTGCTTTGCGAGCCCAGCACATCCGTGGTCCACTCGAACACGGTGCGTGTGTAATAGTCGAGTCCGCGCACCAGGTGTGCATCCACATGGTACTCGACGCCGGCGGCGCGCAACTGTCCGCACAAGGTGTCGAAGTGGGCGAGCGACTCGGCATCCAGCGACTCGATCAGCCGCGGAGCGCCGGCGATCAGCTGCTGCATGTCCGGATTCTTGCTGTCGAGGATGCGCAGCGGATTGCCTTGCAAGCGCCGGCGGCTGTCCTCGTCCAATGAAGATTCATGCGCGCCGAAATAGCGGCCAAGGTGCTCGCGGTAGGCGGCGCGCGAGGCCGGGGTGCCGAGCGAGTTCAGCAGCAGTTTGACGCGTTTCAATCCCAGCCGGCGCAGCAAGCGCGCCGACAACAGAATCATCTCCGCATCGATATCCGGACCCTCGAAGCCAAAGGCTTCCGCATCGATCTGGTGGAATTGGCGATAACGCCCGGCCTGCGGGCGTTCCCGCCTGAACATTGCGCCCATGCACCACAGCCGCATCCGGCCCTCGCGCAGCAAACCGTTGGAGATCACCGCGCGCACGATTCCGGCGGTGGCTTCCGGGCGCAGCGTGATGTGATCCTCACCCTGGTCGATGAAACTGAACATCTCCTTCTCCACGATGTCCGTGAAGTCGCCGATCGAGCGCTTGAACAGCTGTGTCTGCTCGATCACGGGAATGCGGATTTCATCGTAGCCGTAGGCCGCGAATACCTCGCGCGTGACGCGCTCCAGGTGCTGCCACGCCGCGATTTGCGTGGGCAACACGTCATGCACGCCGCGTAAGGGCTCTATGATCTTGCTCAAACGCCTCTCCGGTCAGCCGGGTGGACGAGCGGACGTTTGCTCGGGCCGCGTGGTATCACGCCGCAAGACGCCGTCGGCGCCCGCTTCGAATCGCGCCACATCGCCCGAGAAGAATTGCGGCCCGATCGCGACCGCCCGGCCGTTGATCTCCAGCTGCACGCCATTGGCCGAGCGCAGGTATACATGCAACGGCGCGGTGCCGGCAATCGTCTTCACCGTATTGGCCGATTCGTTGCCCGCGAAGGCGCGATTTCCCAGCGCATCGCGGACATCCACCCAGGAATCTGCGGTAAAGCTCAATGTGAGACGCGCCCGACCCGCGGGCGGCGTCACCGCGGCTGCCGCAGGCGCAGCCGGCGCAGGGACGCCCCGCGCATCGGCGGGTGCGGCCGTGACCTTGCCGGTTGTCGCCGTGACCTTGTCCACCACTCCCCCGCCGGCGCCCGTTGCGGCCGAGGGTCGCGGCGCGGCGGTGTGCGCCGGAGCATAGTCGAGCGCGGTGACGGGAGCCGCGGCGACATTGTCGCTCTCATCCAAATCTGCCGTTGCCGGTAGCTCCGCAACGTCGGCCACCGCACTGGCGGACGGCGCGCCGGCCGCGGCCGCCCGGCTGGCCGGCGCTCGGGCTCGCTGCTGCCAGGGCTGCCACCACATGATGCTGATCAGCAGAATCACCGCCCCAATGGTCGTCGCAGCCTGACCTGGCGATACGATGCGCGACACGCGAGGGCCGTGACGCGAGCCCACCGGAATGCTCGAGATGTCGCGGCTGATCGCCGCCTGCCCCTGCGGCTCGAAGTCCGACATGATCTCTTCGGCCGGCAATTCGAGCATGCTCGCGTACTTTCGGAGGTGCCCCTTCGCGTATACGGTTGGACCGATGCGCGCGTACTCGCCCGCCTCCAACGCGTCGATCACCCACGCGTCCAGGTGCATCTCGTCTGCCGCCTTCTGGGCGCTCAAGCCCCGCTGCTCGCGCGCGGCCTTGAGTCGCGCCCCCGGTGTTGGCTTCGGACCGTTCATCGATCGATGCCGGCGCGCATATTCCTCGCCTGTTCGGAGTCCGGAAAATCCGTCTGCACGCGGCGCGCAAAGCCCGCGGCAGCGGCGCTGTCCCCGAGCTTGCGGGCCGCACGGAATCCCAGCCACAAAACCTCGGGCGTCGCTTCGTTCACGGCCAGATACTGCTGCACCACATCGCGCGCCTGGGCGGCATCGCCGCGATCGAAATCGATGTTGCCGAGCTGCAGCTGCGCCTCCGGCATATTGGGGCGATACGCCAGGGCGCGATTGAAGTAGCGTTCCGCATCCACAAGGTCCCCGGTGCTGCGCAGGCAGACCCCGGCATTGACCATGGCCACTTCCGGAGTCTGGTACAGCGGGCTGTCGGCGACCTCGGCGAACAGTTTCTCACCCGCCTGAGCCTTGCCGGTGCGGCACAGAAAGCCGGCATAGGCGTTGACGATGTTCGGATCGTTCTTGCCCAGCCGATACGCGGTTGCATAACCATGTTCGGCCTTGGGAATCTCGCGCAGCCGCTCGTACACCAATCCTGCCGTCATTTGCACGTCCGCGTTCTGCGGATCTTGGATCAACGCTTTTTCGATGAAGTTGCGCGAGTCCATGAGCTTGTTGAGTTTCATGTACTCGATCGCCAGCTGCATGTTGCTTTGCGCCATCTGCTGCGTGGTTGCCTTCTTGAATCCGGAATTGTTGTGCGCACACGCCGCCAGCATCACCAGCGCGATGAACATCGCGGTCCGCGCCGCCGTCCTCATGGGAGCGGCGCCTCGACGCGCAGCGCGCTCATCTTGGTGCCGAGACGCACCAAGGTGCGATCCTTCACGCGACCCGCCAGCTGTCCGCATGCCGCATCGATGTCATCGCCACGCGTGCGGCGCGTGGTGGCGATCACACCGTTCTGATTGAGAATGTCGCGGAATTTCACGATCGCCGCCGGCGGCGAACGCCTATAGCGCGTTCCCGGGAAGATGTTGAACGGGATCAGGTTGAGCTTCGCCGGACGGCCCTTCAGCAAACGCACCAGCTGGCGGGCATGTTCCGGCTTGTCGTTCACGCCGTCCAGCATGACGTACTCGAAGGTGATGCTGCGTCCATTCTGCTGATCGATATAGTGCCAGCAGGCGGCGAGCAGTTCGGCGATCGGGTGCTTGCGATTGATGGGCACCAGCTCGTTGCGCAACTCATCATTCGGCGCATGCAGGGACACCGCCAAGGCCACGTTGCACTCCTCGGCCAGTTTGTAGATCTGCGGCACCAATCCCGAGGTGCTCAAGGTGACCCGGCGGCGCGATAAATCGTAGCCCAGGTCATCGACAAAGATGCGCATCGCCGGCAGCACGTTGCGGTAGTTCGCCAGCGGCTCGCCCATCCCCATGAACACGATGTTGGTGATTCTGCGGCCGTCCGAACCATCCTGCGTCGCCAATTCGCGATGCGCCAGCCAAACCTGACCGACGATTTCCGCCACGCTCAAGTTGCGGTTGAATCCCTGCTGCGCGGTGGAGCAGAACGAGCAGTCCATGGCGCAACCCACCTGGGACGAAATGCACAACGTGCCGCGATCCGGTTCGGGGATGTAGACCGTCTCGATGCCCTGCGCCTGATCCATGCGCAGCATCCACTTGCGTGTGCCGTCTTGCGAGACTTGTTGCGTGACGATTTGCGGCACGGCGATTTCGGCGACCTCCGCGAGCTGCGTGCGGAAGTCCTGTTTGAGATCGCTCATGACCGAGAAATCGTCCGCGCCGCGCCGGTAGATCCATTTCATCAGCTGGCGCGCACGAAAAGGTTTCGCGCCCAGCCGCTCAGCGACGAACGCCTCGAGTTCCGCGCGCGCAAGCCCCAACAAATTAGTGCGATCGCCGCTCACGTGGCTTCAAGTCCCCTTCATCCGGAAGTCGCAGCGCTACGCTAGCGCGTGCGCGCGCAGAGCTCAATTTCGCGGAAAAAGTAGGCGATTTCGCGCGCCGCCGTGTCCGCCGCATCCGAACCATGGACGATGTTCTCATCGATGCTCTTGGCAAGATCGGCCCGGATGGTGCCCTTGTCCGCCTTCTTCGGATCGGTGGCGCCCATCACCTCGCGGTTCTTCGCGATGGCGCCTTCGCCCTCCAGCACCTGCACCATCACCGGTCCGGAAATCATGAAGCGCACCAGGTCCTTGAAGAACGGCCGCTCCCGATGTACCGCGTAGAAGCCCTCGGCTTCCGCCTGAGACAACTGCATCATGCGCGCGGCGACGATTTTCAGACCCACCGCCTCGAAGCGTCGATAGACCTCGCCGATCAAATTGCGGCCGACGCCGTCTGGCTTGACGATGGACAGGGTACGCTCGATGGACATGAGAAACCTCGGGTCGGATCTTAAGGACCGCGCAGTGTACTGGAACTACGGCACCCCAAGCAATCTTCAATGACCGCCGAAGTATCTGTATTGATTGGAAAAACCGCGGCTTTTGCACCGCTTGGCAGGAGCGCGGCCGAGCTTGAAGATGACGGCGAAGCGCTGAACGCTGCCGGACGGGCTAAACGTTGAAGCTCTCGCCGCAGCCGCACTCGCCCTTGGCTTTCGGATTTTGAAACTTGAAGGCCTCGTTGAGGCCCTGCTTCACGAAATCCACCAAAGTACCGTCGATGAGCGGCAGGCTTGTAGGGTCAACCACAACTTTGACGCCATTAGCTTCGAAAACGGCATCATCTGGATTGATATGGTCGGCATAATTAACGACATAGGCAAACCCAGAGCATCCTGTCTTCTTGATGCCGACGCGCAATCCAATGCCCATGCCGCGCTGCGCCAAGTGCGCTCGCACTCGATTCGCCGCCGATTCCGTCAACAAGATCGCCATACCGCCGCCCTCATTCAGTTCCGCCACCTATACTCCACCATACATAACACGCCACCCCCTGGTACGCACGGAATTGGGGCGCGTTTTTCATTACCAATTGGTTAGTTGTATGTTTCGGGGCGTTTCTCAATGGCCAGTCGTCACTAGAGGATAATTGCGGCAGTTAACCCCTCGATCGCCATGACACCGCCGAAACCCAAAACGCCGTTGCTGATCTGCGCGTACCGTCCGCGCTATCTAGACACCGTACTCAATTGGCTGAGCCAGGAAATAGACGAGACTTACCGCGTGTTCGTTTGGGACAACGGGGGTGCAAAAGTGTTTTCCGCCGCATATGGTTTCGAAACCTATGCGTTGGCAGGTAGCGCAAGCGCGGGTCCAAAAAATGTCGGCAAAGCTATTGCGATGCATTACCTGGTCGACATCGTGGCCGGCGCCATGCCCGAGGCCACCTGCTATGTTTGCATGGACGACGATGTGATCGTCGATCGCGATCACCTGGATGCGTTGGTCGCGGCCGCCCACCGTCCCTTCGTAGGAATGGTCGCCGCCGGTTTCCACCCATTCAACAGCGCCATGCCGCCTGGCGGCTCCATCATCGAGTTCGACGCGTGCCCGGTCTGCGCGGCTGCCACGCAACTCACAGCCTGTCATCATTGCCGGGGCAGCGGTAAAGATCCCCACGGCCTCAGGCTTCGTACGTACTCGGCTAAAGACCGCACGGCGAATAACCTCGGCAAAGTGGCGGGAGGGCTGTTTGCCGTGTCTAAATCAGCGGTCGCCAAAACACAGTTTGCGCCTTATCTGTACCCGATTCTCACGCGACAGGGCGATAACAGCCCGATCGTTTACTGGAGCGAAGACGCGACGCTGGACACCGCGCTGGCCGGCATTGGATTCACGAACGGCTACCTTGAGATGCCGGATCTCACCCCGGCAATCCACCTTCCTGAGCTTGATGAAGAGTACATGCAGTGGAAGTTGAAAGCGCGCAAGGAACCACCGGTCGTGGGATTCCACTCGAATAAGGAATGAGATGAGCATGACACCGCCAACGAGCAAAATCCCGCTGCTGCTCTGCGCGTACCGCTCGCGCTACCTCGACACCGTGCTCGGGTGGTTGGCCTCTGAGGGGATCGAGGACAAATACAAGGTATTTGTGTGGGACAACGGCGGCGCGAAACGGATAGCCGCCAGGTACGGTTTTGAAACCTATGGATTGGGGGCCAGCGCGACCGCTGAGCCGGAAAACGTCGGCAAGGCGCTCGCCATGCAATACCTGGTCGATATCGTCGCAAAGGCACTTCCCAGCGCTGCCGGCTACGTGTGCATGGACGACGATGTGATCGTCGACTACGAACATCTCGACGCATTGGTATCCGCAAGCCAGCGGCCGTCCATCGGAATGGTCGCCGCACGTTTTCATCCCTTCAACACCGTCATGCCGTCTGGCGGCTCCCTTGTCTGGCTGGACCCGTGTCCAGCCTGCTCCGCATCGAAGCGGTCTTCAGACTGCTCACGTTGCCGTGGCTCCGGCAAGGATCCTCAAGGACTGGTTCTGAGAACCTTTCCCACCGAGGACCGCACGGTGGATGAAGTTGGCAGAGTCGCCGGAACGCTGTTTGCCGTTTCTAAAGCGGCTATCGCCAAATTGAGGTCCGCACCCTACCTCTACCCGATCCTCACGCAGGGAGCCGGCAACAGTCCTATCGTTTATTGGGCTGAGGACGCGACCCTGGATGTTGCTTTGACCAAGGAGGGTTTCACCAACGGCTACCTGCAGATGCCCGGCCTTACGCCCGCGATCCACCTGCCGGAACTTGACCGGGACTACATGGAGTGGAAAGTGAAAGCGCGGGTCGAGCCTCCCCTCGAGGCATTCAAATTCAAGACCTAAGGCGCGATGCGCTGGCCGCGCCGAGCCCTACCCCACGGCGGCTTGGCCAGCGGCGCGCCAGGCATCCTCCACGATCAACAGCCGCCCCAGCTTCTCGGCCGGCACGCCGAAGCGTTCAGCCAGCGCCGCCACCGGTTCGTGCAGGCCGGCGCCCAGCGGGTGGCCGACCGACTGTTCCGCAACCCACGCTGCCACGGCGATGGTGTGCGGACAGCCGAAGGCCAGGAAGCGAGCGTCGACACACCGTCCCTCCGCGACCTCGATGTCGAACTGCACCCAGGTGCCGCGCTCGCGGTTGCCCGCGCTGCCGCGAAACACCCGGGTCGAAACGCCCCCGATGACGCCGGCATGCGGCGCCGACTCGAAATAGCGGCGCGTCAATTCGCTGTAGCTCATGTGCCGGCTATCCGGCGCAGCCGCGGCACAGCCTCCTGCAGAACGGAGATGGCCACATCGATGTCGCGCTCCACCGTGAAACGTCCAAGACTGAGTCGCAGGCTGCTCTCGCTCAAGCGTTCGCTGCGGCCCAGGGCGCGCAGCACATAGGATGCCTCTTGCGTGGCCGACGTGCACGCCGACCCCGTCGACACGGCGATGCGCGGGCTGACAGCCGCCAGCAAGCTCTCGCCTTCGACGCCCTCGAAGGACACGTTCAACAAATTCGGCACCACGTGCTGCTCATCGCCGTTGCGCAGCACGCCGCCGATCGACGCCACGCCGCGCCACAGGCGATCGCGCAAGTCCGCGATGCGCCGGCCTTCGGCGCCCGGCATCTCATCCGCCAATTGGAATGCCAATCCCATCCCGACGACCTGATGCGTCGCCAATGTGCCGGAGCGCAAACCCCGTTCCTGGCCGCCGCCGAAGTGCAGCGCCGTCAAATGCACGCCGCCGCGCGTGCCCGCACCCGCGCGCGCAGCGCGCTTCGAGACCAGCAGGGCGCCCGCACCCTTCGGTCCGTACGCCTTGTGTGCCGACAGCGACATCAAATGCGCGCCTGACGCGGCGAAATCGACGCGGCACTTGCCAAAGGCCTGCGCGGCATCGACATGCAGCCAGGCGTGGCCGTGCGTGGCGCACACCTGCGCCATCGCGGCGATATCCTGCACCACACCGAGTTCGTTGTTGACGTGCATGAGGGACACCAGCACCGTGTCCGGGCGCAGCGCAGCGCCAAGCTGCGCCGGTTGGATGATGCCGCCACGCTCCGGCACGAGATAGGTAACCTGCCAGCCGCGCCGCTCGAGTTCGGCGCAGGGATCCAAAACCGCCTTGTGTTCGGTGCGCGCGGTGACGATGTGGCGACCCTCGCCGCGGTAGTAGCGCGCCACGCCGAAAATCGCCAGGTTGTCCGCCTCGGTGGCCCCCGAGGTCCAGATCACTTCCTCGGGATCGGCACCCACCGCGGCGGCCACCTGCGAGCGAGCGGTCTCGATCAAGGCTGCGGCCGCGCTGCCATAGCTGTGGCTGCTCGAGGCGGGGTTGCCGAACTCGACATCGGAGCTCAAGACCTGCGCCATGCGCTTGGCGACGCGCGGATCCACCGGCGTGGTGGCCGCGTTGTCCAGGTACACCGGCAACCCGCTCCGCACCTCTGCTGCGCTCATTTGCCCGGACGCTGCGCCGACTGCCCCCTGCGGCCCTGCACGGCGCTCAGGAACCCGCGCAAAATATTCAGTTCATTGCGGTCGAGTTGCGCGCGATTGAAGAGGCGCCGCATTCGCTCCATCAAGTGGCCGGTTCGATCCTCGAAATCGATCTCGTTCATCACTTGGTTGAGGTGCGTGTAGAAATGCTCGACATCGCCGGACGGCGCGAGCGGCAGCTCGAATTGCGTGTGCGATTGCGGCTGCTCGCGCGCCATGAACAATTCGTACGACAGCAACTGCACGGACATGGCAAGGTTGAGCGAGCAATATTCCGGGTTGGCCGGAATGCGCACCAGCACATTGCAGTGGTTCAGATCCTCGGTGGCGAGCCCATAGCGTTCGGATCCGAACAACAGCGCGCTGCGGTTCTCGGGCGGGAGTGCCACGACGCGCGCCGCCACGTCGCGCGGCGTCGTGAACTCCCAGTAATAGGAGCGCGGCCGCGATGTGGTGCCGGCGATGAAGGCGCAATCACTGATGGCTTCGGCCACGGTCGCCACGATGCGTGCGCCGTTCAAGACATCGTCCGCACCCGCCGCAAGGGCGTTGGCCTCCACATGCGGAAAGGAACGCGGCCGCACCAGCACCAGATCCGACAGCGCCATGTTCTTCATGGCGCGCGCCACCGAACCGATGTTGCCGGGATGACTTGGGTCGATGAGGACGATGCGAACGGGCGCTGCCATGCTCTGCTATTCTAGCGTCACTTTATGCAACCACTGCTCAACATCGGCATGCGGGCGGCGCGCCGTGCCGGTGATCTGATCGTCAAAAGCCTCTCGCGCCTGGATTCGCTGAAAATCGACAGCAAGGGCCGCAATGACTTCGTCTCGGAAATAGATCGAAAATCCGAAGCCGACATCATCGCCACCATCCACCGCAGCTATCCGCAGCACGCGATCCTGGCGGAGGAATCCGGCCGCAGCGGCACGGATGACACCGTCTGGATCATCGACCCGCTGGACGGCACCACCAACTTCCTGCACGGCTTCCCGGTGTTTGCCGTGTCGATCGCGGTGGAGCACCGCGGCCGGCTGCAGCATGCCGTGGTCTACGACCCGATGCGCCAGGAATTCTTCACCGCCTCGCGCGGCGAAGGCGCACAGCTCGAAGGCAAGAAGATCCGCGTCAGCGCACAGCGCAGCCTCGAAGGCGCGTTGATCGGCACCGGCCTGCCATTTCGTGCCGGCGTGCAGTACGTCGACGAATATCTCGCCATGCTCAAGGTCATCATGAGCACCGCCGCCGGCGTGCGGCGCCCGGGCGCCGCGGCGCTGGATCTTGCCTACGTGGCCGCGGGGCGCCTGGATGGATTTTGGGAATTCGGGCTGCAGCCCTGGGATACGGCGGCCGGCACCTTGCTGATTCAGGAGGCCGGGGGCCGGGTCGGCACGCCGGCGGGCGCCGAATACGCGCTCGGACCCAACATTTTCGCCGGTAACCCGAAGGTCTACGAAGGGCTGCTCGAAGCTTTGGGCCCGCTCACGTCCGGGGATTTGCGCACCTGAACGCTAGGAACTGCGCCCGGCTGCCGTGATCACGATTCCACGGCCCAGCTCGGATTTACGAATGCCGTAGAGGAAATAAATCACGATGCCCACGGCCAGGTAAATCAGGAAGAAGTTCCGTGTGGTGGGTGTCGCCATCAAGCTCAACAACAACATCACGCACATGGCCGCACCGATCACCGGGGTGACAGGATAAAAAGGCGTCCTGAAAGGGCGCACCAAGCCAGGCTCCGAGATGCGCAGATAAATGACCGTGATGCAGACGAGCGCAAAGGCGGTGAGCGAACCCACGTTCGCCAGGTCGCCCAATGTGTCCAGCGACATGAAACCGGCAGCCGCCACCGCAGCAATCCCCACGATGATGGTATTGATCCAAGGGGTGCGGAATTTTCTGTGAACTTGTGCCAGCGCCTTCGGCAGAAGACCGTCCTTGGACATGGTGTAGAAAATACGGGTCTGGCCATAGAGCAGGACCAGCATGACGCTCGTCAGTCCGGCAATGGCCCCCACCTTCACGACCAGGGCGAACCACCGCAGACCGATGTAGTCAGCCGCCAGCGCGAGCGGCGCCGGAACGTCCAAGAGATTGTAGGGAACGATTCCGACGAGAACGGCGCAGGTGGCGATGTACAGGATCGTGCAGATCGCCAAAGCGCCCAAGATGCCGATCGGCATGTCCTTGCCGGGATTTCGCGATTCCGCACCGGCTGTCGAAACCGCCTCGAAGCCGAGATAGGCAAAGAAGATCACGGCTGCACCATGTATCACTCCTACCATTCCATACTTGGTGGAGTTGTCTCCGGTGATCACAGACATCACGGCCCTACCGAGTTGTGGCCAAAATCCCATGGGCGTGCCCGGCGTGGGTGCCGGAATTTGCGCAGGGACCAGCGGCGTCCAGTTGACCGGGTGCACGTAGCGCGACCCGATGGCGATGAAGGCCAGAACTACCGAGACTTTGATGACGACGATCACATTGTTGACGGCCGCCGATTCGGACACGCCGCGCACCAGAACCAACGTCACCAAGGCAACGATGGCAATGGCGGGAAGATTGATCAGGCCGGTCGCGATGACATGGCCCGCCTCGTCCTTGATGGGAACGCCGGGCGCCGCGGTCAGGGCCGTCGGGATGGCCAGCCCCATGTCGTGCAGCAGGCTGACGAAATACCCCGACCAGCTCACGGCAACCGTCGACGCCGCAAGGCCGTATTCCAACACGAGCAACAAGCCCATGATCCAAGCAGGTCCTTCGCCCATGGAGGCATAGGTGTACGAATACGCGGAACCCGACACGGGAAGTGCGGAGGCCAGCTCGGCATAGCAAAGGGCGACGAAAGCACAGAGCAACCCGGTAATCACGAACGAAACCATGATCGCTGGCCCGGCGAACTCGGCCGCCGCGCGACCGGTTAAGACAAATATGCCTGCGCCGATGACACAGCCAATGCCGAGTAGCATCAGGTTGAGCGCACCGAGCGTGCGTTTCAGCTCTCCTTGCTGGTGCTCGGCTTGGATTTGATCGACCGATTTGCGCAAGAAAATGCGCCCTATTCCCTTGCTGGCCATCCGTCGATATCCCCTATGTTGTCAATGCCTCGGGGACCATAGCAGGGCTTGTGAGGTCCCGCAATCGAGACCCATTCGACCCCGGCGTCGAACTCAAGGCAGGCGGCGGCGCAGGCCGATGTTGATCGCCTCCACCACCGCCGCGAACGCCATGGCGAAATACAGATATCCCTGCGGCAGGTCCCAGTCCAGGGACTGCGCGATCAATTCGGCGCCCACCAACACCAGAAAGGCCAGCCCCAGCACCTTGATGCTCGGATGGCGATCGATGTAGCGGCTGACCGCCGAGGACACCAGCATCATCACCAGCGCCGCGGCCACGATCGCCGCCACCATCACCTCGATGCGCCGTGCCAGGCCCACCGCCGTGAACACCGAATCGAGCGAGAAGAGGATATCGATGACGCTGATTTGAAAAATGATGGGCCAGAAACGATTCATCATGCCCGGTTTTCGCACCTTCACCCGGCCGCGCAGCATGTCGCGGATTTCCATGATGCTCTCGACGACCAGGAACAAGCCGCCGCCGAACAGGATCAAATCCCGCCCGGAGATCTCGTCGCCGAGAATGCTGAACAGCGTCGCGGTCAAGGTCGCCATCCAGGTCACCGAGAACAGCAGCGCAATGCGCGTCAGCATCGCGAAGGTGAGTCCCAGCAACCGCGCACTGCGCCGCTGGGCGGCCGGCAGCCGGTCAACCAGCAACACCAGGAAGATGATGTTGTCGATGCCGAGCACGATCTCGAGCGCGGTGAGCGTCAGAAACGAGAGCCAAGCCTGCGGGTCTGAAAGCAGCGCCACGCGGCCCGTCGCTCCAGGCCCTAGGGAAGACCGTCGATTTCTTCGGGCTTGGTCAGCTTGCGCTCCAGCAGGTCATCGTTGCGCAATCCCAAATCCAGGGCCAGCGCCGAGGAGATGTAGATGGACGAATAGGTGCCCGCGATGATGCCGATGACCAGCGCCGCCGAAAAGCCGTGCAGCGTCTCGCCGCCGAAGATCAGCAGCGCCACGACCACCAGCAAGGTCACCAGCTTGGTCATCAAGGTACGCGACAGGGTTTGATTGATCGATTCGTCGATGACCTGCGAGATGGTCAGCCGGCGCGCCGCGCGTGCGCGCTCGCGGATGCGGTCGAACACGATCACGGTGTCGTTGAGCGAGTAGCCGATCACCGCGAGAATGGCCGAGATTGCGGTGAGATCGAACGTGATTTGCGACAGGGCGAAAAATCCCACCACGCAGATCGGGTCGTGCAGCACGGCGAAGATCGCACCGAGCGCCAGTTTCGGCGTGAAGCGGAACAGGACATAGATGAGGATCAGCACCAGTGTCGCCACCAGTGCCCATGCGCCTTTCAGGAACAGTTCCTGTCCCACCTGCGGACCCACCACCTCGGTGCGCTGCAGTTTCACGCCGCTGTCGGTCTTGGCGAAGATATCCTGAATGCGCGCACCGATCTGCTCGCCCTTGGCATTGGGGTCGGGCGGCAACCGCACCAGGATGTCGCGGGAACTGCCGAAGGCCTGCACCTGCGCGCCGCCCACGCCGGCCTGGGCCAGCGCCTCGCGCAGGCTCTCGATGTTGGGCGGCTGCGTGAAATTGGTTTCCACCACCACGCCGCCCGTGAAGTCGACGCCCAGATTCAAGTGGCGCACCGCGACCAGGACGAACGAGCCTAGTATGAGCACGGCCGAGAGGCCGTACCACACCTTGCGGGTGTTCATGAACGGGAAGCGGGTTACCTTGTGAAAAAATTCC
>Ga0116229_10008209_pt1 | contig 16279 bp, 14 predicted proteins | sample S1TSphgellanicum_3_FD_87313 | JGI IMG/M metagenome (GOLD analysis project Ga0116229, IMG submission 87313) | Host-associated microbial communities from peat moss isolated from Minnesota, USA - S1T2_Fc - Sphagnum magellanicum MG | ecosystem: Host-associated > Plants > Peat moss > Unclassified...
GTGGCTGCCTTTGCTGTCTCCCCCTACTCCTCCTCCCCCGGCCGCACCGCCAAGCCCTTCAACCCGCTGCTGGGCGAGACGTTTGAGTTTGTGTGCCCGGAGAAGGGGTTCAGGTGGGTGAGGGTGTGTGAGAAGGGGGGGCAGGGTTGGGGGGGGGACGAGTTGGACACCGTTCCCCCCCCCCCCCCCCACATCACATGAAGAGCCGTTCTATTTCTTTTGACCTAATAAAGTTTTCTCTAAAGTCACCCTCTCTTTCGCCCCCTCTCTGCTTTCATCCCTTATCCCCTCTTTCAGTGGTATCCGCAAAGTAAGGAAATCTCATTATGAAATGATGCAGCACTTGATGCACAAGGTTCAACAGTAATTATAGTAGTTGTTGTGCAGGTAGGAGCAGTGAAAATATATGTAGCAGCACTGGAGGCGCTCAAGAAAAACGAAAGAGGGGATGAAACTCAGTTTACCACCAAAATTGGTGGAAAAACTAGTTTGGGTCCCAGTTATTTTGTTTTGTAAAATTTCGTTCCCAATTACGCATTTGATGCCTTATAGTGCCGAAACTGGCCGTTCTCGCCCCCTAATCGCCTGACTTTACAGATAACTTTAATATCTGAGCTTGAACCTACCTCAATGACATATACAGAAGTTCCCCAGTCAAAAAAGTACCTTATATAATAAAGGAAGAAATATATAATTACTTCCTACCAAGGTAATAAGAACTGTTTTTTTTTCTTTTTTTTCTAATTTTGTGATGTAACCAAACTGGTGATCATCGCACAAAGATTTCATGAAATTTGGCTATAGACCAGATATGAAAGTAGAAAAGAATTTAACAATCCTTTTATATTTTGGTCAACTGCTGAAACCTGTTGTAGAAATCTGGTTTTCTGTTGGGCAGGACAGAATCTGGCAAGTTGTGGCCATTTTCATTTCATGAGCAAATGGGCTAACCCTGACAAACTCGCTAGCCCATAGACTCATTCTCTATTGGGTGACATAATTGGATCAAATGAAAGAGTGTCCTTCTTCTATCTCTAGTGTCCAATGAACTTGTATGAGAAGCAACCATTAGACATTCTTCATGGATTTTTTAACTTTTTTAACATTTGGGCTGAACAATGCCACCTTCAAATTGAAGGCGATTATTTTAGTACCAAGATTGTCAGACAAGCCTGGACTTCCACAGTTGAGGTGGGCATGGCTTCTGGGCATGCAATGCTCAAACATAGAAATACGTATGAGAGATGTTAGTAAGCCAGCTTCAGCTGGAGAATAACTTTCATTCCAAGTGGTGTCACAAGGACAATTTTTGGCTTTGAGAAAGCACCATCAGTTGGTGTTTTCTCCCACTGCAATATCTTCCGAACTTTTCAGATTTGTAATTTGGGGCTGTTTTTACTCCCTTCCCCTCTAGGGTTTCCTCCGAAGAAGATCACTCACTGATGATATGCTTTCAGTTCTTGCTAGGGCTTAGTTTCCTAAACCCTTTGAACATTAGAAAACTTGAAACCTTGAAAACATGACACTCAGTTGTGGAAAACTGACACAAATATGACGGGCTATGGTATGAATAACTTTGTTACAGTAGATTATAGTAGGTCACAAAAATTATGAAATTTTCAAATTTCTGAAAAAAGAATTGTTCCAGAAGAAAAAAATTGACTAGTTGTTTTGTCAAGGTGGAAGATGACCCTAGGCTTATGGAATACAAGGCAATAGGTTTCATCGCCGGGAAATCAAAGTCCTGAATGTGGGGCAGACCCAACTAAGACCCAACTAGTCTTTCCTTCCAAATTTTCTTCAATGCCATCATCAGCAGGCACTTGTGCTTGGACTTGTGATTAGCCAAACATTCCACAAGCTTTACTTTGTTCACTCCTTTTGGTTGGCAAATTTTGGTATGCATGATGCTACTTCACTTCTTCCCATAAAACAAAAAAAAATTGGGAATGGAATTCAACATCCAAAACCCACCCAGCCTTAAATAAGTTCAAAATAGGTTAAAAATTACATGTTCCATGTTATGGAGTAACTTATGAATTTATATTTTCTGCCCGAATAATTTGTGGTTCGACATTTGACTAAAGAAAAGGTTTGGTACAGCCCACTGACCTTCATCCTTTTTTTTTCCAATGGATGGACCCCATTGTGTGTGGATGGGAGGTCAAAAATGAAAGCTGCAATAGCTGAGCTGAATTGGACTTTCAGTAATGACCAAGAATGTGTGATGATGTGTGGATCATGGCTGAGTGTGCAGAAGGCCTCTTCCATCATGGATAGAAGGAAAGTAGATCTTATCCCACAACTTCCGAAAGAAAGACAACTTTTCTGCTAAATAGTTGTGAACAAAAACCAAGCTAGGGCCAAACAACAAGTCAAAAAATGCTCAAAGTTGGTCCCCAGTTTTTTGGGGCCCGATTCCTAGTGTAAACCGGGCCTTAGATGCATCGAGCAATTCATGCCACAAAATTACTAGGGCTAACTCTAGCTAATCCTTTTTGTTCTTTGCATCCACAATCCACACTGTGCAACCTCCTTGACCACCATGCACTCTCAAAGAAAGGAAATTGTCACTCAGGGAAGATTCTGGCCTTGACCCTAAGTTTCTAGGGCCTTTCATGCACCTGAAAACCTATACTTTGATCATGTATCTTGTCATAGTAAATCATGACATCTTACGGTCTAGCCAACGGTCTACAAAGTTCCTGCTGATGCAGTAGAATGTCTCTTACTCGTCAATAATTCATTGCATAATGGTCATTAGTTAGAATTGGGTAACAATCACCCAGAGGGAATGCTATGGTGCGGTATGGACTTTATGGGCATCAATGCTAATATGCATTGTACAGTTCAACCACATACCATAGTTCCTTGGCCATTTCAATGCATGTCCATCGAATAATTAATTAATTTTGAAATTTTCATTTCAATAAATGGAATATTTGTAAATATTCACTATTATTTATCCTTCACAATAGTTTTTTGATTTGGAAGAAATAATTTTTGAAAATTTCAACATTTCTGAACAACATAATATAATTAGTGTCAAATTGGCCAAGGTATTATTAGGGTATTTTGCAAGAAACATCCCCCTCCCCCCTCTCCTTCCCTGAACAATTTTTTTCTTTTTTGAATTTTATGTTCTATTACAAGTCAAAGCAAAAAACATATAATTTTAAACTTGTATGTTTTGTTGGAATTTGAAGGTTTGAGGCTATTGGTTACACAGGTGGTGCAGGATGAGTCCTTACAATCAGCCTACTTCCCACCACCATGGTTGGATTGTGTTTTATAGTAGTTTTAAAGGAAATTTCAACCCACATAGGTCCAACAATGCAGCACAACCATTTGAGCATTGTGCAGGATATTTTTGCACTAACACCCACAAAATTCATAGTGAGGTGTTTTAATGTCATGTGTCACAATTTGGCTGGGGGCCTCCTAGTGGCCTTGGATGAACTAACACTCACATTGGTACTAGAGCAATGAATGAAAAGTTGTAATGACTTTGCATACATAGATGAAGATATTGTTGTCACCTAGGTTGCATTGGTGGGTCCCTTTTCAAGGGGGTTTTTTTTTTGGGTCTGCTTTCACCTTCATCTTCCCATTCCTTCACACCCCCCTTTCTTTTCACCGTTTCCCTCCTCAAGGTCATTGTTGCAAGGTGATGTCCTCTTGCAACACAATTTGCAACTTGCCCTTGCTCATTGTTGTTCATTGCTAATTGTGTTTGTGGACTCCAATAGGAAGTGAAAGTCAATGTTGGCATTGCCAATGCTTGCATCTCATTTTATTCTTTTCTTTTTGTTCACACATTAGGTTCATCATTGCTTCACATGTTTAATCCCTCAAAGCTGTTAGTCACCAACCCCCATTCCCTTTTTCACTAACGTGAAAGCTTACCTTTCACATCTACTTTGGGCCTTCATCTAAGGTGAACTTTTGCATCTATCATCTCACCTACTTGCCTTCACATTTGTTGCATATTTCCTGTATTCTCAATGCCTCTTATTAACATTTGGCATTAATTTCTACCCTCTTTTTGTTTGACCCTCCCTCCCATTTATAATTTTTTTTTTTTCCTTCTACAGTGGAGGTTGTCTGTCCATCTTCTAAAATCAACACCTTCATGATCAAACAAATCTTGTTGTTCATAATAGGTTACTCTTAGTAGCATGTGCAATTGCACCATAGCAATCCAACTCAATTTTAAATATTTGAAGGTAATGTTTACATTTAGATATACTTGGAGCTTTGGACATAATAACCATGTCACATTTACTTCTCAACTATTGCAATTTCTGAATGCACAAAAATGTGTATGTTTAATCGTATGCCGATTTGGTTGTGATGTTTCTCCATGAATGATTGTTGCACTTCCACTCAATAACTGTTTGAATTTCAAATTCCAATTGGAGCTTTGGTGTGAACACAATAACATGAGCTTTTTTGCAAGTGTAATCAATTGTTAATTTTTCATGAACTTTTCAAGTGATAACTTAAATTCATGTTCAAATCTTTTTATGTGTTTATATATTTCTAATGCACGAGGGAAACATTAATTTGATAAGTTTGAAATGAAGTCATGGGTTGTGAGGGTGCAGAAAATCCTCTAGCAGTTCAAAACTTTTGTGAGCTTCTTTGGTTTCTACTACTGTGATCAACAAGTGATGCGAGTAACAACTTACATGGAACTGACTGTTTGGAGGGCTGCAAATCAGCAAAATTCGGAGTCTCTGAAGGTAGAAGAGTTTACCAGATTTCCTTCCATAAATTTGCAGTGCAACATGATGTGGAAGTGTGTGGTCTGCAACCTCTGGACCTGCAACACAATATTTCACCTTGCAAAAACCCTAGAAAACAAGAGTTTACTATTCGGGTTTGCCCACGACCATCTGTTGTTCCATGGATCTGCAGGCTAAAAGAGAACATGAAAACATAAATGGATTATTCCTTAGTCTGGAGAAAGCTCAAGCAAACTGCTCTCCAAGAGCATGGACTTGATTATGTGTGACCATACCTCCTTGCCTGACAGAGGGGGACCACTCCTGCTTATTCAGATCAAGCTGTTGAAGGGGGTTAGACAAGTCAGAAGTGGGAGTACTTGGGGAGGCTTTGCGAGAACAGGTAGGGGAGGCCAGACGAGAACTTGTGTCAAGAAGCCCACCACTGGAAGGCAAGTTGTCTTTATCAGAGTTGAAGCTTGAAGTGGTTGCTGGACTCTGATTCTCAGAATCAGGTGAGACCTCCGGCATGTGAGACCAAGCCTTCCCTGTGCTGAGTAAGAGCTGGTGGTGCAGATGGCGAAAGAGTGGATAAACCTACATGAAACTCCCTCTGCTTGTCAATTTGGAGAATCACTGACTTACTGCTTGAGTTCATCTATCCTGCTCATTCAAGTCCCCTTCTGGCAGCCTGTTTGTCCCTACTATCTTCTTCCAAAAGACAAGACCTTAACAGTTTATGTCATGCAGGTGATTGACATTGTTGCCCCAGATGACCACAATACATGCATCCCAAATAGATTGCAAACAAACAAATAGCAATCAATACATCAAGCTGCAGTTCACATGTACTAATCTTCTTTGAGACAGAAGGGGTAGTAGTACCTTCTTGAGTTCATGAAAAGTGTGATCCTGCAGCTGCTGAGGCAGATTATCCTTGACCAACTGTAATGCTCTGTAATTGGGGCACAGTATAGCATTTATGCTTCTCAAGTGTTGGAGATAATGAACTTCCTAAGCTCAAAGACAAGAATGCTGGGTGGTTAGTATCTTCAAATCTTCATCAGAAATATAACCTTTTGATATGAAGATTATGAGCACATACGTACCTGGGGTGTTGGCAGAGTAGAATATAGCTGCGAACAACATGAAACACGAGGCGTGGCGAGAAATCTTGTACCACAGCAAGTACAGCAACCTTGACAACAACACAGGCAAAGCACAAGAAGTCAGTTGATAGGTTTGGCTGTGGCAAGAGTTTGAGCAATTAACATGTCCTACACTCCCCACAATTTGTGTTTTCAAGTAAAAGGACCTCACCAGATGTGTAAGCATTATCAAGATATCCATAGCAAGGTTCGAAGTTGGATCACAGACGGCAGCAAGGGTTCTGCTGTCTCTTAGCATTGATTCAAGGATTGACATTGAGATCTGCAAAACCCATTTTCACTGTTCTTAATCTTATCATAAAAGTTCATCTCTAAAGACATCTCATGCTGTTAGCTAACCAATCAAAACATTCTTGAGTTGTCTTTCCCTTATGTTTATATGCAATTGAGAGATGTCAATTCATCTATGTTCACATCATTTCTCTCTTTACTCTCTTTCATCTTCCTCTTACTTCTCAGTCTGGTCATTAACCAGCATATCTGGAACCTCTCATCTATTTGCCTGTAAAATTATGACTGCAAGCTTAAGAAACAATGAGCTCCAATTCTGACTCAGCCTGTGTTCCCACCACTTTTGACAGTCTGCTTCCCACTTCGATTGCATGAATACAAGCTGCAATGATATCACTTTCAAGTGCCCATTGTGTTATTTCTTCTTTGCTATCCTGCACAATTGTCACTTGCTGTCAGTTCAAATAGCAGAGAACAAGAACATCCAAGAAACATGCACCCAGAGCAGAAAATGACTTTGTACTTCATCACAGTTGATGGCAAGATCAATGTTCATGGGTTTTGCAAATGAGAACTGGACCTTGCACAGCAGGTCAATGATGGATAAGGATATTGCTCGAATATTCTCATATACCTCTCCTGTATATGTCGAAAGGATAAAAGGAAGGAGTAGGTTCGGCATGTATGCTGCAGAGGAAGTGGGAACCATGATCACTTGTTAAAGGAAAGCTGCAGCAATATCAGAAGGCTCTATAGATTGACTTCTGCTTAGGTCAAAAGTAAAATGAACTACTGCTGAAGCTCCAGATATGGAATTTCTGAGTGTAGACACAGGATGATTCCCATGCAACTCAATACAAAGTTATTTGTTTTGATTCATCTGAATCACAGCAATTGATGCATATTTTTCAACACATGCCCAAGATTGATATAAATGCTATGGTAGTTTAATTTACACCACAACAGGCCTTCAGCAACCAAGTTACCAAGGTCTGCATGTCCAGTAAAATGCTTGAGGATGTTTTAGAGGAATCCACGTGCATGTTGTCCATGAAGGAGAAAATTAGATTACATGCTACCTTTGACATAGGGAATACGCGTCTCCTCATTTGCAGCAATGGCCTGCATTATTGCATGCCCAAACACAGTTATTCCATGACTAGTGCACTGCTGCCAATGTCTAGGAACTAAATGAGGACTTTTACTTCAACTTGTCTGTACATAAAAGCAATACAAGCTGATCCTTTTCCTAGTGTTTTGCTCTGAATTAGAATTAAAAGCAGTACAAAATCCTTCCAAATTTACCTGAAAAAGTGTCAACACATTGGCAAGGCGCTTAGATCCTCTTACATTTAGATCACCAGCATAGAGCCTTGCGTAAGTTGAGATTATCTCCTGCAACAGGGCAGGAAGTATAATCACTAAAGCATTTGAATGCACAATGCAGCAATTGCAGATGTACTAATCATAAACTGGATTAGTATGTGCTGTGCAAGGGGGTGAGTGCAATCATTCATTCAAGTCCACTGAAAAGGACAAATCTTGCTAGTCAAGATGCACATCAACTCTGGATGTCCTAACTGTTGAAATTAAGTCTGATTCATTTCCCCATGGATGGACTCCCACAAACTGGTTTGTACACCAAGATCACAATTTCACATCCAGAGTTGTGAGTGCAGAGGAATGTCATGCTGGAACAACCACCAAGCCACCATAATATGATCACTGTAGCAAGAGCATGATAATTTAAAACATCTGAGGGACTAAGTAGGATGCTCAATTTGTGATGCTCAATTTCCAAAGAAACGATTATGTATAGAGGAATGCCCTGAGTGGTGCGCATTCTTTAATTTGAAGCCCTGACACTGAGGGCTGTAGCCCAAAGACCAGGGCTGAAAATTAAAGAATGCCTGACACACAGGGCATTCCTCTGCATTAACAAATGGGTACATCTTTTCATTTTCATCCTCATTTCATGGGAAAGAGTGCATTACACTCCAGTGAAATGCGCCATCCCTGTAAGGGGATGCAATATTCTTTATAACGTGCGGATATTAACACAGGGAAATCAGACCCGGTGCTTTACTATCAAGTTAATGGCACACAGTACCTGAAGCAAGACTGCAAGAGTTCCACAAGAATAGTACAGGACAATCGCAGCATTCCGGTAGTAGGCAATATCTTGTTCTCTTCTCTGCAACCAAATTCTCAACAAACGTTTAGCACATGAATGCAGCCCACAGAATCAATGCATTTAGGAACGATTGCAATCAAGGGAATCTGTTCAGAACAAATGTACGAAAGACGTGGATTACGACAAGAGTAAGAGACTGATAAGATTGACTGATGAGAATTGCTGAACTGAAATTCTATGAAGCAACAAATCGTCCTAGAAAAAGGGAGAGAGTACAGCTTGTGAGACCTCAATCAGGTGTCCGCTCAGGCATCGTAAAGCGTTTTCACGCAGATCGCAGTCTTGCAGCTCCAGAATGACCTCGGATATGGCCATCGGCTTCTTCATCCATTGACTCTTGTGCCTCCGCCCCCCTCTTTTCTTGAGCTTCAGCTGTCCGTTATCTGCGCGACAAGATGAAAGCAAATCGCCACTAGATCACCAATCGCAGATAGACGCGTATCTGCGCGCTTAAGGCATGCACTGCCGTGAAACATCCAGGAATTGTTTTCACAGATTGAGATCCAGGCAGACACGTCCACGTTCAACGTAACGATGGAGGCAAGCGATCAGGCTCGACGAGCAAGCCGAGTCAGGGAACTCGTCAACGATGAAGTGCAATCCAAAGCTTGCACATAAATCAATGTAATAAGTGCGCCACGGCTGTCAAAATACTCATCTGGAGATCATTTCAACAATGCAGGCCCAGACTGAACTTATTCGAACCGTTCCGCAGCAGTACTACTTGACAAATTCAGAGTAAATGATTTTTGTCTACACTTTTTCTTAGAAATATGCGAGTTTCTTCCACACAACCGTAAGGGGCTTAGGCACGGAATAGAGAGCAGACAAGAAAATATCTCAGAGAATTGCGTCCCAACAGCAACCAAATTTCTTTTCAAAGAATCTGAGCGTATGTAACACGGATATTGCGAAAAACGTCATGACGAGAAATCTAATCCCACCGAGACAAATACACGAAAAACCAATTAATTACCAACATAATCGTCACGGACACGAAATTTCGCTCACCAAGTTTTGGAATCTTCCGATCTGATTTCATTATCTAACGCAGGAAAGAAAGAAAGAAAGAAAGAACCGTGCCTGAAGTAATAATAACATCAAAGATTTAGGCAATAAACTAGTACCTGCATAATCCGATGTGACGAGAAAATTCGCTTTCTCCTCTTGCGCAACAACGTTTTCACACGCAGTAGTAGTAGCAGCAGCAGCAGCACACACAGGAACGTCCGCAACCTCCGCCATGATTTCAAATCGCACTTTCTTCTTGCATTCTCGAACGATGCACACCCCAAGTTGTTTGCGCACAACGGAGTGCAATGGGCTTGTGTATTTTCTCTTCTGTTTCGCTGTCTCAGTATTTTTATGTGCCACGCGCAAAACATTTTTAGTCATGTTTTTTTTTAATTTTTATTTTTCTCAGTACATGAATCTTCTATTTCCTATTTTTCAAAATATCCACAAAAATATTTCTTCTTAATACTGTGTTATTTGTTAAGAAGTATTCACCAATGCTTTCATAGTAAAAAATTTCACAATATTCTATATATCATATTAATAACATTCATTTTATTATAAACTTCCATTGCAATTTGTAATTGTAAAAGCTTTCCAATTGCAAGTATTTTTTGAGTGGATTTTTTGTTGATGAATTTACACATATTCATTTCAATTTTAACTATTTGATGACATTTGCTCAAAACATTCGGTTCAAAGAGCACTTTCTTCTTTTGAAGAAATAGAGGGAAGTCAGGTTACTACTGCATAGCCACAGTTAAGGGGGGGCGCATGTTCAGCTAGTTTTTTCCAGGCTACAAAAGCCTTGATTGTGTGGTGAGTGTATGACAATGAGTTCTCTAAGGAAACAAAAGCCTTGGTGATTCACAGTGTGGCAACATGACTAAAAATTTCTTCTCCCCTGTACAACAAGTTCAGTTTCTTGACTTTGCAAATGTCTCTCTCTGAGTGATTGAGAAGACTAATTAGGGATGAGATTTATTGACTAATAATGAGAGAGCGCCTGCCAGAGATCTGGTTCTTTGTCTCTGCTTTTGGTTGTGGGCAGTCCATTGGCCAAGAGGCACTGGTGCTACTGCTTCCTGGAGGCTTTTTTGTTCTCGCCAATCTTGTCTTTTTTTTCTCGTGCTCTTTCTCGTCATTTGTGTAGTTTAGAAAGTCATTGATTTTGGTTGGGGCATCATCTTGCTAAAATTTTAGCATGCGGATACCACCGATTCCAAATGCTGCTTTACTTCACTACTACTACCTCATCGCCACATTGCTCTAAAGCAAGAGAGGCCTTGGTATACAATCTCACTCCATATCACAGAAGAACTCAGATGGAATAATGGATGGTGGCACCAATGTTGATACACATTTGAACTGCAAAAAGAGATTTGGCAAAAGAATGTCAGACTCCAAGCATGCCAGATGTCTTTTTCCATGGTAATAGTCATGGCCTAGATGTCACACAAACAGATGTATGTCAACAAGGGTGATAATCTTAGTGTTAAGAACTGATGAATTTTCTGATAAGTTACAAAGTCTACCTTGTGCTGCCGATACTTTTCTCGAATGGCTGGAAGAGTACAGTTCTTCGTGTTGCACTGAAGTTCATGGATTCCAATTACACAATCCCTCAGCTCTGATGCCTTGTATCCAGTATAATGCTGCAAAGTAGGATCCTGTAGGAGGAAAAGAAACATGACAAAAACTTGAGTCGGTGAAATAAGAGACAACTAACAAAATTTACCGCAATAGACCAACATTCCAACATCAAATTACCCAAAACAGCATGGAGCAGAGAAGGGACAAGCATAAATCTATCTTGAATCAAAAGAAGTTTGGCAGGCGGGAAGGGCTTCTACACACCCATGGATGTGTACTTGAGTCAAGAGTGAGCTTGGCCATGAAGACAGCTGATGCTGCAACTAAGGAAGGCAGATACGGCAAAAAGCTGTACTCCATAAGAGTGAGTTCAGCAAGAAAGTTTCCAAGAAACTCTAGATTAAGTGAAGGCATCTGCATGATCACAAGAAGGTAAACATTAGCAAGCAACCATATGTCAGCTGTCCATTCAATACAATCCCTGCCTGTCAGGAAATGTGTTCACAAGAGACAGAATTAGGTGTGACTTACTGTGGATTAGCCAAACTGCATCCTAGATCATATAACATACGAGATTGTAAGGTCATATTTCAGTGCTAACCTTAAAACCAGCTTGAGCTGCTCGTACAAAGCGTCTGTTCACATTGCGAAGGAAAACAAATACACACTTAGAGTTCCTCCATGCACAGATGTGAATACCTTGATAGGCTGTCAGTTCATTACTTGGGAGGCTCTCCCAACAGAAACAGAACCCAGAGATCTTCCAATTTAACATTGACAGGATTTCAATCATTTGCCACCATGTCCATAATGCTGTGTTTCTCAAATAGATGCAGGGCAATCCCTACATTGCTTGTCTGCCATCAAACTATCATCTAAATGTGGTTTTTTCAGGCAAATGAACCAAGAAATTGGGCCAGCTATTTTACCCAGCAGCACTGTATAGATGCTATATCTATCCTGAGCGTGTTACATGTTATTAGGGAGCATGTTCTTCACCTTAGAAAACTCTTTGTAGTAGGGGTAGTAAGCTCAAAGTTCAGTTCATTTAGAACTCTCCTCTCCATCTCCAGAACCTGCATTATACCAGAGGTACTCTGACTAATTCAAGCCCTCGAAGTAGTTGCAAGTACCAAGTGATCTAGCAGGCACAGTACAGAGAATAGCTGCATTGGTGAAGCATTTGCATCAAACCCCCAAGATTTACTGCCATAATGAAATGCCAAGGGAGGAGCATTGTGGTACCTCTTCACGACAGTAGGTGTTATCAGTTATGTAGCAAAACTCCTCAACTTGTGGGGCACAAATCTCCTCATACTTACTGCCAACATACAGTAAGCTTGGTGTGAACATGCATGTTGGAGACAAACATCCAAATGAATTGACAATCTAAGAATGGAAACAGGATCATATGCTGAAAAGAGAGCAAGAAATGGTGTAAGGATAAGGACTATCCTGTGGCTAGACAACCTGACATGCACATTATTTCTAGCATCTGAAGACACAGTTCAGAAGGAACATACGCAGCAATGAGCATGCAAGAAACACCAAGAAGCTGGAGGCGCTGCCGAGGAACAGCAGCAGAGGAAAGGAAGCGGTCAATATATGATACAGTGTAATAAAGTGTGTCAGGCACTAGCTTATACTCCTCTGCCACCTGCACCCAATAAAACATGCATAGTCAATACAAGCAATGAAGGATAGATTCAACTCAGGGAGTGATAAACTTCTGAGAAGGATACACTTCACTTGAAAAATGTCATCATACTCAACAGAAACCAAACAAACTCACCTCAACAAGCCAATCAATGAGAATGCCCCGCATGTTCTTATTTATGTCATGCTGTAGGGACTCCATGAAATCTGATGTAGGCCTTCTTTTGATCTGAGAGGCAATGCAATGACCATAAGGTTATCTGCTGCAAACAAGCAACAAAGATCTGATGCCTGTGCCTTCATCCATTGCACCATCTACTGGAATGCATTGCTGGATGCCCATGCCATCCACTGCACCATCAGCAGATCGACATGCTGAATATCCATCTGCAACTAAAACTGACCAAAGTGACTCATACATTTCTCTGACTTGAATCCCAGCTCTCAACTTACTCAAATCAAAAGCTTCAAGGACAAACCTCTGCCATTCGAAGATGCTCATAGATTTCAGCAGCATACATACTGCACATTTGTGGATCTGTTTGGCCATGATCAATGTCCTGAAAACTCAGCTTGCATGACCATCCGGATGCCTCTGAAGAGCTATAATCATCTGAAAGGAAACCAACACAGAAAAAAGGGTCACTGGTATATTGAGGCAGCACAAAAAGAGGCAAAAGATGCCAAAAGGAATTCCTGCTGCAAAACCCTAAACCCTTCCCTTCTGGAAACTTTTAACGGAAAAAACTCCCAAGGCGCAAAAGAACATTTTCTCCCTTCTTTTCACTGAGCTCCTCACATGCTCGTCCAAATCCATCACCATACAAATGCAATGCAATGTAGTGCAATCCTGTTTGTTTTCTATCAACGAGCAAAAGGGCAAAAACCCAAACAAGCGAGAACAATCTCCCCTATGAAAACTGCATGCGTGCATGCAGGTTTACTTATGATATACAAACATTCTCTCTTTCCCTACCGTCCTCCAGTTCCAGATCCGTCTCTTCATCTTTGGAAATATACAAATTCTGCACTGTACGCCGCTCCAGAGAAGCGATTGCCGCAGCACTCGCCTCTTGTAGAGGCGGCCTGTTTTGCTGCTGCTGCTGGTGAGAAAAATCCGCAACAACTACCCGCTCTACAACCACAGCATTCTCATTTCCAGGTTCCACTACAACCGTCTCCACCTTCGCCGCCAACTTCAACCCATTCTGCTGCTGCTGTTCCTTCCCACCAGCTCCACCTCCCAGTGCATTCCGCGAAACCACAATCTGCTGGTTGGAGAGATTGGCCAACGCTGGCCGTTTCTTGACTGCGCGCTTTTTAGCTTGCGCTACCGACTTGCTAGCATCTTCCTCCATCGCCGACCTCTTGGCCGCCGCTCGCGTCCGTCGCACATTCTCCGCACCCGCCATTCCGAGCAACAGACTGAAGGTCAAGGAGGAGGGGACTGGGGAGGGAAGGAGGGAGGTAGGGACGACGAGACTAACTACCTGAACTCACTAACCTCGTTAAGTAGCGATGGTAACTAACGAACTCAAGTAGTGAGTGAGGGAGTTGAGTGTTCCTGGGTTTGGCCTAGCCGTTGGCGGCAAACGTGGAGGAAGCCGGACGGGCGGGCGGGCGGCCAGGCCGGGGTTGGGGGGAGTACAAAAGCGGGTTTAAGTTTCCCGCCAGCAGGGTTACCGGCCGGCTAGCTAGGTAATTAACTTACTTTAAGTTACCCTGGGGGGGAGGGGGGAGGAGGAATAAAGATCTGATAAAGTGAGTTAGGAGCGTTGGATCGGGAATCGGACGGGTGGAATGATTTTTTTCAGGGGTAAGTATCGTGTTGGGGTAAAAAGTGGTGAGCTGGGAAGTTACACATGGGTGGGATGGACCGTTGGGGGGGGGGAGAACCGGTGGGTGAGCAGGCGAGAGACAATTGGACGGGGAATAAACACCAGCGTGACTGCCGTGTGCCCGGTGCCAAGCCCGTCCGACTCTAAAGGACGTTGCGTTTGGGTGGGGGGGCGGGGGTGGGTGTCCGTTGGTGAAGACATTTTTTTCACACTAAGAAATGGGGCCTTCCGGCTGCTCTGAGTGCCCTTCTTTTTCTTTTGGGGTTTTTCTTTCTCTGGCAAATATCTGTTTCAAGGAGTGATGAAAATATGGAGATAAGGCACATTAGCAAGGGAGGGTTTGGGTTTGTAAGGTCTCTTATAAGGTTTATAAGGTCCCTCACCCTTGGGATGAATGGATGAATGACTGGATGAATGGATGGATGCCTCTTTCCTCCATATTTTAGCCGGGCTTTTATTTTACCTCTGACTTAGTGGGTGTTCCAAAGTTTGAACTAACCTTACGACCACTTGAAATGTGCCACAATGAAATGAAGTTATTGATTTAGGGTATTCTTTGACCCCTTAAGAATTAGGACTTTAATTGCATTTTTTTCCCCTCTTCGAAGTGGAGACTTTGCTAATGGCTCTCTCATGGGATGTTGTTGCTCTGTTGAACCTCAGGAACGGATTGATTTCATCTCTTGGATGAACCCTTTGTCTGACCTCAACATGGCTATCAATGGTGCACAATGTGGACCATAACCTCGTGTGGTGATCCAACCTGCACAACAATTTGTGCAAGTTGGTCATGGCACCTTAAGTTCAAACTTCAAACCACAAAGTCCATTATTTTAATGTCACCTAGTTAGAATATAAATCAATTTTCAACATGTGTGGGGGGTCACAGCTCCAAATTCTAAAGGAATTCTCCAAATCATTAAAAATAACCAGCTGACCAATGAATATAATTAACTTCATATCCTTCATATAGTTCCCAAGCAATGTTTTTTCTTTTTTTTTTAAGAAATTTTGTCATTCTCAAAATGACAAAAAATTGGGGAATTCATTTTCTAGAAATACCTAGAACCAAAACAAGAAAGAAACACCACATACACATTTAAAATCTACATTTTATTTACCATAAAACTTAGGGAAAAAATAATTGAATCAATAATTCAACATTTTTAAAGCTACACAAATAGATATCCTTGGCAGATATGATTAGGTACACTACTAATATATATATATATATGCCAATATAGCACCATTGCTGGTTTAGAAACACATAGAAACAAACAAAACAACAGAGCCATAATCAGAGCATTTTTGTGGTGAATTTTTCCTATTTTGTAAATTCTTTTCCCAAAAAAAAAAAAAAGGCCCAGAATTTCCAGAATTTCAAGGAATTTTAATTTTTTTTTCCAAATCATCAGATTTTTATGATGTGTTCCAATAGATAATAGCTAAGAATGTAGAAGGATCCTTATTTCTTTTACAGGAACCTCCTCCCCTACAACATAAACACTACATACCCAGTTACCTATCCTATAGTAAAGTGGAAGGGAAAAAAGGAACAATATCACTGGGAAGGCATGATGAGAGCAGGGAGGGCAGCAGGAATGGCGTTCTGCCAAATGGGTATTTATTTATTATTCCTTAAATGAAAACTTGAATTTGGCCTCATGAGTGGTGGTGGACTGTGTGGGCTTATTATTCATTATTGTTATTCTTATTATTTATTAGTTTTTTATTTTTAATTACTCCTCTGGTGGTTCCCCCCCCCCCCCCCCCCCCCCCCCCCCCACCCCACAAGTATTCTACTCCCCCACCCTTTTCTCCCCCCCCTTCTTTTCACTCTATTTCCAATTTTATAAC
>Ga0116229_10008210_pt1 | contig 16279 bp, 15 predicted proteins | sample S1TSphgellanicum_3_FD_87313 | JGI IMG/M metagenome (GOLD analysis project Ga0116229, IMG submission 87313) | Host-associated microbial communities from peat moss isolated from Minnesota, USA - S1T2_Fc - Sphagnum magellanicum MG | ecosystem: Host-associated > Plants > Peat moss > Unclassified...
ACAGCGGGGCGAAGATTTCACTCATAGGGATCGCGCTACATGATTTTGCAACGAAAGGCCACGCGACGAAGAGCGCGAGGGCGTTGCGCCGGCGCTCACGACAGCGTTAGATCGCGGGATGCGCCGCGACCGAACCTTGTCGCGGCTCCATGCGTTGGCCTGACAGAAGGTTTGCACTTTCAGTTCGGAGCTTTGACCATGAGTACGAAGATACTGGAAATCGCACCCAGCCTCGGCAAGTGGGCGCTTTTTCACAATCAGGTGGCGCTGGCCACCTTCGATACCGAAGACGCCGCAGAGCGCGCCGCCCGCGCCATCGCCAGAACCCAACCCACCGGCGACGACGCCGAGATTTATGTGTTGGAAGAGGACGAAGACGAGGCGGTTTGAGTGGGCGCTCATGCGCTGCGAAGACAATGCGTCCTTCGAGATACCCCCTTCGGGGGTTCCTCAGGATGACGAAACTTAGGGATTTTCACCTAACTTCGTCATGCTGGGGAGCGAGCTTGCTCGCGTCTCGAAGCACGCACACCCTAAAAAGGGCGTAACCGATCTACTTCGCCAGAGCGTCCTTGAACGCCTTGGCAGGCTGGAAGACGACCTTGCGGGTCGCCGGGATTTGCACAGCTTCCTTCGTCCGGGGATTACGACCCACACGCGCCGGCTTGTCCTGGACCTTGAATTTGCCAAAGCCCGGCAGGGAAACCTCTTCACCCTTCAGGGCGGACGCGCGGATTCCTTCAAACACCGTCTCCACCAAGTCCTTGGCCTGAGCCTTGGTCAGCTTGGGATCGGCGTCTGCCACGCGTTCGGCCAGTTCAGCCGCATTCATCATTACATCTCCATTTGGACTCGAAGCGGCGACCCTGCCAGGACTGAAGGCCGCCGTCACCTGGTCTCAGGGCCGTCAATCGCGATAAATTGCAGAAAATCGGCGATTGACGATTGGCGAGGTGATTTCCAACACGATTCGGCGGCAGAACAGCGGGGCCGGAGATTTCGCCGCAGCGCCCGAGGAGACGCGCCCATTTCGCCACGCCGAAGATATAGAGCGCCGCCGCAGGGCCTGTCGGGGCGCCATCGAAGCCGCCTCTCCACCTGGGCGGTCAACTTCGCGCCGGAAGCCGCCAGCCTGAGCGAGGGACTGCGCGCCGCGGCGGCCTGCGCGGCGATCGCAGCGGTTGCGGTCTTGTGGGACAGACCTTTGTGGAGCTGGGCGGCGGTCTCGGCCTTTTGGACCTGTCTGGTCGATCCGGGCGGCTCGACCCGAATCCGGGCCAAGATCCTGATCGGTTTTGGCCTGGCCGGGACCGTGATCGCCATGCTCTGCGCCGGCGTGGCGAACCTTGGGGCCGCGCCGACCGTCACGATCCTGTTCGGCCTGACCGTCGTCAGCGCCTTGCTGCGGGCCTATGGCGCCGAGATTTCAAGCCTGTCCAACCTGCTGCTGGTGGCCGCGGTCTTCACCGTGTCGCGTCCGATTTCGTCGTGGCGCGGGCTGGTGGTGTTCGGCCTCTTGTTTCTGGCGGGCTGCGTCTGGGCGAGCGCCTTGAGCCTGACGGTGTGGCGTATCCATCCCTTCGCCGCGCCCAGGCGGGCTCTGGCGAGCGCCTATAGAGCGCTCGCGGCGCTCGCCATGGGGTTGGCGGAGGTGACGCCCTCCCCGCCCGGCGATCCGGGCTGGACGGCCCACGCTCAGCATGATCGACGCGCCGCGCGGGAAGCGATTGAGGCCGCGCGCGCCTTGATCGCCCAGACGACAGGCGAGCGGGGCGGCATGGGCGCCATCGGCGCCCGCCTTTCCGCCGGCCTGAACGTCGCCGAGAGCGAGTTCGCCTGCCTGATCGCCTTGGCCGACACGCTCGAACGCCGGCCCGTGCGCGACCCCGACCAGCGTCGCCGCACAGTACGGCTGATCAAACAGCTGGCCTCGGTGTTTCATCGCATCGACCGCTATATCGCCGACGCACAAGAAGGGCCTGCTGAGCCTTTGCGGCTGGCGATACGCCGGGTTGCGCAGACCTGCAGCGCGGCGCCGGCGTCCGTCCGCAACCTGATCTTGGACTGCGCTCACGAAGCCGAGCATGTGCTGGACGATGCGCCCGCGCCATCGCCGGGCGAGGCCAATAAGGTCGTCGCGCCATCCATAGCCGCACGGATTGGGAGGCTGCTGGCGCCTATGCGGGCCGAACTGCATCCCGGATCGCTGATCTTTCGCCACGCCCTGCGCATGGCGATTTCCGTCTCCTTCGCCTACCTGCTCACGCGGCTGCGCCACATTCCCTACGGCTATTGGATGACCATGACGGTGGTGCTGATCCAGCAGCCTTACGTGGGCACCACCTGGGCGCGGGCCTTGGAGCGGGTGCTGGGCTCGGTGCTGGGCGGTGGATTGGCGGCCCTGCTGGGGATGGCGTTTCATTCCCAGGCGACGCTGTTGCTGCTGATCTTCCCGCTGGCCATGGCGACCATGGCGTTTCGGCCGGTGAACTACACCCTGTTTGTCTTCTTCCTGACGCCGCTCTTCGTGCTGATCTTGGACCTGACCCATCCCGGCGAGCGCGAGCTGACCTTGGCGGGTGTGCGGGCCATGAACACGGTCATCGGCGGTGGGATTGCGCTGGCGGGGGTGACGCTCATTTGGCCCGCGTCCGGCGCCAACCGCATGCGGCTAGACCTCGCCGCCGCCATTGAGCGCAACGGTCAGTTCGCCAGCTTGGCGGTCGCCAGCGAACCGGGCGACGTGGACGCGGCGCGGCGACGGGCAGGCCTGGCCAGCAACATCGCCGAGGCCTCGCAGCAGCGCGCGGCGCTAGAGTCCTGGTGGCGGCGAAGCGAACTGAACGGCGCCGCCAACGTGCTCAGCGTTCTGCGCCGGCTAGCCGGCACGGCCACCACCTTGTGGCTACAGTTTCCCGAGACCGACCGTGAGCCTTTGACCGTCGGGGCTTCGCCCGACGAGCGGTCGGAGGCTGCGCGCTGGGCCCTGACCGCAACCGCCGAACTGGCCACAGCCGTGCGCGCCGCCACCCCCGTTCCCGCCCCGCCGCCCAGGTCCTGGACGGCGCACCGCGCGGAGGACGACGTCTTGGTCCGGGAAATCGAAGATCTCTACAACGCCGCGGCGACCCTGGGCTCGAACGGTCCGCAGCGCGTTCGCGTTGGATAGGGCCGCATATTTTAGCAGTTGCGACCTGTTGCGCCTGGGTTTTGCACAAACCGGATCATATTGGTCGCCAGAACCCAACGCTTTGAGAGCCGCTGAGCGACTCATGGGTACGAGGACGACCATGTTCGGTCTCTCCGTGCGTCACACAACCCGGTACAGCTACCGCACCGCGGTCGGCTTTGGCGAACATCGTATGATGTTTCGGCCTCGCGAAGGTGTCGATCAGCGGGTGATCGCAAGCCGGCTGGTGATTGTTCCCGAACCTGTGGAGCTTCGCTTCACCCAGGACTTATTTGGCAATTGGGTCGGTCTGGCGCGGTTCGACGCCAAGTCCGAAGAGCTGACGTTCGATAGCTACGTCATGCTGGAGCACACCCCCAACTTGGCCGCCGAGACCGCCAGCGACGTCATCCGTCCCCTCGCCGCCCGGTTCGATGGCTATGGGGAGGGCGAAGCGGCCGATCTCAGCGGCTCGATCCGGCCACACTTCCCCGATCCCGATGGGGAGGTGAAGCTGTGGGCCGCCAAGTTCTTGTCGCGCCACGGCCCCACTGACGTGCTGACCGCCTTGTCGGCCATGACGAAAGCCATCCGCAGCGAATTTCGCTATGCTCAGCGACTGCAAGGCGGCTGCCAACCGCCGCGGGAGACTCTGCGCCTGCGCCGGGGCAGTTGCCGCGACTTCGCCATGCTGATGATGGAGGCCGTACGCAGCCTGGGCCTCGCCGCCCGCTTCTGCTCGGGCTATATCTATTGCGGCGACGTCGCGACCGGCAGCGTGGGCGCGGCGCGGCGCGGGGGCGGCCACACCCACGCCTGGGTCAGCGTCTATCTGCCGAGCTGCGGCTGGATCGAGTTCGACCCCACCAACGGCATCGTCGGCAATACCGATCTGGTTCGCGTCGCCGTGGTGCGCGATCCTCGCCAGGCGGCGCCCTTGTCAGGCTCTTACATGGGCGCGGCGGAGGATTTTATCGGGATGGAGGTCGCCGTCGATGTCGATGTAGCGCCGCACCATCACAGCGGCGCCGTCGCCCCGTCAGCGCCAAACATCGGCGCCGCCCCTTCGCTCGCGACGTCCTTATTAAAGGTCGCCTAAAGACGGCAACCGAACGCCGCCTGGAGAGTTGCTGAGCGATGAAAATTCGCGCCGGCTACCACATCTCCTATGACTGCGCGGGGCCGACGCCCATGCTGCTGGTGCTCAGCGTCAGGCCCGAGCGCGTCCCCGATCTGATCACGCCTCAGACCATGACGCTGGATCCACTCGTTCCAGTGGATGAATATCGGGACGGGTTTGGCAACCTTTGCCACCGCCTGTTGGCCCCCCCCGGCCGCATTACCTTTTCCGCGGACTTCATGATCGAAGACCCAGGGGCGCTCGACGAAGAGAATCTTGACGCCGTTCAGCACCCCATCGAAGAGCTGCCCCCCGAGGTCTTGGTCTATCTCTTAGGGAGTCGCTATTGCGAAACCGACAAGCTCGTCGGGATCGCCTGGTCGCTGTTTGGCGCCACGCCGCCGGGCTGGCGACGGGTGCAGGCCATCGTCGACTATGTCCATGACCGCATCCTGTTCGGCTATCCTCACGCGCGGGCTGATCGCACCGCCCACGGCGCGCACCAAGACGGGGTCGGCGTCTGCCGCGACTTCGCCCATCTGGCCGTCGCGCTGTGCCGCTGCATGAACATCCCGGCGCGCTACTGCACCGGCTATTTGGGCGATATCGGTATCGACCCGATCCCTGGCCCGATGGACTTCTCGGCCTGGTTCCAGGTGTTCTTGAGCGGCCGCTGGTACACCTTCGACGCGCGCCATAACCAACGCCGGATCGGCCGCGTCCTCCAAGCTTGGGGCCGCGACGCCACCGACGTGGCCATCGCCACCACCTTTGGCCCAGCGACCTTGGTGAGGTTCGACGTGATCGCGGAGGAGGTGGTTTAGGACGCGTGCGTTGTGTGTGCTTCGAGACGCCCTTTAAACCAGCCCCCTATCCCGCCGCCTGGTTTAGCCGAGCGTGGGGAAACAGTCGGTCGAAGCGGCCGAGCGCTGGGGGATCGAGGCGGACGCAGAGATCGAGCGCGCCATCGTCGGTCTCGCGCCGATCCACCACGCGGCCGTTGCGATAGAGCCAGGCCAAGGCCTCGCCCTCGTCGGCGCTGAGGCGCAGATCGACGGGATCGGCGACATCGACGCGCGAGGCGATCAGGTGGAGCAGGTCTGACGTTCCCTCGCCGGTCAGGGCCGACACAGCCACGGCCGGCGCGCCGCCCGCCGCCTTGGGCGCAGCAGCGCTACGGTCGGCGCGGGTCAGGACAATTTGCCGGTCGTCTTCGGGAAGCTGGTCGATCTTGTTCCAGACCTCGATCAGGCGGCCGGCGTCCTCTTCGACGCCCAACTGCTCCAGCACCTGGCGAACGTCGGCGGCCTCCGCCGCGCTGGATTCGCCTGCGATGTCGCGCACGTGCAAGATCACGTCCGCCTCCAGCACCTCCTCCAGCGTCGCGCGGAAGGCGGCGACCAGCTCGTGGGGCAGGTCGGAAATGAAGCCGACCGTGTCGGACAGGATGGCCGGGCGGCCATCCGGCAGCTTCAGCATCCGAAGCGTGGGATCAAGCGTGGCGAACAGCATGTCCTTGGCCAGCACCTGGCCGTCGGTCAGCCGATTGAACAGGGTCGATTTGCCGGCGTTGGTGTAGCCGACCAGGGCCACGACCGGAAAGGGCGTGCGCTTTCGGGCGGAGCGGTGCAGGGCGCGCGTGCGGCGCACCTCGACTAGCTCGGCCTTGAGCTTGGCCATGCGTTCGGCGAGCAAACGACGGTCCGCCTCGATCTGGGTTTCACCAGGGCCGCCCAGGAAGCCGAAGCCGCCGCGCTGACGCTCCAAGTGCGTCCAGGTGCGAACCAGCCGCGACCGTTCGTAGGACAGCCGGGCCAGTTCGACCTGAAGCTTGCCTTCGCGGGTGCGGGCGCGGCGAGCGAAGATTTCCAGGATCAGCCCGGTTCGATCAACGACCTTGGTGTTCCAGGCCTTTTCCAGATTGCGCTGCTGAACCGGCGTCAGCGCATCATCGACCACGACCACGTGGACATCCAAGGCCCGAACGCGCTCGCCCACCGCCTCAACCCGGCCCTTACCGAACAGGGTCGCGGGCGTGGAGGTGCGGAGCGGAGAGATCGCCGCCTCAGCCACCACCAGGTCGAGCGCTCTGGCCAGCCCCACCGCCTCATCAAGGCGCGACTGCGGCTCACGCAGCTGACCGCCCCGCTCGCGCAAAGGGTGGAGCACAATGGCGCGCTCTACGCTGGCGCGCCGATCAATCGACCACGACTTACCGGCAGGCCGGTGATCGTCGGCCTGAACGTCTTCGACAGACTGAGGGTCGTCGCTAGAGGGGAGATTTGGGGTCAATCGCGGCCTAGTCTTCGTCCTCGACGGAGGGCTCATAGAGTTGCACCGGCTGGGCCGGCATGATGGTGGAGATGGCGTGCTTGTAGACCAGTTGCGACTGGCCATCGCGACGCAGCAGAACGCAGAAATTATCGAACCAGGTCACCACGCCCTGAAGCTTCACACCGTTGACGAGGAAGATGGTGAGCGGTGTCTTGGTCTTGCGCACACTGTTGAGAAAGGTATCTTGAAGGTTCTGCTTCTTTTCGTTCGACATCGTAGGTCCTGATTAACGCTGCAGCGCCGGTTTGGCTGCGGCACACACAAAGGGAATACGCAACAATGACGCCCTTGGGGCGTCCGCATCGCGACCGATTAAATAGCGGTTCGTTTCGCTGCCTTTAGATATAGAGCGCGCAAACGTTTTGCGACAGGCCCAACTTGGCCGTTTGCGACCGGCGCCCCGTCGATCTTCACCACCGGGGTCACAAACGCCGAGGCGGCGGTGATGAAGGCTTCGCGCGCACTCTTGGCCTCGGCCAGGGTGAAAGGCCGCTCCTCGACCCGCATTTGCAGCTCGGCGGCGATCTGCAACAGAGTTTTGCGCGTCACGCCCCGCAAGATGTTGGCGCCGGTGTCTCGGGTTCTCAAAACGCCCTCCGCATCGACGATCCAGGCGTTGGTAGAGGCGCCTTCGGTGACCAGACCCTCTGCGTCGATCAGCCAGGCCTCGTAGGCGCCCATCTCGCGCGCGGCCTGTTTGGCGAGCGCATTGGGTAGCAGGCCTACGGTCTTGATATCGCAGCGGCCCCACCGCTGGTCGGGTTGGGTGATGACCGCCACCCCCTTGGCCGCCTTGGCCTCGGCCGCCGCGAAATCGATGGCCCGCGCCGTCACAACCACCGTCGCCGGCGCGCCAGGCTCTGGAAAGGCGTGATCGCGCGGCGCGGCGCCACGGGTAATTTGCAGATAGACGATCCCGTCCCTCACCCGGTTGCGACGCAGCGTCTCGCGCAGCACCCGCTCCAGCGCGGGGCGGGTCATCGGCTGATCGATCCGCAGCTCCGACAGGCTGCGCGACAGCCGCTCGAAATGGCCGTCCGCATCGGCCAGGCGCCCGTCGAACGCCGCCCAGACCTCATAGACGCCATCGGCGAACTGAAAGCCGCGATCTTCGATATGTACGCACGCCTGGGCGTGGGGCGCATAGCGGCCGTTGACATAGGCGATGCGAGACACCTCAGTCCTCGCCGTCGTCAGCGCCCCGAAGCGGCGAGACGCCTAAGGACTTCAGCTTGCGGTGCAGGGCTGAGCGCTCCATGCCGATGAAGGTGGCCGTGCGGGAGATATTGCCGCCGAACCGCAGGATCTGGGCCGTGAGATATTCACGCTCGAACACCTCGCGGGCGTCGCGCAGCGGCAGGGCGATGATGCGCTCTGGCCCCATCGACCCTGCAGCGCCGGCCGATGACACCTCTGACGGCAGCATATCGGCCGACACCACCTCGCTCGGATCGCCCGACGCCAGGATCAGCAGCCGCTCTATATTGTTACGCAGCTGGCGCACATTGCCCGGCCAGTCGTGAACCTGAAGCGTGGCGATGGCGTCCTCGCCCAGGATGCGCCGGGGCAGGCCCGTCGCTTCGCTGATCCGGTCGATGAAATAGGCCACAAGCTCGGAGATATCCTCCCGCCGCTCCGCTAGGCCAGGCACCCGGACGGGTACGACGTTGAGGCGGTGGAACAGATCCTCCCGGAACCGATCCGCCTGAATTTCTTCGCGCAGGTTCCGAGCGGTGGCGGAAATCACCCGCACATCGACCTGAACGTTCTGATCGCCGCCCACGCGGCGGAAGCGCTGTTCGACCAGCACGCGCAGGATGCGACCCTGGCTTTCGCGCGGCATGTCGGCCACTTCGTCCAGGAACAGAGTGCCGCCATGGGCGCGCTCGAACACGCCGATTTTGCGGGGACGACCGCCCTCCCCTTCCTCGCCAAACAGCTCCAGGTCCATCCGCTCGGGCGTCATGCCGGCGGCGCTGAGCGCGACAAACTCGCCTTTGGCGCGGGGGCTCTGCTCGTGGATCAGCCGCGCCACCAGTTCCTTGCCCGATCCGGGCGGCCCAGCGATCAGGACACGGCTGTTGGCCGGGGCGATCTTGGCGATCAACTGCTTCAGCTGCTGGATCGCGGCCGACTGACCGACCATGCCGTCGGGCGCCAGGGCCTGGGTACGAAGGCGGCGGTTCTCCCGCTTCAGGCTCGTGGCCTCCAGCGCGCGCTCGACCAGGAGCAGGAGCCGGTCCGATTTGAAGGGCTTTTCCAGAAAGTCGTAAGCGCCGCGGCGGATGGCGCTGACCGCCGTCTCGATAGTGCCGTGACCCGAGATCATCAGGACCGGAAGATCGACGTCCAGAGTCTTGATCAGATCAAGCAGCTCCAGCCCGTCCAGACCGCCCCCCTGCATCCAGATATCTAGAATGAGAAGCGCAGGCCGGCGCGCGCGGATGGCCGCCAGCGCGGCGTCCGAATCGGCGGCTGTGCGTACGGAATAGCCCTCGTCTTCCAGAATGCCGGCTACCAGGTCCCGGATATCGGCCTCGTCGTCCACGACAAGGATGTCAGTCGCCATCAGTTAAACCTCATACGGTCGCCAATCATACGGTGGCTAGGGAGGATTGAGCCGACCGGGTCTGTTGCAATTTATCGGATAGACTATGCCGGGCGAACCGCAGCATCACCTTTGCACCGGACACGGCGCCGGCCGGCGCCCCAGACAGTGTATCGGGGAGCGCATCGGCGTCGCCAAGCAGCAGTTCGCCGCCGTGCTCCTCGCAGATTCGCTTCACAATGGCCAAACCCAAACCCGTCCCCTTCTCGCGTGTCGTGACATAGGGTTCAGCCAGACGATCACGGTTTTTCGTGGGTAGACCCAGGCCGTTATCCTGGATTTCGAAGGTGACCGAGGTGGGGTCCTGAATGAGCCGGGCGCGAATGCGCCCCGGAGGGTCCGGCGTCGCCGCCACCCGCGCAGCGACCGCCTCGCCGGCATTCTTCAACACATTGAGAAGCGCCTGAGCGGCCAATCCGGCGTCGCACAGGATCGGAACGGCCTCGCCGCAGACATCGCAGTCCACCGCGATGTCGGGATAGCCCACCCGCTGCGAGAAACAGGCCTGACGCAAAAGCTCGGCGGCGTCGGCGGCGGCGAAGCGGGGCGCCGGCATCCGGGCGAAGGACGAGAACTCGTCCACCATCCGGCCGATATCGCCGACTTGGCGAATGATGGTGTCGGTGCAGCGATCAAAGGTTTCGACGTCGGACTGAATTTCGCGCCGATATTTGCGCCGGATGCGCTCGGCTGACAGCTGGATCGGCGTCAGGGGGTTCTTGATCTCGTGCGCGATCCGCCGCGCCACATCGCGCCAGGCAGCATTACGCTGGGCTGTGACGAGCCGGGTAATATCGTCGAAGGTCAGGACGACGCCGCCCTCATTTCGCCCTGACGCACGCACCCGCAGGCGTCGTGTGTCTGGGCCTCGCACCAAGTCGATCTCGGCATCGGCGTCGTGAGCGGCGGACGCGCGATTCACAACGTCGGTCAGCTCCGGCGCCACGTCGGCGAGCGGCCGGCCGAATGCGCCGCCTTCGCCGAGAGCTAAAAGCGTGAGCGCCCGTGCATTGACCGCCGAAATGCGCCCAGACGGGTCAAGACCAATCACACCGGCGCTGACGCCAGACAGCACCGCTTCGATAAAGCGACGGCGCGACTCGGCCTCCATGCTGGCGGCGCGCAACTCCGCTTGCTGGGTCTGCAGATCGCCGGTCATCCGATTGAAGGCGCGAGATAAAACAGCGATCTCTTCAGGATCGCGCCGGCTATCGACGCGCACGCTGAGGTCGCCGCCGGCGACCCGATCCGCCGCCTGCACCAGACGCGCCACAGGCCCGGCAAGCTGAATCGCCACCGTCATCCCAAGCCAGATCGCCCCCACCAGCACTAAAAACGCGATGGACAGGTAGCTGAGGATGAAGATGGTCTGCACCCGCAGACGATTGCGATCCGCCAGCCGGTAATCGATCACCGACAGCTGAGCCCGCCGGAGTTGGGCCATGATACCCTCGCCAAAGGGACGGGCCACGTAGAGATAGGCGTCCGGGTAAGCCTTCAGACGCATCAGGCCGCGGATATAGTCGGAACTGAACGGCGTGCCGACCTCGCCGTTCGCGGCGGCGGCGATCGCCGACATCGGCGGCGCCAGATAGGGCGGCGCTGAAGACTGTTCGGCCCGCGCCAGCACGCGCCCCTCGTGATCAATGACATAGACGGCGCCCATGTCCCGCGCCGCAGCCTCCTCATACAGAAAGGCCGTAAACTGCATCCGGCTGCGGTCGAAGCCTTCGACGTTGCGATTGAGGTCGGTGGCCATGGACTCCATCCGGTCGCGGATGAAGGCCTCCTGCTCGGCCAGATAGGCCTTGGTCACGGTCGTGGCGTTATCCACCACGGTACGCACCCGGCTGGAGAACCAGGTCTCCATACCCTGCGTGACCACCAGGCCGAAAAAGAGCGCGATGATCACCGCAGGCGCCATGGCGGCGACGGCGAACAGCATAACAAAGCGTCTGTGCAGCCTGACGGCGGCGTCCCGCGCTTGGGATCCGAACAGGCCCAGCACCCGCCAGCCGGCCACCATGGCCAGCCCTAGGATAATCAGGAAATTAGCCGAAAGGACGATCAGGATCGCCTCACTCGGCGCAGATACCGGGTGGGAGCCGGGCGCGCCGACGCTCGCCAAGGTGCAAACTACCGTGACCGCCGCCGACAAGACGTAAAGCGTGGTGAAGACGTAGCGCGCCAGAGGCTTGGTCGCCGCTTCGAGGGGCGCGCCCGGATAGGACGGCTCTGCCGAGGACTGCGCCATCGTGACGTCTGACATGAGCCTCAGGTTAAACCACTGTGCTCCGGTTTCAACAACTTGTTGCTCTAAAGCCAGATTTCACAGCGCCAACTCTCCTCCCTGCGCAAAGCGTTCATCCTGGACAACCTCGCCCTGGGCCTGCAAAAGCCCAGCTATGAGATTTTCGGCTGTCATCGTCGCGGCGGGGGCGGGCCTGCGGGCCGGGGGCGATCTGCCCAAGCAATGGCGTCCGCTGCTCGGGAAACCCGTGGTGCGATGGTCGGCCGAGGCCCTGCGGGACGCCGGCGCCGACCCTTTGGTCGTCGTCTGTCCGGCCGGGGACGAGGCGCGCGCCCGCACGCTCCTGGGCGACTTGCCCGGCATGATCCTGGTCAACGGGGGCAAGGAGCGGATCGATTCGGTTCGCGCCGGCCTCGCCGCCTTGCGAGCTGGCGCCCCCGAGGTGGTGCTGATCCACGACGCCGCTCGCCCCTTCGTCACCAAGGCCCATGTCGAGGCTCTGATTGAGGCGCTGGCGCAGGCCGACGCCGCTCTGCCGGCGCTGCCCGTCAGCGATACGGTAAAACGCGCCGACCCGCACAAACGGGTGACCGCTACGGTGGACCGCACCCATCTCTGGCGCGCCCAGACGCCTCAGGCCTTCCGCTTCGATGTCCTGGAAAAGGCGTACGCGGCGTGGCCCAGCGATGAGACCCCCACGGATGACGCGGGCGTGGTCGAACGGTTCGGCGGCGTGGTGGCGCTGACGCCGGGAGATCCGCTGCTGCTGAAGCTGACCTATGCAGAGGACTTTCCCATGGCTGAGAAACTGGCTGAAGCTTTTGGGGGCGCCGCCCGCATCACCCGCGTGGGCCAGGGCGTAGACGCTCACCGGTTTTGCGAGGGGGATTCGGTCTGGCTCTGCGGCGTGCAGATTCCCCACACCCAGGCGCTTTTGGGCCACTCCGACGCCGACGCCGGCCTGCACGCCCTGACTGACGCCATCCTGGGCGCGATTGGCGAGGGCGATATCGGCGATCACTTCCCCCCAACCGATCCCAAATGGCGCGGCGCCGCGTCCGATCAGTTCCTCCTGCACGCGGTCGAGCTGGTGCGGGCCAAGGGCGGGCGGATGATCAACGCCGATGTGACGCTGATCTGCGAGCGGCCCAAGATCAAACCCCACCGCGCCGCCATGCGCCAACGCCTGGCCGAGCTTTTGGACCTGCCCCTGGACCGGGTGAGCGTCAAAGCCACCACCTTGGAGGAGATGGGCTTCACCGGCCGCAGCGAAGGCCTCGCCGCCCAGGCTGTCTGTCTGGTCGAAACGCCGGCTTAAGCGCACCAGGCGCCGCCCCGATGTTCACGCCCGCCATCCTCACCCTGGCCACCGATGTGCTCGACGCCTGTCGTCGGCGCGGCTGGCGGATTGCGACTTCCGAAAGTTGCACCGGAGGCCTGGTGGCCGCGGCGCTGACGGAGGTCGCCGGCTCGTCGGCCGTATTCGACCGCGGTTATGTCACCTATTCGAACGACGCCAAGGCGGCGCTGCTGGGCGTGCCTGAGCACCTTTTGGCCGGCTATGGCGCCGTCTCGCCCCAGGTCGCCGCGGCGATGGCGCAAGGCGCGCTCTCTACAGCCGATGCAGACCTGACGGTGGCGGTGACCGGGATCGCAGGCCCCGGCGGCGGGTCGGCCGAAAAGCCTGTGGGCCTGGTCTATTTCGCCACCGCGGTTCAGGGCGGCGACATCATGGGCCATGTGGAGCAGTTCGGCGATCTGGGTCGCACGGCCGTGCGGCAAGGCGCTCTGACGACGGCGCTTACGCTTCTCCGGGCGCGGCTGACCTGAGCGAAGGCGACGCCGTCGGCCCGCGCGCGGGGCCGTAAAGCACCCGGGCGCGGCTTTCGAAACAGGCGATCAGCCGATCCACCGCCAGGCCGAAATTGGCCTTGAGCAACAGGTCGAGCACCCTGGATTTAAACTCGAAATCGATATCGAACACCACTTCGCAGCCCGACGGATGCGGCCGGAAGACCCAGGCGTTTTGCAGCCGCTTGAACGGCCCTGACACCAGCGACACCTCGATTTTGCGCGCCGTGCTGTCGCGCACCACATTGGTGCCGAACCGCTCCTTCAGGAATGAAAAGCCCACGCCGGCCTCGGCGAACAGGCGGGACCGCCCCTCCCCCAGATCCCGCGCCTGATCGACCCGCATAGTGGTGATCCAGGGCACAAATTCCGGATAGCGCGCCACGTCGCCGACCAGATCGAATAGCTGATCAGGGCTATAGGGCAGGATGCGGCTGACATGGTGGCGCATGGCGTGAGCTTGGCTTGGACCTTGGCGCTTAAGCCTTGGCCAGCTTGGCCTCCATAAGTTTGGAGGCTCGGGCTTCCTTCAGCCGCGCGAAGTCCTCGCCGGCATGGTGGGATGAGCGGGTCAGCGGGCTGGCCGACACCATTAGAAACCCCTTGGCGCGGGCGATGCCTTCAAGGGCTGAGAACTCGTCCGGCGAGACGAAGCGATCAATGGGGGCGTGTTTGCGGGTCGGCTGGAGATACTGGCCTATGGTGATGAAATCGACGCCGGCGGAGCGCATATCGTCCATCACCTGCATCAGCTCCTCCTTGGTTTCACCCAAGCCGACCATCAGACCGGACTTGGTGAATTGAGCCGGATCGCGTTCCTTCACGCGCTCCAGCAGCCGCAGAGAGTGATAGTAGCGCGCGCCGGGGCGGATGCTGAGATACAGACGCGGCACGGTTTCCAGATTGTGGTTGAACACATCGGGCTTGGCGTCGATCACCCGCTCCGCCGCGCTGGCGGGCTTGCGCAGGAAGTCCGGCGTCAGGATTTCGATGGTGGTGTCGGGCGCGGCCAGGCGGATCGCGCCCACAACTTCGGCGAAGTGGGCGGCGCCGCCGTCGTCCAGATCGTCGCGATCCACTGAGGTGATGACGACGTGCTTCAAGCCCATGCGCGCTACGGCGTCAGCCACCCGCTGTGGCTCCGTCAGATCAAGCGGTCCGGGCAGACCGGTGGAGACGTTGCAGAAGGCGCAAGCCCGTGTGCAGGTCTCGCCCATGATCATCATGGTGGCGTGGCGCACCGACCAGCATTCACCGATATTGGGACAGGCCGCCTCTTCGCACACGGTGGTCAGCCCGTGCGCCTTGACGATCTCGCGGGTCTCGAGATAGCCGGCCGAGCCCGGCGCGCGCACCCTCAGCCAATCCGGTTTGCGCAGCACGGCGCTATCTGGCCGGTTCTGCTTTTCCGGATGACGCGCCTTGACGGCGAGGGTGTCGATCAGCGTGGCCATTGTTTTATTTAAAGGAAAACAACGACTTCAGGAAATTTGTTCGTGCGTGGCGCTTGTTCTTCCGCGCCGCGGCGTCGGCGTCCTTCAGCCAGAACACCTGAACCACCCGCCGCTCGCCCGTGAAGGGCTTATGGCCATGCCAGGAGTCGTCGGCCCGGGCGAAGGCGGCGAAGCCGCCATAGCGCGCCGGAATGGGATCGGCGCCGGGGCCGTCCAGGTCTGGCCCCTCCAAAAACCGCAGTGCGCCCGCGCCCTGACCCCAGTCGTCGTTCAGATAGACCAGCGCGGTCGCCACCTTGTCCTCGCCATCGGTATGGGGACGGCCATCCTTGGCGGCGGACCATTTGCGGACCACGATCATCTTCGGGCGGTCGACCAGATCACGATCCAGCTTTTCGCCGACGATCTTCGAGAATTCCGGCTTACGCAGGTCCTCCAACAGGGCCGCAAAGCTCGGCCCATAGCTCAGCTGCTCGACCGGAAAGAACCCCGCCTTCGACTCGTCGGGAAAATCGCGCGCGAGGTCGGCCTTCACCGCTTCGGGCAGCAAATCTTGCGCCGTCAGATGGGGAAAGGGCGAAACCGTTGTCGGGCGCGCCGCCAGTTTTTCGAGATTCAGCATTTTAGCTCGCCACGGGTCATCGACCGGCCCCTAATAGTGGAAACCGAGGCTGGGTCGGCTGTGCATACTTCGAGACGTGAGCGAACTCGCGCCTCAGCCTGACAAAGGGGGAATAGCAAAAACGTGCGTCATGCTGAGGAGCCCCTGCAAGGGGGCGTCTCGAAGCACGCACCCCGCCAAAGCGTCTGGTTTTTGTGGCAAGCACAGCCCGCAGTCTCCAATCGTCCAGACCTATTTAGCGAGTCCGCAGGCCATCCGCCATGAGGCCCGACGCCGTCAGGTATTCAGAACCATTCCATAGGCGTCCAGGCTGGCCTCATGCATGGCCTCAGACATGGTCGGATGGGGGAAGACGGTGGCCATGATCTCCGCCTCGGTCGCCTCAAGCGTCATGGCCAAGGCGAAGCCCTGGATCATCTCCGTCACCTCGGCGCCGATCATGTGGGCGCCCAGCAGTTGGCCGGTTTTGGCGTCGAACACGGTCTTGACGAAGCCCTCGGTCTCGCCCGCCGCAATCGCGCGGCCATTGGCGCGGAAAGGAAAACGCCCGACCTTGATCTCGCGGCCGTTGGCCTTGGCCTGGGCTTCGGTCAGGCCCACGGACGCCACCTGGGGGTTGGTATAGGTGCAGCCCGGAATCGGCGCGGTGAGCGGGGCTGGATCCTTGCCCGCGATGTGCTCAACGCAATGGACGGCCTCGTGGCTGGCCTTGTGCGCCAGCCAGGGAGGACCGGCGACGTCGCCGATAGCGTACAACCCCTTCACGCCTGCGCCCGCATGGGCGTCGGTGACGATATGGCCACGGTCGATCTTCACGCCGAGCCCTTCCAGGCCCAGGTTCTCGACATTGCCCTCAATGCCCACGGCGAC
>Ga0116229_10008211_pt1 | contig 16273 bp, 9 predicted proteins | sample S1TSphgellanicum_3_FD_87313 | JGI IMG/M metagenome (GOLD analysis project Ga0116229, IMG submission 87313) | Host-associated microbial communities from peat moss isolated from Minnesota, USA - S1T2_Fc - Sphagnum magellanicum MG | ecosystem: Host-associated > Plants > Peat moss > Unclassified...
AAGGTGGAGCGGGGAGAGGAGAAGTCAATGTTGTAAAGGGCGGGTGCAATAGTATTAAAAGAGTAAAAAAGCTTTGATTGAACATAAGAGTCAGATGATTAGTATGTAGCAAAAGCTTTAGATGGGAGTAATGAGTATAAGTATAGTTCCCCTTTGTTGAAGTTCACCTACAAAGAAGCTCTCTGATTGAAACACTTTTCTAAGTGTCTTTGTGAGGAAGTGACAACAAGCTTGTCCAACTGTTCTACTTGTCCCCTAAGTTGAACAAACTCTCAAAGTGGGGGGGGTGGGGAGGGATAGGGTTTTTCAATAATACTCAGCTTTACCCAATTCCAAGAGTATCAAGTACACGGGTCCCATGTAAGTAAAGCCTAGAAGAGGTTTCAGTCTCATTGTTCCAAAAACAAATTGGATACTCCTATCTCCATGCATGCACTTTACACCTTATGAACAAACATTTAAAATCTTATGCAAGGACACCATTCATCCTCTCAATACGAGAATAATAAATTAAGGCTTTTTTTTTCTTTTTTTTTCGGTTCAAATTTGAAAAATATTTTTAATTAAATCAAGTATTACCAAGTATTTGCAAGACCATTTGCATAGTCATGGGTGGGTGCATTTAAGGTTTTGAAATTTAAAATTTTTTGAATGTGACCTAGGATTTTTTAATCAATGATCATTGTGATGCCACATGGGGCAATCCCATGGACACCTCCCATTTCTCCCCAAATCTAAAAGAAGAATGTCATGGTGATGGCACCTGCAATTCTTTCTTTTCAAACCATTATGGTTCAAGCTTCCTTCTCACATTCATTTTTTGTGTATGGATTTTTATCCCTCTCTCTCTCTCTCTCTTTGCGTATATGTTCATTTATGTTTTCCATAATGAATTGAACACCATTGTGTTGAGGTCCATATGTGCCCTTTTGTGTCTTTCACAAGGAGTCAAACATCATTGTGTTAAGGTCCATGAAAAAAAACAAGTTCAAGGTCAAGTTGAACCAAAAAGGTTCAAGCTCTCCCGAAATCGCTTTTTTTACCCTCTCTCCATGTTCACTACGACAAGGCAAAGAATGTCATTGTTAAAAATCCATTTTCGTTTTTTCCAGCATTTTTTCTCTTTTTATGACTCATGCAAGAAATGAAATTTATGTGTATCTTTGTATGCATTTCATTCTACTATAAAAAGGAGGTGAACACCGTCACTAGGAATAAAATGATTTTCAACTCGCTCTGTTTCCTTTTCTTTTTTTTTTGATAAATGTGTGTTTTTTTTTATTCATGAAAAAAAAACCTTTTTTTCTCTATGTTTGTGTATTTTTTGTGTTTAATCATTATCTAATATGAATACCACCACCCAAAAAAACTTTAATTTTAAGGTGTGTTTTTTGCCCCATCTTTTTCCAGATCCTTTTTTTTTTGGTGCACCATCGTCTCTTTGTATATTTATTTTGTTGTGTTTTACTTTCTCCATGTCTATCACAAATAGAAATGAACACCATCACCATTTCTTTTGCATGACATTCACCATCATCATCCAAATGCACAAAGAAGAAATGTAATTTTTCGAGTTTTCTCTTTCACCATTGTCACATGCAAAAAAATGTAAAATCAAGTTAGGATGGGACAACCCAATTCACTCTTTCATTGTGTTTTTCTCTTGTGTCACCATTTATAGGTGCATGAACTCACAAATTGCCATCACTACCTACGAGCTAAGAGGTCCACATGAGCAAACACAACACTTGACAAAATGAAGTAAGAGCATAATATAAAAAAGATTTATATCAATAAAAAGAATGGTGCAAATAAATCTTATAGATTTAGCATGAATCCTCCCCGTTGCCTTAATCATAAATGTCAGAAGTTTAACTAGTTTTTGAATTCATGAATTACACCCTCACTAGCAACTTCAAAGGAATATCACCAATACAAGATTATAGCATATCGAAGGTCGACTTCTCCTAAGGATCTTGCATTTTTATATCCATAATAGAAAGTTTTGTGCTAAGCTTGGAACTTGGGAACAATGAAACACTTAGTGTGCTTATTTAATGATTGATTCTAATGAAAAAACCAAGTTCATTCCTTGTCAATCATATTCACAATGAGATTTTTAGTCCCATCAACAATATGGACAACATTCTAATTTGCTTAGGCACTATCTACCATGAACACTTTGAAATTGGGATTTGTTACATTTTTTTTCAAAATAGTTACGTTAAACTTCGTCCACAATACACATGTCATGCTCGTACATGGCCTCATACATGATGGCCAACTACGAGCATGCCCATGTGCGCTTTTAAGGTTAATGTACGATCTTAGGTGACTGTACGTTATTAGGTACTTAGGGTTTTAGTTTGGCGGCTATATAAAAGGCCAAGCCCTTCCTTTCTCTATTTAATTTTTCTAGATTTCTTTTGTCAAGAAAGTTTCCTCCATAATCAAATAGGATTTTAAAATGCTCACAATGACCATTGCACGACCACCGTCTACATACATTTCATGTTCTTCTTTCTTTGCAATTTAATTCTAGAAAAACTCTAATTTCTGTTGTTTCATGTTGAAAGTGACAGATTTTTTTGTGCCTTTGAATTCTTGAGTTGTTGCTACTAGTGTTGCTGCTGCCAGAGGAAGCGCAAGTTACTACTAATGTTATTACTAATGTTGTTTGAAGGAACTTGCATTGTTACATTTTTGCTAACCAACAAAGCAAGTTTCAAACCTCCCCCCCTCCTTTTCTCTTTATCTTTCTCTTGCACAGAAACATAGAGTTGAAAACTCTTGAAATTACCCGTCTAAAAAATTAAATTAAATAAAAAACAAAAATTTCAGCTTCGACAACAAGCATCGCTGTCAAGCAACGTCGTCGCAAGCTCTAGTGTCGTGACAAACTCTAGTGTCGTCGCAAGCTCAAGTGTCGCCGAAAGCTCCAGTGTTGCCACAAATTGTAGCATTGTGAGCTTGTAATATTGCAAGCTACAACGCCACAAGTTGTAGCGCCGCAAGCTTCAGCACCGCAAGCCTATAGCGCCACAAGTTGAAGCACCGCAAACCTACAACGCCACAAGATGGAACACCACAAGCTTGCAACGCTGCAAGCTTGTAGTGCCACCAGTTGCAGCACCGCGAGCCTGCAATGTCACAAATTGTAGCATCGCAAGTTGTAACGCCACAAGCTACATCACCACAAGCTTGCAGACTGGGAGGTTGCAACGCTTGCAACGCCAAGAGCTTATAGCGCTGAAAGCTTGCAATGCTTGCAACGTTATAGCACCGCGTTGTTGTTGGCCATCGTCATGGAGCTCACGAGCATTTTGCGATGCCATGACCTCTAACATCACGTTGCAAATTTTTGTCCGTCTAGGGACATTCATCAGACTTTTGTCCATCCAAGGACATTCGTCGGACTTTTGTCCGTCAAACCTCCGTCCGACCAAGGACGTATGTCCACGGACTTTTGTCCATCGGATTGCTATTCTACATCCTGCTATCATGTTGTCCTACGTTCTGCCATCTTGCCATTTCATCCAACGTTCGTTTGTCACCGTTCATTCCCATTGACGCATCGTATTTTTCAAACCGTACATTGTGTTAAAACTTTGTAGCTAGTTCTCTATATAGTTACAAAATATTGGGGCATGGGACAACACCATGTCCTCAAATGATGAGAGCACTACTGCTTAACCAGAGCCCAGGTATCAACTATGAAGTAACACACAATCCTTTGAATCGATTTTTTTAAACTCACGATCTTCACAACGGTACCATCAAGCATCTACAACACCACTGTCATCGAATATAACTCCTACCAGGAATTCAAGTTTATGTTACATTACATCAACGATCCATCAAAGTCCATTTGGAGGGGCTCATTAGTGGGGTACACCTGTTATCGCACCGACTTTCACACCATCCTCGTATATTCCACTGCAAACTGTCACTTCTACACCCATATACACCATGGAGGTCAGTAATTCCTTTGGGAGAATTGAGAAGTTCAGTGGAAGGCTAGGTACTATTTCTTTGAAGGAGTTCAAGGTAACTTTCTCAACTGTGGTCTATGAATTGGAGCTCAAATATAGCACTAATTACACCAAGGTGTTCGCATTCAAATAATTGGCCCATTATGTGCACTATGAGGCATTGGATGTTTACGAGCAGCATTCTCTAAGAATTTTAGGTGTCATCTAGATCCCCAATCCAGCGTATGCCATAGCCATTGCCATCACCTTTCAAGCTGCAGTTCAAGTTGTCATTGCACATCATGGGACTGTGCCCAATAATCCAGATCTGATACCTACTTCAGTAAACCTTTCTCCTCAACAACTCGTTGTTGTTACCACAAACATTCTTTCCACCATTGATGCACAAGCTTTTGCTGATCTAATGGAGGAATTTTTTTGAGTTCTTGAACTAGAATTTCCGGTTAAAAGTTCTGAAAAACTTCTTTAGCTTGCCACTTTCTTTTGGCAGAAAGATGAAACCTTTAAGATGCTCTACAGGAGGCATCTCAAGCTTAAAGAGGATACTCAGAGCATCACAGACTTGGAAGCTATTAATCAGTATCTTCATTCATTAGAAGGTACTCTGACACTCCATGTGCAGGTCTTACAACGGGTTTTTATAGAATTTGGAGACTCGTACACTTTGCTAGATGTGTACAACATTTCTGAAAAGCTGGAACTAGCTCATGCACACACTATGAGGCTAATACTATGAGGCCTCCCTCATGTTCAAGGCCTTAAAATCCATTGATTGCATCAACTAGATCATCACATTCTTCTTCAAGGGCTAAAGTAGTGCATTCGGCTGCACCCATCCTACCTTCTTGCAACTACTGTGGCAATCCTACCCACAAAGCAAGTGAATGCAACATTCCTTTCGAAGATCTCTTTTGTGATTATTGTGGGAAACAAGGACATCAGGACAATGTTTATTTTGCCAAGTTCTCGAAAAGGAAGCAACTCCAATTACCACAACAAAATCTACCAACATCTTTCATTGTCCCTCAACTAAAAGCCAAGATACCTTAACCTTCCACTCAGGCTTTGCCCACCAAGGGTAATTCCAAGAAGAATGCTATGAAGAAGGAGCACAATGCTGACAAAAGGGAAGTGCTTCAAGCCCATGCAATTCAAGTTCAAACTTTACAAAATGATCTTGAATCATTAAGGGCCCAGCTTGCTAATCTAAAAGGCAAGTCCTCCCAACCAAGCTAGTCATGCCCAACTTGTACAAGGTTTAGGATCACGATAGGGACCTCCTAGGTTGTTCTATGGCCTCCCACATGATGCCATGGTTGGGGAGTATGTTCTTTCTAGTGCACACAATTGTAGTCTCACACCAAAATTTACTACTTCTTTTTGCCCTTCTTATGTCGCGGCACAAGAGGCTAGTGTGGCACCTAGAGTTTCTGCCAGTAAGCAAATAATTCAAACCGATGGACTTGCATCTGGTTCAAGTCCTAATACTAGGGCTAAAGGAGCTTGAGCAGTCATGCCATAATTTTTTCGTCCTCTCAACACATAAAAAAAGATATTCCATGGAAGCAACAAATTGTGGAAATGGCTTGTGATGCCTTTTGGATTGAAGAATGCACTTGTCTTCTTTCAGCGAGTCATGGACCAAGTTCTTGAAAGGGCAGATTTCCTGAAGTGCTACATAAATGACGTCTTAGTGCATAGCAAAGGACTCATGCAGTACTTGGCTCATCTTGAGGAGTTATTCAAGAGGCTCCACAAAGTCAATATGAAGATCCATCCTAAAAAGTGTGAATTTGTTGTCACCTCAGTAGTTTACCTTGGACACAAAATTTTGCGAAATGGTATTATGGCTCATTGGGCCAAAGTAATAGCCATTTTGGAAATGCCCAATCCTACTGATATTCACACGTTGAAGAACTTCATCGGACTATGTAATTATTATAGAATTTATGTCCAAATCTTCAATATTATTATTCATCCTCTTTATGCATTGTTAAAAAAGGATGTTGCTTGGACATGGAGTGATGAGGCTCAGGAAGCTTTCAAAGTTTCTCATTCTGAGAAGACTTGATTTCAATAAGGTCTTCATTATACACACTAACTGGAGTGCTCTTGGTATTGGAGCTATTATTGGCCAACTTGATGAGGAAGGTAAAGAATATGTTATCGCCTATACATCCCGAAATAACAAGGCTAAGAGTAACTACTCTTCGTACGAGGGGGAGTGCCTTGATGTTGTATGGGCTATCATACATTTCAGGCCCTATCTTTATGGCACAAATTTCACTTTGTATACCAACCGCTAACCTATCACATGGTTGATGAACAACGATAAATTTACTAGTAAAATAGCTCATTGGGCGCTTATACTTCAAGAGTATGAGTTCAAGGTTATTCACTGACCTAGTATTACACATCAGAATGCGAATACCATGTCATGGAGACCCCTCACTACCTTTGAAGATTTTTCAGAAACTAGGCAAAATTTTGACCAGATTTCAACAGTACATGTATCTGATGCATCTAGTTATCTTGCACTACTGCAATGTAACATGGTTGAGCATCCTATTGTGGATATATGGGAGGACTTGGACACTCAAAGGTTTCTTCAGCATGGGGAATACCCTCCTCAAGTTACATCAAGTCAGCGGGATCACATACAACAGCGGTCTAAACGTTACTCATGGAGGAACAATCACCTCATTCGATGCTTACCACAAGGCGACAAAGTGGTTCCACCACCACATGAACAACCTGGTTTTATTCAAAAGGTACACTCGGAGCTTGGACACTTTGGAATTAAACATATTTATAGCCTTCTCGCTCTTCATTACCACTGGAAAAGTATGTATGCTTAGGTCCGAGACGTCATTGCTAAATGTGAACAATGTGATAGAGTGATAACTTCTTTCTCTTCTCGATAGTTCACGCTTTTTCCACTCCCTATGCAGGGCATGTTTTATCGTTGATCATGTGATTTAGCTAGAGAGTTACCACAAACCTCCAGGGGTAATGTTTACATCATGATTATGATTGAGCATTTTTCAAAATGGGTTGAGCTTATTGTGCTACCGGACAAGTCATCACACAACACCAGCCAAGTTTTCTTACAACAACATCTAAGTGGGTTTAGGGCTTGTGTTGAATGCCTTACTAATCAAGGATCAGAATTCAAGGGAGAATTTCAAAACCTACTTGACCATGCTGTCATTGACCATCATCGGACTTCAAGAGATCACCCCCAAGCTGATGGCCTTGCAAAGAGGATGGTTCAAACGTGCAAGAAAGGACTTTGGAAGATTTGCCTCACTAAGAATAAAGAGGATTGGGACCTATCCCTCCCTTACATCGCCATGGGTTATAAGATGTCCAAACATGCCACTTTGCCTCATTTTTCTTCGTACTTTTTATTTTTTGGGAGACATCCCATTCCACCCTCTTTCGTTGCTGTTCAAATGGACCAAGTTATGGACTTGGACTCCTCAACCACTTGGGCTAGGGTCATTGCAAAAATGGCTGCTCTATTTAGGAGGGTTATGCCCATCACCATGGAGAACCTGTCCATTACACAACATCAAGACACCTTACAGTATGCACACACACTAGGTGATAATTACAAACCTAAAGTGAAACAATTTGATGTTGGTGATTTTGTGTATTTCCAGCGGTAATTCAATGATACTCTAAACACTTCTTCTGATCGCACTATCTTGAGGATTAAGGTGATCAAGCTTTCAAGTGTGTTGGAGTTGCAAGGAACCAATGGACGCACAATTCGAGATCATTCCAAAAATTGTGCGCCTTGCCATTTGCCGAATTTGGATCCTACCATCATTACGTCGACTTGGATTCCTCCACTTGATTATCCATGTCAAGTATGTCAGAGGACAGACGATGTTGATCAAATGTTGTTTTGGGATCACTCTAATGGTGGATACCATTTCTTTTGCCTCAAGCCGGAGCTCACTCAAATTCCCATTGGCAATTGGTATTGTCCATCATGTTCTCCTATAACACCTTGATTCCTACTCAAACCATGACACGCTTTTCCCAACTTAGGTCTGGGGGGGGATACATGAGAATTTCATCTCAACCTCCTCTATATATATATATATATGTGCATGTATCTCTTTTTGGTTGATTAGTTTATACCTTTGACTGGCTTTAGTCTTTTTGTTTAGTAAAGTTTATTATGGATTTACACTTGTACGTCACAACACTACACGTCACGACACACATAGGGCTTCCATGTCCTTTGACTACTTGTTGTAGATTTCAATGGACATTACTTCATAGTAAATTGGGTTATAAACATGGCAAGCCATGGTCGTCCAACTTTAAACACATTTGACATGAATGTGTTTTGATGCCTACATCTTGGTTCTTCCTATTTGTTTCAACTTGTTTTTGAAATTTTGTTGTGAATCTAAGGTTAACATGATGTTTGTAATCTAAAATTGGTGGGTTCATAAATTACTTACCTAAGTGTTGTAATGAATGTTGTAATGCAATCACCTACCTCCCTAGTAACTATTATAAACCAATTTTAAACGAATTCTACTTTTGCACATTTCTTAATTGATCTTTGAGCAATTTGTTTAATCAAAGTTTGAAAATTAATGTTCTTTTAATCCATTTTTCCTCATGTTCTTTTTAATTCAAAATTTTAATTTATTTTGTTCCTACTTTGTCCATCATGTTTTTTTGTATGATACACAAGTTCTCATCAAAAATCACAACATGTGACTATGAATAATCCATCAAAATAGTCATCCCTTGTTGTGTGATGCATGCAAATGGGACAATGACAACAAGTTGAATCAAATAATTGTTACTTCTTACATTAAACTTGGGTAGGGTTTTAATTGTTGAACTATAATTGTGAATTAAAATGATATAGGTTAATTACAAAAAAATTCAAGTTCTTAAAGCCCATCTTTTGTCACAACAAAACTTCAAAGCAAATCCAAATATATAATATCAAGGTTTAAGTTTAGTTTGTCATTGAAATTATTTTTAATTTTTTTTCATAATGAATATTTTTGTTATATTAAGTATGTATGTAGCAACAAATTGACAAAACATGTTAATAAAAATATAGGGTCCCATATATCAACTCTTGGGTAAAACTTATAATTCAAGTCATTTTGTTATAGGATTGTATTTATTCTAAAAACCAAGATATAATTAATGTAAGACATGTTAATTAATCCTTGGTATTGAATATGTGTGCTTGTACTAAAAATTTAGGTATTAATTGTTAATAGGTTCAATTATTAGGTTGATAAATGAATTAGTGGCCAAATGTGAAGGAACATGAAGTCAAATATCCCTCCACACATTGATAATTGAATTGTTTTCAAAAAACTCACTTTAAAGATTAATATTTTCTTCCACCACCTCCCAATTATGTAGTTGGAAGCTATGTCAATTATAACATATGGTATGTTGAAAAAACGATAGTTTTATCACATGATTTTACCATCTTCAATTGCATTCTTTTCATTCCTCACAACTTCAAATATTAATACAAAAAAATTAAACAAACATTTTGTTGAAACAAATTAGTTCAAGAATTCTTGAAAGGTTTTGTTTTGTTGAATATTCCATCTAGAGCATTGAAGGCTTGAATGAATCCATTCAAACTTTTTGTTTGAATTATAGTGGAGGGGAGTCCCATGCAATGATAAGTCCTAGAAAACCAAGGAATGGCATTTATGGAATTGGAAAGGTTTATTCAATGTTTACTATTTTTGGAGTAGCCATCAACTTCCACATGGTTTAAGTAAAGGACATGTGCAATTAGTGAAAATTGATGACACTTCATACAAAACCTCTCCCAATTTTGGAACAACTTAATAAAAAACAAACCTAATAAATATATATATATCATTAATTGAATGCTTAAATATGTGAACCTTAATCTTCACCTATAACTATAATCACCCATTGTACTATAACATGTGGCACAATAACAATTGCATTCCCACTTTAAAGCAATAACAACCATTCTAAACCTAACCTTAACTCACCCTGAAACTAACCCTAACTTAACCTTAATCTAACTTGAAGCAAAGTTTAACCTAACCCTAATTTATATTGAACCTAACCCAAAGATAATCTTAACATAATCCAAACCTAACCCTAACCTATACAAAACCTAACTTGAAAGTCATTTTAATCTAACCCAAACCTAACCCTAACCCAAAGGTCATCTTAACCTAACCCCAATTTATATTGAACATAAACCAAACAACATTTTAACTTAATCCTAACCCAATTCAAGTTTAACCCTAATCTAACCCAAAGAAAAACCTAACCTGACTTAAACTAATTCTAACATAACCTAACCTTAATCTAAATGAGACCTAACCTAACCCGAACTTAACATAACCAAACTTCAACCTAATCCAAACCTATATTAACATCTTCCCAACCTAACCCAAATCTAATCCTAACCTAACTTGAAATTCATCTGAAACAAATTAAACATATGATTAGCCTACCCGTGACCTTCACCCAAACCTAACCCAAACCAAACATGGACATCGGTGGTTCCACGTGGCAACTCCTTATAAGGCCACATGTTTGACTTCAGAGTCCAAGTTAGTGACAATTGTCATGGGCTAAATGGGAACACCTTCAAGGAATGATGAGGTCTTCTTTTGACACATGCAGCTGTTGGTTGGAGATTATATAAATTTTTAGTTTTTAAATGACATGTGATGTTGGATTTGATGTTAATGACTATGCATATTAGGATTGTAGTCATGGATAACATAGTCATCATATATGGTTGTTAGGACTGCAGATTTTTGTGACTAGTGGAAAATATCACAAGGCCATATGAACTAATAGTCATGTTGTCATGGCTAGTGTAAATGTGGTTTAGGATTAGAGTGCCAATTGCTTATGTAGTCCTATTTACCATTTTGGCTTAGTGATTTACATTTCATTTGAAAAACAAAAAAAAACAAAATTTGTAGTAAGCTTTCTAATTTGTGAATCTTGTCAACATTAAATTAATTGAAAATAAGAAATGATGTTAACATGTACATCACTTGACATATGTACAAATTAAAGACAACTACCTAAAGATTAATATATAAACCATACCTAAATTTGTGAATTTATCTAGACTTTAATATGTGTATTTTATTAAAGGTTTAGAATTGGCACAAAAAATGTAATCTGTAAGATATTTTGGTTTCCACAAATAATTTTGACAAGGAAAAGAAGAGGAATGAACTATTGACAAATGAATTTTCCTTGGGTACCCTAAGCAAAAAATAACTTGATTCAACATCATTTACAACAAATGAACAAGAATATAATCAATATGAGAATATTCAAAGGAAAAAAATTACATCAATGGTTATGAGATGGAAATGGAATTTTAATACATGTTCTCACTATTGTGAGTGACAATGAGTTTACCACTGCCCATTTCATCCAAATTTGGAATTGATAGCTTTTTAGATATGACTAGACTCGTAGATCATTTAGGTGGAAGAACAAGATAGCCCCATCCAGGGCTAAAAACTTTTTTGCAAAAATCAAAAACCAAAACAATGAGTCATCCACCCTCCTATTTCAAGGAGGAATCTTTGAAGGAATGATGGGGACCAATGACAGATGAAGGTTTCTTGGAACATTGGCCACGATTCAGCCAAGATGAGATGAACCTTGTTATCAAAATGAAGCCAATAAGACCCATTAATCAATCCACCAGAAAATTGGAATTGGATATGAACTCATTTGGTGAATGAACTTTGAGATCGTGTTAAACTCCAAAGGCCACTTCTTAATAATGATTATGCTCCTCACAATAGATGGCCAAGAAAATGGGAAAACCTTTTGTTGGAAACCAAATGGCCTTGTTGAAGATAAGGATCAAGCTTGGGTAAGAAGATATAACTATTTTAGTCATTATTATAACCATAAATGTTCTTTTTGGTCATGTTTGTATTATGTCACAACTATTTTGCAATCTTTTTTTCATCCTTAAAAAAAAATTCATTTCGTTTTCATCCAAGAAAGGCCATATATGTCCCATTAATTACAAATGTGACCAAAATTAATGATAACCTTATGAAATAATAAAGTGATTTCAAAGTCTTCAAAAGGATATTGGAAACATATTAAGACATTGTACAAATGTATAATGAGGTATGTATAAAGAGTGTATTAAAATCATATGTAATTCATATTTAAAGCATATTAAAATATATCAAACTTAAATTAATGTATATGTATATTTTGATATTATTAAACACGTGTTTGGAATATACATAAGATATATTAAATGCATATTCCAAACATATTTATGGTGTATTATATTTACAAAAACTTTTTTTGTTCTTATTTTTATCATTAAATATTGATTGATCTAGTTAACAATATTTACAACATGTGAGATAATAAAAAAATGAATAACAATACTATAGGTAGTTATGTTAAGCTATTTTAAAACTATAATATTGATTCAATAAAAATGATAATAATAGTTATTTCTTTGAATTATTATTATTTTAAAAAATTAATTATTAATTAGCAAGATTATAATTTTATATTATGTTAATATTAAAATTTCCCAAAAGTTATTATTATTATTCCACTAATAGAGACACAATAATTACAATAAAAATAGTTTAATTAATGTAAGATTATTGTAAGATGATTGCAATTATAATAAAGATATAATTATAACTAAAATTTTATTTCAAAATTTGTAATAATCTTACTATAATTTTAAAAATTGGTGTAGTTATTTTGATTAATGTATGTTTATTGTAAAATTATTATAAATATATGTTTATACACCAATTATAATAGTTGCATAATTTATATTTGAAGTTAATTATTTTTAATTTATCATTTAAAAATATTTTTAATAGAATAATTAATGTAATTATTATAATTGGAAAGATTATATTACAACAAATTAAATTGTTCATCCCTTATACTTATTTTTTATAATAAATAATTTTTATTATATCATAATTTTTAACGGTAACATAAAGTAATATTACACTAATTATTGTAATTAACCACTATAATTATAATAATAGAAAAAATTAACTAAAAAAGAACAAAAATGTTTATGCACCATTTTAACCTACCTACCTCCTTAACCTACTTACCTATCTAATTAGGGTATCTACCAACCTATTAACCAACCTGTCAAAATTTTAATTTTAATTTATTTTGATGAAAATTCAAATTAATATGTCATATAGTAGATCTATATTGTGCCATGTGTCACAATTTAAGATCTTCCTAACATGTAAATTGAACATTTTAAGATATTTCAAAAATATTTCAAAATATTATTATTTTAAATAATTAAAGGTTGAAACATTTGCTACCACATCATTTGCTTTCATTAGTGACCAAAATAGTAACATCTTAGTTACATGTGACAATATGTATAAAATGGAATCAAAGAATGAACTCATGTATTGTTGATTTTTTTCTTTCATCCAATACCTTTTGTCATTTGCAACCATGATCACATGCGATTTAACTGTTGTGACTAGGGGTATTTTAATTATACGTGTCAATTGCAACAAAAATCTAATTGCAAGCATTTCTCATAAATCCCCAAAAAAAATTCTAATGTTAAAACTTTTTATTTAAGCTGATTTTTTAAGATTAGTGGCGACCAAACAAAGATATATTGAATGTTTTAAAAGGTCACGATGATGGAAGCTATGTCGGGGTTCCCAAGTCAATTGAAATTTTGGTTGGACCAATGATAAGGGTTTGTGTTTACATCCTAGAAGGAGAAGTTGTTGATGAAAGGTTAGATCTACAATGCAATGAAACTTAACGTTAAGTGTGATTCCCATAATCATTCATGTTAACAAACACCATTCCTAATCCAATGGGGGTGTCGACTACCAATGGGGTGCCAAAGAAGGCACTAGTTCTATTATTGCCATCAACACACCTATGAGTTTATTAGGGTGACCAAAACGATGTATTAGGCATCCTTGTTTTTTCTAAAACATTGGCCATTCCATGTATTCAACCAACAATTGTGTTTGCTCTAACGATCACCATATGTGAGAGTGGGGGAACACTAAATGTGATGGGTAGGTCAAAGGATAATACTTCCATTCATACTTATTATAGTTCCCCAACAAGTTTTTGAGGCTAATCACACAAAAATGTGCAAGGTTCACCCAAAGCTTAGCATGCAAATGTAGCCAAATTTGATGAGCTTCCAATGTGACTAGCCATTGATCATGCTAGTGTTGTTTTGAGTGTGATGGTAGTGCATAATGAAAAAATAATTTTTTAATTGAAAGGGGTATCAACACATCAATCCCAACCCCATAATGTTTTGTTGGATTTTGGTGTTCAACCATTACTATTGGGCAAAGATATTACTAACAATCTTGGGTTGACCAATACTAGTTTTAACCCATGTTCATACTAGATTTTGACATCAATGGGCAACTCGAAAAGGGCTCTTAATAAAACCAACCTTCAAAAAAGATTGTCACATAAAAAAACATTACTCCCAACTTGTAAAAACTATTTATTGTCCCAACCATTGGGTTAGAATTCATAACACAAGATGTGTTTTGCATATTTATTCCAAATTATTGAAATTGTGAAATTTGAAATTTCCAAACCTTGTTTTTTTAAATAAATAAATGTTTGGTAAAAAAATTCCTATTATTAGTTGTAGATACAATATTTGAATCTACATGACCATTATGTAAATATGTGAAAATAATTATTCAAACTTGAATATGTGAAGAGGGCTATGGATGAAATTGCATGAAAAATGTGAATACAAGATTGACCTAGCCTTAAAATGTTGCTTCATTAGAATCCATATGGATTTAAAATTTGGTCAAAATATTTAATTTGAATGAAGGACCAATTAGGATGGATGTTTGGGATAGATGTGACCTAAAAAAATTGAATAAATGATGTGAAAATATAAATGCAATTGAATCAAAATTAGTTTAAGATGAAGTTAAAATCAATTATAAACATCATATCAATTATATATTTATTATAATAAATATATAGGTGATTTGAAAAGTTTAATCACCTATTCAATTACACATTTTCAAACCCTCTTCCCCCCATTCCCAAAGGTGTTGGCCCCTATAATCTCCTAAAAATTATGAATTTCATCCATAGAATATAAAGGATCAGGTCAGGTGCAAGTCATTTATGCCTGTTGGAAAATTTAGGCTTGCATTATTAAGTTCATCCACATTCCTCACAAGCACTTCAAGAGGCACAATAACATGTACCCGACATGTTCCATAATACATATTCTTTTTTAAATTCATTCAAAAGGTACTTGAAATTTACAATTGCCTAAAAACATGCCTGACAAATCTTTCTGTTTTTTTTATCCACTTGATTTCCTTGCCCGATAGGAATTGAAAGCATTTTGCCTATAGATTTAAGAAATGGAAAACGAGGCAATAATGAACTAGCACCCATCAGCACACCATGAAGGATGGGTGGTAAGTGGTTAAGAAACAATTTTTTATTGAGTTCCAATTCCTTTGTTAACCATGGGGATTAGCTCAATTACTTAACAACCCACAAGCAAGTTATTAATAAGTAGGTAGTAAAATAACTACTTGCTTATGTATAAACGATCTATTTACTAAAAGTTGTTTAGTTTCCTATCTATATGCTTCTATATATATGAGAGTCCGTAACATCAAGTGTGAATGCACCTTTATAGGGTGCAAATATCCATCCCACTCTTAAAAAAAGATGTAGGAACTTTCCCCCTCCTATGAATAATAATCTATAGGGTGGCTTGTGCCATTAGCCTAAGTGTTACCACGTCTTCAACTAATTTTTCCTTCCAAAACCTAGTCTTTCAGAATTTATTGGAATTTTCAATGGTAGAATCATTTTGATATCTCCCACATTTTGAATCCAAATCTTACCAAATAAATTCCATTAAATCTTGTTCATCAAGATTTTTCCAACACACCAAAGGCACATTACAATCCTTTCAAAATTTTCAGCTATGATTTAATTTAATTTTCAATGAAGAAATCATTCAATATTCACAAACTTTTGCACCACAAGTACAAATTGCATGGAACCAATCCCATGCACTCTTCTTCATTGAGAACTTTCCAAAGGTACCAAGAATATAATCCAAAACATCTTGATTCGGTGGATATCATAACTACAAAACAATCTACTTTCCTTCATAGATAGACTAATGTGGCTTGTGTTGTTGGCCCAAGTGTGAACCCATTACAAAATAGGGAAACTCAACATGT
>Ga0116229_10008212_pt1 | contig 16271 bp, 19 predicted proteins | sample S1TSphgellanicum_3_FD_87313 | JGI IMG/M metagenome (GOLD analysis project Ga0116229, IMG submission 87313) | Host-associated microbial communities from peat moss isolated from Minnesota, USA - S1T2_Fc - Sphagnum magellanicum MG | ecosystem: Host-associated > Plants > Peat moss > Unclassified...
AAGGGGTAGAGGGTCGAGTTGGGAGCCCCGGGATTAGACTAGGAAGAAGGTTTAGTAGATCAAGCATGAATCTGCATCAAAACAAACCACTCACGTGGTTAGTTCACATTCCGGGACCCCTTTGGGTGTTGGGACTTGCCACGGGCACTTAGACACACAAGACTCACCACGGCCCGGACTCGGGGGAAGCCACCACCTTCCCCCATATAGTATTCTCTGCGGCTGGTCGCGGAGGTTACATCCGAATGGCACATTTTGTTGGGACTCCCGAAATGGAGTCCCGAAAGTGTCCCGGTTGGACTCCCGGAACTTTGAGCGGCCATAGCTCTTCGCCCCGAACTCAGATGGAGATGAGTCTTAAATCAATGTTGTAGCTCTCGTCGAGAGCTTTCCAACGCCGTGTTGCACTCTCAATTCGGACGTCGGGAAGAGGTCGATTCCCGACTTTTAGTGGTCGGGAGTCAAATTGCCAATTTGAGTCCCGGCCCTTCTTTTGCCCATAACTTGAGCTGCAAATGTCCGAATTGCCAATGCGAGGCCATTTTCGATATCTACGTTTCAAGACCTTTCCAATGACACCAAGAACACCCCAATGCGAGGTGTTTTAGGCCTTGCTGTTGAGCTCTGAACATTCGGGAGTCCCGGAGGACTCCAAACCCCCAACTTTTCCAAGTGTTGGGCTTCACCCCCACACTTGGCCAAAGTGGGGTTGCGACATGGGCAATGTGAGAAAATGTGTCAAAAGAAGAAGTGGTATTGTAGGAAGATGGTAGAGCAAGGAAGGCCATTGATCAAGACTACGGAATTTTTTCCAAAGCTTTTACATTATCCTTGTTTGACCCTAAGAAATGTTCGATTGCCACAAGGATGACAATACGAACCAAACAAGACTTGATCATAGGAATCAACTGTGATCCAAGACATAAGGATATCCTATGGAACAACCAACACCCTTTCATCAAATGTGGATGCACTGGATCAAGCTCAACCTTTGGTTGCACAAGGGCAATGAGGTGGTTTGACCATTATGTCTCATGTCTTCAGCAATTTACACATGTTTTTTCTAGATTCACAATTCCCATCTCCAAGTGCCAAATATTATGCATTTGGCACATGGTTAACAACAATTGTGAGACTAAAAGTTATTGCATCCATTTCTTTTATTTTTATAAGGGAGATGGTGATATGGACTACTAAGCAGTACTTGAATGATCCAAATGCAAAACTCTTGCCAAATCTCCCAAATGTTATAAGGGTAAGAAAAATAGAGAAGCTGATCAAACCTATTAGCTTCACTATTAAAACCCTTGCTACTCCACTTCTAGTTATCTACAAGAGAGCAAAGATCAACATCAACACACCACCAAGGTCAACTGCATCACCATCAAACAAACAAATGACCCCAAGGTTAGGGTTGAATATCCATATCAGCACCCATAGTATAAGCTCATTCCACAAGAGGGGTGGCGGTACCGGACCTTGAAGAGGAAGCTCCAATACTCCTAACCAAAGGAGTATTAAAAATATTTGAATGAGGGACAATGCATATAATGATGTGTCCTTAATCAAAGCAAGGTTACTAAAATTGGATTGAAGAAGCGTAAGGTGTTTGTAGAGTATGGATTAGACACACATAGAGACATAATGAGGAGTTTTACATGCAATGTCCTTGGTCGACTATCACTAGTACCATTGGCTAAAGTGCATACTACAAGATTCGTCGTTGTTAAATATTCGAATAGGGCAATGGAAATGATAAATCCATGTAATATTTGTAAGCAAGATCTAATCCATTCTAGCCTGAATTTTCTAGTATGTTTATTCAATACAATAGTTTTGGATGGAAATACTTGGAACCTCTCAATAAGGAAGTTTACAAACCATTATAGGTTTTTCAAATTTTCAAATATGCTAATTTTTTGAACAACAATAGATGTGATTATCAAACATACAAGAGTTCAAGAATTATCTTGACCCACGTACAAGATATGAACATCATCTCAATGAAGAAATAGAAACAACCATGTCAGAACTAATGATATGAAATTGTTTTCTATTTAGCATTGAGGAATGAAGTCAAGCAAGGATTAAACCACATATCATTCCAACCCATGAGGTTGAATGAGGTGGTATTTGTTGTTTTGGATGCATGGAAACAAATATGGGATTTATTCAATTTATAAAGATATGGCCTAAATCTAGAAATATCCAATAAATGGATTAATAAGCATACATGGCAATTGCTCAAAAATACTAATGAAAGCAAGCACATGGCGTTAAAACATGATAATCAAGATGTGTTTAATAATACTTCAATTAAAAAGGAAATTGACTAGCTTTTAGAGAAAGTCTTCATATCTAGGATTGATAAAACAACTAATCACATTTGAGCAATCAACACATCCGAACACAAGCATTTTTAAAATTACAAGGCAAAGATTTTATGCCTTGTATGAATGACAAAATTTGGATATCTATTGAAGAAACAATTAATACTATCACATATTATTTGATTGAATTGGCTCTTGAAATCCCAATGATTTCAAAATCACTACCATTTATAATGCCCATATATAAACTACACAAAAAGACCTAGAGATGGATTATTAGTGCACAAGGCACTATTTTCTCCATGTTGGCACACACATTCTCATAGTGGCACTAATGAGGCTCTTACCCTTATTAAAGGAGTGGGTCAAAGTAAGAACATATGGATATGAAAGATTTTTACAAACCAAAATTTCAATGTTTTGGATAGTAGAATCTATTATCAACTTTTCTATAAATATGCCTAAGAAAAAATCATACATTTTTGTAGTGGATATAATGCAATGTTATGACAATATCCCCATACATGGTGAGGATAATTTAGGTGAAGCTATCACCTTCTTCTTCATAGACAAGGCATGTTCACAATATTACAAACAACACTACAAAATCCAAGCTTTTTGTAATGGATCAAAATTGATCCATACAAGACTAATAATGTGCTAAGTTTTTCTTAGCTTTCTGTTTTTTTAATGTTGCTTCTCGATTCTCATGAGATTTCTTGTGTTGTTTTCAGATCCCAAACATGATACACAACGTGCCAACCACAAAAGTGCCATAGTTTACAAGAGCCATTAATATTCTCTATGCATGCGGAGGTCATGTTGTCATTGTATGTCTGCTCTCTCTCTCTCTCTCTCTCTCTTCAGGCTCTACTAATTCCCTTGCTTGTTTTAGGGTTTGTCCTCCAAGCCCAAATCTCTCGTACAAACCCGTAGTAGAAGATGATGGTTATGGAGGCTCAAATAAACTGATTAATCAATTATTTTATTTCCTCCTCCATGATTCTTCATCATCCCTGCCTGGCAGGCAATTGCTGGCTGATATTGTTGGTTTGTATGTTGTTTTTGTGGCCAGTTCATAACAATGGGGTTTGCTATCGCACCTCTTTACTTTGTCTGGGAGCAGGCCGTCACAACATTGAGACCAATTCATGAAACAGCCCCTTGTAGTCTGTTGACCCATATTCTTCATACTCTTTGATAGCCATAGAAGCTATTGTATTCAAGCTGAAGCAATGTAGAAACAGCACACAACGATGACCTGAAGTAGCATGCGCAATAGCCAACACCTGTAGTAGCACCCACAATAGCCACCGTGATCTTCAAGTCAACAGCCTCCCAATCCTTAATAGCAGCCCTGTTTTTGCTGGCTATATACAGCCAAAAAGAGAAATCAAAAATTAAAAGTGCAGAAATCAACTGGTTGTTTATTCTTTCAATAGCCAGAATTTGACCAAAATTTACAGAAATTTTGCTAGATTTCTATACATGGTTCAAGTAGGTATCCAAATATATAGAAGGATGTTATTTTAAAAATTACTTTCATATTTAGCTTGTTGCAAAATTTGGCTAAATATTCCTATGGATGATCGCCACTTTGGCTACCTCACAAAATTGACGAAAAAAACATTGGGACTCCTTATCCCACCCAGGTCTTTTTGTCCACAGGCAGTGCAGTAATGAGAACTGCTCCATTACTAGTCAAGTTGTGTAGGTCTATTGACCCATCCTGTGGGACTAGAACAGGTGACTGGTTGCCATAACTTGCTCCATTCTGTTGGCCTGTTTCATTCTTTCCAGCTTGCACTTGCACAGGCACAGGTGTCACAATCTTCATTTGCAAGCCCCATTCTCTGCTGTTGCAATTCCTTCTGTGCTGTTTTCTCTACACCCATTTGTCCCCTGCGGAGCAAAATCATGTCTCATAGAGTCAGATACTGCAATTTCAGCAAATTGCAGGTTGGTTTCTAGCCTGCAGCCAAATTTCCTTTCATTCTGGGCTCTAATAGTGTATAATTGTTTCTGCATGGAGTAGACATGTAGGCAAAGTCTGACATTCTATTGTCTTCAACATCTATGTGCTGGTTTGACAATGGACATTTATAGAACTTACTGACCGGGTAATTGAAGCCGAGAGACCAAGGAATACATGACACAGATGACATGTGATAATGAAATCCCTTCACCATTGAGCTAAACATAAACTAGTTACCTCCAGAGTTGCTCAATAACCTTCCCTTGGCCAATATGCTGCTCCAAAAGCTCAGGCACATTATCTGGGGTAACATAACCATACCTGACAATCCAAAATCAGATCAGCATCATACTAAGGACAAATCTTATAAACAAGTGTATAACACCTCCAAGTTTCTTCTTTGCTTCCACATGGACAAGCTCAAGGAAATACTTGAGAGATCTGAGGTACAGTCTACAAACATAATGCTTACCAGTCACCTGTAGCAGGTTCATTTTCACTCTTGGAGCTGAAGATAATCACATTGCCAGCATACTTATGCCCACCAATATGAGAGCAAAGGTGCACAAACACTTTGCCATCCAGACCAAGCTTTGTGATCTCTTGAGAAAACCTTTGTTTCAAGGGCGGCCCACAAAAGCCACAGCGCATGTCACGGCTGGTATGTGCACATATAAATACATGGGACCCAACAAGAGGTCCTGGAATTCTAAGTGGCAACTCCTTTCCTGCCACCAGCACTTCCTCCACAAAAGAGTCCATATCTGATTCAATTAATCCCCTGCCCAATACAAAAACCACAGACCCACCCTTCAATACTATCTATTTGACCTTTATAGTCTGTTTTTCCTAACCCATTGAGATCCATCAATATTCCAAATGCTTCTTCTAGCATGTTTGCTCTTCAGTAGACACCAACAAAAGACTTTTGAACAGTAAACTACAAAACTCCAGAGGAGCATTCATGAAATCTGCTACACAGAGACTAACAAAATTAATGAAAAACTCACTTGTATTTTACCATATCTGGAAAAATTAGCACATCACCCCTTGAGGTTTCAGGATCCTTTTGCTGGTCCTCCTCTATGATGGTCAAGCGTGTCTGCACAGAAACCCCCACCTCATCCCCCCAATATGAGCCAATGCAGGCAAAGTTCTGGGGTTCTTCTCCATGGTTTTATCAATGCTGAACCAGTCATCATGCCCCCAAACTCTGCATATCCATGCCGGTAAGAGGTGCTGGGAATTGACTATTGAAAATGAACAAAGAAAAAAGGAGTGGCCCAGTGGCTGCACACAATAATGTGCTCTGCTTGTTGTGCATTAACAGCTGTGGATGCCATGAAGAAACTCCATTCTGGTAATGCAGCTGTGGAGTTTCCATTCTGATTTTCAAATTTCACATCATTTGGCATGGCCCTGTTCACATACTGCCACGAATTCCGAGTATTCGGAATTCTGAAGCAAAAAAACTAAGAGATTTGGTTGAGCGCATTTCAACCAAATCGTTGTTCGGCATGCTTCCTGTGCAATGCTGCACACTACGAATATCTGAGTCCCCTATGAGATTTTTGAAAGTTTTCTGAAAATCGTGTCGATTGGAACAGAACACCGACTCTTCTTTTATCCAATTGCTTTCCTAAATATTCCTGCGAGCTCTTCCAGAAGAAATCTAAGCTCAAGAACAAAAACGAGACGTAAGAGCGCCAAGATTTTGACACAAATTCTTCATGCATTCGTCATGACGCAAGAGTTCAAAGTCTGCTCCGTCAGGTCTGGAGTATGAAGCATAATTGTTGCAAACTGTGATCAAAACCCCAGGGGCGAGCGGAGAGGGGGAAAAGAAAACCGTGACAGAGAGAGTAGTAGTCATGACGGATTCACCTTCACCGGCATCGTGCTCTTGCGGGTCTTCAACGCAGTGACCAAGGAGTGCGGAAGCGGATCGTAATCGGCGGCCTCCACTTTTGCAGGCCAGCTACTGGCGTCCTTGTAGCACAGAAAAACATGACGCTCGTAATGATCCACGCTTCCTACCAACGCAGACTTGAACATCTCCGGCCTTCCGAATCCATGCGATTCATTGCTGCCCGCAAAAGCAGACGAAGAATCCAAAGAAGCAGAAGAAGAAGAATCCTGCTTTCCTGCCGGCTCCCGAAGTCCTCTCGATCCCGAACCCGAAGCTAAAGCCCGAACCGAAACATTGCGACAACAATTTCTGAAGGAAGCGGAAGCAGAAATAGAGGACATAGGGACAGAAATTCGCATAGCGTAAATTGTAAGCATCCCGAGCTTACGAGATCGCATTGCGCGAGCGCGGCCCTCGCGCGAGAGACGAGACGAGCGACAAATCGAAGCACGAAACAAACAAAACTTACGTGAAGAAAGAACAAGCAAACAAACGAAGCCCCAAGCGTGGCGGGTAGGTGGATGGATGGATGAGAAACTTATGGATGAGAAACTTGTGAATTAACTCTTAACACCGACCCTAGTTAGTCCTTTGATCAAATGCTTTGGGGGAAGAATTGTGAATGGATTAATGGATGAGAACTTTGTGAATTGATTCTTGAACACTACTAACCTTAAGTCCTTGATCAAAATATTTGGGGGGAGAGTTGTGAATGGAATAATGGATGAAAACTTTGTGGCTTGATTCTTGAACATCAGTCCTAGTCTCTATTTAAAGAATCTTTGGGGAAAATTGTGAATGAAAATGGATGAGAACTTGTGGATTAACTTTTGAACACCAACCTTAGTAATTCAACCAAACTTTGGGGGAGAATTGTGAATGGATTAGAGAACATTGTGGATTAGGGTTTAAGTCTTTGATTAAGAATCTTTGGGGGAGAATTGTGAATGAAAATGGATGAGAACTTGATGGATTGACTCTTGAAGACCCACCTAATCCTTGATCAAATTCTTTGGTAGAAATGTGCATGGAATGGATGAGAACTTGTGGAGCATCTCTTGAACATCAACCCTAGTCCTTATCAAAATCTTAGGGGAGAATTGTGAATGGATGGATGCAAACAAACCTTTTTCTTCACAATCACAAACATCTTTAATAAATTATGTTATAATTAAAGCTTCTACTAGTAGACAATGAATCAACAAACTTCACAATATATGGATCAAACCCATGTTGTTCAATTTTGATTTTTGGCTTGTTTTAATTCTTAGGCTAGTTACCAAGTGTGTGAATTGGCAACAACACTAACTTGTGAATGTGAACAAGTGAGCCTAAAGGAATTTTTTGAAATATTTTTCCCCACATAGATAAATATTTTTGAAATATACCTTGCCATGTCAAAAGAATATTAAATATTTTATCACATGACATTTTTAGCATGGATGAAACTTGGTAAGGATGAAAGCTATGAAAGGTTGAAAACATTCCAAAATGGATGAAAGTTGTATAGGAGATTGCATAATTCTTGAAGTTGGATTATGGGATAAGCTCCACATGTGGAACATGTACTTGGGTATACTATTTCAACTATTAATATTATTTTGGGTGCAGTATTTTGGAGTTCACATTCATCCAAATATTTGACCAAGAAATTTCAAGAATATAATTAAATCAAAGAATTTTAATATTTGAGAAATGTGTATATCTAATGTGTTTGTCCATCTCCATAGACAACAAACCAATTTTTCATTTTGGATTATATTTGAAACTTTATATAATACGAACCAACTTGCATTTAAGATTTATAATGTTAAATATTTATTTATGGATGTGCTCTTTCTCAAAACTCAACAATATAAATGAAAGGTACTCTTTTGCACTCCACATTCATGAGCAAAGTCAAATGAAAAAACATAGCACAAATGTATATACATAAATGAATTGTCCACCTAAATGTTTCAAAAAGTTTGCAATTTTGGATTATATTTCACTTTCTACATGGGACAATAATCAACTTGCCTAACACAACTTGTTAAGGATTGAACTTCGTTTTAATTCCAAGTCAAATGATGAATGAATTTTTCCACCTACCCACAATACATGACATGTTACATAATGTAATACATATGTTTGTAGTGTATTCACTTCCTTCATTTGCTTAACAAACTTGCCATCGTTGTGATAAAATCCATGCAAATGCATCAACCATCATAACATGGAATAGGAATGTCGATAGTTGTTTTCATTGATATGATTTTGGTCATGCAATGCTAGTTGTTGTTCTTTTACATAGTAGAGCATTGAGTGTTGGGCTTGGATGTGACACCATGGTGGTCCATTTGTCTACGTGTTTAACATGATCAAACATCATCCATGATTCTTTAGATTGCCACCAATTGCATCCACTTGATTAAACCCACACAACTAACATAGTTATCATTAGTAGAAAAACATGACTTTTCAAGTTGTCCAAATTAACTAACTAATTTTATTTATTAATGAAACGTCCATTTTGACTAAAGGTCCACCATATGAATGAACATTGTAATTTTTGAGTGATCAATTTGATTAATGATGACCCATTCAACTATTTGTCAAATAGAACATCCAATCAAGTTGAACAAGAAATTATATCCTTGGTCAGGATGGTTAATGTGTTATAATCAAATGGAACATTTGGTCAAGTTGGACAAACAAAAAAAAATTCTTAATCAAGATGGTTGTTGAAAGTATAAATTTATTGAAACAAGTTATCGAATTTTGTTTCTTATTGAAACACCTTACCAAAATTCATAGTTGATCATATTTACTTATTTAATTTGAATGTTAATTTTAAAACCGAAAATTTTGAGATTGGGCTAATTGTTGGTTCCACCATTTTAGAGTAGTTTTCTTGAAGGCACTTAAGGTTGTTTGTCTTTGAGGACTATACAAGAGATGTTTTGAAATAAATAACTCTTTGTCATACTTTTGTACTTAGAGTTTTTTGCTAGGTGTTTTTTTTCATGTGTATGCCACAAGTATTTTCTTATTGGGCACAATCTTTCTACTTGTATTTGCTTCATATTTACTATGTAGAAAGTTTATGAGTTTTGTCCTATTAATTTGTAGAAATTTACTTTAGCTATTTGCTTATCCAAAAAAAAGAAAAAGATTATATCTTATGTTTCCCATTTTATTACATCAAAACCCAATAATTCACTAGATGGCTTTAACAAGGGTCACTGGGTTTCTAATCAAATGAAACATCTCATCAAGTTAAACAAACAAAAATGGTTGGTTGGTAGGTAGGTAGGTAGGTAGGTACCATAGTAGGTACATAGGTAAATATCTATTATGGTACCAAGGTTTAGGGTTTACTTAACAAGGTTACTTAAAAATACATTACATATTGCCACAACCATTGTTTGAAATTAAGAAAATAAGTTAAAATTCCACCTTTCAAAAATAGTTTGATGTAAGATGGTTTTAAAATTGTCATTGAGTTAAATTCATTTACATTTAAAATTAAAAAAATTTATTTCTTGGGTTATTTCCTTTCATTCCTAAGGAAATATGAATAGAAAAAATTCCCATAAATGCATTTTATTTTTTTATGTTGAATTATAAATTAAAAAAAACTCATTTAGTCTCTCGTCTCTTCCTAGGGGGATACTAACTATTAAAATTCTACAACTACTTTATCAAATAAGGTATTTTTGAGGGATAAATTAGGCAAGGGACCATTTTTTCGCTACCCTATTATTACCTAACATGCACATATTTAAATCACCATAAATTTAATTGTAATTCTTCATTTACATCAAATTTGGATCTAGATTAAAAGTATTTATATTTTTCATTTTAGTACTTGATTAAGTAGAAGAACACATGATGGCCTCCATTTTTCAAAGGTTTGAAAAATGTAATGAAAATAATACCATCATTCAAAGAAATACAACCATATATTCCTTTGGATTGATAAATTACAATTTTTGTTGAGCAAATAACATACATATATGATGTGTCGAGCCATTGGCCATTCCATTCCATTCAAACCAAACAAAGGTAGAAAATAAATGACAAATATATGATCTATTTTTTAAAAATGTAGGTCATGCTTGCACTTGCCACAATAAAGAATTCCACCCATGATAATTCATGTTAGAGATGGGATAAATTGATATGAAATTTAAAAAAAATGTATTTGAGCTTCAAATTTCAATGCTTATATAAAAATTATTTCAAAATGAACACAAAAATATCTCATGAAAGAAAATTAGGAAATGAGGTGATATACCACCACAATGTAACACTAGTCAAATGTGGCATACTATTGTAAGTTGTTTTGGTCAATTTGAACCTCTAACGAGGGAGTCACTAGCAAGTGGATGGATGAAATGTTGTGAATAGCTTTAGGAGTGGATGGATTTGCAACATGGAACTTTAATGTCATCTATATATCAATTGTATATCAATAGCAATTAGACTAACCATAGTTTTAATCAACAATCTTAGTTTATGTGGGTTGCACATGGTATTTTTTGGGTGATGTTTTAACCTACCACATGACATATGGCCAATGAAAATGAAACAAGCCATTTATAAGTACCATTTATGATTAGCTTAAAGGAGTCATACATGCATTTATTAGTAGTTATTAGTTCACTATTTAAGTAATTTATTGAATTGAACCTATTGGTACTAATATTTACATTATTTTTTTAGTACATATATTATATTTGTTTTTACATTTTTTTAATATTGAGGATTTAATGCATACTCTATATTTATTATAAATCAATTAAAAAAAAAACTTAACCCTAATATATGTAGAATTAACTAAATTATAATTTTTAGTTGAAATAATTACAAATCTAAGGAGATGTTGTTCATAATGTACACTTTAGAAAAATTGATATTTGTGAGCAAAAACTAACCTAATGATCCTAGAATTGATTGTAACTCACCTTCTAAATTTATAAAGTTGATTGTGAAGGATGTAAACTTTTGAAAAAAAAATTGAATTTTTTTGAAAGTGCATTTGAACAAAATAAATTTATGAAAATAGAAATGAAAACAAGATTTATGCATACTAGCCATTTTTTTTATTGATTATTTTTTTTGTTATATATATATATAATTTTATTTATTTATTTATTTTAGAATTGAGTAAAAAACTTTTAAGTCTAATTTTTATGTTGTTAAAACATTTTAACTTTGATAACCAATTTGAAAAAAACCACCTAGACTACCTACTTGTTATTAAATTTGTGAGAATTGTCATTTTTTTGAATCGGCCTAGAAAAAATCCAAAAATATGATACCATTGCAAGTTTTCTAAAATATAATATTGAGCAGAAAAAAAAAAAAAAGGTCAATTTACTAAAATTACCCAAAAAAAATCAAAACTATCACTTTAAAAACAAAAAAATGCTCACTCAAAATAAATTTTAAAATAAAAATTCAGACCACCAATTCCTGCAATTTCATTGGTCATAACATTTTTTTCTGCACACCAACACACAACCCTATTCAACACTCTAGAATTATAACCCTCGAACAATTCTAGGTTAGGAAAAGACGAACCGAAAACCGAACCTGATCCACGCCTTGACTGGTTTTTAGGTCTGGGTAGCCGTCTACATGGGGAAGGACGATGCACAAGTTTGAGCTTCTCTTCGCGCGCGCGTCGCTGCCGCTACTGCTTCTCATGCACTGCCCCTCCTCTTCTGCATCATCTGCTACTGCTCAGGTATGTCTCTCTTTGCCCATGGAGAATATGCAGATGTTCTTTGTGTTTTTTTTTCCCGGGGTTTAAGATTTCTTGTGTCTTTCTGAGGGTGTGAAGTATCAACGGAAACAGGCTCTTGGGTTAGTCTCTTTGCCACCGTAAAGTGGGCTATATTCTGTGTCCCCCCCCCTTCCCCCCCCCTTTTTTTTTGCATTTTCCTTGTTGCTTTCGTAGCTGTTAATCTCCAATTATGGAGCAGTTAGTACTAGCACGGAGTGTGAAGAGGTGTTGCAAAACGGATTAGACTACTGTCTTTGTTTGGTGCTGAGGACTAGGGGAGATTTGAGAATCTGAGGATAAAGAAGAGGGTTGCGTAGAGGGTGTGGCAGGGAGGACACGATGGTGAGAATCAGTGTTCTGAACGATGCGCTGAAGAACATGTTCAATGCTGAGAAGCGGGGTAAGCGGCAGGTGCTTATCAAGCCTTCTTCCAAAGTCATCATCAAGTTTTTGACCGTCATGCAGAAGCATGGTACTTCCCCTAAATCTTTTTTTCCTGTCTTCAGTCTTGCTAGTTCTGAGAGTGCACCAGAAAGGAATGAGTTGCAATGGAATCAAGCTCACTTCTTTTTGTGACACAATGATGCAACTGGAGTATGGTAGTATAATTCTCTTGAATTGTAAAACATTTTCCTGAGCTAATTGCTTGATTTCTTGAAATGAATGTTTTGAAAAGAGTGTCTATTGATCAATTGAAAGAAGAATCTGGTCGGAATTGAGTTTTGTTCCTCCATCTTTGAAGAGCAAGTTTTCTTCAGTTTGCTTTGTGAAGCAGTCTTTCAACCTGGAATGCAGTAGGTTAAGATGCTGAGCTGTTATTCCAGCATTGCAGGAAAGAAATTGAAAGATATATGTCCAGGTATAATTTATTTCCAACCTTCCTCCTAAGTTTTCCAATCTTCCTCCTAGGAAGGGATGGCTTATACCATAAGGTATAATTATCAAAGATTGTGATGCTGACATACGTGTGATGATGTATTTCATGTTCTGGCAGGTTACATTGGGGAGTTTGAGTTGGTTGATGATCACAGGGCTGGGAAGATTGTGGTAGAGCTCAATGGGAGGCTGAACAAATGTGGAGTCATCAGTCCCCGTTACAATATTGGAGTTGCAGAGCTTGAAGATTGGACAGCCCGGCTTCTCCCTTCTCGTCAGGTTTGCTCTCTTACTACCTATCAGAGTGCCCTGTGATTTAGGGTTCAGGGTTTTGGCTACACATTTTGCAGAGCATGGAATGGAGATTTTGGGTTTGAACCACTGCTAGCTCCTGGGGATTTTGTGTTTTACATAGAAGGCGAGTTTGCCATGTTTCATATAGTAGTCAGCTGTTTACCAAGGCAATAACTTCGTCATCTGGTCTTGAAAAATGTCTGGGTTTCAAGTCTTCAGCTGTTTGTAAATCTGTTGTAGCCCTATTTGAATTGTACAACTAGGGAAATAGGACAGTAGCTTTGATGAGTCAGTAGGCTATACTGGCATTAATTATCACATCTGGTCAGTTAGACATGAAGATCTGAATTGATCATTGTTGACTACACTTTGTCCCATTTGGACGGATTGGTATGGTCAACTATTTGAGAACTGTCCAACATAGGTCTGTTGAGGGTTTCATATCATACCATTGGAATGTGTTTTATGAGAAATCTATCGCTAAAATCTAGTAGCATCACAGTATGTTCTCCCCAGAATCCTGAAATCTCCCTTATCCCCAATTTGCCACATGGCTAGTTGGAGGGCATCCCCACTGCAAGCTTGCAGTAATAAACTCTCAAGAGAGACTTGAACTGCTGAAGCATTACTTTTGCATTCTAGATTACTCATCTGAATGTTAGTGTCCATAACACTCATCCCCTAGCCAGGTGCAGGCATGGTTGGGAGTTTCTTGAACTCTCCAGAATCACAATGATCACCTCAATATAATCATAATGAATGCTATTTTTCTGTTTAGGTTTGTGATTATGATATACTCAATGGTCAAGGTCAAACCGTTGGAGTGAAGGGATGATTCAGTGTAATCTCGAGTCTGCAACTTAGGTGACTCCCTTGTTACAGACTTTAATTGACTGAGAAATTGCCTTTGACCACGTCTGTAGACATGGACTGTGCCAACTCCCTTCTAACAGGCTTTAATTTCAGTGAGTGATTGCCTTTCACCACATGTCTTTGTACATGGACTGTGCCTAACCTTTCTTATGTGGATTGAGAGAAAGGGCATAGTTCTCACCATTGTGAATATTCTTCAAGACCAGGATGTTCATGCTGAATCATGTCCTGATCTTCTTCTTGCCTTGGTCTTTGTTCTTCCCTGCTGTCCTTTTCTTGTGTTTTGTTTATCCTGTTGTGTTTTTCTGTTTTTGTTATCTCCTTGTGTTGTTTGCTGCTAGCCAGTAGCATGGCTGAGTCTTCCCGTTGCTTCTGGATTTGCAGCAGAAACTTGGTACATAGGTTAGTGTCTTCACTGGCCTTTATGCACTGTAGGGAGTTGATGAAGTCAGTTTGGAAGTTGTGCTTCTCTATCATACATGCTACTGTTGATGGTCCCTGAACAGGTGTGAGTATTGCACTGTTGTTCATACTGCTTTAGTGTTTTACTTTGGTTTTTGTTTCTTGGTCCTTTGTTCTCTGCTTTGTCTTTCCTTCTTTGGAATTCTCTGTGGCTTATTGAAGAAGTGTTAACCTCGCTTTGATTTTTCTTAATTGTGAGAATGGACATTTCTTGACTCTTATAAGAGATATATTCTTGCCTGTGTCTACAGTTTCTCACTGTTGTGAATGTTCTTCCAGATCAAGACAGTCATGCTGAATCATGTCCTGATGATCTTCTTGCCTAGTCTCTACAGTTCTCGCCATGGTGAATGTTCTTCAATACCAAGACACCTGTGCCAAAGCATGTCCTGATGATTTTCTTGCATGTGTCTTACAGTTTGGATACATTGTTTTGACGACATCTGCTGGAATTATGGATCATGACGAAGCTAGGAGGAAGAATGTTGGAGGCAAGGTCTTAGGTTTTTTCTACTGAGTCCTTAAAATGACAAGGCACTTGTGCCTTGCATATTTGGGTTGAGTCCGGACTGAGAGCCTTCTGCCATTTTGTTGAATACAGAAATGGAGGTGGAGCATGTTGAAAAATTGCAGATTTCTCATGAAATTTTCCGCGTTTGTCAATTATTTTAAGAATGGATAGAGTTGGTTCAAGAAATTCATCATCAAAACAGGCAAATCTCAATGCAGTCATCTATTATTTGGAAAATTGTGATTACAGCCTTGTATCATGTGTGAAATATGATACATAACTAAAACCTGCACTTCCGCTGCAACAATATATAAGACACAATTACAGAAGTCACAGTAACTTGAGATAGACCTCAGATTGATTCTCGAAACATCTGAATTGTATATTAAGTGCAAAACAGACATTGTTACTAATTGCAAATTCTTTACACACAAAGATCTGCATATCATCACTAAAACTCTACATCATACTCTTATTTGAGTACATCAAATGGTGGTCCTTATTTCTACTACCTCTAGTGTAGTGAATGAGATATCTGCCTCTGAAATCATGATCCATTCTAATAGCAACTGTAAAATATAGCAATAATATGGAATGTATAATTCCATTTCCAACTGAAGTAGACATATATAAATGAAATCAAGACAATGATAATATAACTAGCACCCCTGTCCAGATCTAGGTGGGGTTACCTGAACATCTTCCCAACCATTGGTTGTCATAAGCAATCAAGGAGCTCCATCAGCTTGCCCACATCAAAGTGTGACAGCAGATCGGTTTAATCAGGTCATAGCATTCTAAAGTCATCCTCATAGTATACAATTTAGGCATTGCAGGCTTTTATTTTGTAGTTTCAGAATTCTTATTTAATGTGCACAGTTCTCAACCACTACTTGTAACATAATTCAGTCAAAGTCTATTTGAAGATCTGAGTGCATAGGGGCATGGCCATGGGGTATGCCACCATCTCTGATAGCTTCCAACAATCCTTTGATATGCACTCTGCAAATAAAAGATCAGAATTTGTGAGGAACTTGACAATGCCACTTATGTCTGCTACCTCATGTCAATTGTCTGCTGTGGATCGATTGTGATGCAGCTATAATATACAGGTAAGAGTTATTATGTCAGTTACTATGTCATCTGGCCCCTAGTTCATGATCAAGTCACAGTTACTCTCTGGAGTTGGACAGAACAACTCAAATGTGCAAGAATTACTGTAATAGACTGCAAATTTTCCATGAAAGTATTTACAAAACAGTACCGGT
>Ga0116229_10008213_pt1 | contig 16271 bp, 13 predicted proteins | sample S1TSphgellanicum_3_FD_87313 | JGI IMG/M metagenome (GOLD analysis project Ga0116229, IMG submission 87313) | Host-associated microbial communities from peat moss isolated from Minnesota, USA - S1T2_Fc - Sphagnum magellanicum MG | ecosystem: Host-associated > Plants > Peat moss > Unclassified...
AACCCCGAGCCGCTCGCTTCCTGCGGCTCGCGCTGCTGACCCTGCCCGAACTGGTTGAAGAAATCCTCGAGACCAGGCGGCACTCGGCCGCGCCCGCGCTGGCCCGCCGCCACCTTGGCCTCCGTCGTCGTCTGGATCGAGACCACGGCCGGCGTCACATGCTCCGCGATCGAGACGAAGGAATTGCTGAAGTCGGCCACCGGACGCACGTCCGACACCGACGGCTTGCTCGCCGACTGCGCCATGCCCGTGTGCGTCAGGTCGAGCGCCGACGCGACGGCCATGCCGCCGACGAACGCCGCGGCGACCACGCCGCCAACCCGAGCCTTGGCCAAAGCTGAAGACATATCGATCATCCACTGGAAAGAGGGGGAACCTCGACCTGCCTCATATACACACAGAGGCCGACGCAAGTTTCGACGCTCACGCCGGCCTGAGGGTTGCCAGCCTCGGTCGCGAGCCCGGAGTGGCGATCAGGCCACTCGACCACTCCGGACGCGCGTTCCGCGTTACTTCTTGTCGTCCACGATCTCGTAATCCGCCTCGACGACGTCGTCGGCCGGACGACCGGCCGCCGCACCGGCGGGCTCCTGCGCCCCGCCCGTCGCCCCGCCCGGCTGCTCACCGGTCGCGCCACCAGCCTGCGCCTGCTGCGCATACATCGACTGCCCGGCCTCGCTGTACGTCCGCGTCAGTTCCTCCTGCGCGCTCCGCAGCTCCGCCTGGTCCGACCCGCGCAGGGCCTTCCGCGCCCGCTCGACCGAGGCGTCCAGCTTCGCCTTCAGCTCCGCCGGCACCTTGTCGCCCCACTCCTTCGCGTTCTTCTCCACCTCGTACGTCAGCGAGTCCAGCCGGTTGCGCGTGTCGATCTCCTCGCGCCGCTGCTTGTCGCTCGCCGCGTTCGACTCGGCATCCTTCACCATCCGGTCGATCTCGGCGTCCGACAACCCGCTCGACGCCTCGATCCGGATCTTCTGCTCCTTGCCGGTCGTCTTGTCCTTCGCCGTCACGTGCAGAATGCCGTTGGCATCGATGTCGAACGTCACGTCGATCTGCGGCACGCTCCGCGGTGCGGGCGGAATCCCCGTCAGCTGGAACTTGCCGATCGTCTTGTTCCCCGACGCGAGCTCGCGCTCGCCCTGCAGCACGTGGATCTCGACCGTCGTCTGGTTGTCGTCGGCCGTCGAGAACGTCTCGCTCTTCTTCGTCGGGATCGTCGTGTTCCGCGGAATCAGCACCGTCGACACGCCACCCATCGTCTCGATCCCGAGCGACAGCGGCGTCACGTCGAGCAGCAACACGTCCTTCTGCTCGCCCGTCAGCACCGCACCCTGCACCGCGGCACCGATCGCCACGACCTCGTCCGGGTTCACGCTCCGGTTCGGCTCCTTGCCGAAGAACTGCTTGACGACGTCCTGCACCTTCGGAATGCGCGTCGACCCGCCGACGAGAATCACCTCGTCGATCTCCTTCGGGTTCAACCCCGCATCCTCCAGCGCCTTCTTCATCGGCGGGATCGTCCGCTGGATCAGATCATCCACCAGCTGCTCGAACTTCGCCCGCGACAGGATGTAGTTCAGGTGCTTCGGCCCCGACTGGTCCGCCGTGATGAACGGCAGGTTGATGTCGGTCGACTGCGTCGACGACAGCTCCATCTTCGCCTTCTCGGCCGCTTCCTTCAGACGCTGCAGCGGCATCGGATCCTTGCTCAGATCGACACCCTGGTCGCGCTTGAACTCGGCCACGAGCCAGTCGATCACCCGCTGGTCGAAGTCGTCGCCGCCCAGGTGCGTGTCGCCGTTCGTCGACTTCACCTCGAACTGCCGCGACCCCTCGACGTCATACAGCTCGAGCACCGAGATGTCGTACGTCCCGCCGCCCAGGTCGAAGACCGCGACCTTCTCATCCTTCTTCTTGTCCAGCCCGTACGCCAGCGCGGCCGCCGTCGGCTCATTGATGATGCGCAGCACGTCGAGGCCGGCGATCTTGCCGGCATCCTTCGTCGCCTGCCGCTGCGAGTCGTTGAAGTACGCCGGTACCGTCACGACGGCCTTCTCGACCTTGTGGCCGAGATAGTCCTCGGCAGTCTGCTTCATCTTCTGGAGGATCATCGCCGAGATCTCGGGCGGCGTGTACCGCTTGCCGCCCACCTCGACCACCGCGAGATCGTTCGGACCCGACACGACCTTGTAGGGCACGCGCTTGATCTCCCCCGACACCTCCGAGACCTTCCGACCCATGAACCGCTTGATCGAAAAGACCGTGTTCTGGGGATTCGTCACCGCCTGCCGCTTGGCGATCTGACCGACCAGCCGCTCGCCGTCCTTCGTGAACGCCACCACGGACGGGGTCGTCCGACCACCCTCGGCGTTCGGGATCACCACCGGGTCGCCACCCTCCATGACCGCCACAACGGAGTTGGTCGTCCCGAGATCGATACCGATAACTTTGTCTGCCATGAAAGCCTCGTGATACTGCGTGGTATGTGCGCCGGATCTCCGTCGCCTGACTGACCTCCCCAGAAGCAATCCCGGGGCCTAAGTCTTCCGCCAGTTTGGCAGAAAAGCCGTCCGACCACGCATCAAGAGGCAGTGTGCTCCCACTTGGGGATGAAACTCCGACAGTCCGCGTTCCGGTCGCGACCCTCGCGCTGATCGCGGCCAACTTCGCCGTCTGGATCCTCTACCAGCACGGCGGGTTCGATCCGTACCGCCTGGCGGTCACCGTCTGCAATACGGGGATGGTTCCGGGCGAGCTCACCCATCTCGCCCCACTCGGGACTGCCGTTCCCATGGGCGCCGGCCTCGAGTGCCGCGTCGACAACGACCCGATCAATATCCTCACCCCCCTGATCTCGATGTTCCTCCACGGGGGGTGGCTCCACATCCTCGGCAACATGCTCTACCTCTGGGTCTTCGGCAAAGGCGTCGAGGACGCCATGGGCCCGAGCCGATTCATCGTCTTTTACCTCATCTGCGGACTCGTCGCCGGCGCGACCCACATCGCCCTCAACGCCAACTCCCCGATCCCGACGGTCGGGGCCTCCGGCGCGATCTCGGGCGTGATGGGCGCCTATCTCGTGCTCTATCCCCGAGCGCGCATCCGCATGTGGTTCTTTATCTTCATCCTCGCGTTCCCGGCCTGGATGGTGCTGATCTGGTGGTTCCTCACCCAGGCCGTCGAGGGCGTGAGCCAGCTCAACCAGATCAACCCCGCCGCGTCCAACAGCGTCGCCGTCTGGGCGCACGTCGGCGGCTTCGTCGCCGGCGCCGTCCTCGTGCGCTTCTTCGTCGTCCGGCGGCTCCTCCAGTCGCGACAGGAGCGGGTCCGCTGGGGCACGCTCACGACGTGATGCGCCCGCTCGCCGCCCCGACCGGACCGCCGCTCCCCTTTGCCGTTTCGATACGTTTGGGCGAGCTGATCGACCATACATTGTTGCGGGAGGACGCCACGGCCGTCGAGATCGATGCACTCGCGGCCGAGGCGGTCGAGCATCGCCTCTACGCCGTCTGCGTCGGTCCGCAGTGGGTGCCTCGGGCGAGGTTGGCGGTCGTCGGCAGCCCCGTCCGGATCGCTACCGTCGTCGATTTTCCGCACGGCGCAGGGGCGACCGAGGACCGCGTCAGGGCGGCCGATGCTGCCGTACAGGCGGGGGCGGACGAGTTGGACCTCGTGGTCCAGCCCGACGCGGTCGCCCGCGGAGACTGGCGGGCCGTCGTGCGCGATATTTCGGCCGTCGTCGCCGTCGCAGGGGTGGGCGTGTTGGTGAAGGTCATTCTCGAGTCCGCGGCGCTCGCGCCGGCGGTACTCGTGCAGGCGTGCAGGGCCGCCAGCGACTCGGGCGCGGGGTACGTCAAGACGAGTACCGGCGTCCACTCGGCGGGCGGTGCGACGACGGCGGCGGTCGCGCTGATGCGCCTCGCCGTCGGCGATCGGCTGGGGGTCAAGGCGTCAGGCGGGATCCGCGACGCGGCGACCGCCTTCGCCATGATCGCCAGCGGGGCGACTCGCATCGGCACGTCGTCCGGCGCCCGGCTCGCCGATGCCGTCGGTCCGGGGCCTCGGCCGGTCGAAATGCTCTTCGGGACTGAGATTGCGTGAGGACCATGTGAGTACGACCGAGCCGCTGCCGAACCATTTCCTGAACCGCGAGCTGAGCTGGCTCGAGTTCAACGGGCGCGTCCTGCATGAAGCATTCGACGAACGGAATCCGCTCTTCGAGCGGCTCAAGTTCCTGTCGATCTTCAGCACGAACCTGGACGAGTTCTACATGGTGCGGATCGCGGGACTCCGCCGCCAGGTCGCGGCCGGCGTCGTCCAGCCGTCGTTCGACGGGCTGACCCCGGCCGAGACGCTCGCCGCGGTCGGGCGGCGCGTCGCGCAGCAGCTCGAGGAGGCGCAGGCCTGCCTCCACGGCCAGCTGCTCCCGGCACTCGCCGAGCGTGGCGTGCGCCTCGTCACGATGGGAGACCTCACGCCGGCCGAATGGCTGGCGGTCGACGAGTTCTTCGAGTCGCAGGTCTTCCCGGTGCTGACGCCGCTCGCGGTCGATCCGGGCCACCCGTTCCCCTACATCTCCAATCTCTCGCTCTCGCTCGCCGTCGAGATCCGCGACCCGGTCCGCCGCGTTGACCACTTCGCGCGGGTGAAGGTGCCGAAGAGCCTCCCGCGCTGGGTCCCCTTCGGACGGCCCAACCACTTCGTCCCCCTCGAGCACGTGATCGGTGCCAACCTGGGTGCGCTCTTCCCGGGGATGGAAGTGCTGGGCTGGTACGCGTTCCGCGTGACGCGCTACTCGGACCTCGATGTCGGCAAGGTCGACGAGGCCGAGGACCTGCTGGAGATGATCGAGCAACAGGTCTTCGAGCGGCGCTTCAGCGAGGTCGTACGGCTCGAGGTCCAGCCGACGATGCCCGCGCACCTCCGCACGCTGCTGCTCGACGAGCTCCGCGAGGATACCGCTCCCAACGTCCCCCCGCTCACCACCGCCGACGTCCAGGAGCCGGGCGCACTCCTCGATCTCGGCGACCTGATGAGTTTGGGCTCGCTCGACTTTCCCGAGCTGCACGACGCGCCGTTCACGGCCCTCGTGCCGCCCGAGCTGCGCGACGGCCGCTCGGTCTTCGAGGCGATCCGCGAGCGCGACATCCTGGTGCACCACCCCTTCGAGTCGTTCTCGGCGACCGTCGAGCACTTCCTCGCCGTCGCGGCGGATGATCCCGCGGTGCTGGCGATCAAGATGACACTTTACCGCACCTCGGGCGACGCGACGATCGTCCACGCGCTCGCCCGCGCGGCGGAGCAGGGGAAACAGGTCGCGGTGCTCGTCGAGCTGCAGGCGCGCGGTGATGAGGCGGCGAACATCTCCTGGGCGCGGACGCTGGAAAATGCCGGCGTCCACGTCGCGTACGGTGTGCCGGGACTCAAGACGCACGCCAAGTGCACGCTCGTCGTCCGTCGCGACGGCGACGGCATCCGTCGCTACGTGCACATCGGCACGGGCAACTACAACTCGAAGACCGCTCGACTCTATACGGACCTCGGGCTCTTTACCTGCAGTCCGTCGATCGGCGCCGACGTCAGTGATCTCTTCAACTCGCTGACCGGGTTCTCCCGGCAGCGCCTCTATCGCAAGCTGCTCGTCGCGCCGGCGAACATGCTGTCGCGCTTCCTCGAGATGATCGATCGCGAGGCGGATCTCGCCCGCGATGGGCGCGGCGGCCGGATCATCGCCAAGATGAATGCGCTCGTGCACCCCGAGGTGATCGAGGCGCTCTACCGGGCGTCGCAGGCGGGCGTCGAGATCGACCTGATCGTGCGTGGCATCTGCTGCCTGCGCCCGGGCGTCCCCGGGCAGAGCGAGCGAATCCGGGTGACGAGCATCATCGGCCGGTTCCTCGAGCACTCGCGCATCTGGGTTTTCAGCAACGGCGGCGAGGCCGAGTACTACATCGGCTCCGCGGACTGGATGCCGCGCAACCTCGAGCGCCGCGTGGAATGCGTCACGCCGGTCGAGGATCCGACGCTCCACTTCCGGCTCGATTCGGTGATCGCGACCTGTCTCGCCGACAACCGCCAGGTCTGGGAGCTGCAGGCAGACGGCAGCTATCGACAGCGCCGGCCCGACGGCGGCGCCGAACGCGCCACGCACCGCCTGATGCTCCGCGACCCCTGGGGTCGCGTCTTCGACGGTGCGCTGGCGACACCGAGCGCACCCGCGGCAGCGCCAGCGCCAGCGCCACCGGACGAACTCCCATCACGCTCGCGGCGCGAGGAACGGGCCCGCTAGGGGCCGACGTGCCGCGGCCCGCGGTGCCGGCCGGCATCGAGCCGCTCGTCGCCGGATACGAATCGGTGCGCGACACGGTCGGCGAGTCCGGCGCCGCCGTCTACCGCCTGCGTCGCCCGGGCGTCGAGGACCGCTACCTCAAGATCGGCCACGGTGCCGTCGCGCGTGAGATCGCCGACGAAGTCGCGCGTCTTCGCTGGCTTTCGGGGCTCCTGCCGGTGCCCGACGTCATTGAGTTCGTCGCGACGGACGATGCGGCGTGGCTCCTCATGACTGCGCTGCCTGGCCGTACCGCGGCCGAGTCGCTCCGCGACCCGGCGAGCGACCGTATCGCAATCGTCGACGCCCTCGCGGCCGCCGTTCGGCGCTGGCACGGGCTCCCGATCGAATCGTGTCCATTCAACGCCGGCATCGGCGTCCGCATGCCCGCGGCGCGCGCCCGTCTCGCCGCCGGTCTCGTCGATCCTCGCGACTGGGGCGCGCCGCGCGCCGGCTCGAGCGTCGAGCAGGCGTGGGATGAGCTCCGCGGATTCCTGCCGATCACACCCGACCCGGTCGTCACGCATGGCGACCTCACGCTCGAGAATGTCCTGATCGAGGGCGAGCAGGTCGTCGGCTGCGTCGACGTCGGCCGCGCGGGCGTCGCCGATCGCTATCAGGACCTGGCCCTGCTCTGGGCCGGACTCGCCGAGTTCGGCGACGCGTTACCGCAACGGTTCCTCGCGAGCTACGGCACCACGACGCCGGACATGCACAAGATCCGGTTTCACCTCGCGCTCGACGAGTGGTTCTGACGAACGAGTCTGACGAGCGGCGCCGATCGAGCGCTAGTCCGTGTCGTCCACGTCGTCGACGCCGCTCAGCACCTGACCGTCGGGCCCCACGATCTCCACGGCGACGCCCGCGACCTTCGACAGCAGCCCGGCCTTCCGGCTCGCGCCCCAGAGCTCGAGCCTGAGATCCCCGGCGTCCGGGTGCGGCACCGCGGTCAGCCGCATCGCGCGACCCAGCCACCGTACCTTGATCCGCTCGACCGCGCCGACGTGCCCGCGGTCGAACCCGTCCGCCACCCGCAGGATCGCCGCCAGCCGCACGATCTGCCGCCGGATCTCCGGATCGAGGCCGCCGAAGTTCGCATGCTTCTTCTTCGGGCGCGTCCCGCGGTGATACCGGGCAATGTTCGCCAGCGCGACCTGCTCCGCCGGTGAGATCCCGAGCAGGTCGGCGTGCAGGATCAGGTGATACGAGTGCTTGTTGTGGTTGTGGTAGTTGATGTGGTAGCCGATGTCGTGCAGCAGCGCGGCGTCCGCGAGCACCTCGCGGTCGCCGGCGACCGCGCCCAGCCGCTCGCCGATCGCGTCGAAGAGCTGCAGCGCCAACCGCTGCACGTGCCTCGCGTGCGGCTCCTCGAAGTGCGATCGTTCGGCGAACTCCCGCACCGACCGCGCCCGCGCCTCGCCCGGGTCCGCGACCGTCGGCGCGACGCGCGCCGTCTCCAGCAATAGCCCCTCGCGGATGCCATACGCCGACACCGTCACCTCCCGCGCCTCGACGCGCGCCAGCACCTCTGCCGAGACCGCGAGGCCGGCGACGATGATGTCGGCACGCGCCGGGTTGAGCCCGGGGACGCCGGCCCGCTCGCTCACCCCCATGTCCTGCAGGACGTCGAGGATATGTTCGAGCTCGACCCGCGGGACCTTCGTGCCGTGCGTCGTGCGCGCCGTCTGCACACCCTGCCGCGAGAGATAGATCCCGGCGAGGTTCGTAAACGTCCCGCCCGAGCCGATGATCTGTGCCCCCCGCCAGTCGCGCACCGGCAGCGCGTCGCGCAACAGCTCGCGCGCGTGTTTCCGGAGCCGGCGCACCCCTTTCCGCGCGGGCACGCCGACCAGGAACTCCTCCGTCAGCCGGATCGCCCCGAGCGGGAGCGAGATCAGCCGCTCCAGCAGTCCGTCCGCACTCAGCGCCAGCTCCAGCGAGCCTCCGCCGATGTCGAGCACCACCGCTCGGCCGACCCCGAGATCGAAGTGCGCGAGCGCGCTCCGAAACGTGAGCCGCGCCTCCTCCTCCCCGACGAGCGCCCGCACCCGGAGGCCCGTCTCGGCGCGCACCAGCTCGAGAAACGCCTCGCCGTTCGCTGCGTCCCGCACGGCGCTCGTGGCGACCGCCTCGATCCGGCGGGCACCCAGCTGCGCGGCGAGCGTCGACATCCGCCCCAGCGCCTCGAGGGCGTCACGCATCGCCTTCTCGCTCAGTTCGCCCGTCGCCCGCATCCCGGCGCCGAGACGCGGCGCGGCCTTCATCTCGTCGACGATGCGGATCGTGCCGTTCGCCGTCACGTCGGCGACGATCTGGCGGATCGAGTTGGAGCCGATGTCGATCGAGGCGATGCGCCGGCCCGCCTCCTCCGTGCGGGGAGGCCCGGCGCGGTCCGCACCGGACGACACCGCCATCAGCGCGACGCGACCTCGCTGGCGGCGCGCTCCTTCTCGTACTCCTCGTAGCGGTGCTTGATCTGCTTCCCTTCGGCGAGGAAGACGGCGTCCTCGCCGATGTTCGTCGCCAGATCGGCGATCCGCTCGAGGTTGCGGCCGACGAGCAGCAGCTCGAGCGATGGCGTGATCGTCCGCGCATCGGACATCATGTGCGTCAGCAGGATCCGGAAGACCGAGTTCTGCAGCGCGTCGACGTGGTCGTCGGCCTTGACGACCTCGCGGCCCAGCGCGCTGTCGGCCCGGATGAACGCGTCGAGCGCGTCACTCAGCATCTGCCGGGCGCGACGCGCCATGTCCTCGATCTCCGGCGCGGGCATGATCACCGACCGCATCGCGACGAGCCGGAGCGCGCACTGCGCGATGTTGACCGCGTGATCGCCGACCCGCTCCAGATCGCTCGAGATCTTGATCGCCGAAATGATGAAGCGCAGGTCGCGCGCCATCGGCTGCTGCAGCGCCAGCAGGCCGACCGCCAGCTGCTCGACCTCGAGCTCCAGCGTGTCGACCTCGCGATCACCGGCGATCACGGCGTCCGCCCGATCCGCGTCGTGCTTGAGCAGCGCGTCGACCGCGAGATCGACGAGCCCCTCGGCGCGCTCGGACATCGTCATCAGCCGGTCCTTGAGCGTGTCGAGCTGCTCGTGGAAGTGCCGGAACCCGGACGGGCCGTCGGGGGGACTCATCCAAATCTCCCGGTGATGTAAGAGTTGGTGCGTTCTTCCCGCGGGGACGTGAAGAGTCGGGCCGTCTCGTCGACCTCGATCAGCCGTCCAATGTAAAAGAACGCCGTGTAGTCGGAGACGCGAGCCGCCTGCTGGAGATTGTGCGTCACGATTGCGATCGTCAGCTCCGCGCGAAGCTCGTAGAGGAGCTCCTCGATCTTCTGCGTGGCGATCGGGTCGAGCGCGCTGCACGGCTCATCGAGCAGCAGGACCTCGGGCTCGTTGGCCAGCGTCCGGGCGATGCAGAGCCGCTGCTGCTGCCCCCCGGAGAGCCCCAGTGCACTCTGGTGCAGCCGATCCTTCACCTCGTCCCAGAGCGCCGCCCGCCGGAGCGAGGTCTCGACCAGGCGGTCCAGCTCCGCGCGATCCCGGGTCCCGTTGATCCTCGGCCCGTAGGCGACGTTGTCGTAGATCGACTTGGGGAAGGGGTTCCAGCGCTGGAAGACCATCCCGACCCGCTGCCGGAGCGTCGTCACATCCTGGTCCGGGCCGTAGATCGGCTCGCCGTCGAGCAGCACCTCGCCGGTGTGCCGCACGCGGGGGATCGTGTCGTTCATCCGGTTGATCGACCGGAGGAACGTCGACTTCCCGCAGCCGGACGGCCCGATGAACGCGGTGATCTTCCGCGCCGGCAGGTCGAGCGTGACGTCGAACAGCGCCTGCTTCTCGCCGTACCAGAACGAGTAGTCGCGGGCATTGATCGCCCCGGTCGGGGGCGCGGCGATCGCCGTCAACCGAACCGTCCCGTGATGTAGGCTTCCGTCCGGTGGTCGCCCGGGTTCGTGAATAGCGTGCCCGTCGCCGTGTACTCGACCAGGTCGCCGGCGAGCATGAACGCCGTCCGGTCGGAGACGCGCGCCGCCTGCTGCATGTTGTGCGTGACGATGATCACCGTCGTCTCGCCCCGCAACTCGTAGACCAGCTCCTCGACCTTCTGTGTGCTCAGCGGATCGAGCGACGCCGTCGGCTCGTCGAGGAGCAGGACCGCCGGGTCGGTGGCGAGCGCACGGGCGATGCAGAGCCGCTGCTGCTGGCCACCGGAGAGACCGGTCGCGCCCTCGTGCAGCCGGTCCTTCACTTCCTCCCAGAGGGCGGCGCGCCGGAGGGCCTTCTCGACGATCGCCTCGATATCGGACCGCGATCGCTGCTCGCCGTCACGCGGCCCGTTCACGCGGAGGCCGGCGGCGACGTTCTCGCGGATCGACATGGTGGGGAAGGGCGTCGGGCGCTGAAACACCATCCCGATCCGCTTGCGGACCTCGATCGGGTTGACGCCGGGGCGGTAGATGTCCATGCCGCCCAGGGAGACCTGGCCGGTGACGCGGGCCGTGGGCACGGTCTCGTGCATCCGGTTGAGACAGCGGAGGAACGTCGACTTGCCGCAGCCGGACGGGCCGATGATCGCGGTCACGAGCCGCTCGGGGAAGTCCAGGGTCACGCCATGCACGGCGTGGGTCGCGCCGAAATAGGCATCCAGCGAGTGCACGCTGAGGCCGATGCGATCGGCGGCCTCGGCCTCGCGCGCCGCGGGGGTGCTCGGCCGCTGCTGCTGGAACGCGGCCGCGGGGCTGCCAGCCGACGGCGGGACGCGCGTCGGTGCGGCCGCGACCGCCTGCGCGACGATCGGTGGTGTCGCCAGGTGATTGGCGGCCGTCAGCACGCTCGCGTCCTGGAATGACATCCGGGGTTCCTCGGGCTCAGTCGCCGCTCCCGCCGGCGAACCGTCCACGGGTCGCGAAGCGGGCGAGGAGACTGATGATGAAGATGAGGGCGATGAGGACGAGGGCGCCGGCCCAGGCCTGGGCGTGCCATTCGTCGTACGGACTGACCGCATAGTTGAAGATCTGCAGGGGGAGTGCCGCAATCGGCTGGTTGAGCGACGTCGACCAGAACTGGTTGCCGAACGCGGTGAACAGCAGTGGCGCCGTCTCGCCGGCGATCCGCGCGATCGCCACCAGCGCGCCGGTGACGATCCCGGCGCTCGCCGTGCGGAGCACGATCGTCAGCGACGTCCGCCACTTGGCGTACCCGAGCGCCAGCGCCGCCTCACGCAGCGAGACGGGCACGAGTCGTACCATCTCCTCCGTCGTGCGTGCCACCATCGGGATCATCATCGCGCCAAGCGCCACGCCGCCGGCCCACGCCGAGAAATGGCCGAGCGGGCGCACGAGGAACTGCCAGGCAAAGATCCCCATCACGATCGACGGCAGCCCATTCAGCACGTCGGAGAGAAACCGCACACTGTTCGCCAACGCCTTGCCCCGATGCTCGGCCAGGTACAGACCGGCACCGATTCCGACCGGGAGCCCGAGCAGGCTGGCGACGCCGATCAGCAGGATTGTGCCGATGATCGCGTTCGCCATGCCACCGCCGTCCTCGCCGACCGGTTTCGGCATGTTCGTGAAGAAATGCCACTGGACCGAGCTCGCGCCGAACTTGAGCAGGTAGTACATGATCACGATCAGCGGCAGCGTCGCCAGCACCGCGAGGGCACAGACGACGATCACCATCACCACGTTGACGGCTCTGCGCCGCCGCAGCGTCCGCGCGGTCCGGCGCGTGAACGCCTGCTGCCGGGCGCTCGGCTGCGGGGCGAGGGTGGGGGCGGTCACGAGCCTGCGTCCTTGCGCGACACCGACCAGACGAGCCACCGCGCCACGGCGTTGACGATCACCGTGATCACGAAGAGCACGAACCCGACGGCCATCAGGGCCGAGAGGTGCAGGTCACCCGACGCCTCGCTGAACTCGTTGGCGATCAGCGACGCCATCGTGTAGCCGGGCGCGAAGAGCGATGCCGAGATCTCGGGCCGGTTCCCGATCACCATCGTGACGGCCATCGTCTCGCCAAGGGCGCGGCCGAGCCCGAGGATGACGCCGCCCATGATCCCCGAGCGGGCAAACGGCAGGACGGCGCCCCAGATCGTCTCCCACTTCGTGGCGCCCAGCGCCAGCGCGGCCTCGCGCTGCGCGCGCGGCACGGCGAGCAGCACCTCCCGCGAGACGGATGCGATGTACGGGAGGACCATGATCGCGAGGATCAAGCCGGCGGCGAGCATACTCGGGCCATACGCCGCGCCCTTGAAGAGCGGGAGGACCCCGAGGTGGAGCGTGTCGCGGAGGAACGGCATGAGGCCGGTGCGGAGCACCGGCAGGAGCACGAAGATCCCCCACAAGCCGTAGACGACGCTCGGGATCGCCGCCAGCAGGTCGACGAAAAACGCGACAGGCTGCCGAAGCCAGGGCGGCGCGAATTCGGAGAGGAAGACCGAAATGCCGATCGCGAGCGGTGTCGCGATCAGGAGCGCCACGGCCGACGAGACGAGGGTGCCGTAGATCGCGGGCGCGGCACCGAAGTGCCCGTTCACCGGATCCCATGCGCTCGACGTCAGGAACTCGAAGCCGAACTTGTGCAGCGCGGGCCAGCCGGCGACGGCGATCTCGATCGCGATCAGCGCCAGCAGGAGCGGGACGCAGATCGCGGAGAGCCAGATCAGGCCGGAGTAGACCCGGTCGCCGAGCGCCGAGCCCTCGATGCCGCCGGTGACGCGACGCGGGGGGGCCGGGGGGCTGACGGCGACCCGGCCGATCACATCACTCACGAGCCGGCAATATCCCGCTCTCCGCCGACGTCGGCCAGGCCAGCACCGCAGCGGTCAGAAGCCAGTGATTCACGTGCATCGCTCTCGTCGGAGGAACCGTGCAGAAAAAGCTAGGCGTGGTCCGGAAGGATCAGACCGTCGTTATGTAACGAGGCCGTCACAGGCAGGATGCACCTGCGAATCGACCGGGAAAATCCGCCGGCCGGATGCACGACGGGCTGGCTTGCGCCAGCCCGTCGGCAGGACCGCCGTCGCGTGGACGGGTGTTACGGCAGCACGTAGCGGAACGACGTGAAGGCCATGTTCTCGATCGCCAGCGGCGCGTAGCTGTTGACGTCGGACCAGGTCTCCTTCTCCGTGTACGAGTACTGGAGGCCCCACTGGAAGGTGCCGACCTTCCCCTTGTAGAAGCGGTACCAGAACCCGGCCGTCCCCTGCCAGAGCGCCCGCGTGTCGGCCGTGCAGGTGCCGGTCGCCGGTGCGTACTCGCCGGTCGGCGGGAGTTCCTGATCGCAGCCGGCATTGCTGACCGTCGGCTGGCCGTAGCCGATGCTCTTCGTCGGCGACGTGAAGTAGACCTGGCGCGCGGCGTACTCGACGCCGCCGTTCAGGTAGATGTCGAGCCGGCTGCCGGCGTGGATATCGAAGCCGGCCAGGCCGTGGGCGGCGAGCAGCGGCTTGACCGTGCCATCGGGACCGATGACGACGTCCGGGAGCTGCGACGAGCCGTAGCGGCCAATGCCACGGCCCCAGAGGCCCGAGCCCGAGAAGTCCACGTAGTGCGGCACGATCGGAATGATGAACGCCGCACCGACACCGCCGCCCTCGCGCGTCGCGGTGCGCGTGCCGCCGACGACGTTCCCCGTGTCGATGACGCGATCACGGAAGAGCCGACCGAGGGCCTTGAGCTCGAAGTGCCCGAAGCCCTTCGGATCGAACGCGATCTTGGCGATCACGTCCGGCGCGATGTCGACCGAGTAATTGGTCGTCGCGTTGAGCAGCGAGTTGCCCGGGTTGCCGATCAGCGTCTGCGCCGGGGCGCCGTGGCCGCCGACCGTCATCTGCGGCTCTTCCGCCGAGAGGGCGAACGTCGCCTGCTTGTTGGCGACCGACTGCGCGATGCGGAGGCCCCACTGACGCGCCCAGTCGAAGCCGGGGACGTACTGCGCGTCGATCGTGTACGGGACCTGCTCGGCGCGATTGGTCGCGCCCATGCGATCCGTGGTGATCAGACTCCACATCTGACCGCCGGAGAACGTGAAGCCGTTGCTGAACGTCGACCGCGCGAAGAACTGCCGGACGCGGAAGACGTAGCTGTTGCTCTCGTTCGAGTTCGACGAGGTGCCAACGCCGAGGAAGTCGCCTTCGAAGTAGCCATCGAGCTTCACATGGCCGAGATCACCGCCGGCGAGCAACCCGATGCGCGACTGACGGCCGGAGCCGCGGAATTCCGTCAGCTTGCCGTTGGAGGTGTTGCCGTACGGCATCGAGTTGTAGCTCGAGCCGATGTCGGAGGTCTCGTTGCGCGAGCGGAAGAGACCTTCCGCCGCGAAGAAGCCGACGGGCTGAATGCCAATGCCCTTGTACTTGATGGCGAGAGGGCCATTGGTGTCCGGTTCCATCGGGGACATGCCCTGCTGCGCCTGGATCGCGGGCGCGGCGACGAGCATCCCAAACAGGGCGGCGTTCGCCACCCGTCTGACGTTCAAGAACATGACGTGGAGCTCCTGACGAATGAAGGAGCCGAAACAATCCGCTGACGTGGTAAAGGATGACTACGCTTGCCGTAACAGCTGCGTCACGTGCAGCGGCGCGATGCTGCTGGCAGCATCGTCGTGAAGCGGCGTCGGGCGTTTCTCCGCAGGCGTCGATGCGACGAGAGCGCGTCTCCCGGCCGGGCGAGACGCGCTCTCTGTCGACATCACTTCACTTCACATCAGGTCCCATCACGAGACGTCAATGACGTCTCATCATGGCGTGCTGCGCGCTGCGTGATCGTCCTATCGCGACGCGACCTGGATCGTGCCGAGCCGCTGGTCGAGCAGTGCGACGACATTCGCCGGCAGCGGCGCGTAGTCGAGCGCCGAGACTTCCGTCTCGCCATCGTGGATCGCCCACTTGAGGAACGCGACGAGCTTTTTCCCCTTCGCCTTGTCGGCGTAGGTCGTCGGCACGAGCAGGTACGTGAACGACGAGATCGGATACGACGCGGCGCCGGGCGCGTTGACGATCGACACGCGGAAATCCGTCGTCGGCGGGAACTTTGCCGACGCGGCGGCGGCGGTCACCGACGCGATCGTCGGCTCGACGAACGCGCCCGTCGCGTTCTGCATCCACGCGTACGGCAGCTTGTTCTGGCGGGCGTAGGCGAGTTCGACGTACCCGATCGCGTACGGCGTCTGCTTCACCTGCCCGGCGACGCCCTCGTTTCCCTTGCCGCCGATCCCGACCGGCCACTGCAGCTCCTTCCCCTTGCCAGGCGCCTTCGCCCAGTCGGGGCTGACCGCGGCCAGATAGTCGGAGAAGATGTACGTCGTGCCGCTCCCATCCGACCGGTGGACGACGAGGATGTCCTGCGACGGAAGCTTCGCCCCCGCGTTGATCGCGGCGATCGCCTTGTCATCCCACTTCGTGATCTTGCCGAGAAAAATGTCGGCGAGCACGGTGCCGGAGAGCTTGAGCGGGGCGGTCAGGCCCGGGACGTTGTACGTGACGACGTCGGCGCCGAGCACGGTCGGGATATGCAGCACGGGCGACTTGAGCTTGGCGATTTCCGCATCGCTCATCGGCGCGTCGGACGCGCCGAAATCGACCGTCCCCTCGGTCAGCTGGCGAATCCCGCCGCCCGAGCCGATCGACTGGTAGTTGATCTTGACGCCGGTCTTCGTCGCGTAGTCCGCGAACCACTTCGAGTAGATCGGGTACGGAAACGTTGCGCCGGCACCCGTGAGGTCGGCGCCCTGCGCGACGACGGGGGAGGCAGCGGTGGTGACAAGGACAGCGCTGGCGGCGAGGATGCCACCGGCCCTGACGATCGTGCGCATCGGGGACCGCGGAACTGACAAGGAATGCTCCTGGAATGTCGAGATCTCGAAGCGTCGGCCGTCGCGGTAAAGAGCGCAGGCCGTTCGTGTAAAGGTCACGTCACGACACGCACCGCGCTC
>Ga0116229_10008216_pt1 | contig 16264 bp, 18 predicted proteins | sample S1TSphgellanicum_3_FD_87313 | JGI IMG/M metagenome (GOLD analysis project Ga0116229, IMG submission 87313) | Host-associated microbial communities from peat moss isolated from Minnesota, USA - S1T2_Fc - Sphagnum magellanicum MG | ecosystem: Host-associated > Plants > Peat moss > Unclassified...
CTAGTCCCTCTTCCTAGTCTAATCCCTGGGCTCCCAACTCGACCCTCTACCCCTTTTTAGAGTTGGAAGCCGGGAGCGCGCCGCTAAGTCACAATTTTCGCAACTTGACTTTGGGAAACCCTCAAGTGGGTTTCACCCCGTGGCTTGGGAGCGCGTCATATAATTTCTTTCATGAATTGCAATTATTTTTTTTGGATCCTTGGCCATCAAGTGCTGACTTTTATGGCAGGACTTTGCCTCAAGTTAACTTAGGCGTCCCGAAGTTTTTCCAACACTTTCTTGGCAAGTCCAAGGGTATCTCATAAAAAACCCTTAACCCTTGCTTCGTAAAAAACCTAAACTAGCCTAATTGACAAAGCTTTCATTTGGGAAGACCATTATTTCAACCTTCTCCTCATGAGGAACTCAAGCCAAGTCTAATCTTAACCTAAGCTACTTGACATGACTCCTTTCCACAACTTACGCTTTGATCACAACAATCAAGCCTTAATTAAAAGGTTTGCTTATAAAGGTACGAGAAACGACATTTGGGTTTTGTAAAAACCCAAATCCTGAGCTACACGATTAAAGTACGAGAACGGGGTCATGACTTCTCGCGTTGGCCGCCACTACCAACCAACCTTTTGGGATGCACTTAAAGCTTGTGCATGTCCCCGCAAGTTCACCTTGCTTGCCTCTTCTTTTGGGGTCAAGGTTTCTTTTAACCCTAAAGTAGGAGTCCGATTTTGATTTGGGCCTACACAAGAAGTTCCATTTGTCCAATGCCAACTTGACAACCCTATTTGCACTTATACATTATTCTTGTGGTACAATCTTTTGGAAGTTTTTGGCCTCTATTTCACTTGTAACTTGATGTTGTACATTTTATATGAATCCATGCCCCATCAAAAGAAAGGTGATGTCCTCATCACATTCTATGTCTCTTCTTTGCCGGTTTAATGTGAAATTCTTCTATGGCTTCTTGGGCATGTTCCATATCAGATTCATTCACCCAAGATGCCTCTATTGGATGGTATCCTTTCCACTTCACTAAGTATTCCCGCTCTTGTCCTCTTAATTGTTTTGACTTGAGCACGGCCTCCACTTCAAACTTTGGTTCATTATGAATCAAGTCTGGTGGGGCCCTTGAGTTGTGCTCTCGATTAGGCCTTGAGGCATTGCGGGCGACCGGCTTCAAAAGAGAAACATGAAATGTGGGGTGAACCCTAAGATTTTTCGGTAATTCTAATTTATAAATGTCGGAAAGTTTATTTTCCAATACCTTGAATAGGTCCGCATATGGGCCCAAAAACTTGTGACTCAAACCTTCTAACAATCGAAAATTCTTGATGTTCAATCACACTTCATCCCCTTCTTGAAACTTCGCCTCTCGTCGTGACTTGTCCGTAAAATCCTTGTACCTCTTGTGCGCCTTTTCTAAATTGGCCTTTGCCAACTCCCAAAGGCGCCGCCTTTCTTCATCAAGTTGTGTGACCATTGGCACTTCCTCATTTGCATCACTTGGGGGTTGTCCATGTGCTGCCCGAGTCATGGGCACAATTGGTGATTTGCCCGTCACCATTTGAAAGGGGGTGGACCCAGTTGCGAAGTGTTCCAAGTTGTTGTAACAAAACTTGGCTCACTCCAAGTGGTCCACCCAATCTTGTTGATCCGCCACCACATAATTCCTAAGGAATTGTTGGATGACCAAGTTCACCCTCTCGGTTTGTCCATCGGTTTGGGGGCGGAAGGAAGTGCTCATCTTGAGCTTCGACCCCATTCGTTTCCATAGGGCTCGCCAAAACTTGCTTGTGAACTTTGGGTCTACATCCGAGACTATGTCCTTTGGGAGGCCATGATGTTTGAAAACGTGTGCAAAGAACAACCTTCCCATCTCTTGAACCGTGGCACTATCCTTGGTGAGAATGAAATGTGCCATCTTGCTAAATCGATCCACCACCACCATGATGGCATCGAAGCCCCTTGATGAGGGCAAGCTTACCATGAAATCCATGGACACACATTCTCACGGCCTTTCAGGAATTGGCAAAGGTTGTAATAAACCCGCTTGTGTCGCAACCCCACTTTGAGGGAAGTGTGAGGTCGTCACTCACATTCCCGAAAATGGGACTTGGGAGTCCTTTAGGACTCCTGAAAACTCAGAATGTGATTTCAGGGGTTAAAACACCTTGCATTGAGGTGTTTTTTTATACCATTGGAAAGGCCTTGAAGTGTAAATGTCCAAAATGGTCTCGGACGAGCCATTTAGACATCTATAGCACAAGTTATGGTCGAAAGAAAGGTCGAGAATCAAACTGGCAGTTTGACTCCCAACCACTAACAGTCAGGAATTGATCCAATCCTGGCGTGTGCAAACAAAGTGTGACACACCGTTAGAAGGCTTTCGAGGAGAGCTACAGGTTTGTTTTAGACTTCATCCCAATCGGAGGTTGGAGCGAGAAGTTATGAATACCCAAAGTCCCAGGAGTCCAAAGCAGGATAGTTTCGGGATGCCACTTTGGGAATCTCGGGAAAAAGTGCCATTCGAATGCAAGTGCGGCGATGAGACGCAGAGAATACTATATGGGGGAAGGTGGTGGCTTCCCCCGAGTTCGGGCTGTGGTGAGTCAAGTGAGTCCAAGGTTGCCCGTGGTTTGTCCTAGCACCAAAGGTGCTCCAAAATGCGAACTAACCAACTTGTTCGTTGGTTTGATGTTGGTTCGAATGAGTGAATAGCTTGTCCCTCTTCCTAATCCAATCCCAGAGCTTTAGCATGCCCCTCTACCCCTTTTAGTGCTGAAAGCTGGGAGCGTGCCCCAAGTCCTCCCCAATTCCGCAACTTGAGTGACTTGGTCCCGACTTGGGACTAACAAAAGACTTGGGAGCTTGTCAGCTTGCTTTTTGTTGAGTGCTCAATTTTGTTGGCAAGTGAAGCAAGTCTTCACATACTCTTCTGCATCGTCTTTCAAGTTGGGCCAATAGTAGGACTTCTTGAGGAATGTTGTGGTGCACTTTGCTCCACCATGGCCGTGAACGGCGCATCATGACATTGCTTCAAGAGCACATCCCTTATCCTACCTTCCGAAACATAGAGCCAATTTTTCTTATACCACAATAGTCCATTTCATAATTGGAAGTGTGACTTGGCTCCATTTTGAATGTTTTGCCTCATTTCCTTGGCAAATTCGTCACGGCGGTTCGCTAATCGAACTTCTTTTTGAAGTTCTGTTTCCCCCACATACACCACTTTAAGTTGGTTGTTTCGACTTAACACATTGGCCACCACCTTCTCCTTCCTAGGCTTGTGTCAAATGTCCACATTGAACAAGGCCAATGTGTTTTACCATCTCACTTGTTTTGATGACAACTTGGGTTGAATGGCAAAGTATTTCAAGGTCACATTGTCAATCCACACCACCACATCTTTAAAGCCTATGTAATGGCCCCAAGTCTTGAGATAATGTATGACCGCCCACATTTCTTTCTCATGTGTTAGCCACCTTCGCTCCGTTTCACTTAACTTCTTACTCTCAAATGCCACCGGTCTTCCTTCTTGCACTAGGACTCCTCCAATTGCAAAGTTGGAGGCATCGGAGTGGATCTCAAAATCCTTATCAAAGTCGGGTAACTTCAACATGATGCTTTCACCAAAATGCCTTTCAAGGTTTCAAAGGCTTCGTCGCATGCTCCATCCCATTCGTAAGATTTGGCGGACTTTTTAAAAAGGTTTGTCAAGGGTGCGACCATCTTTTCAAAAATTTTGATGAACTTGCGATAATAGGAGGCCAACCCTAAGAAGGATCTTAAGGCCGGAACTAGCTGAGGCGGTTCCCAATCCAAAATTGCCTTCACCTTGTGATCATCCATCTTCAAACCTTCTCGAGTGATCCTATGTCCAAGGAAGTCCACTTCGATCACCCCGAATTCGCACTTCTCGAGCTTGGCCTACAACTTCTTTTCCTTTAGCCTTTGGAACACCTTTTGGAAGTGCTCCGCATGCTCCTCCAAAGAGCCACTATAGATCAAAATGTCATCTATGTAGATGACGACAAAGTCATCAAACCATTCCCATAAAATGTCATTCATGAGAGTGCAAAATGTGGTGGGTGCATTGGTGAGCCCAAAAGGCATCACTAGGAACTCATATAAGCCATACCTTGTGCAGTAAGCAGTCTTTTCTTCATCCCCTTCTGCAATCCAAATTTAGTAATATCCCGAGCATAGGTCAATCCTACTAAACACCTTAGCTCCCGAAAGTCGATCAAAGAGGTCATCAATTCGAAGCAAAGGGTATTGGTTTTTCACCGTTACCTTGTTGAGGGCTCTATAATCCACGCACATCCTCAATGTTCCATCCTTCTTGTGAACAAAAAGGATAGGTGCCCCATAAGGTGACTTGCTAAGTTTAATGTATCCCTTTGTGAGGAGTTCTTGGAATTGAACTTTAAGTTCTTTCAACTCCTCATGGCTCATTCGATGTGGGGCCTTGGCGGGAGGTGCCACTCCCGACATCACCTCAATCACATGATCAATTCGTCTTTTTAGGGGCAAGTCTTCAGGCAACTTTTCTGGCATCACATCCGGGAACTCATCCAAGACTTGTTTAATGCAATTTGGGGAAGTCACCAATGTGGCAACTTCCTTAAGCTCATACTCATTCAACACCCACATCACACACAACATGCCGTAACCTCCCACACATTCTCTTTCCCATGTTTTTCCTAACATAAAGTGGATGGTTGGTCCACCCACACAAGGCACTTCGTGTGCCTTCACCCACACGATCCCACTTTTGGATGGGATTCTAACTAATCTATTGTGCCTTTCTATGAGCACATTATTTTAGGTGATGAACTCCATTCCCAAAACACAATCCATTCCACCCAAGGTGGAAACTAACAAGTCCACCTTTCCTCTCCAATTTCCTAATTAAAGGGGCACTTCTTTTGCTTGTGATGTGGTAGGATGGGGAACCCCATCCGCGAAGTGCACCTTGATGGGTGCCTTGAGCTCCTCCAAGTGGAACTCCATCTTTTTGACACTTTCTCGGGTTATGAAGTTGTGAGAAGCCCTTATGTCCAAAAGACATAACACATCTCGCTTAGCAATCTTCCCCTTCAAGAAGATAAGTCGATTGCATTCAGCTTGGGCTAGGTTGGCATTGAGGGCAATTACTTTAGAGCCTCCATTCCTCGCTTTAGACTTGGGGCAATCTTTGGAGTAATGCCTTATTTTGTTGCAGTTGAAGCATGCTCCCTTAGGCTTCCCACTAACATCTCCCTTGGGTTGGCTCCCTTTGAAAGGACCCCCTTTCTTAACAAAATCTCCCTTGGGCTTAAACCCCGAACCTTGGAAGTGTTTAGGCATTTCCTTCCTTGGGCTTCCTTGCCCTCGATTCCATTCATTTTCATGGCATGGCTTCTTGCGAAAGAACTTGTTGTCCTTCTTGAACCCGGATTTTTCAACTCGTCCCACATCTGAGAAACCTTCCACTTTCATGATGGCTTCGTTTAATGAGGAGGGCTAATTTTCCTCAAGCTTACGCTTGGCCCAAGTGGGAAGCCCCATCACAAATTGGCAGACGCGATCCAGCTCATGCATGTGCCGAATCTCAAACATGAGTTCGGAATAAACCCTCACATATTGTCACAAGTTGTCATTTGTGGCATTCACAAGGTCGCAAAATTTGCACCTTGAGATGAAGTCAGAATTCTTTGGAACAAATTCAGCTTCAATGCATTCCTTAAATAATTCCCAAGTATAACCATGGTTCTTCCCTTCCTCTTGTCTCATTGTCCTCCACCATGTGGCGGCATAGCCTTTCAAGTAGGATTAAGCAAGCTCCACGGTTGAATGCCATCCCACCTTGGTGGCATGTATATAATCCTCCATTTCGACAAGCCAAGAATCCACAACCTTTCGGTTGCGGGCACCATCGAAGTTCCCGAGTTTGGCTGGTTGGAATCCCGCATTTTTGGATGATCTTCCTTTGAGGACCGTAACCAACTTGCTAAAATCGGGCCTATTCATTTTGAAGAAAACTTCCAATTGTTCCTGGGTGAATAGGACCGAGCTCCATTGCTCTTCTTCATTTTCGGGCTCATCTTGGTCCTCCAAGGTTCTTGGTTCCTCTTCCCTAATTGATTCCGACGGGACTACTCGGTCTTCGATAGGTTTTTCCAACATGGTCTCTTGTGTTTACTTACAATTCTTCTTGGGTGCCATCCGAAACTCCCAAGAAGTGAATCGAGCTCAATCAGAACTTTAATACGACGTGATGCGCTCCCAACTTCCTAGTTAGACCTGAATTGGGTCTAAGTTACTCAATAGCGGAATTGTGAGGAACTCAGGGCACGCTCCTAGCTCTCCACACTAGAAGGGGTAGAGGGGCGTGCTGAAGCTCCGAGATGGGACTAGGATGAGTGACAAGCTATTCACTTAATTGAACTTGCATCAAACCAACCAACAAGTTGGTTAGTTCACATTCTAGAGCACCCTTGGTGCTAAGACAAGCCACGGGCAACTCTGGATTCACTTGACTCATCACAACCCGGACTCGGGGGAAGCCACCACCTTCCCCCATGTAATATACATTGTGCCTCTCCACGGCACTCACACCCGAATGGCTTTTTGTCTCGGGACCCCCAAGGAGGAGTCCCCAAACTGTCCCGGTTTGGACTCCTGGGACTTTGTGAGGTCATAACTCTTTGTTCAGACCTTCGATTGGGATGAGGTCTAAAGCAAACTTGTAGCCCTTCACAAGAGCTTTTCAACAGTGTAATGCACTCCACCTACACGCATCGGGGTCAGGTCGATTCCCGACTTTTAGTGGTTGGGAGTCAAATTGCCAATTTGACTCCCGGCCCTTCTTTTTGCCATAACTTGTGTTGTAGATGTCCAAATGGCCCATGCAAGGCCATTTTCGACATCTACACTTCTATAGCTTTCCAATGATATAAGTAGCACCCTAATGCAAGGTGTTTTGACCCCTACAATTGAACTCTGAAGTTTTGGGAGTCCCGAAGGACTCCCAAGTCCCAATTTCAAGAGTGTGAGTTTCATCTTCACACTTTCTCAAAGTAAGGTTGTGATATAAGTGGAAATGATACCATGTAATAGAGGCATATTGGGTGAATGAATTCGATATGGAACATGCCTAAGAAGCCATAAAGGAATTCCACACTAGACTGGCAAAGAAGAGGCGTAAAACGTGATAAGGACATCACCTTTCTTTTAGTGGGGCAAGGAGTCACATAAAATGTACCACATCAAGTTGCAAGTGAAATAAAGGCTGAAAATTTTCAAGAAATTGTATCACGAAAATAATGTATAAGTGCAAATAGGGTTATCAAAGTTAGCATTGGACAAATGGAACTTTTTGCGTAGGCCCAAATCAAAATTAGATTCCTATATTGGGGTTAAGAGAAACCTTGACCCAAAAAGAGGAGGCAAGCAAGGTGAACTTGCAGGGACATGCACAAGCTTTAAGTGCATTAAAGGGTTGGTTGGTAGTGGCGGCCAACACGGGAAGTCATGACCCCGTTCGCATATTTTAATCGTGTAGTTTGGGATTTGGGTTTTTGCAAAACCCAAATGTTACTTTTCGTACATTTATGAACAAACCTTTTAGTTAAAGCTTGATTATTGTGATCAAGGCACAAGGTTGGGAAAGGAGTCATGTCAAGTAGCTTAGGTCAAGATTAGACTTGACTTGAGTTGCTCATGAGGGGAAGGCGGAAATAATGGCCTCCCAAATGAGGGCTCCGTCAATTAGGCTAGTTTAGGTATTTTGACGGAGCAAAGGTTAAGAGTTTTCTATGAAATACCCTTGGACTTGCCAAGAAAATGTTAGAAACATGGGGACGCCTAAGTTAGCTTGAGGCAAGGTCTTACCGCAAAAGTCGACACTTGATGGCTAAAAATCCAAAAAAAAACAATTGCAATTGTTGAAAGAAATTTTAAGTGTCAATGAGGACATTAACCTTTTCTTCTAGTGGGGGAGAGTGTCCAACCCTACTTTGAAAGAGTGTGAGGATGAAACTCACACTCCCAAAATTGGGACTTGGGAGTTTTCCGGGACTTCTGAAACTTCAGAGTTCAATTGTAAGGGTCAAAACACCTTGCATTGGGGTGTTATTTATATCATTGGAAAGTTATCGAAGTGTGGATGTCGAAAATGGCCTTTCATGGCCATTTGGACATCTATAACACAAGTTATGGCAAAAAGAACGGTCGGGAGTCAAATTGGCAATTTGACTCCCGACCACTAAAAGTCAGGAATCGACCTGGCCCCGGTGCGTGTAGGTGGAGTGCGATACACCGTTGAAAGCTCTTTAGGAGGGCTACAAGTTTGCTTTAGACTTCATCCCAATCGGAGGTTTGAGTAAAGAGTTATGACCTCACAAAATCCCGAGAGTCCAAACTAGGACAATTTCGAGACTCTTCCTTGGGAGTCCCAGGACAAAAAACCATTCGGATGTGGGTGCCGCGGAAAGGCACAAAGTATATTATATGGGGGAAGGTGGTGGCTTCCCCCGAGTTTACGCCGTGGTGAGTCATGTGAGTCCATAGTTGCCCGTGGCTTGTCCTAGCACCAAGGGTGCTTTAGAAAGTGAACTAACCAACTTGTGGGTTGGTTTGATGCAAGTTCGAATAAGTAAATAAAGCTTGTCATTCTTCCTAATCACATCCCGGAGCTTTAGCACACCCCTCTACCCCTTCTAGTGCTGAAAATTGGGAGTGTGCCCTGAGTTCCTCACAATTCCAATGTTGAATAACTTAGACCCAACTTGGGTTTAACTAGGAACTTTGGAGCGCATCATTTAGTCTCCTTATGCTTGCAAATCCTTAATTGGTTTTGTGATGTTTTCATTATGTTATGCCCAATGCCTTAGTTATTTGTTTCATACAATGTTTTCATTTTTAGATATTTTACAACATCACATTGAGTTTAATACTCGTATCGTAGCTACATTGGAAAAGTTACTTGGTGCGATCTCGGTCACCTAGCTCATTGTTAAGTCATTCATTTTACTTTTTCGGATGGCTTCAACCTCCCTTTTGTAATTCAGATTGTTACCCCCACATTCTTGGGAGTTGGGCAATGATCGTTTTCACGTTTGTCATTCATTTCCAATAGTTTGATCACCCTATTCTTCTAGATGCAATAACACATGTTGAAACTAACACTTCCCCATTCCATATGGCATTATGAAATACACAAGCCTTTTTACCCTAGGTTGTTTGTTTTTATGTCCCACCTTTTGAGAGCTTAATGGTTCAATCTTATCCTTAGTTGCAAGCATATTTGGTGGACCACCTACATGAATAGGAGTTTGCCTCACTTCACTTCTAATAGATGTTCCTTCAAATATCATACGAGCACATTTTCGCTCATGTGCGAGTCCAGGGGTAGGCACTTGGTTATTAGCTTGTCCTACCACACTTGCATTTTGTTTTTCTTTAGTCCACTTTTTTGCAACATTATGTATTTGTCTTGGCTTACCACATCCTACCGGTGCCCATCTTTCATAATGTTAGTGTGGTCATACCATTGATGATCTAGGTACCCATTTGTTTTGGTGCCCTGTAGGAATGAACGTATAGTACGCCTCTAATACACTTTGGGATATTATCATAGTTATTAATTTGGAAAGTGGAGCACATGTTTAAAGAGAGGTCTCCCACCTTTTCCCTCACCCTATTCGACAACAAGTGGATATCGTTATCACTAGAAACAGCTTCTGGTCCTTGATGGATGTCATCATTGTTGACATGATTCATACAAATATGGTGTAACGAACATCACCGATGACAACACATGCAATGATTATGGTTGCTCAGGAAAATATGATCATATGTTGAACAAGCAACAAGCGATGACTTCATTCCCCTTGCTATTGAGACATATGAGTATTTTCATTTTCGTTTTAATTCATTTTTTACCACTTGTGCATAGACCACTATTGAACGTCATCAATAATCTTCTTTAGTCCCCTTGATGCTTATTGTTTTACAATCGACAACATGTGTTCATAGCCCTATAATGTGCGCAAGCCATAACGATTCTTCAACAAGGTGCTACACTTGGTCAAGATTTCTCATCTCTTCCACACATCATAACTAATGCACCTCTATCGCTAGTTGATTTGTGACAAATGACAGCTCTTTTGTCTTAGGTCTTTTTTGTTATTGTTGATTATCATTTCGTAACCATGAGTAAGCCTTTTATCTCATTTTGGTTGATTGTTTGCTTTTGTTTTTTTCTTTGGGTTGTGTCTTATTTTGTTCACGTTTGCCTTGTACTTTTGATGGATGGGTTCCCATCCTTGATTTTTATTTATAGGGTTTTTCTTCATTGGGCAAACTGGGAGCCATAAGTGGCAATCAGTGCTGGCTCATTAGTACATATGTACCCAGCCCCACCCATTTTTAATCAACCTGTTATATTGCCCCCCCACCCCCAAACTCTTCTTTCACGCGACTCAAATTAAGAAGTCACTGTGACTTCGCATGTCCCCTGTTTGCTGATACGCCACGTCCTGGTCCCCCTGCCCCACCTCCCCCCAACGAACTCTTCTTTCACGCAACTCAAATTGAGTAAGAAAGGGGTCGAGGTGTTTGCTGGCACACCACGCCCCCGACCTTCCCCCCGGCCCCCCGCGCCCCCAACTTCTTCTTTCACGCGACTCAAATTAAGTAAGAAAGGGGTCAAGGTGTTTGCTGTTACGCCAAGTCCTGGTGTAAAACCCCTGCAAAATAAAATAAAATCAAAGATCCCCTAAAACAGCAGCAGCCAGAGGAGCAATACGGTAGTAGGAAAAGGACGAATCCTGGAGTCTTGGGCCCCCGTCCCCCCAAAGTCCAGGAAATCCTGTTCATCAGATTCCACAAGTTACTTGGTACTTACCCTCTTCTGTCACTCTGTGATTGGCCACAGCCGACCGTCTCCTCCTCTCTCACCATCATTGGTCGATGGAAGAATCAACGAAAGTTGCAAGTTGAACGAAAATCAACCGCTCATGATCATCCGTTGATCCATGAATCAATGACGAAAGGAATGTCGCAAGCTGGAAACAAAATCATGGCTAGGCAGTGCCTTTTCTTCCGCGGCGAAAATTTCGCCAATTTGTGGAACATGTTTCCAAAAAAGAATATTTTGTCACAAATTCCCTATTTTTTGAAGAAAACAAATTCCATTAGCATGCTGTCAAATTCTCATTTTTCTGTTGTTGTTCCTTCTAGAGTTTGGACTGGACCGAATTTTTGGCGGAAGGGTGAGAGTGAAGATGACTTGAGGGGTAAGAGAAGGAAAAAAACAAAAGAAAGAGAAAGAGGAGGAAGAGTAGTTTATTGTAGGATAAAACCCTAGGTCCCATGGCATTTATGGAATTCCAAAAAGGCCATGCGTGTGAGGCAGGTTTTTTACTTGGGCTTGGGGGAAAATCAGAAAAGATTCCGTGGCCTTGGGTCCCTAGACATTACAACCTCTCAGTCTCTTGTCCTGAGCCTTGGACCATTTCATCTTGGGGCCCGTAGCTACCTAGGGTTATTGGGAATACAGGTGAAGAATGAGTGAATAAAATTAATCAGTGTTTTTTACATCAGCATATATTACATTCAAAAAGGCCATCCATGAAGGCATGATTTATTATAAATTTGGCTTAGGCTTGGGGTAAGCCTCAAAATATTCTTTTGATTTGAAGTCCGTGGGCATGTCCTAAATGGGGCCTCAGGTCATCATGTACAAGATCTCAAGTAGTCAAGAGTCATTTTGTGTGAGCCCCAAGCCACCATGTCCTAGACCCAAGGCTGCCTGGAATTGGGACATAGCAGCCTAGGGTCTAGAACATGGTGGCTTGGGGCTCACACAAAATGACCCTTGGCTACTTGGGTTCTTGGACATGAGGACCTGGGACCATACTTAGAACATGTCCAAGGACTCCAAACTAAGATAATATTTTGGTCCTACCCCAAGCCTAAGTCAAATTCATAATAAATCATGTCTTCATGGATGACCTTTTTGGATGTAATGTATGCTGATGTAAAAAATAACTGATTTATTTTATACACTCGTTTCCAACAACATGTGTTCCCAATAGTCCTGGGTAGCTGTGGGCCCAAGATGAAATGGCCCAGGGCTCAGGACAAAACACTGAAAGGTTGTAATGTCCCGGGTCAGGGAATCTTTTGTGATTTTCCCCCAGGCCCAAGCCAAAACTCAAATATTTTTACCTTCCTCACACGCATGCATGCGTGGCTTTTTTGGAATTCCGTAGGCATTACCAAAATAAGGGAGCACAAGGCCATAGTCGAATGCAGACCTAATTTTGGTGATGCCTTCGTCCAAGGGCTTTAGCCTACGATAAGAAGTGCCAGAAATTCAGTGGAGAAACTGAGGCGAAACAGGAGGGGAGCATTATGAGAAACGAAATGCCCTCCCAAAAATGGAGAAAACTAGGCAAACAGGGAGGGGTGCATTGTGAAAAACGAAAGGCCCTCCCTGCTCCTCCTGGATGAAAAATATGCTTTATAAGGTTACCTCATTTACACTGCAAAATTTCTGGCAGGTCATTACGTGATAGAATCTGACGGGAAATAAGCAGCCGGGGTACTTTCACTTCGTACAGAATGGGTTACGTGCAGGAGTGAAGAAGAACAAAGGGAGATTTTCTAGCCTAGTGTTTGTTTGTTTGTTTGTTTGTTTTGTTGTAGATGGTAGCTGGCGACAACGGGAGAGGTTTGGTGGCAGGAGCAGAAGAATTTGTTGTGGGGGATTTCGAGGATTGGGATGGGATCTCAAAATTACCAACAACAGCAGTAGCAGCAGCAGCTTCGGGACGCTTTTGCTGCAACGGATTTGTTGTTGTAGAAACACTATCATTATTAGCACCATGGTGACACAGGCGTTGTGGCGGAGGAAGGCAGTGCGGCAGCCGCAGCGAAATGGCCACACAGAGCTGGCCAAGAGGCTCCGTATCATGGACCTCATCTCCATTGGTTTGTAATCTTTTTTTTCTCTTTCCTCCTGCTGGCTCCCTGGCCGCTTGAATTTGGGAGCTCCTAGTCTGAGCTGGTTGGGTGTCAATTGGAATTGCCATCTTCTACCATTTTGATCACTTGGGTACTCGACCATCCTACTAGTGATCTGATCAGAATAGCAGTATAGAGATCCAATCGAATTTGATTCAGATTTGGCAAGTATCATGCCAGACTGCATGTGGAATTTGCAAAATTGTGAAAACCTGGATGTGGAATTTGCTTTGTTGTTGTTCAAGCTGGTTATGTGGGCAAGGATGATGGCATATGGATATGCTCATCTTACCACCTATAGCAGCTTTGTGTCAGGATGTATGATGCTATGCAGTGCATCTGAGATAGATGTGTACACACAATGCAGGAATAGGGTCAACCATAGGAGCAGGGGTGTATGTGCTTGTCGGAACAGTGGCCAGGGAGCGAGCAGGGCCAGCCCTCACAGTGTCATTCCTTATTGCTGGAATTGCTGCAGCTCTTGCAGCTCTGTGCTATGCTGAGCTTTCAAGTCGCCTTCCTTCGGCCGGTAGTGCCTACCACTATGCCTACACATGTGTGGGTGAAGGGTATGTATGAGCTCACTCCTTTGATTTCCATCTGGTGCTTTATGTTTTCTGTCCCCTTTGGATTTTTCTTTGGGGCAAAACCCAAAGCTACTTACAAGAGCCAAACTTCAGTTCAGTCTTGTTCTAAGGAGTGTCAAGGTAGAGATCAAATGAAAGCTTGCATTTTCTCTGTGGTGTGCAAGGAGCAATTATAGGTCATGGGTCCAGTAGAGGCAATCCGGAGATGATCATTGTGTGCTGCTTTGAGTGCAGGGTGGCATGGATCATTGGGTGGGCTCTCGTCTTGGAGTACACAGTGGGTGGCTCTACTGTTGCGCGGGGTATCTCACCAAACTTGGGAATCTTTTTTGGAGGCCAAGAGAACTTGCCGGCATGGTTAGGTCGGCATACCATTCCAGGGATTGACGTTGTGGTCGATCCTTGCGCTGGGCTTTTGGTGGTGGTCGTTACAGGACTCCTGTGCTTGGGCATTCGGGAGAGTGCAAGGGTGCAGTCCGTGATGGTAATTATCAACATTCTAGTGCTGCTATTTGTGGTGGGAGCAGGTTCATGGGTAGGGTTTTCCAGTGGCTGGCAGGGCTACTACCAGTCTCAAGGCTATCTACCCTATGGAGTCAATGGAATGCTTGGAGGTGCAGCTACGCTTTTCTTCGCATACATTGGTTTTGACACTGTTGCCAGTACAGCAGAGGAGGTGAAGCATCCACAGCGAGATCTCCCTTTGGGCATTGGGTTTTCTCTCTTCATCTGTGCAAGCTTGTATATGTTGGTCTCTGCTGTAATCGTGGGCCTCGTTCCCTTCAATCTGATAGACCCAGACACACCTCTGTCTTCTGCATTCAATGACCATGGCATGCCCTGGGCCACATATGTTGTAGCAGCAGGTGCAGTAGCTGCATTGTCAACTGCCCTCATGGGATCACTTCTGCCTCAACCCAGAATATTGATGGCAATGGCACGTGATGGCCTGCTCCCACCCTTCTTCTCCACCCTCCACCCAGTAACAGCTGTACCTGTCAACAGTACCTTGATTACAGGATTAGTTGCAGCTCTCATGGCATTCTTTATGAGTGTGGACCAGCTTTCAGGCATGGTGAGTGTGGGGACATTGTCAGCCTTCACAATGGTTGCCGTGTCCCTACTAATTCTGAGATATGTGCCACCTCCTGAGGTTTCAAAGGCAGTCATCGTCCAAGTTCTCCCTGACAAGGGTCCTCCTCCGTTGTCTGTGCACATTTCACCATCAAGGCCAGTTTTTGCCAAAGGCAGTGCCATCTTCTCACCTATATTGTCAATTTTTTCAGATGCATCCCTGCAAACACTGTCTGGCAATAATGGACTTGAAGATGATTGTTCATCATCAGCAAGCAGCAGTGGCTCTCTTCTACTCCAGGATGAGGTGGATGATGAGCCAGATGTGAATGAAACAGCAGCAGCCCCAGACGAATCCCCTGCCATGAGTTCACAAGTGGCACTTCACAAATCTTTGCTCTATGCAGATGAAAGTAGAACTTCACCTGAGTCAAATGAGGATTTAAGGCGATGGGCAGCTGTATTTGCAATAACCGGAGTTTGTGTTGGTGTCATCCTCATCAGCCTGGCTACTGCAGCAGAGGAACTTCCAATATCCATTCGATGGACTCTGGGAGTGTTGGGCACTCCATCCTTTGTGGCTGCATCAACAGTTTTATTTTTGATTGAGCAAGATGAAGGCCGTCATAAGTTTGGGCAAGCAGGAAGCTTCCATTGTCCCTGGGTACCAGCATTACCATTGGGGAGCATTCTCGTAAATGTTTACTTGCTCGTGAATCTTGGGCTCCCGACATGGTTGCGTGTTTCGGTCTGGTTACTTTTGGGGGTCATGGTGTATATGGTCTATGGAATGAGTCACAGCCAACTTGCAATGGAATTGCCCAAGGAGGACCAGACCACCATGAGTTCCAAGCTACTGCCAGACATACAAGTGTGAGTGCTTCAAAGTTGTTGCAGTAGTAGGACCGTCATCCACCCTTTTAAACAAAATAACTTGGGTTTATCATTTGGGAACCCCCTTTGACTGCATGGATGAGAAGGAACTGCAAAATGGCAATTTCACAATGGCTTTCAACAAGGAGCACATCTCAACATGACATCAAATCATTGAGTTTTGTGGCTCATCTGTAATGAGCAACAAAATGTGTTTTTTAGTTATAATAGTCCCAAGTCGAGTTCTATTGGCAATCTGCAAGGGTGGCCAATTGCACCTACAAATTGATGTAAATGATTCATATTGTTCAAATCTAGGAGTGCTCATGACTATACTGCAGCATTTTAGGAGTTTCCAGCACTATTCTCAATCAGAGATCTGTTGTAATTTTATTGTCATGGCTGCTGCAGCCACTGTAAAGATACTAGGTTTTTGCACCAGCAAATGTAAGCTTGCAATTATAAATATGGTGATAATTGCAAGCCTACATAGATTACTCTGAGATGGAGATTGTTTAACTGGAGAGCAGTGTTGTGGACATTTCAATGTGCAAAACAAGGCTAATTGTGACCTAACTTGGGGTACATTTACACAGGTGCAACTCAGGTGCATGAGGACGAGCATTGTGATGTCCAATGAATTTGTAGGCGAATATTTTCTTCAATGATGGCCCATTTTCTACAAATTTCATGCTTCCCCTAGTCTCATGCCTCATAAC
>Ga0116229_10008218_pt1 | contig 16264 bp, 25 predicted proteins | sample S1TSphgellanicum_3_FD_87313 | JGI IMG/M metagenome (GOLD analysis project Ga0116229, IMG submission 87313) | Host-associated microbial communities from peat moss isolated from Minnesota, USA - S1T2_Fc - Sphagnum magellanicum MG | ecosystem: Host-associated > Plants > Peat moss > Unclassified...
AGTGACGATGATGGTGGCGATGAGCACGCCATCACGCCGCGCTTCAGCGCCCGCAAGGCCTGGCTCCATGCGCGCAACAAGATGCTCGAGTCTGCACGCGAGCTTGCGGGAATCGGCCTGCACAAGCAGATCTCCAACCGCGTGGTCGAGCCCTGGATGTTCACCACGGTCATCTGCACGGCGACTGAGTGGGATAACGCCTGGGCTCTGCGCGTCGATCCAGCGGCGCAGCCTGAGTTCGAGCGTACAATGCACATGGCGTACGACGCCTACCAGACCAGCAAGCCGCAGGAGCTGAAGTCTGGGCAGTGGCACCTGCCGTATGTCACAAACTACGACGAGGTTGAGCTGCGTGAGCAGGGCTATGACGATGAGAAGCTCTGCCTTGTCTCCGTCGGCCGCTGCGCACGCGTGTCATTCCTGACTCACGACGGCAAGCATGACCCAGAGGCGGATGTGGCCCTCTCCAGGGACCGCCTCATTCCGAGCGGGCATATGTCTCCCACCGAACATCCGCTCCAAGCGATGACCGAGGATGAGTGGGTGCTATACGCGATCAGGCTCGCGTGGAAGTGGGCTCACAACCGCGTGCCCGTTGGCAACGTTTGGGGGTTCAAGCAGTTCCGCAAGACGCTGAAGAACGAACACAACTTCGCTCTGTTGAAGAACAAGCCGGCATGATGTTTGTGGTATCGGCGCTCGTGGGAGCGTATGAGGAAGGCAGTCATCTCGGTGTATGGGAGGCAGCAAGCGCATGAGTGAGAGGAAAGAAGGTTGGTACATCTTCGTGACAGAGGAAGACGGTCTGGAGACGGAGGTGGCCCACCACGTCTGCTGCCCAGCACCTCCAGCGAAGCCGGAGAAGACAGCCATCTGCGGACATGTGGTTCCTTTCGATCTCTCGGGAATGGAGCCATGGCTCGCCAGTAACCCGCAGCACATCTCGGAGATCCGTCAGTGCACCAAGTGTCAGGCGGCCATCGCCATCCGTGATGGACGCAAGCCCATGGAGGAGCTCTATGTCTCAGCCTCGCGTTCTCCGTTCAGCCGCGCTGTGCCTGACTCTCGGGCCAAGCGAAAAGGCTCAGCTAAGAAAGTTTCGCGCCGAACTCGGTGAAACGCGTACATCTCAGCTTCTTGGGACCTCGCGGATGACGCTTGATCTCCTACTCCATGATGGTGGTGTTACTGCCGCTACGCGTGACCGCATAGCGGCCCAGCTAAGAAGGGTGGCCATGATTGAAGAGATCAGCGAGCAGGAGATGATCGTCGTCATCGAGCAGGAGACTCCGCTCAAAGCGGCCGACGTGGTGGGGCTGAAGAAAGCCTCACCCGTCGAGCTCCAGGCCATCGTACAAACCTACATCGACATGGGGCTCATCACGGAGAAGTCCGGATGGGAGAAGGTCTGCGACATCCTCAAGAAGTGCGAGCAGTACGCGGGGCCTGCAGAGACCATCATCAAGATCGTCCTGTCGATCATTCCGCTCTAGGAGACACATGGAGTTGAACGAGTGCTACTGCGGACGACTGTTCCGTCTGGCCGAAGATTACCGAGATCACCTGCCCTGTGAGGCCGCGGATCTCGCAAAGGTTCGAGCGCACCCTGAATACCAGGCGATGCTGATGAACCTCACGAACACCCAGAATCGTTGCAATCAGCTCCTCGAAGCGATGCGCCGTACGCGCAGGGGGCTCCGAAATTACTCGATGAGCCGCTTCGAGGTGCAGCAGCTCATCGAGCGCGAGCTCGACGGGGTCAACGGCGATGGACCCGGGTGAGTACGAGCGCCTGGCGATGCACCAGACAGCGGCTGCGTTGAAGCCGCTGAAGTGGGCAAGACGCGAGGGCCGCTTCAAGCTGGAAGATCCCGCGGAGATGGCGCACATCTTCGCGGAGATCCGCCAGCAGACGGTCTTGCTCAAGCGACCGGTGAAGTACCGCCCAGAGCCCAAAGAGAAGTGGACGCTGCTCGACGATCGGGGTCAGCGCTTCACTTTTAGTGTGACGAACGGCGCGCTGTTCCTGCACTGGACGTGGAAGGACAAGAAGCACTCCTTCCTGTGCCCGCAGATGATCATCGAGCTCGGCCCCGTGGACCTCAAGCTCTCCACCGCCGACAACATGCGAGCGCTGTCTCACCTCCGGCGTCCCGAAGGATCTGCTCACATCTTCTGGGTCGCTGCACGTGAGGCCATCGCGGCTGCGCGTTGCGCCAGCTGGAAGAAGAGCTGGGATGAGGTGTTGTCCGTCGATGTTGTGCGATGGGCCAACGCCTACTTTGCGCAGCTCGAACTCGACTGTATGGACAACTGCCGCGTGGCTCTGCTCAAGAGCCCGAGCCAGATGCGCCGCTTCAAGAAACAACGAGACAGCGGCTGCTGCGGCAGTCATGAGGAGGTTCTCGATGGACCTGACGGCAAGAAGTACATCCTGGGCTGCAATCACTCACACTAAGGGAGAGCTCGTTATGTCAAAAAAGTACAGACTTTCGGAGACAAGAGTAGTGGAGGTGTTCGCATGGGTTTTTGGGACAACATGGCCGCGCTCATTCCTGAACCAGTAGAACCACTGAAGCGGGGCACACTGGTCAAGCTCAGGTCGGGCGGACCAGTCATGACCGTGCAAAAGGGTGACGCTGTGACTGGCTATCTCTGCGAGTGGTTCAACGCAGCAGGTGACGCGCAGTCGAAGCGCTTCGAGCATTACATGCTCTTGCCGCTCGAGGCAGAAGTACAGACGTGAGCTCTTCGTGACTGTCGGCGGAGGAGAACTCCGCACAGGGGCGCTTCCATACAAACTTCCGTCTTAGAGACATGTCAGGGCTGCCGTAAGGGTTGCCGGCAGCTCGCCCCAAGGGCGTCTCAGACGGAAGGCCGAAGACCGCCACGCGTGGGCGTGAACAAGCGGCGCGTCCTACATGCAACACACGAAGAGGGAGAACGTCGCGCTACCCGGCCGGGAGCGTGGCGTTCTTTTTAGCTCTTCGCAAGAACCACCCACTAAGGGGGACAAGAACTATGAGGCAGGCACCTATGTCTGTTTGGAGTGCCCCATTGTTCTCAACAGAAGGAGGTCAAAAGAAAGATTCGTAGCATTACGCAGTGCACCCTTTGCGACTAGACGAGAGTTATGGATGTACCCGAAACAGCAACAAGCACGTCGCTGAATCGCGCGTGTGAGAAGAAGGGGGGTTGTTGTCTCTGTTCTAAACGTCACTGGCACCGAGTAGACACAACCCGAAAACACAACTGGGGGCACAGCCCCCGCTGTTGTTAGCTTCACGAGGGGTGATGAACGCACGGCAGTTGTTCGAGAAAGTCTTCGACGCCCTCGTCAAACACGTGGGCGCACATGAGTCGATGCGGGAGGACTTCGTGAACGCGCAGGTCCGTTTCGTGACTGAGCGTCCGCTGCGGTACCCCACTAAGGAGTGGCGTTTCATGGGTAGCCTTGGTACAGGCGGCAAGTTCTACTTGACGCACGAGAGCTTCCACGTGAGCGCGTATCCAGAAGACCTCATTCAGCCTGCGCATCAGTGGCGCAAGGATGCCATCAAGATCGTCAACGAGGAACTCAAGAAGCTCTTCATTCTGTTCGAGGGACAAGCCCATGCCCAAGTTGAAGCATCACGGACCTAGTAGGTATCGATTCAAGTACAACCCAGCAGAAGAGTTGTTCGCGCAGCTCTGGGAAGAGCAAAATGAACGTGGCGGTCGCCATTGCACGCTCGCCTACTTGCTTGACCCAGATAACCAACAGGGTCCGCGGGAACCAACGCAAGAAGAGGCTACAGCAGCCGCCGCGGCCATCCAGTGGCTAGGTTCACCGGTGGGGCAGTTCTTCTTGCAGTCGGCAGGCTTCACCGGCGTCGCCGAGGTGGCGCCGGTCGACGTGCACACGTTCGCATGCCACGTTGTCATTCGCGTGCTGCTCGACGTCATCCATAACAAAGAGCTCGCCGGCGAGTTCCCATACGAAGTCTTGGTGCTCGGTTCTGAACTCCTTGAGCGCGAGGTAAAGAAGGAGGAGCGCAGGCTGAAGAGGAGTAAGAAGGCGTGATGCATAAGCAGACCGAGAACAGCCCGTACAAGTTCACGCACGTACCCAAGAAGAACAACGACAGCGTGGGCCACAAGCGGGTCCTCGACGAGAGCATGCTCAGTGATGAGCAGCGCGAGGTGTTCGAGAAGGTCTGCAAGTGGTACGGCAAGCACCGAGACGGCGGCCTACTCACCCTGGGTGGGTACGCCGGCTCGGGCAAGTCGACGCTCGTGTCTCTCCTCGCGGGTCGCTACAAGCACCAGCCCGTAGGCTTCTCTGCCTTCACGGGCAAGGCCACAGGCGTACTGCGCCGCAAGCTTCAGGACGCCAACAGCTATTATTCCAACCACACTGTCAGCACCCTCCACTCGCTCCTCTACATCCCCGTCGTCGACGAGAACACCGGGCGCGTGACGGGGTGGAAGCCGCGCAAGAGGCCTGAGCTCGACCTCATCGTCGTGGACGAGGCCTCGATGGTCGATGAGCGCCTGTACGATGCGCTGCACCAGTTTGACATCCCCATCCTCGCGGTGGGCGACCATGGGCAGCTGCCACCGGTGTACGGCAAGTTCAACCTGATGGAGGACCCTGACCTACGCCTCGAGACCATCCACCGCCAGGCGCAGGGCAGCCCCATCCTCGCGCTCAGCGATGAGGTGCGGCGCAAGGGTTTCATCCCCCACAACCACAGCTACAACACGCCCACGCGTGAGGTGCAGATCGTCGGGATGTCCCAGCTAGAGACGGTGGTGAGTCAGCTCTTCGGACAGAAGGCCACCTACAACGACGTGGCCATCCTCACGAACACCAACCGCGAGCGCGTGGCTCTGAACGGCATGGCGCGCAGGGCTGCATGGGACATCGACTACAAGGATGAGCTCCAGGTGGGTGACCAGGTCATCTGCTTGAAGAACATCGCGCACACCATCTTCAACGGGATGCGCGGCGTCGTAGTGCAGCTCTCGAAGAAGCGCGAGACGAAGTTCCACTACTACGCGCAGGTGCTCTTCGAGGATGACGAGCTGATGGTCGAGGGGCTCATCAGCAAGGTCCAGTTCAACCGCGAGGCGACCATCCGCGACTTCGACGAGTACGAAGAGGTGGCAGACTACCGCGTGCGTGACTGGGAGAGCATCGGCATGCTCTTCGACTTCGGCTACGCGCTCACCGTGCACAAGAGCCAAGGCAGCCAGTTCACCTACGTCATCGTCGTCGACAAGCCCACAGGTCACATGGACGCGGAGACGAAGAAGCGCGCGCTCTACACTGCTATTACTCGCGCGTCTAAATATCTGATTGTTGCTCGGTGAGTCATGAGCTACCAGATGGACGATCCACAAGAGGGGCGCAAGCCTCTCTTCTTACGCATTCGCCTCACCTGTAGCGATACGCCCCAAGCGCGGGGAAGCCGAAGAAGGCTCCGAGCAACCAGAGCACCACGGCTACAACTACCACCACGCGAATGAGCTTCGCGATGGTGGCGTCGAGCGGGAACTGGGTGATGGCCCAGAGGACGAGCCCTGCGAGCACAAGCGCGAGGATGACGTGGTAGAGGAGCGGCATGCCGAACAGGTATGCTTGGGGTGTGCCAAGGAGCGCATCATGAGCGAAGAAGACCGACCCACGAACAGAGAGGTGAAGAACATTCTCGAGCATCTCGCGCAAGAGAAGCAGATTGAGGCGCAGCGTGCGCTTCCTGGCGGGGATCGTGAACCCAAGAGCCACGAAGAGAGGCGCGCGGATGCCGTGGCAAAGTCACTCGTCCGTGCCAACTACTTACCCGCGCCTGCGGTGTTTCACCTGGACCACGCGTGCGCGATGATTCACGACGCGTTTGACGACTGCCCCTACCTGGTCGGTTCGTCGCTCGTGACACGCGACTACCGCGATGTCGACGTCCGCCTAATCCTCGCGGACGAGAAGTTCGATCACTACTTTCCCGACGCGTACCGAGCACCACGCTACCATCCACTATGGTCGCTCATGTGCTCGACCATCTCGGACTGGCTCGCACGACAGAGTGGGCTTCCGGTCGACTTTCAGATCCAGCGTCGCACCGAGGCGAACACTCAGTACACGGGGCAGCGGCAAGCGCTCGGCATGTTTCACGCGGTAGGATTGTCGAGCCGCTATACATCAGGACATCCGTGATCGCCTACGATTTCACCTACAACAGCGCGTACTACTGTCAGTCCTCCATCCCGGTGATCTACGCGAACAACTACTGGCCGCGACCTTTGCCGTCGCAGAAGAAAAAAGCGTATGACCCAGCGAAGCTTACAGCCACGCCTATCCAGCCACCTTGTGAACCTCCGGTGCTTGCGGTGTTGCCTCGTCGTGCACCACGACCTCAAGCCCGACAACGTGCTCTACGCCCCGTGCGTAGCCGCCCTGGTATGAAAGGACGCGTATGAGCTCACGTCTACACTCTCTTGCCGCCATCCTGTCGTACATCAGCGCTCAAGGCGCAGAGAACGCTGAGGCGTGCTCAGGGGGCGTGACGCCTCCAACGGGCGACCTCGCGGATGCCGTCAGTCACTTCGACTCGCTGCCTCTTGGGCTGCGGGAGTGGTGGCTCGCCTACGCCGAGCGCGTCGACAACCTCGCCGAGCTCTGATGAACTCTCTTACAGGTATCGTAGTCAGATTCGGGCCCATAGCCCTGCAGCTGCTCCACACGGGCGTGCGCTACGGCAACGACGGCAACCCGTTCACCTGCGCGCTCATTCTCGTCGAGACTGTCAAGAATCCGCCGGATGCGTCAAGGCGCGGGCGCGGCATTCACATTCAGGTGCTCGGTGTCTCGCTCATCCTTGGCTGGATAAGTCATGAAGAAGCGCTTCCGCCTGGACCACCTGCGTCACGTTCCTCTTAGAGCGGGGTTGGACGTTCGACTCTGAGGTCACGGAGAACGCCTCGGGGGAGCTGCGTGCCTTCGTGCACCCAGAGACGGGCGTCAGCCGCGCGCGCTTGTTGTTCTGTCTCGTCGAAACACAGCAGAAACCTGCCTTCCTGCACCCTTTCGTTGCTCCCAACCTCGGGGCGTGGCAGGCTTGGCAGCGTCTCTTTCCGAGCGCAGCTTGACCACCGGTTGGGCTGGATGAAGGGTCGCCTGCAAGCGACCCTTCGTCGTTTTGTAGGTTAGCCGTTCGCGCCGACAGCCTCCCATTCGCCGCGCCCGACCCGCTTGGCAAGGCCCTTCGCCTTCTGAGCCGGGGCACTTGAGGCCCTCGACCCGGTGCAGCCGCAGCCGCTTCACGCACACCCCCGAGCCCTTCACGCGCGTGGGTCAGAACCTCTGTCGTCGTCACTACAACAAGAAGGGCGTGCAACTCTGGCCGCCCGGTTCAACTAAGGAGAAACACATGCCCCTCTTTCCTGACTACGAGACCGGCGAGAGCAGCATCAACGCGATGCTCGCAGACATCCTCATCGAGCGTCTGAACAAACTTATCGAGGACCCGGCGGTGCGCATCGACATCGGCCAGCTCTTCGAGATCCGCATGCCTGTCAGCGAGGCCACACGTAAGCATCCTACCCTGCAGACCGTGGACAAGGTGTTCCTCGGTACACTCGGTCTCATCAACGGCCTCGTGGGTGTCATCCCCGACGGGCCGCGCAAGGACTGGGGTTACATCACCGCCGAGTACGACGATGACAACCGGCTCGTGAAGTTCTTGCGCACGCCCATGCCCGGATAGTACTGGCATCGCGCGGATGGGAGTAAGAACGGCGTCACCATCCTCACGGTCGATGAATCGGACGACGACCTACTGCCCACTGTCTGGATCTCGTACAGGTACAACACGGGCGAGGTGGGTGAGAAGAACTGGGATGCTTTCAAGGCGCGCTTCTGCAACAAGAAACACGAGGATCCGGGATAAGACCCATGGAGGTAGCGCCATGGGTATGGGACTAGACGAGCTCGAGTTCAAGAAGCAGCCGAGTGAAGGAACGCAGTGCGTACTCGAGGCCCTGCTCGAGAAGGAGCGCGAGAAGAGCAAAATCCTGGAGATGCGGCTCATGTTCACAGAGTCGCAACTGAATGGAGTGCTGCGCGCGCTAGCGAGAAGACCAGTACGGTGAAGAAAAGAACGCCACTACTCCTGCTCGGGAGTGTGGCGTTCTTTTTAGCCAAGAACACCTAGTTTCGGAGACAAGGAACACGGAGGTGTTCATATGGACGACGATCCGTACGTCGTAACGATCGTAGGTGAGACGGTGCGTGTCGAGGAGTCTCAGGCACTGACACGCCGTAAGAAACTCGTCATCGCTGGTATCGCTGCAGCTAGGTTGCGGAACGCACGACCACGTAAGATCAAGGTCACAGACGCAAAGGGGAACGTCATCGGAGAGGAGGACCTCTCCAAGTTGCAGCTCAGCATCCTTGCCCGAGCGGACATCGAGTTCGACGTAGAGCCAGTACCGGAGCCACTTGTGTGCGCTACGTGCGGAAAGGCACCCACTCCCATGTCAGCGCGCAATGCAGTCGCTGTTGGTACGAAAGCCTATTGCCTCGAGCACAGCAACGGGAAGTCTCTGCTTTTGCCCTGCGCCGTGTGCGGCAGGCCTTCGACGCGTGTCAGCTCCAATCAAGCGCGTTCCAAAGGTACCAAGCCAACATGCGGTGATAGCGCTTGTTTGCTCGCACTGCGTGAGGCGCGCAGGAAAAGGCCGAAGCAGAAGTGCTTGCGGTGCGGTAGACCGGCAACTATGACGAGCGTGAAACAACCGCTCTGTGCAGCGCATAGCAAGAAGGCGGCGCAGCTTACCCCCGAGCAACGCAGTGCGCGCTCTGCTAGGGCATGGGCAACGCGTAAAGCAGGCGCCACAAGGTGAAGAGGTGTGCTGCGTCCTGCAGGGGACGTGGCGCTTCTTCTTAGCTCCTTGTACGATGCGGGACATGAACGACCAAGCACCGAAGAGTCTACGTCAACGTATCGTTGACCTCATGCTGGAGTGCCGGCGCGCTGAGAACACCCTGCGTACACGCATCTACATTACGCCCGCACTGGAGGCAGGCTATGAAACTCACTGACCCGTACTTTGAGGCAAAGTTCATGAAGAACACGACCGCCGCGGGCTGGTCGCGCACCAGCGAGCTCGTGGGAGCGGACGGTGTGTGGTTCTACTGCCCTTGTGGCGTAGGCAACCCGAACGGGGCCCACGGAGTCATCGTCTCCTTCGCGAATCCGCGCGGCTGTTCACCAGCTCCTCCTGATGCAGGCTCTCAGTCACGCGACGGGAAACCGTCACGTTGGACCATGACCGGCACCGGGCTCGCAGATCTGACGCTTCAGCCCAGTGTCGATGTAGGAACCCCGTCGTGCTGGCATGGCTGGGTGAAGAACGGAGAAGTCACGTGACTCAGCCTACGACCGGATACACCTCGGACGAGATCAACGCCGTCGTCCAGCAGCTCGTCCTCTCGAGCATCACCACCCCTCTTGATACGCTCGGGGTAAGACGATCCGACCTCACGTTCAACCAGTTCCAGCAGACAGCGGCGGGGTTGTTCGTTCTGTACCCCAACGCGCCCTTCTACGTGCTCTGGTTGGGGGTGCAGCGCATCCGGGATCAGGTGACTGCCGAAGCCACCATCATCCAGCAGCTTTTGGCTGCCATCGCGGCCACGGGGATGAAGGTCACGCCGGTCTCGGACGTGTCCCCGTTATTCAACGCACAGAGCGCGCTTCAGAACCTCGCGGCAGCTGCGGCCAGCAGGACAAGCGCCATTGGCAAGGTCTCGAACGCCCCCGCCTACCAACAGTTCAGCGCCAACGTCTCCTCGTTCCTGAGCGGGCCTGGTCAGAACGTGAAGAGCAACGGGCAGATCGTGCAGACGCCTCAGCAGGCGAAGGCCGCCATCCCGGGGCTCGTGACTCAGCTCCAGCAAGCACACGCAGCGCTCGTGGCCTCCATCACGCTCATCGTGAACGGCGTGACGAACTACAACAGCATCAGCTTGCCGGCCATCGTGTCTGAGAGCGTGCTCTCGAGTGCGGCTTCACTCATCGGTTCTTCTGCGACGCTGCTCAACAGCTTGAGCCCCACCGACCGCTTGACCGAGGTGCGGCAGGTTGTTCTGAACCTCATCGCCTCGAAGACCGCGGTCGACACATTCGGCACGCTCAACCAGCCGAGCGACTACTACACGCTGGCCGGGGTCGGCATGCCGTACAGCGACGCTCAGCATCTGGCGACACCTGCGATGGCTGTGGGCGATCAGACCGGGGCGATGGCCATCATCACGGGCTTGAGTGACCTTCTTCTTCTTGTGCTCGATGGGGAGACAACTCTTCCCCTCACACTGCCGCCTTCGGTTATTGCCGAACTCGATGGGCAAGGAAGTGATGCGAGCTTCTTTGTGGGTGACGGAAGTGCGCCCAATGTGGCTCAGAACAACAGCTTCAAGATGAAGATCAACGGCGCGTCATACACGTGTCCTCTCACCCTGAGTTCAGCGGGTCCTCCTGCGGTCGCACGTACAGCAGACCAGGTGGCAGCTGATATAAACGCAGTCATTCCCACAGGACAGGTACAAGCGCAGGGCTACTATTCGCCGCTCAAGTACAACGGCAAGCTCATCACCAACAGTGCCGGAACAACCTGGACCGTGCCCTCGTACGGCACGCCACCTGCCTATATTGCGAACCTCTTCGCGCTCAACGTGAGCCCAGGCGACACGGTCGAGTACAACGGGAGCTTCTACGTCATCGCGACCGTAGATCCTGCGGGCACATTCGTTACTACGACAACCGCAGGCCCTGTCTCGAGCACGGTGGCTGTGCAGATTGGTCCAGTGAACCGCAAACTCAAGATCGTCTGCGTGAACCCCGAAGAACAGCTGGCGGCTGGAACAAGCATCACGGTCTACGCAGACGACACTGCGAGCACAGGTGCTCTTCAGATGCTCGGCTTTACTTCGGGCATGACGATGAGTTGTGCACCCACGACGCCAGACGTTGTAGCGAGCTACATCAATGCGAACACCGCGCTCGTAGATGCAGGTACATACATCTCCTCGCTCTACGTGGGCTCAGCACAAGGAAGCACAACGAGCTCGACGACGATGGTGATCACAGAAGCCGAGGCTTCAGGTAGTCAGGCGTTCACGGGCCCAGGTACTGACCTCACATACACAGTGACCGGCCTTGTCACGGATGGTCTCATCAGCACCGGGGACACAATGGCTGTACGCAGCGGCCCGACGCCCGCGAGCTACTACACCATCTCCAAGATCAACGGGCAGAGCGACGTGACGGGACACACGCTCGCAGTGGGCGATGTTGTTCTGGGCGTACTTGGTGTGGGCTCACCAGTAGGCGCAGGCTCTGCCGCAAACGTGGACGTTCAGTTCGGGCCCACGCTCACTCTCTCGAAGTACGACTGCATCACGGTGCAAGGGCCGAACATCAACCAGGGGCTCTACCTCGTGGCGAGTCAGGGCGGCACAGGCCTTACGCCTCTCGATATCTCGCTACAGTCCGCTCTCTCATCGCCGGCGGCGGGTTCTTTGCCCTCGACCTTCATCATCAGCTACGGCAAGCGCTCCCTTACGCTTGCCTCACTCAACACAACCACGGCTTCGGAAGTCTTCGTGGGTGGGAACGCTGCGCCGTTGTTCTTCACAGAGGCGGCTGGTTCGCCGGGCGTCACAACAGGTACTGCCACGTTCTTGAGTACAACCATTACGTGGACAGTCACCGGTGTGACTCATCACGGCAACATCTCGGTAGGAGACACGCTCGACACACAGAACACAAGCTCGGGTTCTTCTGCCTGTTACATCATCCAGACCATCAACGGCAGCGCGACGGCTATGAATCATCCGCTCACTGTCGGTGATGTCATCGTGGCGAACGGGACTACTGGCGGACCAGTCGACACCACCGCGTCTTTCATCCCCTCTGTGACGCAGCTCGGCACAACGCCGTGGTTCCAACTCCCCGCCATCCCGAACGGACTCAACTCAGGCGACATCATGGAGGTGTACGCCACGCAGTACAACAGTCCGACGGTGAGCTATGACATCGAGCAGGTCATCACGGGCATCAACGTCATCGAGATCTCCCCGGACATCGTCGATGGAACAACGTGGACGTTCACCCCTCAGCCCGTGCCCTTCGCGCGGCTGCGTGTAGGCATCGTCAACGACTACACCCTCGTGCAGGGCCTCATGCAGTCGTGGCTCAACGGCACCACGCAGCAGCCGCTCTACTTCACGAACATGAACGCGGTCATCAACCCGCTGCTCACGAGCGACAACCCGACGGTGGCTCAGGTGGGAGCTGCTACGGCCGCGGTAAACGAGCTCTGGTCCTTCCTGCAGGGAGCTCAAGCCACGGCGATGAACCTGCCGCCCTCGCAGGCCATCGACACTACGCTGGCCGACTACGACGTCGAGCCCGTGACCGTCATCGACACCCTTATCGCGAGCTACACGAACCAGGGCAGCGACCGAGCCGTTGACATCCTCCTCTCCGGGGACTTCGTGACCTTCTTCGGCCTCACTATGGACGGTGCGAGCTACTCGGGGGCTATGCAGGAGGCTATGCGCGCAGTGGCGATGCAGGACCTACCCGTGAGCAAGGTGAACCGTCCCGAGCAGCAGAACGGTGTCATTCAGAGCACCTCGGTCTCGGCCGATCCCGAGTACCCTGCGAACCTCGCGAACGAGACGGTGGGTAGCGGCGCACCCGAAACACCAGGGACATACGGCCAGCCCACGTCCTACTTGAACAACCCGGGCTCGTGACGTAGAGGAGCAGCATGGCTAAGAAAATTCGAGTGGGTGATGTTGTTCGGCTCAAGAGTGGCGGACCAATGATGACGGTCACTGAGATCAGGGTGAATCCCCCTGTTGTCTCGTGTACCTGGTTCCACGCGCTTGCATCGGGTGAGTTCGCCAGTACGTTGGGTACGGCCGTCTTCGACAAGAGGGTACTCAAGCGTGTCCCAGGCATTCGCGAGCTGTCAGCGGAGAATAGGCCGCTGGATTGTCCCTGTGGGTGGAAGGGGCCCAAGAGGATGCGAATTGAAACAGACAGTGAGCTTGACCCTGAAGCCGAGCTCCTGTTTTCGTGTCCAGTGTGCGGCAGCGAGTTCGCGCTCTACAACACCTCTGAACCGGAGCAGTCGGCGAAGCCGAACTGAAAGACAATGAATGCTCTCTTTGCCGTTGGTCGTCTCGCGCTCTTCGGCCTCGGTGTGCTCACAGGCGTGGCGCTGCTGTTCACGCTCTTCGTGTGGGCCTACTGGCTTGACTGTAAGAAGAAAGAGCAGCATGCGACGCGCCTCATGGGCAGAGAGCGTGCTGTAGGCTGGGATGGCTACGCCGACGTGTACATGTGCTCTTGCGGCAAGATGACCGAGGCGCAAGAAGGCTCATCCGTTCCGTTGTGCCACACGCAGCGTGCCAAGTAGCGCCTCAACTTCCGTTACTCTTCAGAGACAAGAGTGACGGAGGTGTTCACATGAGTTATCCGAGAGCGGAAAAGGCGCTAATCGACGAGCTGACCTGGCGCTTCGATCTGGACAAGACCCTCAGTCGTAAGTCCATCATCAACTTGTTCCGTGAGCACGGTGGTCTCCAAGGAGCAGTTGCGTATCTCAAGAGAATTAGGTGGCAGGAAAGACCGCTGATATGCGTAAGCTGCGGCTTACCTGACAAGCTCACGCGCGTAGAAGGCGTAGAAGGGCCTATCCTGCTACACGCCGCCTGTGATCAAAAGCTGCGGCATGAACGTAGCTCGTTGATCTTTCGAGATCGTGGACAGGCAATCCCCGTGGTTGTCGTTTCCGAAGAATGGCGCCCAGCGGAGACGCGCATGCGCACCTTCCCTACCGGAGTGCCGGCGCAGGCTGTTATCAGAAAGCGATAACGAGAGAAGCCTTCGGGCTTCTTCTTAGCCCCTCAACTTCGCCTGCTCTTCAGAGACAAGGATTGTGGAGGTTTCACATGCCCAGCTCTGAGCCGATACGTCTTGTGTTCGACATGGAAGAGCGCCGCCCGATGTGCGCCCTCATACAGGCGATGTACACGGACGACTACCAGAAGGTCGGCCACTTCAACGTCGAGTCGTGGCTCACCGTACCGACGGGCGAGATGGCGCTCTTCGAGCTCACGCCCGAACAGTTTGAGATGGTCGTGAAGACCATGAACGTGCGCTTTCCAAAGCAGCTGGAAAGGAAGACAGGCTGATGAGCAGAGCATCCGAAGAGTACCGTCATCACAACGAGCACTCGAGAGACGATCTCCTTCTAGCTCTGCGCTTGTTTAGGTGTGGAGTGGGTTACAAGGAGATCGGAGAGGTTGTCGGTAGAGCGGATAAGACAGGCTCTATGTCTCCGAGATCGGCGGAACGATTGGTGCGACGCGCAATACACTACTTGGGCTACCCTACACATGCGAGCACGATGGAAGAGGCGCGTCTTGAGCTGCGTTTCGCTTTCGAGGTCATTCCCGCAGTAGAGCGTGCGCTGAAGAAGGAGTACGAGAGCGAACTCAACGAGACCATCCACGAGATCAAGTACATCACCACGAACAGGACACCGCCTCGATGAGCGACGACAAAGAGCGCGACGCTTGGAAGATGCGTGAGTTCGTGAAGGACTGGCTGGGGTGACATGGCGTTTGCCCACACCATCATCGGGTACACCTACGACGCGAGCGTCCACTGTGATGCCTGCGCAGCTGAGAGGTTCGGCCGTTGTACTTGCGAACAGCGCGACGTCCACGGCCAGGACAGCGAAGACAACGAGGTTCTGCCCATCTACGCGATGGAGGAGCATCCAGAAGACCTGTACTGCGACGACTGCGGCGACATCATCTACGAGGTGAGCACATGAGATTCATGATTCGAGCGATAGAACAGGAGTTCGCCGATGACGCGTGGGCCGGTTGGGCCTGGGTTGTTCTCGACGACGCAGATGTCAAAGAGCTCCTCGAGAAGAGAGAGCTCTTCCAGATGGTGAAGAGCAGGAGCGACCAGATCTACGAGATGTGGTTCTGGTCGCATCCGGCCTACTTCTACGAGGACGGTGATGTGGACTTCGAGGACTTCCTCACGGAGGTGGAGATCCAGGAGTTCGAGACCGAGGGCTTTCTTCGCGTGCCCGATGCACGAGTGCTACCCGGGGACGCCAAGGGTGTGGGCTTCAATCACTGCGCCGAAAGCGTTGATTGCGAACAGCTCGTCGTCACTGAGCGCGGAGTGAGCTTCTACAGCATTCTTGAGCGCATCAACCGCGGTGTGCGCACGGACGAGGTCAGCTGGGATCTCCTGCTGAAGAAGTAGAGCGTGGCCCGCTTCGGCGGGCCTTGTTCTTTCGCCTAGCCAATCCTCCTTCGAAACGCGAGACAAGGACCTCGGAGGAACAACATGGCTGCCAAGAAGAAGAGCGATGCAGGTCCGATGAGGGAGATTCTGATGGCCGGTGGGTATGCACCTCCGGATCGACACATGCCGGTTCGCAAGGGAGAGAAGTACTGTTCGCCGGCATGCGGCTTCGGCTGCACGTGGGCTTCTTATCAGCGGGCGGTCGAAGAGAGCGAGGCTCTCGCGCGGCGCCTCGGCAAGGGCTGGGTGAGCCATCTCTGGGAGAACGGCACCTGGTATTGGTCGGTCAAAGACAGCACCGGTTTGCTCGACCTGCATCAGCACGGCAAGAGGCTGTTCAGGGTCTATGCGTGGCGTCTCATCGGCACGAGCGCCAACTTCGTCGTGGAGGGCACAACGCCCGAGAAGGCCGTGGCTGCAGCTCTGCTGCGCGTGGGTGAAGAGAGCGAGTATATGCGCGTGCTTCTCGACCAGCTCGAGGCGTCGTGCGCGGACATACTCGGAACGAAGAAGCGCTCAGCAAGGAGGCACGGATGAAGCTCGTCATCGAGATCGACATGGAGAACGACGCCTTTGCGAAAGGTGGTCGTCGCAGAGAGGTGAAGCGAATCCTCAAGGAGCAGGTGCTCACGTACATCTCGGCAGGCTACGCCGCGTGCTGTTCAGGCCCTCGGTCCCTCAAGATCGCCGAGCTGGGCCAACACAGCTACAAATCGGACGAGGTGACCTGTAAGGCTTGCCTCACTGCCCTCGCCAAGGCGAGGCTCGGCCCGAACGCGACCCGTCACCCCTCCACGTTCAAGCACTACTTCCGCTGTGAGTGCGGCGCCGTTGAGATCGGCTCCTCCGCTCCTATCCCCGACAGCATGCAGCAGTAC
>Ga0116229_10008220_pt1 | contig 16255 bp, 10 predicted proteins | sample S1TSphgellanicum_3_FD_87313 | JGI IMG/M metagenome (GOLD analysis project Ga0116229, IMG submission 87313) | Host-associated microbial communities from peat moss isolated from Minnesota, USA - S1T2_Fc - Sphagnum magellanicum MG | ecosystem: Host-associated > Plants > Peat moss > Unclassified...
ATCTGCCGGGCAAAGAATTCGTAGAGCCGCCCGATCGGGTCGGCGCCCAGGTCCAAATCGCCCACCTCGCGCACGTTGTCGCCCTGCACGAAGCAGATGATCACGCCCGCATCGAAGTCGGCGACCTCGCGAAAAATCTCCTCACAACCCTTCGTTCCGGTAAGGTTCAGCACCCGGGCGCCTGCCTTCAAACAAGCCGTCGTCACGCTGGGGTGATAGGTCTCCACCGAAACGCAAATTCCGGCGGCGGACAGTTCGCGCACGACGGGGACGAGCGCGCCTTGCTGGGCCAGTCCATCGACCAGCGCCGCGTGGGCCAGCGACGATTCCGCGCCCACATCGATGATCGCCGCGCCCTGTTCGTGCAGCAGGCGCCCGCGCCGGATCGCCGCGTCGGCGGTCAACACGACGCTCTCGCGATACCACGAATCGGCGGAAAGATTGACCACGCCCATCAGGTAGGCCTCCTGTTCAAACGAAAATCGGTGCGAACCCAGGGCGAAATCGGCCACGGGCAGGGCGGCCGCATCCCGATATCTCCCGTGCAGGGCCGCGAGCGTGGCAAGATCGAGCATGGAAGAAGAGTAGGCGCAGGGGGGAATTTGTGCAATCGAAGCGCGATGGCATGCCTCCTGTTAAGACGTGCAAGGTTTTGACCTTACGCAACTCTCGACTATTGCCGGAAGAGCCTTCACAGTTAGCTGCGTTTTCCCGTTCCATGAAGCTTCTCTTTTCCGCCTATTCCTGTGGCCCCTGGCCCACCTCGGAACCCGGAAACGCGTGGCGCGCCGTGAAGCATGCCCTGTCGAAGGGTCACGAAGTTTGGACGATCACGGAAACGACGGGCTACGAAGGCCCGACGATGCGTCACCTCGCCGAGCACCCGATGCCCGGTTTCCATCCCACGTTCTTCCATTTGCCCGCGCCGGTAGGCTGGATGCGGCGCCCCGGCGCGATCGGCTGCGTCTACTACCATCTCTGGCAGCAGCGGCTGCTCGCCGTGGCGCGGGAGCTTCATCGCAAGATCGGATTTGATCTCGCGCATCACGTGACCTTCGGCCGCTTCTGGTCGCCCAGCGGTTTGCGTGGACTCGACCTGCCGTTCATCTGGGGCCCGGTCGGTGCGGCGGAATCAGCTCCCCCCGCGTTCGTGGCCGAACTGCCGCTGAGCCTGCGATCTTTCGAGCGTACGCGCGACACCGTCCGCTCCCTCTCCTTCCACGATCCCGCCCTGCGCGCCACGGCGGCGGCGGCGACCATCGGCATCGGCATCAGCCGCGAATCGTGCGAGGCCCTGCGCCAGCTCGGCGTGCGCCGCGTGGAACAATTGCCCCAGGCCGCGCTGCCCGATGACGACCTCGCCGTCTTCGATCGCCTGCCGCCGCCGCCGGAGAATGGGCCGTTTCGCGCCATCTGCATGGGACGCCTCATTCACTGGAAAGGGTTTTATCTCGCCATCCGCGCCTTCGCTATTTTTGCCCGGACTCATCCGGATGCGCAACTCTGGATCCTCAACGACGGCCCGTTTCGGGGCGAGTTGGAAGCCACCGCTCGTCGCGAAGGCGTGGCGGCCCAGGTCCATTTTACCGGGACGCTGCCGAAGTTTTCGCAGGTGCTCGACAAGCTCGGTGACTGTCACGTCCTCATGCATCCCGCGCTGCACGAGGCCTTCGGGAACGTGGTCATGGAGGCGATGGCCGCGGGGCGCCCCGTAGTCTGCCTCGACATCGGCGGACCGGCCGCCCAGGTCACGCCGGAATGCGGGTTTACCGCGCCCGCCACGAACCCGAAGGAAGCCATCGAGGCGATGGCCGCGTTCCTCACCCGCATCGCCGACGATCGCGGCCTGCTCAAGAGGATGTCGCAGAAAGCCAAGGAGCGCGTCCGCGACAAATTCACCATGCGCCAGCTCGGCGACGCCTTTGACCAGTACTATCGCGAAGCCGTGTCGCTGCACGCGGAAACGCGGCGTGGGAGGAAGTAAAAGACCGCCTATTTGGCGCCTCTCATGAGGGTTGACCCGGCAAACTCCGGCTTTCCAAACAGACGACGATAGGCCAGGACAAGGAACAAAGTCTCGATGGCGAAATAGATGTCGCGCGCGAAATCGGTTGCGGCGTGGTGTTCTCTTACGAAGGCTGGTTCCAGTGCCTGATGCACGGCGGGCACCAGCACGAACAGGATTCCCACTAAAATCTTTAATGCCATTTTCCCCGATGGCGGCGTGCGATCATACTCAATTAACGCCCAGCCCACAAAGGGAAGAAGCAAGGTGATATAGGTCATCCAGGAGACGGAATTAAAAAGGTAGAAGAGGGACAGGGCCCCCACCATCGCGGCGCAGACATCCGCGATCGCGGCAGGTTGCATCCAGCTCTTTTTCCAGAACCCCCCATAGAGCGCGAGAAGGCCCAGCAGATTAAGTCCGTTCATCACCACCGCCGGAAACTCCGACCAACCCCAGGTGTAAGCCGTTCCCTTTAGATTCACGCAGTGATCCCAGTTTTGCTGGAGAGTCATATCCTGGGCTGCGGGCAAAATATCGTGCAGCCATTTCTGGTAGGGCCGCGGTCCACCCAGATACAGGGTCAGCCCATTCAACCCAATGGCCGCGACAGCAAGAAAGGCGATGGTCCGCCACTTGATCGGCTTAATGAAGAGCAGCGGGCACCAGGAAGCGGTCAGCCCCTTAAAAAGGCCCGGTAGGATCAAGCTCAGGCCCAGGAAAAATGGGTGCTCGTCGGTCCACGACAAAGCGGCTATGCCAACACAGAGCACCAAAAACATGAGGACGTTGTCCGTTCCGCCCAGCCGGGTAAGTAAAGGCAGGATGGCCCCGGGCAAGAAAAGCAGCCCCTCCACGTAACCCGAGACACCTCCCATCCGCCGGGTGATTTCCACCATGCAGAAAAACGATCCCAGCGTCGCAAAAACGAGGCCGGTTATCCAAATCTTATAGGCCACCTGAAAAGAAAAGAACGCCAAAGGCAGGCAAATGAGCGCTTCGGGTGGAGGTGCGATGTTTAAGATGTGCCACCAGGGAAGATCCGGAATTTTCTCCAATAACTCCGGATCCGCTTCCGCCGAGTCCGATTCGTAAATTCTCCACCGGGTGGCATGAGCCACCGGCTTGAATTTTGGAAAGAGATGATCCCACAGCCCAAAGCGGGCCGCCACCCCGGCCATGTAATATTGGGAAAAATCCGTGGTCGGCAAAAAAATGCTCCACGTTTTTTGCATCCCATAGCGCCCGTGGTTATTCCAAATCAGATTGATCGGGATAAAAAAGCCAACCAACCAGACGACAACCAGGATCTTGCACCACCGGGCGAACTTCCTTTCTGGCACCCAGGCCTGGAAGGTTTTAAAGACGCTCTGGAATTCGGATGGGACAGGGCGCATGTCGATAGCGGGTGGACTGGATAGCGGCGCCCCGTATGATCGGGTTGCTCAGACATTCTTTAATAAGGCGACGGTAAGCCATGACGATCCGTGAAGGATTGTGCGCAGGATACCGCGCTTTTTTGCGGACTAGCAAGCTTTGCCACGCGCGCCTTTTTTGCATCCTCCCCGAGTCATGATAAGCTGTCCGGTTATGGCCATGGAGGAAATCCGCATTGGGGGGGCTCGGCAGCACAACCTGAAGAACGTCTCGCTCACGCTGCCGCGCAACCAACTGGTCGTCTTTACCGGCGTCAGCGGATCCGGCAAGTCCTCGCTCGCCTTCGACACGCTCTACGCGGAGGGCCAGCGCCGGTACGTCGAGAGCCTCTCCACCTACGCGCGCCAGTACCTCGAGCAGATGGAAAAGCCCGACGTCGATTTCATCGAGGGCCTCTCGCCCGCCATCGCGATCGAGCAACGCACCGCGGGCGGCAATCCCCGCTCCACCATCGCCACCACGACCGAGATCCACGACTTCCTTCGGCTCCTCTTCGCCCATCTCGGCCAGCCGCATCATCCCAAGACGGGCAAGCCGCTGCGGCGCTGGTCGGTGCAGCAAATGGTCGACCGCGTGCTGGTGGCGAGGGAAGGCACGGCCGTGCAAATCCTCGCGCCGATCATCCAGAAGCAGAAGGGCGAGTTCCGCGACGTGGTGGAAAAGCTGCGCCGGGAAGGGTTCGTCCGTGCCCGCTTCGACGGCAAAATCGCCGAGCTGGAGCAACCGCCGCGCCTCGACAAATCGCGCGCCCACACCATCGAGGCCGTCATCGATCGCCTCAAGATCAGCGACGCGATCAAGACGCGCCTGACCGACTCGCTCGAGCTGGCGCTCAAGACCGGCAACGGCGTGGTAACCATCCTCTTCGGCCCGCCCGACGCACCCGTCGAGGAGTTGTCGTTGAGCAACCAGAACTTCGATCCCGAGACCGGCTATCGGTATGCCGAAATCACGCCGCGCCATTTCTCCTTCAACAGCCCGCAAGGCGCGTGCCCGGTCTGCGACGGACTCGGCACCGAATCGGTCTTCGATCCCGCGCTGCTCATTCCGGATGGCGCCGTCGCGCTGGAGGACATGCCGGTCGCGCCCTGGCGTCGAGCGTCGCCCGCGCTGGCGAAATTCTATAAGGGTCAGCTCGCCGCGCTGGCCATCGCCTTCAATGAACCCGTTGATCGTCCTTATCGTGAATGCGGTGACGCATTTCAACACGCTTTGCTCGAAGGGACGGGCGAAGAGAAAATCGCCTTTCACGGAACGCGCGGTGGAAAGCCAGTTATCGTGGAGCGGCCCTTCGAAGGCCTCATCGCGCAACTCACCCGGCTGCACGACGAAAGCAAAAGCGAGCTGACGCGCCATCGGCTGCATGAATATATGACGCGCATTACCTGCCGCACGTGCGGAGGAGCGCGCCTGCGGCCTGAGGTCTTGGCCGTGACGTTGGGCGGACCACCTCGTAGCCGCGCCCGTGAGGGCGTGGACTCGGAACCACCGCCTCACGGCGGCGGCTACGGGCTGAACATCGCGCAGTTCAGCCATCTCTCGATCAACGCGGCGCAGCGCTGGCTGGAGGCGTGGACGCTTTCGCCGCAGGAGGAAAAAATCGGCGGCGAGGTGCGGCGCGAAATTCTGCTGCGGCTCGGCTTCCTCAACCAGGTCGGGCTCGGCTACCTCACGCTCGATCGCGAGAGCGGGACGCTCTCCGGCGGTGAAGCGCAACGCATCCGGCTCGCCACGCAGATCGGCTCGAAGCTCACCGGCGTGCTCTATATCCTCGACGAGCCCAGCATCGGCCTGCACCAGCGCGACAACGAACGCCTGCTCGAAACGCTCCGCGAATTGCGCGATCTTGGCAACACGGTCATCGTCGTCGAGCACGACGAGGACACCATCCGCGCGGCCGATTATCTCGTCGATATGGGCCCGTACGCCGGCGCGCGCGGCGGGCAGGTGGTTGCTGCGGGCACTGTCGCGGAAGTCCTCGCCAATCCGAAATCGCTCACCGGCCAATTTCTCAACGGCGCGCAAAGCATTCGCATTCCGAAGACGCGCCTGCCGACCAACCACGGCTTCGTGCGTGTCGTCAACGCGCGCGAAAATAATCTGCGCAACGTCACCGTCGGCTTTCCGATCGGCCTCATGACTTGTGTCACCGGCGTCAGCGGTTCCGGCAAGAGCACGCTGGTCAACGATGTTCTTTGCCGCGCCTTGTTTCGCCATTTTTATCTATCCAAGGAAGCGCCCGGCGCGCACGACGGCATCGACGGACTCGAGCTGATCGACAAGGCCATCGTCATCGACCAGACGCCGATTGGCCGCACGCCGCGCTCCAATCCGCTCACCTACACCGGCGCGTTCAATTCCATCCGCGATCTCTTTGCGCAACTACCCTCTTCGCGCGTGCGCGGTTACGGGCCGGGCCGGTTCAGCTTTAACGTCAAGGGCGGCCGCTGTGAGCACTGCGAAGGCGATGGCGTGATCAAGATCGAGATGAATTTTCTCCCGCCGGTCTACGTCACTTGCGAGGCCTGCGGCGGCCGCCGGTTCAATCGCGAGACGCTGGAAATTACCTACAAGGGCCTCAACATCGCCGACATCCTCGAGATGACGGTCGATGACGGACTCAACTTTTTTCGCAACGTCCCCGCCGCCGCCGACAAGCTCGAGGCGCTCGCCGCCGTTGGGCTCGGCTATCTCCATCTCGGGCAACAAGCGACGACCCTTTCCGGTGGCGAAGCGCAGCGCGTCAAGCTCGCCGCCGAACTGGCCAAGCGCGCCACCGGCCGCACCATGTACATCATGGACGAGCCGACCAGCGGCCTCCACTTCGCCGACATCGAGCAGCTCCTCGGCGTCCTCTTCAAGCTCCGCAACGCCGGCAACACCCTCGTCATCATCGAGCACCAGCTCGACGTCATCAAATGCGCCGACTACGTCATCGACCTCGGCCCCGAAGGCGGCGAAGGCGGCGGCCAAATCGTCGCCAAAGGCACGCCGGAATTCATCGCCGCGCAGCCCGCGAGTCATACCGGTCGTTTCTTGCGCAAACTGCTGGCAATTTAGATAAGCGGGGAAATAATCAGGAAATGAGCGCGAGGAAAAGGCCCTCTGACAAGAAGCATTTAAACGCAGCTGATCCTACCGTTCGCAAGCTGGTTAAGCCTGACATTATGGCTCGGCTTAAAGCGGTCTGGGGTGATCGTTGCTATACTGCGGCTGAGGTTAAAGAAATGCGTGACTTCGAGCTTGAGGGCGAGGACGGATAAATTTAGCGCGAAATGGAATTTCGCGGGGAGCAAGGGGCGTTCCCAAGTACAACTTGGGAACGAGGGAAGAGAGGCACCACCGCCTCACGGCGGCGGCTACGCGGCTCAATACAACGGTGCCACTGGCTTCATCTTCTCAAGGTGCATCTTATGGATCGGCCCGAGATCGATGTAATGATCCGCCCAATGGCGGATATCCGCGATCTCCTCTGCATGGAGCGCGCGCACCACCTTCGCCGGCGTGCCCATGACGAGCGAGCCGGGCGGAATCCGCGTCGCCTTCGTCACCAGCGCGTGCGCGCCGATGATGCTGCCCCGGCCGATCACCGCGCCATCGAGAATCGTCGCGCCCATGCCGATCAGGCACTCGTCCTCCACGGTGCAGGCGTGCAGAATCGCGCGATGACCAACCGTCACGAGCTTGCCCACGATCACCGGCAAATCATCCGCCAGGTGAACGATGCATCCATCCTGGATATTCGAGCCCTCGCCGATCTCGATGTAATTGATATCGGCGCGCAAAACCGCCGTCGGCCACACGCTGCTGTGCGCGGCCAGGCGCACGTCGCCCATCACCACCGCCTGCGCCGAGACGTAAGCCGTCGGGTCGATCTGCGGTTGTACGAAGAGAAAGCGCGCGCGCTCGGTCGGGTCCACCGCGATATCGTCGGACTTCTTCCTTTTTTTGTCCAGTTCACGCTCCGATTTTGCTAGAAAGGCGTCGTGAATTGCTTTGCTCGCAGAAAATGGATCGTCGGCCTTGCCGCGGTTCTCCTGTGGCCCGCGCCGGTCCGGGCCAATGTCGGCGAAACCCTCCCGCAACTGCGCGGCCGCTACGGCTCGGCCCAGCAGATCGGTGGACAAATGCTCTTTGAAGTGCGCCTGGTCAACGGCCAGTTCGTGCCCGCGCGCGATGCCGCCAGCGCGCAGGATCGCCTCACCATTGCCGTCTACTTCGACGGCACCACCTCCGCGATGGAGGTCTTCACCCGCGACACCAGCGACCCCGCCAAGGCCGACCTGAGCCAGGCCGACATTGATGCCATCCTCGCCGCCGCCGGTGGCGGGCAGGAATGGCACCCCATCGAGGTCCCCACCGGTCGGGTCACCTGGGTCACCACCGATAAAAAACTCATCGCCCGGTTCAGCCCGAATAAGACCGGAAAAATTGACGACGCCTCGGTTTTGGTCATCATGCTCAACAGCAAATAGACATTTTGTGACCGTGCAACCCAAGACCCTCCTCATCGGCTGCGGCTATATCGGCCTGCCGCTCGCGCTGCGCCTTAAGGAAGCCGGCCACGACGTCAGCGCGTGGGTTCATTCCGCCGAGAGCGCCAAGGCCCTCGCGCCGCATCAATTTCACCGGGTCATCGCCGGCAGCGTGGCCGAGCCGCGCCTCTGGGACTCGGTGACCGAGAACTTCGACCTCGTCATCCATTGCGCCTCATCGGGCGGTGGCAGCGAGGCCGACTACGAGCAGGTCTTTCTCAAGGGCACGCTGATGATGAACACGCGCCAGCCGCGCTCGCGCCGCCTGTTTGTTTCGTCCACGTCGGTCTATCGCCAGAACGAGGGCGAAATAGTCACCGAAAAGTCCGAGGCCGAACCCGACACCGCCACCGGACGCGTCCTGCGCGTCGCGGAAAAAGTCGCCTTGGGCGCCGATGCCACGGTTCTTCGCTCGGCCGGAATTTACGGCCCGAAGCGCGGGGTCCTTTTCGAGCGTTTCCGCCGCGGCGAGGCGATCATCGAGGGTGACGGCCTGCGCTTTATCAACCAGATCCACCAGCGCGACCTGGTCGAGGCCATGATCCATCTCATCGGCGCGGGCGCACCCGGCGAAATCTACAACGCCACCGACGACACGCCCGTCACCTACCGCGATTACTACGCGTGGTGCAGCAAATTCCTCAGCCAGCCCATGCCGCCGCACGGTCCGCTCAACACCGAGCGCAAACGCGGCCTGACCAACAAGCGCGTCTCCAACGCCAAGCTCCGCGCCACCGGCTGGGCGCCGATGTACCCCAGCTTCCGCGAAGGCCTCACCGCCGACCATGGCAAGCGGGTGAAGGCACCGGTGCTTTGAGTCCGCCTCCGTGGGGACTGGGAACTAAAACTTTGGGATATTCAAGTCCTTGCAGATCTTCTTCGCCAGATGGTCGTTGACTTCATTGTGACGCGGAACTGGCGGCCGTCGTTTCTTGCTAGGTTTACTCCACCACGAATGATTTCCTCCTTCGCGAATCAGCACACAACCGTGTTCAGTTAAGTGGCGCACGAAGTCGCGCCGCTTCATACCATAATCGGCTCTTCGATATCACCGGCCTGCGCAGCTGCACGAGCCTCCTCGCGATTGAACTCCAGTGCTTCGACTAGTATTTCCTTTAATGAGGACAGCAACGCTTCCTTGGTTTTCTCCTGCGCGTTTACGCCGGGCATTTCTTCCACCCAGCCAATCCAGAAATCTCCGTCTTGTTTGTAGATGGCAGTGGAAGAAATCATGGCTGAAGTGTTAACGCGCTTTGCCGTTCGGAGCAAGCCGCTACGCCAGATAAGTTTTCTGCAAGAAGAGTAAGAAAGCTTTGATCCGAACTGCTAATTACTCGCGTATTTCACGGAGCATCCGTAGGGCTGCGAGGTCGGCGTCGTCACCGGCTTGCCGGACATGGCTTCGTCCAGCGCGGCCGTCACGTAATTCTTCGCTGTCGCGATATCGGCGATATCGGCCGAGGGCGTGTCATCAATCCCGCCGGCATAGATCAACTCGCCTTTCGGATCGATCACGAACATGTGCGGCGTGGTTCGCGCGCCGTAGAGGTGGCCGACCCGCCCGGTCGGGTCGAGCAGGCTCTCGGTCGCGGCCACTTCCTTATTTTTCACATAGGCGGCGAGGGCATCCGCCGTCTGATAGCCTTCCTTGCCCTCCGCGCTGGAATTGATCCGCAGCCAGGTCACGCCCTTCGCCGTTTCCTCTTTTTGCAATTTCTGCATGGTGCCGGAATCGTAAAACTTATGCACAAAGGGGCATTGCGGATTGGTCCATTCCAACACGACGAATTTTCCTTTGTAATCGGAGAGCGAATGCTTTTGGCCGTCGGCCCCCTGCAGGGTGAAATCGGGCGCGGGCTGGCCGATCGTCGCAGGGCCGGAGGACGCGCTGTCGGCCCGCGCGCTGAGACTCAAAAGCGCGCTGAGGCAAAACGCGGCGAAGATGATCTTTTGCATATAAGGATGAGACGTCATGGGACTCCTTTCTGTTACAAGTTATTCAAGGGATGGCGGAGATGTAATTTTCAACTCTAACCCGTTCGCGTTCGTTCGTAAATAAATCGAGCGCATCGAGGTTGACGGAATTACGGAATTAACGGAAATTTCGGAATGGGGAAGACGGGAGGCAAGGGGAGTTTTTGATTGGATTTATCAGATTCCGCCGATCCCTCGTTCCCAAGTTGCAGTTGGGAACGCACATGTCTGCGCAACTCCGTTACCTGCCCTCCCGTGTTCCCTCCCCTCGTTCCCAAACTCCATTTGGGAACGCGATTGTCTGCGCAACTCCGTTGCCTGTCTTCCCCTCTCGTAAAATTCCGTTAGTTCCGTAATTCCGTCAAAAACCACAGGTCTCGCCCCTACAATTTCCCCAGCGCGTCCAAAACAATTCCGGGTGTTAAGACTTCCGGGAGAACCTGGGGCGCGTCTTTCCTCGCCGGCGAGTAGAGCAGGTAAAGCGGGACGCCATCGCGATTGAATTTCTGGAGCGTCTGGGAAATGGCGGGGTCGGAATGGGTCCAGTCGGCGCGGAAGAGCGCGACGTTCTTTTGCGCGAAGGCCTGCTTCACCGCATCGGTGCCGAGGGCGACGCGCTCGTTGACCTTGCAGCTCAGGCACCACGCGGCGGTGAAATCGACGAAGGCGGGCTGGCCCTTGGCGAGGGTGGCGTCAACCGCATCCTGGGACCAGGGTTGCCAGCCGTCCGTGGTCGCCGCCTCGTAGCCGCCGCCGTGAGGCGGTGGATCGGTCTTCGCCAAACCCACGCCGCAAAAAATCGCATAGCCGAAAATCCCAAAGGTCAGGATATAGGCCGCGAAACGGACCGGCGTTGAATGATATGGCGTGCCCCACTTGCCATAAATCCACGCGGCGATGCTCGCCAACAGCAGGACGAAAAGCAGCCACGGCACCTGGTCCCCGCCGACGAGCGATCCAAACACGTAGACGAGAAAAATCACCGTGGCCATGAGGAGAAAGCCCATGAATTGCTTGAAGGCTTCCATCCATGCGCCGGGCTTGGGGACGAACCGGAGCGCACCGGGGAAAATGGTGAGGAGCAGGTAAGGCGTGGCCATGCCGAGGGCGAGGAACGTGAAAATCAGTAGCGAAATATAAGCTGGTTGCTGCGCCGCAAAACCGAGCGCGGAGCCCATGAACGGCGCGGTGCAGGGCGTCGCGGCCAGCGTGGCCAGCGCGCCGTTGCCGAAGGAGGAGGCGAGTCCGCCGAGGTGGTTGGTGGTTTTGGCATCGAGGCCGACGAGGGACGTGCCGAGTTCGAAGACGCCGAATAAATTCAGGCCCAGGATAAAAAAGAGCAGGATGAGAAAGAGGACGAAGCCGGGGGATTGCATTTGAAACCCCCAGCCGAGATGATTGCCCGCCGTGCGCAAGATGATGAGCAATCCGGCGAGCGCCCAGAAGGACACGAGGACGCCCATGGTGAAGGCGAGGCCTTGAATCCACGCCGACTTAGCGTTTTTGCCCGCATGCTTCATCAGCGAAAAAACTTTGAGTGAAAGGACGGGCAGGACGCAGGGCATGAGGTTGAGGATCAGCCCGCCGATGAAGGCAAAGACGAGGATGGTGATCAGCAACGGTTGCGCAGGGGACGACTGATCGCTACCTGTCGTCCCACTGCTGTGGGACGATCCGGGCAACACAGGCGCGCCTGGCGTACCCGGACGACCCGAAGGGGATGCGACGCCTTCCGTCCCCTCGGGTGGCCCGGACAACTTGTTGTCCGGGTTGCCGGGGGCAACAGGAAGCTGCCCCTGACCTCCCTCGTTCCCAAGTTGCACTTGGGAACGCACTTGTCCTGGAAGCTGCGCTTCCCCCGCCCCCGAACCGCCGCTGCGGACAGCGGCGGCTACCACTGAGCTCAGCGGAAATTCGGAGATGTAGACCGCATTGGTCGGTGAACCGAGCGAGGCGTGTAAACCGTCAAGCACAAGTTGCCGCGCAATTGGTTGATCAGAAACCAGTACGCCACTCAGGGACTTTGGCTTGTCGCCGTTTTGTTGAAGCGCGATAGCCAATATGAACCCTCCACCATTTGGATCGTCGACCGGCGGCAAATTGTCGGCGTCCTGAGTGCTAAGCACATTAGGTTGTTCGGGAAAGAAGCGGAGATGACCTTGTGGCGCGCCGCCATCGTTCTTGAAATGTATAAGGATTCCGTCCTTCGTTGTTGTCGCGCTAGTTGAAGTCGGAATAGCCGCGTATTCTGCGTAAACCGACTGAGCGAGACTGGATTCGCCTTGAGCCGGCAACCTCTCCCTCGCCTGCGCAAAAAGCTCCTTATTCTCCTTGGGCAGCCGCAAATTCAGCAGCCCCGAATCGAGGGAGACGGTCAGCTCCGCCTTGCCCGGGATGCATTCCTCCTGGCAGACCAGCCAGCGCGCGACGGCCTTGACGTCGAAGTGTTGCGGCAGGTCGCCCTTCGGCGGCGTGATGGTGGTGAGCAAATAAACATCGCCCGCGTAGCCGTAGGTGACGGCCGGCCCCATGGCGTGTTTCTCCGGCGTGGGCCATTGGATCGGGCCGGCCGTAAAGCCCGGCGGCAGCGTCCACTTAATTGACGTGGCGAGGCCGGCGTCACCGGGATTGATCCAATAGGTATGCCAGCCGGGATCGGTGTGGAGATGGAGCGCCACATCGAAGGGCTGGCCGGCCTGCACGGTGGTGGTCTCGGGGATGAGCTCGGCGGTGACGTGCGGCTGGGTGACGGTGGCGCTGGCGCCGTCGGCGGGCGCGTCAATGGGATCGGAGGCGCGGGCCAGCGCGGTCGCGGCGAGCAGGGCGAGGAGAAGAATTCGCATCATGGCAGTGTAAGCTACGACGCACGGGCTGCCCAAGATGTTCCCGTTAATCTTCTGTAACGTCAATGGTAGCCCGCGACCTCCGCGTGCGGGGCGCGGTTGGCACAGCGATCCTCTGTTGGTTTGCGAAGACGCCCGAGCCCGCCGCCCCAGGCCGACGGCTACCGCTGCATGCCACGCTCTCACGAGCGCGGCTACGGGGAGAAATCTACTGCCGACCGCAGGTCCGACGGCTACCACGGCGGGCCACGCTCTTACGAGCGCGGCCACAGATCACTGGGCGGCCATGAAATCGGCGCGATTGAGGCGGGTCCACTTGCCATCGGCGTCTCTTTCGTAGATGAAGTTCAGCACGTGGTTGGTGGTGATGAAGATTCCCTTCGGCGTTTCGTTGGAGCTGATGATCGCCTCGCCGTAGCCGTACCGCTCCACGTCCTTTTGCGCCACTTTCCAGACATCGTCCACTTCCTGGCTTAGCGCGGAGCGTTCGTCCACGGTCAGGGTGGTCTCGTAGCGCACCATCAGCGCCATCACGCCCTTCGAGTATTCCACCTTCGAGATGCTGAGGATTCTTGCCATGCGGCCGGTGGGGAGCTTGAGAATCTCGTCCTTGACCAGGGGCGCGGCCTGCGCGCGGAAAGCCGGGAGCAAGACGAGAACGATTCCCAAAAGCAGACCCAGCGTGGAACGTCGATTCATAAGGATGGTAGCGGGACTCAAGCGAAGTCGCGTCGGTTTGGCAAGTCTGGTCATGTTGTCATTGCGATCAGCACATTTTATTCCAGTGATTGTTTTTGTGCGGCTCCCCCGCGGCCTCCATGGTAATCTCCTTTTCCATGCCCGATCTTACAAAAATCTCCGCGCAACTTGCCCGAATCTTTCCACCGGATCGCATTCTCACCGCGGCGGAGGACATCATCCCCTATTCCTTCGACGGGACGGCGGCTCTTTCGCAACGGCCTGCCGCCGTTGTTCTTGCCACCACCACGGATGAAGTCTCGCGGCTGCTCAAATGGGCCAATGAAACGCGCACGGTGATCGTCCCGCGCGGCAGCGGCACGGGGCTGGCGGGCGGGAGCATCCCGTCGCCGGGGTCGGTCGTGCTTTGTCTGAGCCGCTTCGATAAGGTGCTGGAGCTGGACCGGCGCAACCTGACACTGCTGGTCGAGCCGGGCGTGGCGACGCAGACCATCTTCGATCTGGCCGATGGCGCGGGGCTGATTTATCCGCCGGATCCGGGCTCGATGAAGATTTCGACCATTGGCGGGAATGTCTCGTGCAACTCCGGCGGACTGCGCGGGCTGAAATATGGCGTGACGAAGGATTACGTGATGGGCTTCGAGATCGTGCTGGCCAGCGGTGATGTGATGTGGATTGGCAACAAATGCGTGAAGGACGTGGCCGGCTATTCGCTGCGGGAAGTTTTCATCGGATCGGAAGGGACGCTCGGCATCTTCACGAAGATTCTGCTCTGCCTGTTGCCGAAACCGGCGGCGAAAAAGACGCTGCTGGCCGTTTATGCGCGGATGGAGGATGCGGCGGAAACGGTGTCGGCGATCATCGCGCATCCGATCATCCCATGCACGCTGGAGTTCCTCGACAAGACGACGATCGCGTGTGTGGAGGATTACGCGAAAGTCGGCCTGCCGCGCGAGGCGGAGGCGGTCTTGCTGATGGAGAGCGACGGGCATCCGGCGGTGGTGGCGGAGGAGGCGGAAATCATGGCCCTGCTGGCGAACAAGAATGGCGCGATTGACGTGCGCGTGGCGCAGACGGCGGAGGAATCGCTGCGGCTGGCGGCGGCGCGGCGGTCGGCCTTTTCCGCGCTGGCCCGCGTGGCGCCGACCACGATTCTCGAGGACGTGACCGTGCCAAGGAGCGAGCTGGCGGGGATGGTCAAGTTCATCCAGGAAGTCGGCGTGAAGCACCAACTGCGGATCGGCGTGTTCGGTCACATGGGCGACGGGAATTTGCATCCGACGTTTCTGACCAACGAGAAGAATACGGAGGAGATGCATCGCGTGGAGTTGGCGTTCCAGGACATCGTGACGGAAACAGTGCGTCGCGGCGGGACGGTGACCGGCGAGCACGGCGTGGGTCTGGCGAAAAAGAAATTCCTGCCGGAATCGGTAGGCGGCCTGAATGTCGAGGTGATGCGCAACCTGAAGAGGCTGTTCGATCCGAATCTGATCCTGAATCCGGGGAAGATGTTTGATTGCTGACAGGAAGGCATGACGGAATTGCCCAAATTTTCCAAATTAACGGAATTGGGCACCGGTATCAGGAACTTTTTCCCTCGTTCCCAAACTCCATTTGGGAACGCAATTGTCCGCGCAATTCTATTGCTCCTCGGCATGATCCGATGACGGCCACGAGGCGATATGCCTTGCAGCCCTGAAAGGGTTGCCATCATTCAGCCCAGGGTTGGCGCAGCAGCGGCTACCCTCGGTAGACCTCTCAAGCCCCAACCCTGTAAGGGTTGACTCTATACAGAACCGGAAAATCGAACTCTTCAACCCCTTCAGGGTTGATACCGATATAAGATTACCCAGGGTAGACGCTGCTGCGTCAACCCTGGGCTGAGTGCTTCCAATCCTTACAGGATTGGGGGACGCCCTAACTCAGCACCGCCTCCTCTTCGCGGAGGCGGAGGGTGTCGCGGGTCCAGGCGTTGAGGCGGTCGTAGAGGGGCTGGTCGGTGAGGAGCGATTGGCCGTGGGAGGGGATCATTTCCTTGAGGCGCGCTTGCCATGCGGGCGATTTGAGCTGGTCGCCGAAGCAATCGCCGATCAACTCGAGCATGATGGAGACGGCGGTCGATGCGCCGGGCGACGCGCCGAGCAGGCACGCAATCGAGCCGTCGCGCGAGCAGATGACTTCCGTGCCGAACTGGAGCATGCCGATGTACTTCGGATCGCGCTTGACGACCTGCACGCGCTGGCCGGCGATGGCCAATTGCCAGTCCTCCATCCGGACGGTGGGGATGAATTCGCGCAGGGCGGCGATGCGGTCCTCGGGCGACTGGAGAATCTGGCCGATGAGATAGCGGGTCAGGCCGATGTTCTGGAAGGCGGCGGCGGTCATGGGGACGAAATTATTGGGCTGGATGGCCAGGGGGAAATCGAGCAGCGAGCCGTTTTTCAGGTATTTCGTGGTGAAGCCGGCGAAGGGGCCGAAGAGCAGGCCCTTCCGGCCGTCGATGATGCGGGTGTCGAGGTGCGGCACCGACATCGGCGGCGCGCCGATGGCCGCCTTGCCGTAGACCTTGGCGTAGTGGCGCTCGATCAGCGCCGGATTGGTGCAGCGGAGCCATTGCCCGCTGACGGGAAAGCCGCCGAAGCCTTTGCCCTCGCGGATGCCGGACTTCTGCAGGAGCGGCAGCGCCCCTCCGCCCGCGCCGAGGAAGACGAATTTCGCGTCGATGGAGCGGCGGTCATCCTTCGCCTTGTCGCGGATGGCCA
>Ga0116229_10008221_pt1 | contig 16255 bp, 8 predicted proteins | sample S1TSphgellanicum_3_FD_87313 | JGI IMG/M metagenome (GOLD analysis project Ga0116229, IMG submission 87313) | Host-associated microbial communities from peat moss isolated from Minnesota, USA - S1T2_Fc - Sphagnum magellanicum MG | ecosystem: Host-associated > Plants > Peat moss > Unclassified...
AAAATGGCCTCGCATGAGCCATTTGGACATTTTCAGCACAAGTTATGTTTGAAAGAAGGGCCGAGAGTCAAACTGGCAGTTTGACTCCCAACCACTAAAAGTTGGGAATCGTTCCGATCTCGGTGTGTGCAGGTGGAGTATGACACACTACTAGACAACTTTCAAGGAGAGCTACAAGTTTTCCTCAGACCTCGTCCCAATCGGAAGTCAAAGCGAGAAGTTATGAATGCCCAAAGTCCTGAGAGTCCAAACCGAGACAGTTTCGGGACTCCATTTTGGGAATCCCGGGAAAAAGTGGCATTCGGATGCAAGTGTGATGGAGAGACGCAAAAAATATTATATGGGGGAAGGTGGTGGCTTCCCCCGAGTCCGGGCCGTGGTGAGTCAAGTGAGTCCAGGGTTACCCATGGCTTGTCCTAACACCAAGGGTGTTCTAGAATGTGAACTAACCAACTTGTTAGTTGGTTTGATGTAGGTTCAAATGAGTGAATAGCTTGTCCCTCTTTCTAGTCCAATCCCGGAGCTTCAACACGGCCCTCTACCCCTTTTAGTGCTGAGAGCTGGGAACGTGCCCCGAGTCCTCCACAATTTCGCAACTTGAGTAACTTAGTCCTGACTTAGGACTAACTAGGGTCTTGGGAGCACGTTCGAAATTGTCCCGGTTTGGACTCTCGGGACTTTGTGAGGTCATAACTCTTTGCTCAGACCTCCGATTGGGATGAGGTTTAGTCCTCGAGAGCTTTCCAACGGTGTATCGCACTCCACCTGCACGCACCGAGGTCGGGTTGATTCTCGACTTTTAGTGGTCGGAAGTCAAACTGCCAGTTTGACTCCCAACCCTTCTTTTTGCCATAATGTGTGCTACAAATGTCCAAACAGCCTATGCAAGCCTATTTTCGACATCTACACTTCGATAAGTTTCCAATTATATAAAGAACACCCCAATGTGAGCTATTTTGACCCTTGCAATCGAACTCTGAAGTTTTGGGAGTCTCGGAGGACTTTCAAGTCCCCATTTTGAGAATGTGAATGTCATCCTCACACTCTGTCAAAGTAGGGTTGCAACATTATTAGTTATAGGTCAGTAACATTTTCTAATTTAAGGTTTTATTGCATTTTTATTCAATTATGCTAATTGGATATATATTAACATTACATGTGTATTATTATTGCATGTTTATTAACAAAATCATTATGTTCCAAGAGGCCTTACAATTCAAAGATGTTATTATCTTTTATTACAACAAGCAAAAATGTATTATTAAAATCAATGGGAGAACGCCACCTCTTCTTACTTGACACATTTTTCAAATAATTGTGGATTTACATTTTCTTATTGCGAATGCTTGTGTTTTGAACTGGTTTAATAGTCATTAGTTATTGTCTAATGCATTGTAATTTGACATTACCATGTGAAAGAAGAAATTACAAACCCACCTACCTGAGTTAATTTGATTACTAATGATTCTAATATTGTTTTTGTATTGTCTTTGTTTGCTACCAATATCAAGAAAGAAGTTTGTGGTGTTTTGGAATCTTTCTTTTATTTTTTAAGCAGATATGAAAAAACAAATTATCACAACATGATATGTTTAATGCTAAACCTTATATTTAAAAATCTTCATTCAATATTTTTTTGTTGGCCATGAAGAAGGTGTGAGCATTGTTAAGGAATACGATAAACAATTATTGTATCCTATGCTTTTGAAATGTTATCATAATTTACATCCAATGGCAGAATCTAAAGTTGGACATGTAGATCAAATAGATGAAAATTTCAATTTGAACTTTTTTAACAAGCCTCTAGCATAGGTGAACTAATTAAAGAACTTGTCACTAAAAAAACTATTGGTTTTCAAACATTATCAAATAGATCCCAAGGAAATCAAATATCCTTTTCAATGGTGGGGAAAACATGATGCCATGTTTGCTATTGTTGGTTTTTTGGCTTGCCAAATCTTAAGGATTGTAGGATCACAAATTGAGATTGAAAGGTTTTTTTTCTTTAACATGCATATTTACAAACCTAAAGAAATGTTAGTTATAATCAAATGATTTATAGAAATTGAATGTTGTGATCTTATAATTAATTGTAAATTGCCTTCCAATTTGGTGGAGATGATTGAAAAGGATTTAGATTTTGAAAGGAGTTTGAAGGTTCTTTTGAAGGGATGAACTTGTGGACATATAAATGCTAGAAGACAACATTATATGTTTTTCATTCTTTTTTAACTTTTTATTTTTTTAATTTAAAAATAATGTTTAAGAAAAAAACTTTTGATAATAACTATGTGAAAATTAAATTTGAAAACTAATTAGTATGAAATATTTAAAAATTGGCATTTTGAAACCTAGGTGAAATTATATATATATTTTGAAACCCTACCCAAGTCTATTAAAGATAATTTTATTGAAAAATAAACAATTAGGGCAAGTTTCATAAAATCTTTTAAAGCTTAAACCTAATGGTTTTCAAAAAAAATAAAATCAAAAACCACCCAACATTGGTGACAATCGTACAACCCCCCACAATTATGTTGGCATTGCTTGTTTGGGTGAAACAAGGTACTAAACTTGTGTCAAGATCTCATTGAAAATTAAAACTAAAGTAAACCCAAAAAACTACCACATTGAATTGATTTATTTACTATCTTGTAGCAATTCATGGTGAATTTCTTATGCATGTTCTCTCTAGTGTTGAACATGTAAAAGATGATTTACATGGTTTTCCTTGAAGGTTTTCACTATACTTGCCCTTATTACACACAATAAAAACATTTGGAAGGTTAATTCACAATGACATCTTTCACACTAGTCATTGGAGAAAAGACCTATTCCTTACAAAAAAATTTCATAAATAAAACAAATGTAACACATGATATCAAATGAAAAAACCAAAATTAGCAATTAAAATATCATATCGATGTTACTTTTATGCATTTAATCTTTTTGCAACATGAGTTACTAATGTACAAGAAAATGTACGTTGAAAGCCCTAAATTGTTATTATTCAATTGAGGTGGAGGCACCAAAAAATATGTATATATAGTTGTGAAAGAAAATCCACTATGATCTTAAGCAAAACCAATGTCTACTAAAACGCTTAGACACCATTTTTTTGGCCTAGCATAGCTAAAGTTGTTTGTGTTTATAAACACCCTTTACCATATTACATGGTCTTGTAAGAAACAAAATTATGACTTCGTTCATTAAAGTTGAAGTTCGAGATATTATTATGAGAATTTCAAGGAAATTTGGCAAGGACTCCATTCTTATGACGTAGTTAAAAAAATTAATTAAAATAATCACTATACAACACAACAAACAAACAAACATAACAAGAAAGTTGTAAGGGTTTTGCAAAAAGGAAGTTATCGTCTAAAAAATCAATTTCCAAAAAAAAAACATCTAAAGCTACATAGCTTGAAGAAGAAAAAATTGCAATGGAAAAAATTTGTGAATTTTTTTTGTTATATGTCTCTTACTATTGGAATCTTTCAGTAACAAATGCATCTCTAGTATCTTGTTTTCTAAAATGTTAATGATTTGTTTCTGCTTTTCACACATGTTCATCACCCAATTTTACCCATCAATCTTCAAAAAATGTTTATGAAAACACAACTCATAATTTCTTACCTTAAAATTATCACCAAAATCCTTTAAAATCAAATGAACTCTATCATTTTAATTCCAAAAATGTTGTCGACCCATTTTTCCTACTCTGATGTTGAAGAATGTATCCATTTTTCTATGAATTGAAGATTTTCATCACTTAGTTCTTTAATCTTAAAATATGTGCAAAAAGCCCATGAAATCAAAGCTCATTATTCCTTGCCGTAAATATGCTACTAAAAGAAAACTTTACAACATTCATTGTTGACACAAGTAAATTTGATAACTCATTTGGAGGGTTGTCAAGGTCTTGCCCTCTATCTGTGACTGATATTGTTGATAACATTAGATTCAACTTTAAAATCGTCATTGATAATATGAAGATTTTGGACATTTATGGCTTGCATTCTCTTTGGTAAAAAATCCATGTCCAAGACATAAACCCCCTTTGTTCACACATATGTACGTAACATGCCTTTCATGACTCAAAATTTTAATAGGCATTTGGATTTCATGAATTAGAATTAATTCCATTGTAAACAAAACAAAGATAATGTTATTTATGTGAGGAAAAATTGAAATTTTGATCTTCAAAATCCTTAATTCTTGCTTTATTTAAATTTGGAGGTTATCAAGCAAGTTGTAAGGAGAAGTGTTTATTAATAAACGTGATATTGTTTAATAATGATTGTTACTTGATAATGATTGTTAATAAATAATGTTGTTAATAGATCTTATAAAAGAGTTAAATAAGAAAGAAAAGTGAAATGGATTTCATAAAAATTGTGAGGGAGGACGAAATTGAAGATAATTTTGGAAATAATGACATGGAGGAAGTCTAGGATTCCCATACAAAACAACTCAAATTCGACAATTTGATGATGTGTTGGCATTTCAACATCCTATTGATTTGACCCCTTTCTTGTAGTATTTGCAAGATTGCATTGACAATCATTGATTAATGGATGTAGTATTAGACCATTTCCCACCTCCAATCTCTTGATTTATATGCATTGTCTAGCTTTTATTCACCATCTACAAAGTAAAATATGGAAAATATGAATTTAAAGATGAAGGGTAATTGCCTTATTTGAAATTAAATGTACATCCAAACAAGGTTGTTTAGGGTGTTGAATTGTTAAGGTAAGAGGTGTGAATAAAATACACAAGATAAGAGTTTTGTTTACAATGGAATCAATTCCAATTCATGAAATACACGTTTCTATTAGAATTTTAGGTCATAAGATGTGTGTTTTTGTTAGGTACATTTGTGTGAGTGAAGAGGTCTATGTCCTAGATGTGAATTCTTTACCAAATGTAAACCATGGATGTCCAAATTTTCACATTGTCAATGAAGATCTTGATGTTAAACCTAGTATTGCTAACAACATTGATAAAAAATAATTATATTCATCTATCATCTTTTTCAATAGTTACATGTGTTGTTCAACTTTGATTAACATAATAGTCCATTCCTTGTAGACATGAAAATTTGGGGAAGTGCATTTATTTCATGTAGTTTGTCCCTAATGAATATTGTAGGACTATTAGGATGTGGGAGCACCTAGGCTTTTTTCAAAATAGTAAGGACTTCCAATATGGTGGTAGGTTAATGGAATTTAATTCAACTCTTAATGAGCGAACCACAACCCCTTTACTAAGAATATGCACCAAAATTGTAATGTCAACCTTTGCATTGTCATCCATGGATGTAGGAAATGTATGACCTACTTATGTATTTAACTAAACCAATAGGAGGTGGTAAAGATAACATATTAATAGATTTTGGCAACAAACTTGAACTCTTGGTCTACATGTGCTTGGGAAAGGGACATGTGTCATATTTAGTTTCATCTTTTTATTCCTTAGTTAGTAGATGCTCCAAGCTTGGGGAACAATCTATTATCATCATAATTCCTTCATTTGTTGTAGGCTTCAAAGGTTTAATTTCGAAAATTTGATCTTGATCACTATTGATACATTTTTATTCAAATTTGAGTTCATTTTTTGAGTTTACAAGAAATTAGAATGTTTCGAAGGATCATTTCCATTGCATATGTAAGGATGAATTCTGTATGAAACCTCTTGTTGTGCATTTTTTTACTTCCTTTGCCAAGTTCTAAAAAACAATTGTAACCCAATTCACCTTGTTCCCCTTCTTGGCCTTGAAAATGTACCACATTAATTTCTTAGGACAATACATGCCTTGTTTGCTTGAACCACAATGGTTGCAACAATGCCACAAAATGAATTGGATATTCATTTTTGAGTTGAAAAATTGTCAATCCTTTTATTTCACAAATGCTTTTATAAGGGCAATGTATTGCATGCTTCAATCTAAACTAAAAACTTGACACTTTTGCATTCCTTGATTCCAACTTATAATAGTTGCAACACCCTTGCCATTACATCTTCAATAATGACAATCCTTTGCTTTTGAATTTCAACTTCAATGCACTCAAAGTTTAGTTATGTAATGTTATTGATGAATTCATGAATCAAACAACCTCTTATTTTTCCTAAATAAAAGTTCATCAACCCAATGACAGGAACCTCCTATATTTAGGCCAAATCTTTGGTCACAACTCAGCATTTGAACTTGCTCATCTCCTTCACTTCAAATGTTGTTGTAGTTTTTCGCTTTGCAACTTTCTTTGTTTTCCTTATTTCCATTTCCTTTGCATTTACCATTGATATTATAACAAAATGAACTTCTCTCTAGACTCCCTCCTAACTTAAATTTGAAAGTAACAATTAACAAGTGAATTAGACATAATGATAAGAAAAAATAAATTTATTGTTGTTGTGGTATGGAAAGAAACTAAATAAGGTTTGCTTTTGTACAAGGTCTATTTTCAAACCTTCCAACCATTTTTGGCAAATTGCCACGAAGGTGAAAAGGTCTAAAAATTGGTTGAACCTATCCTTTAGATAAATGTTTTTGAATTCTTTCTATTTAAAAACTACCATGGATGTTGAGCTCCATGTGCACATGATTTCATTTTTTAATGAGAAAAGGGAGCGCAATTATAGATAAGAGTTAATGACAATAGTACAATAAATCAATCAATTTGATTCATATTTTAAGTTAGTAGTAGAATGCCAAAAATGATTGAACATATTTACATTGTCTATTCATCTAATTAACTAGAAGAAAAATTGTCATTTACAACCAATTTTTGCAATAAAAAAACGTCATTTGAAATTACTTTTCAATTGCAATTGACATTTTTGGTTGCCAAATATGTTTTCTTCAATGGTGGGAAAAATGTGAAACAATGTTCCTTACTATTGGTTTTCTAACTCACCAAATTTTGAACATTGTTGAATCACAAATTGAAAAATAATTTTTTATCCCCTAGCTAGAGTACTCATTGACTTTAGGAAATGTTGTTTACATATTGAAAATTTAGTGAAATTGATATTTATCAACAAAAAATGGCCTAATGGCCCTAAAATAGGATGTAGATCTCCATTTAATTAATAAAATTCCTTAAGAAGGATATGGACTTAGAAGAGGAGTTAAAAGAATATGAAAGCGATTTCAAAAAAGATGAAGTTGTTGGTATGAAAATTGAATAAATAAATTGTTGGTTTGAAAAAAATAAAATTGTAACATTACTTATGATTTTAAAAAAACTTAAGAATAAGAAAAAATCAATGAATTGTTTATAATTTTGGTATGATATTTGAAAAAAGTAATAATTGGTTTGTAAGAATCACCAAATGATAATTGGTTGTTCTCAAATTTATGAGAATCAGAACCGGTTAAATTCTTAAAATATATATTGATACCCTGATCCAGTGTACATATATTTTTAAATTAAAAAAAGTGAGAATCAAAATTTTTGCAAACTATTTTGTGATAACCGAATCTGGTGGGTATCGGAAAAAGACAGAAAATGCTTATGACGGACTCTCATCAAGTCCATCTTTTAAGAAAACAACTATCTCTACACTACATCAATTCCCAGGGTTTAGCATCCTGAGTTTTCAAATGGAAAATCCTAAATGGATGAAACATTTGTGAATCAAGACCCATGGATGAATGATGAAAGGTATGATATTAGTGTTAAACCAATAACATGAAAATTTCATCCATGTTGTCAATATCATCAAATGTTTGGGGAAACTTGATTATTGCTCGTCATTTCATCAATATTTTCATGTCATGGACTACGTATGTTCAATGTCATGAAATATGGTCCAATTTCATCCATGTGATCAGTTTCATCCAGCCATAAAATTATCATCCACATGGACATGAATTGGATGAAAATTTTCCATGTCATCAATTTCATCCACATTTTGAACAAGCGAATAACACCCACCCCACCCAAAAGAGTCCCACTACAACATCTTTGCGAACCCCTTGTGTAAGAAGCCTCTCGTAAGCCAAAAAAAATTTAGTAAGCAACTTCAAGTGTATTTGGAAGGCACATTATCAAGTGGAATTTTTCCTCCACAAATGGGGCTGGTCTTTTACGTAATTGGGTAAGTATCATAGTAAGTAGGTAGGTAATATAAGTGGTTACTTTGTGTATGTAGGTAATTAAGTAAGACAAATTGGTGGCTACAAGACAATGTTTATTTTTTGGGCGAATTTTTTTCAAATTTCGACTTGAAAAATATGAATTTGACCTATAGAAGGGATTTTTTCATGAGAAAAATGACCCAAATTTGCTAGATTTCAAAGGAAAAAAATTCCAAAATTTCAGAGTTTTATAATAAGTTCCATTAGGTAGCCAAAAATATAGAATGATTCTTCCTTTTTAAAAATTTTCATATCTAGTATGTAGCCAAATCTGGCTAAACCATCTTATGGATGATCATCACTTCAACTACATCACAAAATTGTAAAAAAAAAACCCTGCTACAAGGTGTGTACCTAGATGCATGTGGATGTTAGAACATAGTACATACCATGGTTAGCTATGTGAACCAAATACAATGAAAAACTGTTTCCTAATCCATATACCGTCCATCCTGCATGGTGTGATGGTGGGTGTTGGTTCACCATGGCCCAAACACACTCCGACTTCTTTGGATTTTGTTAAACTGTTAAATGGTTGCAATGTGTTTTGGGGAAAATTGGATTTTGTTAAATTGTTAAATGGTTGCAATGTGTTTGGGGAAAATTGGGTTTTGTTAAATTGTTGCAATGTTGTTAAATTGTTAAAATCAATTCTTTGGGGGGAAAGCGTGGCCATAATATTCCTTCTCTCTAAGAAACTTGGCATGATGACTCCTTTTTCTCCTTGGTAATTTGGATAGGAAAAAGAGGGGCTGAGTTGCATAAGGAAAGTGTCTCCACAAGCATCATATGAAGTCTTTGAATCTTTCGTAGATGGGGAAATCATCTGAAGGAAATTGTGTTCCAACAACTATTTTTAGTCTTCATATGAATTCTCTAGATTTTTCATTTTGTTGTCAAATAACAAGTTTTAAACTAAGACCTCTTAAAAGAGAGGAAGATCTTTATCCAATAAGACCACAAACTTTCACAAAGTCTCAAAAAGGATTATTGAAGTATATTTATACAAAGATATTCTCTAGTCTTGTAATTTTGTTTTTTTTTCAAGATTAGACAAATCTTTTTAAAAACATATATATATATATATATATATAGTAAGGAAGACACTTGGTGAATGGTTAGTACAAAGTTAATGACCATGGTTAGTTACGGGGACAAGAATACAATGAAAAAGTGTTTCCTGTTCACACACCATCATCCTTCTTGCTTGGTGAGAGCTTAGTGGGTGCTGGTTCACTCTAGTTAGCAGATGACCAGATGAGAAACCATGGGTGAGGTAAAACTCTTTTGAGGAGGTTTGTGCAGATATGACATTGAATTGAATTGATTTGATTTGATTTGATTTGATTTGATTTGATTCCATCATGCACCTGCAACTCCTTCTTCCTTCCAACATTAAAAAAAAAACCCTAACTTTCCTGGTCTATGAACAAACCTCCATTCCCATCTTAGATATTTTGTTGGGTCCAATGTTACAATTGCATACACTTTCACAACTTCCGTTATACACTTAACCTCTTTAGATATTTTCTTGGCCCAATGACAATTCCATCCAACTTCCACTGTACCACATTCCTAACCAATAAGACCCAAATTGGCATAACCCAAGATCTTAAACTATTTGACGTGGTGATGTGAAAACTCGGTGTTTAGGGGTTTAAGGTTTTTTTGGTTTCATAAAAGTGATGAATTTTTGGTGGGGAAAAACATATTTTCCCCCTTTCAGTTTCAACTTCCATTAGCTCTTTTTAGATATTTTTCTTAGCTCACTAGCAATTCCGTCCAACTTCCATGAAACTACTACACTCCTAACCAAAAACAACCCAAGTTGGTATAACCAAAGATTAAGAACTATTTGGCATGGAGTTAACTCAATCTGATTTTTTTTCTTTTTTTGAAATTTTTTATTTTTAAAGAAGTGATGATTTTATTTTATTTTTTTTGCTGGAAAAAAAAAACATTTTCTTATTCACTTTCACAATCTCCATGACCTAATTAGATATTTTCTTGGGTCCAATAACAATTCCATAAAACTTTTGCATTTCTAAGCCATAAGACCAGTTTTATTTATTTTATTATTATTATTATTATTTTAAAAAATTTGTTCTCCAATTTTGTCAAGTATGTGTAGGCCTAATGGTGATAATTCACAAGCAGAATGAGGCAAATTTGGCTAGAGGTCACACACTAAAGTAGATTTCATCTCAGATTCCTGCCTAGAACTGGCGACCAATAAGAACTCATTGTCTAAATTTGGCAAAATGTGATTGTTTTTTCTAAAAATATGGCAAAATTTGTAGTTTGGTAGTTATTGTTGTTGTTGTTGTTTTTTTTTAATAAAAATTCCCAAAAAAGTATTTTTTAAAACAAGGTCAGTAGCTCAAAGTAAAAAGGTAGGTCACAACTAACAACCTTGACCATGTATGATATTGGTCACTTTCCACAAGTGCTTTTTCTTCTCAATTTTGTGATGTAGCAAAAGTGGTGATCATCCATAAGAAGAGGATATATCCAAATCTTGCTATTAAAAAAACAAGGTAAAAATAATTAAGCATCCTTCTATTTTTTGGCTAATACTAGAACTTAGAGTAAAATCTGGTATTTTGAAAATAGAAAATAAAAATTAGACGACTAAAAAAAACTAAAACAACACTTATGTTTTGCCAATTTGACAAAAAAAAAGAAAAGAAAAGAAAAAAAAGGCCAAACATTTGCCAGCAAGAAAAACAAAAAATTTCTTCCCCTGAACCAGCACCTTCAGTTGGAGGTTTACTTTGGTGAGGATTGGGATTTGTAAACTATTTGGAATGTAGTTAGTAAATTGGGTATTTTGATTTTCCTGAGAACCATCTAAGAGCCTCTCTGGTAAACTGTCAAGGGTCATAGGAAAGAATAACACCTGCCAAAGAAGAGTGTAATAAATATGATCTGACTGGTGCTCCTGTTTCTCATTGGCCGATCATATTGCTTACAAAACTCTAAGATTGCGTAAACTCAACGAGATTAGTGAGTGGAGTGCTTTGATAAGCTATTGAGCTTGGTTCAAGTTTTAGTTCCACTACTATGAGAACTGAAACATCAAAGCAAATGGTGCATATGTCTGAGCAGTAGCTATTTATTGCCAAGATTGGTTACACTCCAACAAAATGTGGTTTTTCTCACGCAATAGGATGTGTCTCATGTCACATGTAACTTAAACTTTGAGATTTCATCCATTGGAATGTGATATGGATCGTTTCAATAAGGAGTGTGTTCATTTTTTTCACAATAAACGATTGAAAAGTTATTTATTTTTGTTTTGTATTCAATTTTTAAAATAATGTGTTAATATTATTTTTCAGCATGCCTTAGGATCTGTCATCAAAAGGAAGATTATGTTTTGTGATGTTTGTTCTAGACCTCCTATTATTATTAGATTTGCATATAGGCGATATTAAAGAGGTCGTGGGTAATATACCTTCCTACGACGAGAGGGACTAACTTTTTCTCTTTTTTTTTTTTTTGTTCCTATGGTTTGTTCGTTTTTTGGTCATTCTTTGGCCTTCCCTTTTGTCTTCCCTATGACGACGGTTCAAGCCATCAATCTTTTATTGGATTTTTGTGACATTACAATGCACAACATGTGATGTTTATTGTGACATATATTATATTAAAATTGCAACTTGACATTAGTTTAACATTTGTGTAATATGTGTGTCATGAACCATGGCCAATTGTGTGAGAAACCGCAATAGTGGTAATTGTGAGTGACCATCATTACATTGTTTTATGTTAGCAAGTGACTTTGCATTTTTAATTATTGTTTCATGTTTTCAGCTAGTTTTGGAGCATGTTTCCACCTATAGCGATATAATGGCTTGTACACAATATTTTGGATGAAATAATTTTGTACATATTTCGTTACATCCAAATTGTTAATACCAGTGATTATGTTTCCAATTTTGTGATGTACCTAGGGTGGTGGTCATCGCCTATTTTCAAAAAAAAAAATTAAAGAATACCATCCATAAGCTGATTTAGCCAACTTTGGCTATTAAAAATTTATGAAAGGAGAAAAATTGAACACCCTTATAATTTTTTTGTGAACTACTAGAAATTTTAAAAGATTATTTATTTATTTCTCAAAACTTGGCATTTTTAGGAACAAAATCATTGAATTTGTGATGATTTTGTTTTTGGTTGTGAAATTTTGGATCAAAAAAGCTAGCACTACAACATATATTTTATATTGAAGTGGATGAAACACATGTTGAGAGCAGTTCTATGATTCTGTTATAATTTCTACCTTCCATTCTCGAGGTATTGAAAAGAAAGAAAGAAAACCAAAGAACTTTTGGTTTTAGGTTTTTGAAAATGTAGAAGAAAATAACTATTGGTTCTAGTTTTGGAAAATTTTGAAATCCTAGAAACCCTGGTTCTACGTTTTCAAAAAAAAAATCAAGACAAAACAACCATTAGTTTCAAATTTGTGAAAAAAATTGAAAAATCCAATTGAAAAAAATGGTTTTCAAAGAACTACCAACTTGAAAGATTCGTTTTACCACTAAAATTATGGACCATTCCTCTTTTTTTGAAGGCTAAACAACAAATTTATGCTAGGCGAGAACAAATGTCTAATTAGCAACATTGAATGCACTAGATCAATGAAAATTTATCACATGTGAAAATTGAGCCAACTCAACAAGGACATCTCACAACTAAACAAGGTGATGATTATGCTTGAAAAGGCTTCTATTAATTTTAAGATTATTTAAAAAATTGTTGGTTGTAAATTTTACAAGTTTGCTTTTACACGAAAACATCGCTCTTTAAAAAAGAGCTTTACCCTTGAAAACCAAAGTTAACTCGAAAATAAGGGTACAACAATAAATTATGATGCAAAAAGTAAAGGAAAACCCATCTTTGGTTGTAAGTGTGGTTTAGACATATTCCACAATTTTTTAATTGTCATTTTTATAATGTTGTTGAGGGCATCATTTCACACATCAACACACAAATCTATTGTAATATAATAAATAATACAATGGCTTGTACATAATACATTGAATCCAAGGATAACCTGAGTTTGGACCTATAAATATGTACATTATATAGGTATTTTCATAAACCAAAATGGTTACTTGTGGTCGGTGAATGTGGTGAGATTTAAATAGTCTCTCACTTTATATTCGCCAATACTTCCTTTTGAATTAATTTAATTTAATTTTTATTTATTTATTTATTTATTATTATTATTATTGGGTTGGGTTGAAGATAGATGATACCATTGCCTTTCAAGGGTGAGTTTCTTGTGTTGGATGACATGGTGAATCGCATGTCCACGTGAAGCCCTACTTTCACCAAGTCAATTTGATAGTAGTGTTTATGAGTTCCAATGTAAACAACCTCATGCTCACATCACTTCATTTCTCTTAATCGGGCCCAAGTGACGATGATAGTCGTTTTTAAAAATTTTTGGCCAAGGAGGAATGTTCTATTGAATCTCACTTTTGCATTAAGGATGTGATGCTATGTGAGTGTATATGTTCCAAAGGACGGAAAAGAGAAGACAATGAAAAAATTCTAAACGAACAATCATGTGATCAATTCAATTTGACAACAACAATATTCTTGAAGTGATGAACTTTCAAAATACATTAAAAATTATATGAGAAAAAAATTCATATCGTAAGACACTCCATCAAAAACATATGAGAAGAAAAAAAGGAAACTATTTTTAAAAACACCCAATTTTTCATCCTCAAAAAGACTCCTTCATGTCATGAAGTGAATGAATTCAAAATGAATTTATCCCTTGGGCATCATCTTTACGTTTATATATATATATATAAACACATCTACTCATACCTTTACAAAATATTTGTCTTTTGCTTATTTGATCATTTTGTTTGCAAAATGGGTTTACAGACTAGTACCTTTATAAAATATTTGTCCTTTTTTCAAACATGAGAGTTTTGCACAATTGATTGTCATGGTTTAACTTTCTTAACACTTTTGTGAGGAGAAAAACTTGTTCAAAAGTGCAAAATTCTCCTTCCACCAATCAATATACCAAATAAGTAGTTCAATATTGGTAATTGTGGGGGTGGGACGCGGCTACAAGAAGAAGCTCCTTCATATAATATGAAGTAGTTGATTCCTTCAGATGCTTGCTAGCTGTTTCCAGCCAAGGTTAGGTGCAATAGTAAGGCCAACAAAAATCAACCATCCTTCCACCCGGCCAAAAAAAAAAAAAAACCGGCCTTCCGAGGCCTTTGTTTGCCACACATAAATTAAGTATAGCCCACTAGATAACAACAAATCTTTGAATGCAAAAAAAAGAAAAAGAAAAAAAAAAAAACCTTAATAATGTCCCATAAAAATTAGCACATAATTTTTGCCTTAGCACACAAATTGTGAATTCATTTTGTTCAGTTTTACATAACCCTATTTTACTATCGAATTTTTTTTAATTAAATTAAATCTAAAGAACTAAAAATTATATATATAGCTCATAATAATAATTAGAATATAATTTTGAGCTTAGCACACAAATTGCTAATTCATTTTGTCGGCTTTTACTTAACCCTATTCTGTTGTCCAAACTTCTGTGCAGGGTTTTTTTTGTTTTTGGTTTTTCCTTTTTTTTGGGTGGCCAATTTTCAAACTGTGGCCACAAAATAATTGGAACAATTTTTTTAAAAACTAATGTAAATTCAAAAAAAGATTTGCTAAAATTTTGGAAAAAATTGCCAAACTTTCAAAATCACAAAACTGGCCAAATTTTAAATTTTTTAAATTTAAATTTAAAAATAAATAAATAAAATAGAAAAAAAAACCCTGCTTCTATTTATGGAAAAACACCATTTGTTGCTTTCTTTTTTCTTCCATATGAGAGGGACAAAAAAGTATATGCCTATGAGAGACAACAATTTTGATACCACATGTCAAAAAGAGGACTCTCTTCAATGTCTTCATTTAGCAGTACAAACAGTCCAAAAACATGAAGATAAAAACAACACTAGAGAAAGTGTTAAGGAAAGAGAGATAAGAGAGAGAGAGAGAGAGAGATACACCCAAGAGGGAAAAGCAACAAATTTTGTTGCAAAAGTGTGTTGTTTGCAAAACTTTTGGTCTAGAGTCTACTTTCTCACTACACAGATTCATAAAAAGTTGTGAGCTTTGGAACTTTTTTGGGGCTGTTGGGTGGGTATTTTGAGAAGAGATTGAAGAAGAAGAGGAAAGGGAGCTCAAATTGGGAGCTTGTGTTTGGAGTAGTGCAGTAGTAGTGGTAGTGGTAGTAGTAGTGAAGAGAAAGCTTCTTACAGTGAGTTCTGGGCTGGATTGTGTTAGAAGGTTTTGATGTTTTGTTAGCCAATGTGAAGGTGGGGAAAAGAGTGATTGGTTTTATTGTGGGTTGTGTTTTTTTGTTTTGGGTTTGTATTCCATCACTGTTGTTTGGTTTGGTTTTTTGGTTTTTTGTTTGTAAGTTTCTCCTCTGTATACATTTTGAAGATTCGTTGCAATTTTTTATTTTTTTTGTGGAGCACAAGTTCTGTAGAGAAAGGAGCAAGGTGGGGTGTTTTTTGTTTTTTTGTTTCCCTTGCTTTCATGTTTTGGGTTTAGTTTTTGCATCACTCCCAAAGTATGACTCCTCCCTCTTCTCTCTCCTCTTATTTGTGTTTGCTTCTTCTGTTTTGTTTTGCCAGGTTTTATGCTGAAAGGATGATAGGAGAATTGGAGTTGTTTTGAGGTTTGTGGGTGGAAGCAGAAGCAGGAGCAGTAGGAGGAGCTTGAAGGGTTTCTTTTTCCAGTTTTGAGGGAAAGGTTTTGCTGCACTCAAAAAAGAATATTGAAAACAAGAAGCTCAAAATGTGAAGTTGCATGCGGAGAGGGGGATGAGATTGGAGCCTCCTGGAAACAAGACTTCTGCAGACAACTTCAACAAATTCTTTTCATCAAAAAAAAATTTAGGTCAAGATTTCGTGAGATGACCATAACAAGAGTTATGAAAAAGCTGCGAGAAACTGGGGAGGCACAGCAATCTGGCTGCTCTCTTGCAGGAGACATCATCCAGGTACCCCGATTTCTTTCATAAAATCCCACTAAATTGCTTCAAATTGAAACCCA
>Ga0116229_10008222_pt1 | contig 16253 bp, 11 predicted proteins | sample S1TSphgellanicum_3_FD_87313 | JGI IMG/M metagenome (GOLD analysis project Ga0116229, IMG submission 87313) | Host-associated microbial communities from peat moss isolated from Minnesota, USA - S1T2_Fc - Sphagnum magellanicum MG | ecosystem: Host-associated > Plants > Peat moss > Unclassified...
AGAAAGATGGAAATTTGAATGAACTCGAGCAATTGAGAGAAGGGATGAACTTTGAGAGCTTTATTCAATTTTGTGATGTTGCCACACTATCAATCATCCATGAGGAGATTTAGCCATGTTCGGCTATAGACCAGTTATGGAAATAGAAATTTATTAAAATCCTTTTATATCTTGGTTACTTGCTTGAACAATGGCATTTTTTCAGATTTTGTTCAAATTTGTTTTTGAAAAAAAGAATATTTGATAAAATGTTACATTTTGGAAAACAAATTGCCCCCAAAAATACGATATATGAGACATTGGTAAAAATTGAGGAAAATTTACTAACAATGATTCATTAAAGCTTGGTTGGGTAGAATGATTATAGGGTTTCATAGTATTTCATATTGCCAAATTTTAACTCAAAATACGTTTAGCCCCTTGCTAGTAAAGAGTTATGGAAATGTGTCTTTTTGGATTTGTGTCTTTTTTTAAAAAAAATCTTCCAACACCGTATTCATGAATATATTTTCAATACATTCTCCACCATTTTGTTTTCAGCTGAATTTGAATTGAATTGAATCTTAATCGAATTATTGAATTAAATTTAGTTGAATTGAAATTCAACTCAATTTGATCCAATTCCAAATAATGTAGTTGAATTCAATTTAGGAATTTGAATCCAATTCAACATGCATGCAATTCAATATTTTCGTCTGAAGGGAACTTATTTTTCATAAAATTAGTTTTATTTTCATCAACTGAATTAATTCATTGTCATTAGTAGTGTGCATGCAACAACTTAAAGCCCAAGTGAGATAATGGATATACTTGAAGAAGTTTTGAAACATTGAATTCAAGAAAATTTAACCCCTACACATAAGGACGATGAGATTTAAGCCCATGTTGGGCTTGTTTAATGCTTAAGGGTTAACTAGGAAGTTGATAAAATTGGATAGTGGATGAACTTGGGGAAGTTTGAAATGGCAAGACTTAAGGATTTGAATTCAAGATAGTTGAAGAAGTTGGATAGTGCATGAAATTGGGGATATTGATGTAAGTGAAAACATTAAATGAATCCCAACTAATTCCACTTTGATTCATTGTCCATGTTTCATGACTTTTCCAAATTCTTTTTTTCTCACCTTACATGGGGTTCATCCATTTTTCAAAATTTTCAACATTTTTAACCTTTGCTTTAACAACATTGAACTTGATTAAAGTCACATTGAATTCATTGCATCTATTTAATACTTGCCAAACTCTACTCCACATTACATTTATCTATTAAAGAAGGTAGTTTGTTTTGTGTTGTTTTGTCATGATGAAATTTCCCAAATCATCATATCTTTCATCATGTTCTTGGTATTTGAAAACCTTTAATGTGTAAGGTGCATTGAGGTGATTTCATAATGTTGTGGAAAATATTGAGTATTCAATATTTTTTATAAATATAATTAATTAAAATTTTTTTTCACAATTGGGCTTGGTCGCTAGGGTCTTGTTCATAATCGAAGCAATTACATAGTCTTGTTCACACTTGTTGACGCACCCCCAGGCTCCTTAATGGACTCAAATGTGAATCCAGATTAAAGACAGTGGGAAAGCAAGGAATCGAAACATGCTCCTTGGCTCGCAGCACTTTGGGGGTAGAGGGGCGTGCTAAAGCTCTGGGGTGGACTAAAAAGAATGACAAGCACTTAAGCACTCACTCGGATCTGCACAAACCAAACAACAAGTTGGTTAATGCATAGTTGAAGCACTTTTGGTGCTAGGACGAGCCATGGGCAAACTCAGACTCATAAGATTCACCACGGCCTGAACTTGGGGGAAGCCACCACCTTCCCCCTTATAGTATACTTTGTGCCTCTGCACGAGGCCCACATCCAAATGGCTTTTTGTCTCGGAACTTCCAAGTGGGAGTCCCGAAATTGCCAAAATTGAAACTTTCGCGACTTTGGATCCCCATAACTTTGTGTGCAAACCTCCGATCACAATGAGGTCTGAAGCAAAGTTCTAGCCTTCGTTGAGAGCTTTCCAACGGTATGTTGCAAACCACTTGCACGCAAGGAAATCTGGTCGATTCTCAACTATTAGTGGTTAGAAGTCAAATTGCCAATTTGATTCCCAGCCTTTCTTTTGGCCATAACTTGTGTTTTAGATGTCCAAATTGGTGATGCAAGCCCATTTTAGACATTGAAGTTTCAATAGCTTTCTAATGATATAAAGAACTCTTCAAATTGATGAGTTTTGACCCTTGCAATCACTCCCTAAAAATTCCCGAGTCCTTCGGGACTCTAACTCCCCAAGTGGGAGTTGCCTTGGGAGTGTGAGGGTTCATTCTCTCACACTCTCCTGCACTCCCGGGAGTATAAAATGTGCCTCCCGGGTCTCCCTCTTGTCTCACCCTCTTATAAGCCCTTGACTTGATCACGAACCCAAGGTTAGGGTTACGACACTTGCTACATTAATCTTGATAGAATTATATGTTAGGGGTAGAAATTGTTTTAGCCAAGTTAGCCATATAGGCTTCCTAATAACTAGTTAGATACTAGTGGCAAGGAAAATGTACTATCTTTTAGTTTAACTAGGGGGTGAAACAAATGGGTTAGATAGCCTATAAAAATGGGTGATTAATATTTGTTGACCTATCATCTAGGGGATTTCTAACGAAAATATAAGATAAAAGCTTATTTTTTAAGGAGTAATGTGGGCTTTGTGTGGTCCATGGGGATAAGGGGTGAAGGAGGAGAAGGCTTTTCATTCTTTTGATTATGTGAGTATTGTATGGAATTTTGGAAGAATATAAGGGAAAATGTTATATGACCTCGGAGTATGTAAAGATTATAGAAGGTGTGAGTATTATGTGGTGGCATTTTTTTTTATTGTTTATTTTCTTTTATTTTGCCCTACTTTCCAATTAGTATCATAATAGTTTAGTATAGTTTGATGTAAAATACTATAGTTCTAATTTGATTTGATTTTACTTAGTTGTGATATACATAAAGTTAACTCTCTAGATATGGAACTCTTTGGAAGGTAGATATTGGAGGATGGTAGGGTTATCATGCATTCCTATGTTGATGCTTACAACCCTCATTGATAACACACACAAACAAACAACATAATAGAATCCTAATTTAATGCCTACCATCCAAACCAAAATAAACTCATCTACAATTGAGTAGGAATCCAAATTCAAAACACAAAATAAAGATCAAAACCCAAAAAACCATGTGCAAATGAAAATTCCATAACATAAAATAAATGTAAAGCAAACAAAGCACATTGTGCTTTGGAATTTCAAATCACCAAACATGAAACATTTGGAAACTTGTTCACATTGGGGGTTCTAAGGTAACTTACCATAATTTATCTATAGTAACTAGGATGTAAACAATAATTAAAATAAAATTCATCACATTTATCATGCATTATTATATTGTCAACACCTACAACCTTTGTTGTCAACTCATAGAAACCAAGCAACATAATCCCATCCTAACCTAATGCCTATTATCAAAACCGCCCCTTTATATAGGGCTAAGGTCCTCATAAACCAGATAGTAATAGGGAAATTTTATTTGCAAAATCCCCCACAAATGAATGGACCTTGGTTATAAATTGCAAGGATTAGTAGGCTAGGTGCAAATGTGAGTCCCATTGTTAGAAGTTTGACTACAATCCCCCAAAGCTTTAGCCAAATGTGAACCACCTTGGAAAAAACTAAAGGCACTTCTGACTATCCAACTACAAAAATAAAAGCTTAGGTTTGTTGGAAGCCCATTTGGACACAGTTTGAAATGCACCTTTACAAGTTGCTTGAAAATAGTTGGACCATCCATGTCCAATCAAGAACACTACACATAACCACATGTAAAAAAAATGAACATATTGGATTTTAACATTACTAGAAGATCAAAATAATATATGCATCAACTTAGTTGCACAAAGGTACTATATGTTGAGGTAAAGAAACTTGGTACGATTACAAAAAAGTGGCACACATGGACATTCACATGAAGCAATGTAAGATCACATACCTTGACTTTCATTTTTGTTTTTAGTGTTATGTTTTTTTGTTTGTACCCAGAGAAACTAGGTTACCTCCAAACTCAGAAGGACTCCCAACTAATAATTTCATAACTTCCTTCCTTTTGTTTGATCCTTTTGGGACGACCTTGAATTGCCAAATATTGTGTAACATCCTTAATTGAACCTTTTGTCGTTGTTACTCTCTTAGGGAAATTGTTAAGAATTATTGTAGATTTTTTCTTAAGTTGGCTTGGATTTTCTTCAATTTTAGAAATGTCTATTGCTATTTTGCCATTATAATTTGGCAACATTTGGTCATTTTGAAGTTGTTCAAATTGGTCCATCATGAGCATCAAGGTGCTTAATTTCTACTTGACCTACAACATTGGGTTCTTCTAGCACCTCACCTTGGTGTATGCAGCTTGATGGTTGTTCCACCAATTCAACTTGAGGAAGATCAACCTTAGAGGAAAGTGGCTCAATGTTGCATTCTTTGTTGGTAGATTCAAAGGCCTCCTCACTAAGTGACATAGTCCCACTACTTTGTACTAACAGTGGTATAAGCTTGACTATTGGATGTCATATGTGATGCACTTTTTGGCAAGCTTTCATGAGGGGTGTTTATTACATCCAACAAATTGAACTCCTCTTCACTAGAGGTCTCATTCTCAAAGTTGAAATTTGGTTTTTTGGAGCCACATATCTCCATCCTCGCATTTGCAATTGTAGTATGTATAATAGGCACTTATTTGCTTATCTTCTTTTGTTCCACATGTGGAATGATTGCCGAGTTGAATGCATGGGCAAGGCCCATTGGTTTTAGATGAGTTGTAACTTGAATTGGGGTGCTTTTCAGACAAAATATGAAGTTGTGGTGGATAGGGCACAACGAGACATCATGTGCACAATTGCTACATATTCCATTATGTCCACAAGGTTGAAACCAACAAATTGAAACAAAACCCAACCTTTCAAGAACATCACATAATTCCATGCAAAATTATAAATTCCATGTCATGATAGTTATTTAATTGTCACCTACTTACATAATCCAAGGACACTTATGGTTGAATTAAAATGTGAAAATGTTTTCCAAGTGGGCAAGTAGATGAAAAGACAACATTTCAACCCTAGACCTTTATGGAGGATTGGCCTTCTCAAATGGACTTTCTATACTCATCAAGTAATAATTATATAATTGATGTTGATTATCTTAGGGACTATTTGTAGTAGTAGGTCATACTTATATTAGGTACCATACTAGGTAACTAAATCCTTAATATGTAGTAAGTATATAGCTATTCATTAGGTAGGTACCCATTAAGGTTAACATTTATTTTAGCTAGTAGGTACCTACCTATTAGCTATTAACACACACACACACATGTGTGACTATATCTCACCTAAATTAGTATAACATAGGTATATATTATTATTATCTATAAATTATAAAACCATTATTCACTAAGAAAATTATGTTTTATAATTAAAACGATTTCATATAATTAATGTTCAATTATAAATACGATTCATATTAAAATTAATTTATATTAATATTTTAATTGATTACATGCAATAGATTTTTATGTATTAATGTATGTAAATATTTATTATTATTATTATGCGCAATATTAACTATCATATTTACAATTAATGTTTGGCAAGATATCGTAAGTTGAATATTTATTTAGAAATATAATTATGTATTGTTTTATATTATCACTACCATCCATTATATAATTAACTATAAATAACGAGTTGAGTTATAATTGAATATTTAATGAATATTAGTAATATTATTTTACATTTTTAGTTAAATAATTATACTTAATATCCAGCAAGATAAAATATAGTACTATCAACATTAGTAGTTATTATTATTATCATAAATATTTAATATTTATGATAATAATTTTTCTTATTTATTAGATTTTTTATGTTTAATATTTAGTAAGTTAGTAGGTAAAACAAACAAGTTGACAAGATAAGTTGACATGATGAAAGATTATAAGTTGATTGGGCAAGTCAAATGTTCAAATTGCGAATGTCTCAAGATTTAACAACAAATTAATGATGATTATATTTTTCCTCTGTCACAATAAACAACATTTGGGAAAGAAGAATTGTGAAAGTTGAGTCATGACTTGTTTTGCAATAGGTTGCAAAGGATGTGATGACAAACAAAGGTGAAACAAAAGAAGTTATATATGAAAGAGGTTGTGGCAACAAGTGTGAATATTGACAAGATTTCTCACAACAATGATCAAACCAAGGTATGCATGAAGTATGACAAAATATTTATATTCTTTCCAAATATTAAAAAAAATATATAGTTTTAGGTTTAAGGTTACCCTTATGTTCCTTTCATCATTGCTTTCCTATTGCATCTTTTGTTGCAGAACCTCAAAGTGTCTAGAGATTGTCCATGAACATCAAATGAATTGTCTTGTTATACAATTTGTTGTGAAAAGAAAGAATTATGGAGATTGGAAAGTTAAGGTTTGTTTAATGTAGGGGGATTATGAACAAGGATTGGTGGAGTAGGATGCAGTTAGTTAGGGAGGGAGGTGAATAGAAAATCATGGAAAAAACCATGAAAATAATCATGGAAAAACCTTTTGTTGTTGAAAGATGAAATATGAATTGAAGAGTACCAATGTAACCCTTATTGTAAAAAGACAAAGGATGAAAGAATTGGAGAAGGTAGTTTTACATTTGATCTAGCCATTACTTAAGCAAGGTGCCTACCATGAACCATGTTGACCAAGAAAAACCCAATGGAGTGCAAGGTAGGTGAAAGTGTAATGTAAGGCGTGTAAGCATGCATTCTGTTGATTTTTCCAATCAAGGTTGATTTCATTTGATTTATTTTTGAATGTTTTTTTTGTTTTTGTACTTCATGATGGTGCTTCTTCTATAATTGTCACTACTTTATGATGATGTTTTTTTTACCATCATAAGACTTTAGGTTAATGTTTTTTTTGCCATGGTCATTTATTGTCATGGACATGAAAATTACAAAGATAGATGACAAAATGATATGTTTAAATCTAAATCCAAAACATGAAATAAATGAATCAAGACAAAACATAAAGGTTAAAGTCAAAAACATAAAATGTGCAAGACCAAAGTATAAACATATCTTTATTACAATAAAAATAAAAATATAAACACAAAAATAACAAAATAAGACTATGGAACAAAATCATATTTCAAATTAATGTTGAACAAACTAAAGGTAATAGGGGATCCCCTTTAGAGACCTAATTCAAAGAAGGTTTCATGAAGGTTTCCCACATGTTCATCGACTAGGGAAACTTCATTAAATTCTTCCTAACCATAAATGAATTAAGAATTAATTGTGAATCAATTGTGAGTCATTTATAATTAATTAAAAATGAACTCAAAATAGATTAGAAGCGAACTATGAATTAATTAGAAATGAATTGAGTTAATTTAAAATTAATTTGAAATGATTTAAAAAATGAAATATGATTTATGGATGAACATCCACATGAATGAACTCCATTTATTATGTGAAAGTGATGTTCATTACATTTATTATGAACATATTGATATAGTTTAAGAAGAAAAAAGATGATGAAAATGTGTGAGCAACAAAGGTTTTGAAAAGTTAAAAAATGATTTCAATCGAATTGAAGGCATTCCATATGATTTTTTGCCCATGTAACATTTATATTCTTCTTGACCTTTAATACTAGAACACTTAAGTTACTTAAAACCATGGGTGTGCAAAATTAACCATGGGGAATAATATTACTAGCATACATGTGTGTACCAACATGTAACAAATGCATCATATGTGTTTCATACCCCTTTGTTTCAAATACTACAACTTGAAAAAACTTACTAATAAATGCCTTTGAAAACTCCAAGAATTAGGCCAAAAATATTTGAAAGATGGTCTTGACCCAAATCTATCCTCAAGACACCAAATTGCCCTCCATACGATAGCCTTGATGTACAATATCTTTATTGAAAAATAATTTCTTTGGTCACCTTAATCGTGTGGAGTTTGGATTTGGTCACAAATTTTATTAAGTTATGCATTCTTATAGTCACAAGCATTTTGGATTTAGCTAAACATAATAATTTTTAATCAAATCAAATCGTGCATTGAATTTCTAATTTTTGTACCACTTTTCAATTACATGTAGTTCAGTCCTAATCATACATTAAAAAAAGGAAAACAATCATTTTTCAGTTGCATGTAGTCTGGATTTATCACATGAAAGAACAATTGGGTCACATTTCACCATTTGTTATCTTCTTAGAGCATCTCCAGCGGTGCTTCGTATGTATCTGCACAGTAAAATTGGATGAATAAAAGTCAAAATATGCTGGTTTAGCTCACAAAAATTGTTTTGGTTCAGCATAAGTGCAAAGTCTGCGGTGGATGGTACCTGCACGAAAGAGTGTAATAAATTTGATCTGATTGCTGCTCAGTGTTTCTGATTGGCCTCTAATAATGATTGGCCCAGGTAGTTAGCTATTAGTAGTTCCGCACCTATTTGCTATCCCGGTTTCAGTTTTATGGGTGGGGTTGCAAAGAATTAAATAACTAAACGTACATGTGAAAAATATTTGTGAAGGGTTGTATGCTGAGCACTGCTGGAGATGCTCTTAGTCACAAAGTTGAAAAACATGGTCAACTTTAAATCAAATTGAAGTTTAGATCAAATTGCACATCAATTTTTTTATTCATTAGTTTTTTTCAATCAACTTTTACTTGCACATTGTTTGGATTTAATTACATTGACATGTGAAACATAAATGCATTACCTACATGTAAAAACCTCCAACAAGCTTTCATAGTACATTGTTGGAACACTTATCAAGCACAAGAATCCATAGTGCATTTTGGAAAATGGAATGCTTGCACCTGTGGGCATTCCATTTTCCAAAATGCCCTACATAGATTTTTATTTTTTTTCCTGTGATACCCAATGGGTATCTGCCAGATACCCACCAGGTATCAGGGGAATTAGAAAATAAAAACCATCGCTGTTTACACCATGTAATGCCCTCAGCCATGGGCATTATTAGAATCAGGCCTGCCTCAGCTCTGCCTCACAGGGGTCCTTATTTCAGTAATGCTTACCCTACACATAATGTGGAATGAACTACGTCGAAGTTCATAATCTCTTGTTCTTGTTCTTGTATTTCATTACTGATTAAGTTTCCAACTCAAATAACCTCAGCTTTGTTCTCATAATCTACCTTGTTAATACCTTTTCCCTCATAATGCTTTGAAAATGTACACATATTTTACATTGCATATTATATGCTTATTACCTCTTGCTAGCTCTCCTCCCAAAGCCTCCTCACACTGTACTTGCTCGAACATCTTGAAACTACTTCTCATTGCCATAGCTAGACCTTGCTCGTCCCTTTTGCTCGAACATGAATGCTTGAAACTACTTTTCATTGCCATAGCTAGACCTTGCTTGTCCCTTTGCCTTGAACTTGAATCCATGATCACCGCAAAAACCCATGGATGACCAACTGAGTGTTGATATAATTTGCACTGCACCTCATCACACCATCAGCCCCAAAACAAATTCACAATTACACTTTAATTTATATGTTCTGATTTTCTTCTAGTAATCCACAAAAATTGAATCCTTACAATCATTTACCAGCCAACTGAATTGCAAAGATACACCACTTCAGCACCACAGGCCACCAGATCTTGGAAGACATAGGAGACGAACTCCTGGTTGTGAGAGATACACAAAACTCAAGAAATATTTTCATACATTGAGATAGGAATTTCCTTCTGTGGCCAAAGTTCCCTAAGTGTCTAGTAAATGGCACAAGGTGCAGCTCTCCTGTCTTTGTTGCCACCTGTCCCAGAAGGTGGAATTTTCTCCTAGCCTACAACTAGAAAAAATACCAGGCTATACACCACATTGACTTAAGCAATTGATTCTGCTGGTTGGTGCACCTCTTGTGTTGCAAACCTAGAAAGCACCATTCCATGTTGTGCTCATAGAAGGGGGTCAATTAGTGGATCAAAGCAGGCATTGGAAAGTCAGCTTGCTGCACACTGATCCTGGAAAGATACATAAGAGATATAAGCCTATCCAAATCAAGAGGTGTTGATATTTGGTGGCATGATGTATAGAAGAGTTTGGCACTGAGGGAACAATTCTATAGCACATATTGCCTAGTGCGGAGTAGACCTACTTGCCTCCAACAAGGGCCTCTGTGTGTTGAGCTTCTGAAGAACACGGATAGTCATGTTGTCAGGGCATTTTGCTCCTCAGAACATTTATGAGGCTGTAACTATAACACTAGAACACACCTTTCAATTTGGTGATGACAAGACAGACTCCACCGCTTCAGTACCCGTAGCAGCTGATCCAACGCAGGGAAACCAGTAGCGCCGCTTCCCATCAGGATGCCCATCATCCACCATAGCCAATCCTTCCTATTTCCATTGAACAAGAAGATGAAGTTCAGCTAAAAAGATATCTTCATATTGCTGAGAATTTCTCCTTACTTATGATTTGATTCAACCTGAATAGAAGTGAGAGATGACCTAATAGTAAGGTTATAGATATTTCAGAATGTGACAACTAAACAGCAACCAATCAACAAGCATGTAAACAAATAGTCTACCCAACCCCAAAGAAGAGAGAGCAAAATAGAAATCAATAGCAAAACTGAAGAGTGGTTTGAATCACAGCAATGGTCACATTGCATGTTCAGGACCTTCATCAGCTCCCAGCAGTGGTTGGAACTTAATGTCAAACTTTATATAAGCAAGAGTTTAGAAAAGGGCAACTCCAGCAGCTACCCTGGTCAATCAATGGTGGTAGCTATCTGTGTATCTGCAGCATAGAACCCTAACTCCCATATTCAACCAAAATCATATGGAAATGAGGTTACCCTCATGAGATTCTCCAAGGCATCAAGTGCACGGCCAGCCTTCCAGGTAAGCTCATTCTCAACCTCCTGGACTGTGACATACCCGTGCACCTTGAACCACCCCAAACCCCAAGTTTTAGCAGTAATGATGGAAAAGCTGCATATCAACACAGTAGAGCTGGCAACTGTTGGGGGATATACCTATGTCTCTGCTACTATCCATGTCACTCCTTGACAAGAGATCACAGTTCATAAATGTATCATGCAGAAAATGGCACATTCACATGACAATAGCCTCAGGACATCATATAACCTGCTCACATGCTCATGTTCCAATACTGCAATTAAACCTTGAAATAGTTAGTGCAAATCAACATTCCTCAGGTAGGTCAGTGTGAAACCTAAAGATAAAGAAAATGAGTAGTGAGGTGGATTTCCTGTCAGAGCTACTGAAATGGGTGATATCTCTCAACACCAAAATCACAGAATCCATGATGTTCTCTTGGTGCCTACCTGTGCGAGCTCCAAAATAAGATTGTGGTCTCTATTCAGTTCTGTTGGCACAGAGCGGACTAACTTCCGGTGCCCCACTGTAAACACTTCAAAGCCACCACCCAGGGACTGCACATAGAGGAACAGAGAAACCCAGTGTCAAATCTACTCTGTCTGCACTTCATCCATGCATACAGTTCCATCAACCTTGCAGCCCATGTGGGTATCAAAGATTGGAAAACCTTGCAAACATTCCTCTCAACTGCAAACTGAGATATTTTGTGAACACCTCATCACATGTTTTGAGCTATTAATCAGGATGATGGCACAAGTTAGCCTAAGCCACAGCTCGGATCCAGAACACAGGCCATCAGATGCGTAGCCACAAGCTATCTACCTTGAGTTTGCTAACTGCCCGCAAGCAGTCATCTTCTGTGATGGGTTCACGGGAAGCCCGGCGCCTTTTGGCAAGCAGGCCACGGAGCTCTTCCAAGTCAAGAAGTCCACCATTGTGAGGCCTGGTTGCTAGGCAGATGTCCACTATTTGCACCCCTGCATAACTTGTGAACTGCTTCTGTAAGGGAAAAAGAATCAGCTCTGAGACACTCTCTGACAGTTCAAGCACAGGATTCATGCCTGCAAACAAGGTCCAAATCTCCTGTAATCCAGTCCTAGAGTGTTCCACTAGCAGAGAACCATGCTAATAACAAAACATCAAATGAATCCTCATTCAAGCTGCAACAAGCTTCTGAGTCTGCCACATCTATTCACAATCAACACAATAAAGTATCATTACCAAAGTTTTGTTCCATGAGTATGGAGTAGTACACTACTGCAGCAGTCCAAAAGAAGCTCAAACCTATCGAAGCCAGCCTAATGTTGGCAAGGAAAAGACTGACTCCTTTTTATTACCATAAGAAAAGAGAATGAAAAGGGAATTGAAAATCATTTTCCAGTGAGAGATACTAACCTAATTCATAGTAGAAATCTCCAATTCCCAGAAGTTCAGCCCAGAAGCCCTTGTTGGAGGCGAGTGGGTCTACTCCACACTTGGCACACATGCTATGAAATTGTGCCCTAAATGCAGGACTCTTCTTTATATCGTTCTGCATGAATGAAAACACCGTCTTCAGTATCAGTATGCCCAACAACAAGATGACAATTGCAACACCAGCTTTTGATCATGTGATTGCTCCTAGGGTTGTGAAGAAGAAGAAGTTTGAATGGTGCTATCTAGGGTTAGCAACACAAGATTCAACTGTAACAACCTGATGTTGTCTTGTTGTTGTATGCCTGCAAAGTCTGGCGTAGCATGTGATGCTTGCTTGATGCTTTGCTTTGCGTTTTTTTTTTTGTTTATCTTTTTTTCTTGGTTATTGCAGCATTCTTATTTCTTTCTTCCATAATGCACATTATTTCCCCCCTTCTTTCCCTGTCTAAAGAACAATGGAGAAGTGCAGAAAAATACAAAGGTGACAGACAAAATAGAACTACATACCTTGTGCTTGCGAGCAAATTCTTCCAGCTGGTTTCTGAAGGTTGCAAGCTGCTCCTTCATCAGGTCGGTGCGTATTTTGGCCACATTTTCACCAAGAGACCGATACTGGTCCTGCAAAAACCAGAATCATGAAACCCTCAAGTATTTCTTTCTCAATTATTCTGTCTCAAGAGCTCAATCTTTTTTCCAGACCCAATCCACAGAAAGCACACCAATCACACAGTTGGGAAGGAAAGAAGCTGTCGTGACTTACTCGTGCAGCCGCAGCTGTTTGCAGGCCAGAGATTCCTGGCCGCCTCCTCATCGTAATCTCTCTGCGCCAAAATCTCCTCCTTGCCAGAAACACTCGAGGATCCAAATGCAATGACAACAAGTCGAGGATCCAATTACAATCATAATCTTATACTCTAAACAATCAAACCCTAAGCCTCGATGTCAGAAGGCCCGTGCACATGAAAACTTATGCTTTCGTTTTCGCCAAGACCCAGTGTGCAAATCGTCGGCGTAAATACTCTTCGTTGGCAAACTCTGAAAGCGAAAATTTCTACTTCGCCTTCGCCAGCGGAACTCGTCCGTCACTCCTCCTACGATTCCTCCGCCCTACCCAAAATCTTCCCCTCCGTCCCCTCAAATCTTTCCCTGGCCTCTCGCCATTATTCTTCCCTTTTTTTCTCCTTTTTTTTCTACCTCGCTTATTAACAAATCAATTAAAAAATCAAAAACTTCAAAAAAAAAATGCTTTAACTAAATTCTTAGAATGGCGCTTAGACTTTTAAATCTCAAATTAACTTCTTAATCATCCACTAATTTTTAAATTATCAATTGATTTCATAATCCTCATTTTCATCAAATTTCATTGACAATAAGTTCGAACAAGCTGCCATTTTACAGAGATAAATTATAATCCTAATACACCAGGGAAAACTAAACGAAAAAATCAAAAAAATGAAAGCAAGGATTGAAAAAAAAAGCATTTAAAAAAATTGAGTGATCAATGATTTCAACAAGCGTTTTTATTTTCAATTTGGTGGTTTCAAAACTTTAAGTAGGGTAGAGAGGCCGGTCATAGTACACTTAAGAACACAGATGCTCTTGGCGATCTCATGAGATTCAGGTTGGATCTGAGGTCCAATGATGGATTGTAGAGGAGGTCTGGGCACACCTATTGCACTTTAGATCGCCCAATTTGGACTTAAAATGCAAAAGTTATGAGCTCTAGAAGGTCTCGGCCTCATTGAAAAAAAATCAAGAGTTATCAAACAACAAGCCTCCCTACCTTCAAACAATGCACATCCTATAAACAAACATTCTACATTGACACTTGTCAAAATCTACCTTATCACCAAACATGCACATTCTTGAATTAATCACAAATGTTGAAAAAATTGATCCTTTTTAATCAATGGTTCATATTGAAACCTCAAAAGGGCAAACAAATGTTTGGTTATTAAACCTTAAAGGTTTAGGAAACCCTAATTAAGTAGCCGCTCTTCTGTGTGGTGCCATTCCAAAACCCTAAAACCAATTCCCCCTACCCTTTCCTCTCTCCACACTCAGAAGCGCTTGACTCTTGCTCTCTTTTGTTTCTCGCTCATAGGCTTTCATAGGCGCTTTTTTTGTAAAACTCCTTTAACTATAATGGCTAACTCTACTCTCTCCTTCAATGCCCATGCTTCTTTGTGTTTCAATTATGTACATCGCCTTTGACCATCTTTAATGCTAGGTGTTTCATACGTGTGTAGGTGGTGGCGTAGTTCAAGGTACCACTTGAGTTTGTGAACTTATGTAAACACCCGCGCATAAGTAGTTGGGGTAATGTATTAGGTCCACCCCAAGTTTTTGCATCACATTAGATTCTAGGTCCTCAATGCCACAAACATTAACTCTAGAACTTTTTATGCTAGAAATGTTCTTGACAACAACTAAATTTTCTAACAGTCCTATAAGTGCAGTTGGAAAATTCAATCTAGATTCCATTGTTCCATTTTCCTAGGTTGATGATTCGATCATCAATTTTTGCAAGTCATTATTTTGTTATTCCTTGTGATTTGTTTGTTTCTTGTTTATAATTGTTGTCACAGATTTTGATAGTGTGGCATTTTGAAACTTGATTTCCTTTTTTGTTGATGTAGTTGTAGCATGTTTTATTTCATTATCCACATGAACATGCAATCTCCTAGGTTTTGTAGCTGGATTATTGTTGCTAAGTTTACTTGTTCAGTATTTTGTTGACTTCAAAATTACACTTTCTTAAGGATTGTTTCGACGTTCAACCTTGTTTGTTCATGGTAGTAGCAAATTCTATCACAGTTAGTTTCTTGGCAATTTGAAAAATGAGCTTACTATTTGAGTTGCTTTGATGTAGTAGCCGAAGTATTGTATTAGGTCCACCATCACCACCACCACCACCACCAATCTTCTTATCCCCTTCAACAAGTCTTGTTTTGTTGAACCTTGTGTCTTGAACTTTAAATGTGTTATCGTTTGGGTGGTCTTTTCTCAAATCATGTCCTTTACCATTAACCAAGGCAGCAAGTTCGCTTGACTTGGGTGCAACCTTGCACATTAGAAGTTCATTGCCATTTTGTTTAGGGAGATTGCATTCCATTATTTTTACATATAGAGATCTACTATGTAGGTCTTCACAATTTCCAAATGGAGAATATGGATATGTATGTCAGAGGGAGATACAAATGAGATCATTCGACAATGGGAATTGAAACACATGCGGTAGATAGAAAAAGTGGTTACCTATTCCTATTTTTGTTGGTATGCTACTACTATTTTTCCACATTGGTTTGCATAGAGCTTATGGCTGCAAACCTTCATGAGATGCTATATTTGTTTGACACACTGCCCAAATATTTTTTAGGTTGAATTGGAGGTGAACTCAAAAACATCATCACTGTGTTAGTATTGGGATTTGCATCATTTAGAATTGGCTTTGGAGTTTGAAGCTAGGTAGTGTTATGAAACGACTACAAACAAGTGGAGAATTATAAGACAAGACAAGCTTTATTGATCCATCAACTGGTGTTGATCTGCTGAAGGGTTGTTCCCCGGACTATTTCCTTTTATAACCCTGAACCATACTAGTCCCAAAATATCCTAGGCCATGATATTGCCAAAAGTATCCCAAAATATCTTAGGCCATGATATTGCCAAAAGTATCCAAAAATATCCTAAGACATGACATTGCCAAAAGTATCCCAAGTATCCCAAAATATCCTAAGCCATGATATTGCCAAAAGTATCCAAAAATATCCTAGGACATGACATTGCCAAAAGTATCCCAAGTATCCCAAAATATCCTAAGCCATGATATTGCCAAAAGTATCCAAAAATATCCTAGGAC
>Ga0116229_10008226_pt1 | contig 16249 bp, 13 predicted proteins | sample S1TSphgellanicum_3_FD_87313 | JGI IMG/M metagenome (GOLD analysis project Ga0116229, IMG submission 87313) | Host-associated microbial communities from peat moss isolated from Minnesota, USA - S1T2_Fc - Sphagnum magellanicum MG | ecosystem: Host-associated > Plants > Peat moss > Unclassified...
ATTTTGGGGAGCTTTAAACATAAAATTTAAATTTTTTTATTGACGGGCCAAACAAATTGGCTCATTGAAACAAAAAAAAAAAAAAAAAAAACTGGACTTGGGAAGCACCTCATTTGATGAATAGGAGAAGGTCAATGTTTATAGGTGAAGCTTTGGAGTGGATCACCCAAGCTTTGGATTTGCTTTTAAGTCCTTTTCGTTGCCACTAGCTAGAGTTTGATGATGGGGTTAAGGCATCTCCAATGTTGAAATCATATACAAATCCATGTACCTTAATCTTCCATGGGCTAATGGAGAGTACTTGTGCATGCTTCGCCCATCTTGTGTCGTCACCTACACGTCATTGATTTTTTCTCCCTACCCTTTGATCATCAACACGACTTTGGTAGCTTTTGATCCTCTTCTTCAAGTGTATTTGCAAGGGCAAGTGGATCAAAATTGTTATTTACAAGCATCATGGAATAATGGCATACACGATTAATGGCTCACTGGTTATAATCAAATGTCTTTGAAGATGAAGAGAAAGATGAATTCTGGAAAAATATATTGCAACATCAACAACTTGGTGAATAACACATCATTTGTGATTACTTTTGTGAGATCTTGATCTATGATGATCAACAATTTTGTTGTTCTTATAGGATGAAACGCTTTTTATTCTTTCGAATTATCGTTGTTATGAGTCAATGTGATTCTATTTTGTGCAACAACAAAATGCTTGCAATGCCATGGGGTTATCAGCTTTGCCAAAATGCAAAACAACTATTCCAATGTTAGCTTATATATGGTGTTGCAATTGATGCATTAGATGAGTAGTGTTGCATGGGAGAAATCACAACCATGGAAAGCCCCAAGTGATTTGTGAAAGCAATGTGATAAATGTTTGAATCAATTTATTTGCAACAACCAATTTGAGTTAATCTTGAATCACAACTCGAAATAAACGCAACAATAGGGTTTGTAAGGATGTTCATTTCCTTTAACTACATGCATTATAAATGGAAAAATTGTTCAACTGCTTGACAATTTTAGTTTATTAACAAAGATAGGAATGATTATATAATCCTAGAAGTAATTATAGACAAATGTCTTTGGTTTTGTCATGTTCATTTTGGTTTACTAGGTGGCAATAATGATTTGAATGTCTTGAATAGGTCTCAATTTGTGTTTAACTTGTTGCGCGGTGCAAATGTCGACCTTGAATTTTAGGTGAATGGAAATTGCTATCCAAAATATTGTTTTGTTGATGGCGTTTATCCATGATGGTTGGTTTTTGTGCAAATTGTGCTTGAACTTCAAAGTGAAAAACTTAATGATATGAGGTAGTTGCAAGGATGTAAAACATAATTTTGGGGTTTTTCAAAGTAGGCGTGCAATTGTTCAAAACATGTGCATGCAATGAAATTAGAATTGTTGTTGTTAACATTTTGTATGCATGTGTGATCATGCACAACATGATCATAAAAGATAAAACTAATGCAAGGTTGGAAGATTACTTTGATGCTATTACCATTCCCATTAGGCGTGACCTTACAATTGATAGATATACACATGGTAGTAGAGAGATCGAAAATGCAAATGTTCATTATAGATTGCACAATGACTTCATTAAACATTTGTGATTGAAAAACAATAGTGAGGTGTAATGAAGATACAAATTTTGCTCCTACTTACCTTTATTTGTAATAAAACATTGTTCCATTTTGCAACATTTTCATATTCCACAATTATACAATTTATATCTATTTGTGGAGAGTCAATTATGTTGGTTGGAGGAGATGTTTTGGGTGTTGCAAGTTGTGTAATTGAAGAATTTGATGAGAAGATTCAGGATCAACATTCACCCATGATTGAATTTTGATAAATTATTATGTTGTCAAAACGCAAAGTACTCCCACACTTTTGTTGTTGCCAACAAATCTTTAGGCAAGGTGAAAAATGCCATTGCACTTTGATATTCTAAGATGGAATTTTTTTTCAACGTGGCAATAACCATGTTTGTTGTCACCTTTGTTTGTATTAGGCCACCATCTATTTCAACTTGGCCATTTTTTCAACTTCTTTGCTCACCTTGCAATTTGCTAGATGTTTTGTTAAATCATTCATTAGAAGCCCAATGTCCAAAGTTTCTATTTCAATTTGATCAGCTTAAAAAATTTTGAGTTGAAAATGATTAGATTTGTGTTTCATGGGTGTAGTTTTTTTTGTGTCTTCATGTGCATCACCCCGACAAGGTATGTCTTTCAAAATTGATTAGTAATGTAAATAGGTGAAGTTTTGTGCTCATGGGTGGTTGTTTTTGTAGAATTCTAAATTTTTTTCAAAATGTCATTTTCATTAATTCCACTCTCGCCCAATGTTTGAACAACACCACACTTTCCCACATTTGTTCACATTGTATTTAATGGTGCCCAACTTTGTTTCAAGCAATCTTGCTATCCTCTTTGCGAGCATTGTTAGGTGATGTTTGTTGTAATGATCATCAATTTTGTCCCAAAATGTTGCGCTTTTTTTGCCCATTCCTTTTGATTGAGTCTTGAGAAATGTGTGAAAAGAATAACATAATTGTTTTTTTTCAGCAAATTTCTTTTCCTCTTTTTTCTTGCTCAACATGTTTCTTATAGCTTCAATGATGGTGGATGATGTCAATTTTTGCGTGTGGCACATTATTAGTGATTGTTGATGTTGACAAACACACTTCCTAGCTAAGTTCATGGTCTTGATATCTATGTGAATTCCAAAGTCAAAGAAAGAAATTTGAAAACTTGACACTTGATTTTGAGGTGCAAGCTCAACAATGGGGTGCAATTTTCAAGATTTTTTTCAACCGCCCTTAGAAAGTGCCATTAGCATAGGTTCCTTAATGTTTGAAAAAGTTCATGAATCCAAAAACCCTATATAATAAACCCTAAATCCTCCTCATTACTAACTAGGGTTAGTGATGGGGTTGGTGTTTGAAGAATCCATGAAGTCCATAACCGCTTAAACGCTAAACCCTACATCCTCCTCATAAACACTAGCACTCATAAACACTAGCAAAGATTGAGTGATGGATTTAGTTTTTGAAAAGTCCATCAAGACCATTAACCCTAAACACTAAACCCTAAATCCTCCTCATTACCAGCTATAGCTATGGATTAGTGATGATGACTTAGTGTTTGGTCACCAGGCATGGCAGAAACTGCTACTACTCATGTTTAAATCAACTTTTTGACTATGATTCTGCATTAGAGAACCCACCCACAAAGAGTGTGGAAAGGGAAAGGGAGGGGACCCATCATCAGCAACAACAACAATCAATAAAGACAATCATTTCTGCAATGCACATACTTTGCACGAGAACCCAAAACCTTCTTCGTACCAAAATTTCCCCTTTCTCTGGAGCTGCTGCAATAAATAGGTAAATCAGCACTAGTAGGAGTTAAGAGCAGCAGCAGTAATCCTTTTTCTTCCTCCTCCCAAGTTTCATAGTTTCAAATCCTTCCACAAACATACTTGGATTCATTTCTTGGAGGTGCCAGGAGTACCACCAGGTCTAGGTGATTTGAATTTTAGCTTTGTTTTGGGTTTTGAGATGTTGATGCCCATTACTTGGGTTTTGATGCACAGTACTTAGGTTTTGAGGTTTGGGATTTTGGGAAGGAATTTAACCACCCATTTTGTTGTTTTTGTTGTTGGAGACTAGAATTCGTTGTGCACTAGGTAGTGCGTCTGGCTCCCATCCCATTTTGGAGGTTTTTTTTTGGGGAAGTTTTGGTTTTGGGTGCTGGCTGACTGGTTGGTTGGTTGGTTGGTGGGGTTGGGTTTTTTCAGTGATGGCTAGTCCGGCAAAATCATTTGTGGAAGTGGGTTCTGGAAACCACTTTCCTTTGGAGAATTTACCATACGGTGTGTTCAGACCTAGTGAAGGAGGAGAGCCAAGACCCGGAGTGGCAATTGGGGACCTTGTTTTGGACCTGTCAGTCATAGCTGCAGCTGGATTGTTCAATGGCCCTTTGCTCTCCTCATCTACCTCCTTCTCTCAGGTACTTACTTTCTTACATTCTTTCTTACTCTCTCTCGCTCTCTCTCTCCATCATCATGTGTGTCATACACAAAAACCCATTGTTGGGAGTTTAAGATTACATGATTTTTTGGGTTGATTGTGATGGTGTGAAAGTAGGCCATGGTCTAACAGAATTGAAATCATCAGATTCTCATTCAGAGTCTTGCGAGCACATCATCAATTCATGCCTCTCAAGTGTCCACTATTGGTTAGAATTGGCATTTTGCAAACAAAGACTTCAGAACATTTGAGAGGGAGAGAGATAATGGGTTTGTGTCAATGGGTTTACTGTTGGTGGTTTCAGTGGTGTATATAAGGCTTCCAGCAATTGCATGTTTGACTCAGAAAGTTACCTGCTGCTTCTTGTATGTTGTCTGAAAGTGTGGATGGATGAGTGTTGTTCATCCTTCTGTCTTTTGGGTCATTGGCAGACCTCGCTAAATGCATTCATGGCACTGGGAAGACCAGCTTGGAAAGAGGCACGAGCAACCCTTCAAAAGCTTCTTTCAGGTGTGCGCACCTGAGATTTTTTGATTCATCTGCTGCTGTAAACTTTCAGAAACTGAATAAGTACCATAATTAGGTCATCTGCATTTGGGTGATATTCGCTGCAGTCTAAAACCTCTTCCAAGACTTGCTCCCCCTCAGTTACAGGTGAAGTGTAGTAGTTCCACATAACTGAATGCAACAAAAAAAACCCTTATTTGGTATAAATATGTATTCTCTGCAATTTGATCTTTCCTTGTAATGCAGCGGATGAGCCAACACTGCGGGACAATGCACCTCTGAGGGCCAAGGCCTTTTTCCCAAGGGTCAAGTTTCTTACTATGAGCCTTCTTCACAAATTGATGTGTTTCTAGCATCTTGGGTTACTCCCGAATTCTGATTTCTCATCTGACTTTGCATGGGTTCTTGAGAAGATTGTTTGAGCTGCCATTTGTGACAGCTTGATAAATCTGATTCAATACAGTATCACTTCTGTCTATGGGTTACTACTACCAGAGCTGAAAACTTTTTTCTTGTTTGATTGTGAGCAGAGTGAAGTGACGATGGAGGTCCCTGCAGTGATTGGGGACTACACAGATTTCTTTTCATCCAAGGAGCATGCCACTAATACTGGGACTATCTTTCGAGGCCCAGAAAACGCCCTTCCTGCCAACTGGTACTTCAACACTCCAGCTTTACATACTCTGCAAGCCTTTGGAGTTCCTGAGCTCTGTCCATGGCACAGGGGAAAGGACCCTACTTCATTGTCTTCCAAGGCTCTTGAGTGCTCACAAACATTGCATTGCTGATTTCCAATCGGGGTCAAATAGGTTGCAGATACCAATAGCATATCACGGAAGGGCATCATCAGTGGTTATCTCAGGAACAGACATTCACCGTCCCAGGTAGTTGTGTGATTCATATGCATTTTTGATGTTTTCTGAGACCTCAAGATTTCAATTCAGAAGACAAAAGTTCTACCATACTTCCTACCAGCAGTGAACTAGTGGGTCTGGTTGACAAAGCATGTGTTGAGAGAATTCATTTGCAACATGTTGCAGAGGTCAGACCACGCCACCCGCTGGGGAAAAAACACCTGTGTTTAAGCCCTCTGGGCTTCTAGACTTTGAACTTGAAATGGTCAGTCCCCTTTGACCTGCAGAACTTGTAATTGATTTGTGCACAATTCTTGGTGGAATGAACTAATTAACTACTTAGTAATGAGGGTTTCCTCATGGGCTAAGATATCATCACATGGGACTTTGACATGTTTTGTAATGTTCTTGATACACTGGGTCATTGGCAGAAGCACATTTCCATTCAAGGCCTAAAGAAGTGGGTTTTGTTGCAGGCGATGTTTATTGGTCCAGGAAATGAGCTTGGGAGCCCTGTTACTGTTGAGAATGCTGCAGACCACATTTTTGGCTTTGTCCTCATGAATGACTGGAGTGGTATGAGACTTTTTACACTTTCAATTCTAGTTCTACATAGCAGCTCTATGATGTTCTGGAGGCTTTGCATAAGCTGTTTCACAATGATGATGTCTCTGCCTTAGATGATAAATATACAAGAAATGAACTTTGCAAAATTGGAGTACAATGGTAAGAATTTCTGGACACAGCTTTTTTCATTAGTCTCCAGAGATTGGGTTTTGAGCTTTTAAATAAAAGGTGATGGGTTTCACAAATATTGACAGTACTGCAGAACCTGAAAAACTGCACATCGACTGACTTTTCTCACACTAATTTCTTTCATATCAATGCACGGTGCTGGGACAGCAAGGGATATACAAAAGTGGGAGACGGTGCCACTCGGTCCTTTTCTTGGCAAAAACTTTGGTGTGTTCCTGCTGCTCACCTTATTTTACTTAATTTCATTCTGATCACAAATGGAATCCATTTCCATACTCTCATTGTTAATGAAACTGTTCAATTTGCCAACTGCAAAGGCAATTAATTCACTGTGCAGAAAGGAATTCCATTGGGTAGTTCCACTCTCCATTCTTTGCTATAGGGGTCTTTTTGGGGGGCAGGGGGAAATGTATTTTAGTGGTTATTCTGTTCACTAATGAAGACAAATTGGAAGCCTTTGATAAGCAGGTCCTTACCAGTGTTGTGCAGTTATTAGAATCTGCTACATATACCCACTGGTCATCAACCTGGGTATATACCCACTTACCTGGTGGGGTGAAAAAGAAAAATCAAAAAACCAATTTTGGTATAGAGACTCTGTTCTCAATTTTTTTGAAAATTTCAAAAAACTGCCGTTCTAAGAGATCCAGTTCTTTATGAAAACTGCTGGTTCTTTGATGTTTTTGAAATAATCGAACTGGTGGTTCTCTGATTTTGATTTGCCTTGAAAAACTGGAATTGGTGGTTCTTTGACTCTGAATTTGTTAAAGAACCAGAACTGCCAGTTATTTAAAAATCAAATAACCGCACAACACTGGTGCTTACCAATCTATCAACCTTAGCTACAAATGATCAGTGTAACAAAAAGGGGCAGAGATTCTCTGAACCGTCATTTTGAGGGTTTGGGTTCTATTGAATAACTAAGCAGAGTCTTCATGGTGAGTGAGAGGATGACTAAACATGTTCTAAATTGCAGGGACAACAATTTCACCATGGATTGTGACATTGGAAGCCCTGGAGCCATTCATTTGTGAAGCTCCTGTCCAAGTCAGTCCCTTTGCCTTTTCCTTTTAGTATCTTGGTTTCGTTGTGGGTGGAAGGCATCACAAATCAGTGGAGATAGTTAGTTGGTTGTTAATGGGGGTGGGTGGAAATCAGTGCTGCAGCTGCCATATGACGATATTTTTTCATTTTGAATCTGCAGGATCCAGCTCCCTTACCTTATTTAACAGAGACCAAGCGTACCTCATATGATATTCCTTTACAGGTATTTCTTTCTTTGCGGAGCCACTCAGAATTCCAATCTTTGTCTTCAGGTCATGTTTTGTCTGGTTCCAGTTCTCCTGTTTTAATCTGGTGCTTTGGGTGGATAGTGTTGGTATACATGGTCATTTGGTTCTTAACACAGCTCAACCACAAGCATTCTCATGGGGAATGAGATTGATGCGCTTTGTTGCATCTAACTGTTATGGTATTATTCATCTACTATGGTGGTGCAGGTGGCAATTCAACCCGAGGGAGAGACCAAAGCATCAGTTGTTTGCAGAAGCAACTTCAAGTATCTGTAAGTGTTAGTATTTTTTATTTCTCAAGACCATCATCCCAAGTGATGGGTATTCCAGAATCCAGGAGCAGATTAGCCTGTTAAAGATCTGGCTTGTGAGAATCTTTCCTATGGTGTGACTTCCAAATTTGCAGAGGATCAGGAACCCTAAACCCTGAAGTGTCCAGAAGTTAGAAGAATGATGTGATGCTCTCCCTCTTCACTCTTTGGGCTAGAGGGTGTCTCTAATCATTCACTACAGCAGAGTAATCAGGAGAAGCTCTCTCTCTCTCTCCCTGTGTAGGTACTGGACAGTGTCTCAACAGCTGGCACACCACACAATAAATGGCTGCAACCTACGTCCAGGTGACCTGTTGGCATCAGGAACCATAAGTGGACCAGTAAGTAAAATTCTTGATTTTTTTTCATTCACAGATCACTTGAGGATATGGACTGAATGTGGAATGTGTGGGATGACTCAGAAATCGAGAAAAATGGGATTTGTATGGGTGTACATGGGAACATGTCTTTGATATAAATAGGAAGCTCCAAAGAGAGCAGAGATAGGAAATGCTGGAAATGGGAGCTTTGTAGATGAATGTGATAGGCTATGCCACCATGCAAGTGTGGCACAGTTGAAAAGCTGTATGGGATTGTACCTGGAGTAATCTTTTTTCCAGGAATTGGTTGCTTCTAAGAAAGATGAAATCTAGGACTAATAATAACTGAGCTTGCATCAACAGGAACCTGGGGGCCTCGGGTCTTTCTTGGAGCAGTCATGGGCAGGAACAAAATCCATATCATTGGAGCATGGAGGGACCCGCAAGTTCATCCAAGATGGTGATGACGTGATCATATCAGCATCATGCCAGGTATTCAAATATGTCAGCTAGACTGATACTGGTAGTCATATAGCACATGACCCAAAAGAAGGAAAGATGCTCACAGATGTACATCTTGCCTAGATCTAAAATATCCCATGAAACTGTTGGAGACAACCATATAGTTCCTCATTCAAAGTGTTGTTGCAGTGCACAACTTTGAGACTAGCAAACTTCTTCATCCGACAGGTTTCAGGAATATGATGTTTTTAACCAGCTGGTTGTTGTGTTTTGCAGGGAGAAGGATTCACTGTTGGTTTTGGTGAGTGCAGGGGTAAAGTTTTGCCATCCAAGCCTTATTAGAAGGAAGAAAGATCCACCCCACAGTTGTGGAGTTGGAGAATTCCATGATGAGGTGTTGTTCTGGAGGGTTTGATTCAATAGGAGGAGTGACCAACCCACCATTGGGAACTGATGGATGTAAGTGGGGGAATTTGGAAGCTAGTCACCACCATTTGTGATGAAGGTGACCAACCGTCTGCTACTACTTCACAAGTCACACAGTCACAAGCTTGTGGCTTCATTCATTATTTTCATGTTTTGTTTTTTGTTTTGGCTGAATTGACACAAATGGGTAGTCTCAAATAATGTTTTGAAGCTCTCTGTGTGACCTTGTACATATATTCGAACAACAGAAACTTCTAAAACACCATGTATTTAGCAATAAAATGAAATCTCATGTCTCTTCACATGTTGAGTTCAGTTTCTGTTTTAACTACCTACTTACTAACAACCCAATAGCCCTTTACCCATGTACTAACAATCTACGGGCATCGACTTACTAGTCACCTATTATCTGACCTACCTACCTACCTACCTACCTACCTTGCTACAGGACCTCTTCTGTGCAGGATAGCAGGTGAAGCCCAATGGTAACTCAGGTTGGGGTTCATCCACAACTGGCTTGCAATGGAAGGTACGCTAATGGCTGTTGGGTCACTCTGGCCCAAAAAATGAGAGATCGAAGAACAGGATAATCAGGGTCCAAGAGTGCACACATTGGATCTCATATTGAACTCCAAAGGTTCAAGTAGCTTGAGGTGGAAAACGTTGTTGCAATGGCCAACTATGTTTGATCTCACAAGATAGTGGGACCCAAAAAGTTTGCTTGGAAATGGCAATGATTTGTAGGGCTCACCTCCAAAATGGGGCTCTCCCTATAAGTAGTATATGGAAGATGTTCATTCCATTGTGTGACATGAGGATGAACCTTCAAAACAACCCAAAAAAAGGTTAGTACCTTGTTCATATCCAACCAGGTTTCAATAACAAATAAAAATTACAAAAAAGTAATATTATGTAAAAATACTTAGCATTGGAGCTAACATTGAAGTTTTGTTGAAGGGTGTTTTCAACTGTTTTTTTTCCCCAAAGTTTCGTTTCCACGCACTATTCCCAAATTGGTTTTACAAATTTGATGTTTCCCTTTTCATGATTGATACGATGAGCTTGAAAGTCATTCACAAACTAAGAAGGTTCACATCCCAACAATGTAGTTTACAATATGATTGTATTTTCCCACACAATTATCTGACTTGAACATTGCTCTCATGATCAAATTTGGCCATGTCCTCAAATAATAGAAGGGCCATCAATTTCAACGCATGCACAGTTTCAAAAAAACCATGCACCTTCTTTGCCAAGCTATAAATTGTGTATCTATGTAAAACTTGATGTTAGGAAAATATTTTGAAGAGAAATAAGATTTTCAATTCTTCATCCCTAGTATTTTTTTTTTTTTTCAAACGAATTACACAAAGTTTGAGAACCAGTTTTTTATTTTTTTGGGTTCACTTTCAAGGTTACATTAAGTTTTTTTTTGTCATGATGGCATCAAATCTAGTCTTCCAATGTGAAATTCCTGGCAGTGCTTTCAATAACATTTAGCATGGCCTAGTGGTGAATTGAACCCAAAACCACAAAGTAAGTAGGAAATCAAGATGTGTTAACAATTGAGATTCGATTCACTTGATTCGTTCAACACTTTCTTATGTTTTATGGGTTTAAATATTTAGAGCTAGATTTTTAATTTTGGGAACATTTGTATAAATATGATGTGAGTTAGGGTCAATAAAAAAACTGAGAACAAAATATTGTAACAAAAATCACTAGTCTGTGATTTTCGTGAACCATGGTTACAAACCCAGAAACGGCAGTTCTAATAAAAACCAACGAACCGAGTTCAGGTATATAACCAAGGTTCTCAAAATGTAGCCCTTTTCTGTGTGTAAAGTTAATAACACTTTAGCACCAAAAAAATGCTCCACACCCAAGTGAGTAACAGACAAATTCATCCGTAGTCTTGCTGCTCTAATGCAGTCGCCACAGTTGCTTCATCATCCGTGAGTAACAACACTTTTATGTAAGCTTTTTCTGCTGAGCAGCTGCTTTGTCCCTGGGCTTAAGTGAGCATGATAATAAGCCCAAAAGGCTTGCTTGAGACCGCCGCTTCCTAATTCCATGAAATGTTTTGCAGGCCTGCAAAGAAATCTGCAGGTTTCTCCAGGTCACAAAGAACTAGCATCCACCAATTTTTTCCATTGTATTCCTGTCCCACAACTAACCACAGTGGTTAGGTAGATACATGTGAATGGTTAGTAGTAGCTATGTGGATGTTAGTAGATAGCTGTTAGTAGAAGAAAGGTGATGGAACACATGTGGGTTTGGCTCAGGAAAATGATGATTTTTCTTCTCCATTTTTGCACCTTTTGCTGAGGCTGTTGTTAAAAAGGCACAACAAAGATGTCCACATGCCAGAGAAGAGTGTAATAAATATGATCTGACTGCTGCTCCCTGTTTCTGATTGGCCAATCAAAATTATTATTGGTCCAGGTGGTTTACTTTTTAGTAGTCTTTCACCTATTTGCGGTTTCAGTTTTATGAGTGAGGTTGCAAAAATTTAAATAACTAAACTCGGGTGTGAGAAATATTTTGCAGTGTTACATACTGAGCACCATTGGGGATGCTCTTACCCTAGAAGCCACCTATTATTGTATTTGCCTACCTCTTTGGTCCTTGGACCTAGGATTGGTTACCAATGTGTGAAACCTAATCTCAACTCATGATTTGGGTTTCATCCATGACCGAGTCATAAGAAGCTAAGAAGCTTCCAATGGATGGTGCGCTGGTGGCTGTTTGGTTCACTCTGGCCAGAACCTGCAAGGGCATGAGGATCTAGAAGGTGTCATGAGGGGGAGCTCATCCAGCACTGAAACATGCTGGAGAGTCAGCTATAGTACTGCAAGTTAGCAAAGCTTTGCTGACTTGCTCAGTACCATAGCTGCTTCTTAAAATTGCGTCACAAAATTGCATCAGGCTTTTTTTTTGTTTAAAAAGTCACAAAAGATTGTCACAATTGCCTACAACATATTTCAGGGTGCTTAAGATTTTCCTACTTTCATCTTTTGAATATCATCAAATTTGGCAAAATATACTTATAGAGATGATCACAAACTTGAGCAATATCACAAAATTGGAAAAGAAAAAAACACTGGGTTGAAGGCTGATTTTTGTTTGCATTAATTTTTTAAAAAATTCTTGAAAGCATTTGGATTAATTTTGGAAATTTTATTTCAATTTACTTAAGACCTTACTAGGAGTGATGATTAACAAGTCAAGTTGAAAATTTACAAGTGTGATATTCAAATTCAAAAGTGATGATTACGTGTGTAGTGAACCATTTTATCACAATTGTATGTATATACGATTGTGTGTGAGTGTGTGTGATTTTTTTTCCCAATTTTGTGATGTAGTTGAGGTGATGATCATCCATAAGCCGATTAGCCAAATTTGACTACTAACGAAATATGAAAGGAGAGATTGAAACATCGTTATAATAGAGTTGAAATGCTGATGTGTCTCTTCCTCATTGGACCTCCAAGTCTCCCAGTTTCCATCACATATTAAGCTACCTGTATGTCATTCTGCAATGTGGATGAAAACTGATCCATATCCATCCTGTATATGGATGAACAGTCACCTGTGGAACAGGTTATGGATGTAAAGGAGACCTATACTCTATACCTATATACCTATACCTATACTCTTTTTTTCAAAAACCATAATACAACTGGGGCTACCTAGCCTACAAGAAGGAAGTTACAATGATAAACAAAAATTTGAACCTCATCACACAAATTGCACTGCAAAAGTAATGAAGAGCAATCATAATGTTCAGGCTACCATGTATAAAATGGCACTCCTCAAGTGTCACAGAGTTATAGACCTAATTGGGTTCATGCATGCAAAGGCTGCTTAGATCCCACATGAATGGGGGCTGTAAAGCTAGCTCAGTTAGTTGAATCATAACCCAAGACATCTCATGATGGTAAAGTGCTACCCTAAACCCTAAAATAATCCTCAATTTTGAAGTTGCTAGGTAGCTATTGCAAAGTTGCAAATTGGGTCCAGCAATTCTTTTATGTAAGCCCAGCCTATTCTCTCAACATACTTGATGTTCTTTTTCCGGCTAAATTGGGGGGTCATCAATGGTGATGCTGATAACAAATTATATGTTTAGCCATGTTATAGCCATTAACAAATTGCATAGTTATACACCGTAAATTTGAATTGTTAACATGTCTATTATATATACCCAAGTCCTCAACTTTTAGGTAGGAACATTCGATAATGATCATCTATCTAGTATGTAAGGTTGTTTGTTTGTCAAGCTAAGATCTCCTAAATCATGTTGGCCCCCACCATGCTCTTGGTATCGTTGGAAAGCTCTCAACGAGTAGCGGGTGCACCAATGGTTTTGTAATGTTTAGACATACATAAATATTGCAAGAATTATTGAATATTGAACAATTTTGTAATAAAAATTTCAATAACATGAAAAATATTTTTCTCAAAAAAGGGAAATTGGGGTGCACTTTTGGTGTGATTGGAAAGTGCTCAATGAGTAAGATTTTATGGAGGCCATTTCATAATTTTTAGATGCACGGTGCAAGAGACCTCAGATTTTGAGTAATCTTTGTTATTGCAAATTTTTAAAAATTAAAAAAAAAAGAAAAAAAATCCTTTAGTTGGGTTAATGAGTTCACACTTGGGCCAATAGCAAAGGCCACACTTACAATATGAAATTTTATGTGTCTATGAGGAAAACATGTAGTAATAATCCATTGTCAAATTTTGGATGTAAAATTATTTTCACTAAATATGCCACCAAACTTAAGTCCCTGATGTATTTCAATAGCACATTATTCATCCACCAACATGAGGAATAAATAGATTGCTAGTGAAGGAGATGTGAGCAAGAACCAAAAGGTTGTGAGAAGATGAAGTGGGCAAAATGAAGTGATTTTGGATTTCTCTAAGGTATTTTCTAAGCTAGATATTCAATTGTGAGTTTGCCAAAACATATATGGCTTAGGTTACCATTCTTGTAAAGACATTAAGGTATTCTGGTGCCAACATGAGGCCAATTCACCCAAGGCTAATTATCACCACAACTAACCATAGTTGCCAATATCAAAGGTATTAAGGCACTAAATTTTTACAGTTTTTTAGAACTTTTGACATTGCGAGTAGCTGATTTTGAGAAAAACTGAAAATTATTTTTGAAAATTTAATTATTGCCCAAATGATAAAGTTACTCAGGTACTAAGCATATAAATATAAATATATATATATATATATATAGAGAGAGAGAGAGAGAGGCTTATTAAAACCTATCAACTCATGCCTACCATCATCAAAAGCTATGAGCCTTCAGTTCAACTCCCTTGAACAAACACATAAAATAATATAAATGCACATTAACAAAAATTAGTTTCAAGGTTCCATTTTACAAGCTTGCCCCCCAAACATTTGGATGATAAATAGACCTTCAAACTTATGTTCTATTAAAATGCCACAATGGGTAGACTAACCATGTTCTATATGTCTCACATAGAAAATCATGTCTTTGCTATGCCAATGACATAAATGCAAATCATAGGATCAATCCCATGTGTTTTCTTTGCACTATGCATGCAATCTATACCATAACGTTTATAGTTATAGTGCTTGTTCACTCATAACACACCATGTTGATATAATCCAACAACAATCCATCATCCTTCACATAAAAACATGATTTGCTAGCACCGATTTATTACATTTGATGAGATTTGACAAAGTGTTGTTAGATCTACTACTAAAGCTTCATTTTGGTGCATCATCAATATCAATACATGCAAGCACCATCAAATAATTACCATGAGAAGTAACGTATGAAATAGAGTTGAATGTTAGGTGAGGTAAGGTATCTTATGTTTGGTGCTTTATTCCATCATTCTAACGATTCATGATCCTCAAAAGCAATTCTCTCTCACATCTCACACATAGACCAACAAAAACCAACAACAACAAAACTAAAATAAAATAAAATCGGTAAATGAGATGATTCAACCAAAGAGATTTCAAACTTAAAACACATGTTAATGTTAATAGACTAACAATTTTTTTTGGTTGGTAAGATAGAGAATTAAACCAAAGAGACATCAAACTTCATACCCACAATCACACACATAATTAATTGAGTTGAGTGCATTTATATGGGTAGTTTTTGCTACCACTTGGGATGTACCATCAGCCCAAAAGGAAGCCAAAACAATGTGGTATGTACCTTAAGGAAGTAAAGATGGAAGACTTTCATTCCAATGCACTTGTACAATAGCAATGGGTCCACACATGGACACATTTTCAAGAAAAAAGCTGACAAAGCAAGATATTGTCAATTGTCCTTACATCACAATGACTAGATTGGGCCATATCAATCTCTCTCTCTCTCTCTCTCTCTCTCTCACACACACACACACACACACCTGACTTAGCTTGATTTCTTGGGTGAGCATAAGTACAATGATCATAGAGAAGCCTCATATCAAATAGGTTTCATCAAACATCCACATTTCCCTTGGAAATTCTGAGTAGGGTAAAGCCCTTTTTAAGGTCAGGTCTTTCCCAAAACAAGGGAAAACCAGGCCCACCCACATTTTGCCTTGGCAGCTTTGACACTAATAATTTATATTATGTTCAGAAATGTTTGAAATTTTGAAAAAAAAAAAACTCTAGGCTAGCAAGATTTTTTTAAAAAAAAATTGAAAGAAAATACTGAAACTTCAAGAATATTCCAATTGTCATAATGAAAAATGTTTGAAATTTTGAAAGAAAAAAACTCTAGGCTAGCAAGATTTTTTTTTTAAAAAAAAATTGAAAGAAAATACTGAAACTTCAAGAATATTCCAATAATTGTCAAAATGAAAAATGTTTGAAATTTTGAAAAGAAAAAAACTCTAGGCTAGCAAGATTTTTTTTAAAAAAATTGAAAGAAAATACTGAAACTTCAAGAATATTCCAATAATTGTCAAAATGAAAAATGTTTGAAATTTTGAAATGAAAAAAAACTCTAGGCTAGCAAGGTTTTTAAAAAATAAAAATTGAAAGAAAATACTGAAACTTCAAGAATATTCCAATAATTGTCAAAATGAAAAATGTTTGAAATTTTGAAAAGAAAAAAAACTCTAGGCTAGCAAGATTTTTTTTAAAAAAAAAATTGAAAGAAAATACTGAAAATTCAAGAATATTCCAATAATTGTCAAAATGAAAAATGAAAAATTGATTAATTATTATTTGACAGACATGTGTTGAAGCTGGCAAGGTAAACCCTAAACCCTAA
>Ga0116229_10008228_pt1 | contig 16248 bp, 11 predicted proteins | sample S1TSphgellanicum_3_FD_87313 | JGI IMG/M metagenome (GOLD analysis project Ga0116229, IMG submission 87313) | Host-associated microbial communities from peat moss isolated from Minnesota, USA - S1T2_Fc - Sphagnum magellanicum MG | ecosystem: Host-associated > Plants > Peat moss > Unclassified...
AATGGTAAATATGATGCTTGGCGAAATTGTATTTGGCGGCCTGGGAACCGGACTTTACAGCATCGTGATGGTCGCCTTGATCGCCGTCTTTGTCGCCGGCCTGATGGTGGGTCGCACTCCCGAATACCTGGGCAGAACAATCGATGCCGATAAAATGAAACTGGTAATTCTCTTTACTCTGGCCTCTCCGGCGGCTATTTTGGCTCCAACCGCGATCGCGGTGGTCGCTCCAGCCGGACTGGCGGGCTTGACCACAAACTCCGGGCCGCACGGCCTATCCGAGATACTCTATGCCTATACAAGCTGCTTCGCGAACAATGGCCAGAGCTTCGGCGGCCTTAGTTCAAATTCTTCGTTTTATAATGTCAGCACGGCAATTGCCATGATGCTCGGACGGTTTGCTCTGGCAATACCCGCCCTCTTTCTCGCGGAAAATTTTATGTACTCCAAGCAGCACCCAGGATCGCGCGGCTCGATGCCAACAGATTCCTTCCAGTTCGGTGCCCTAGTAGTGAGTGTCGCCATCGTAGTCGTCGGCCTTACCTTCTTTCCCGCCCTAGCCCTCGGTCCAATTGTTGAACATTTCCGAATCCTCAGATAGACGCCTGCGTATTGTAGGATCATTAAGACTATTGACTTTTCTTGCCGGAGTCAGATACCGCCAGCTAAAGCAGGGCGGCTTGTCCCTAACCCGGAATCGACCGCGTTAGACGCAGTCGGGAGTTGAGACGATAGGCTTTCTGATAGAAGCCCGCCCCGGGTTCCCAAGGATCGCCTTAAGCGCCGACTGGCCATTGCTATCACGATATCTCTTATCTTGAATGTTATGCTCTGGTCGATAATCGCGCAGGTGGTTCACACCAAGATCGCCATCGAGCTTCCGCCAGCCACGTTTAAACGGATTCTCCTTCCGGCACCTCCGAAGCCTCCGAAGGTCGTGCAGAAGGTCACGCCGCCGAAGCCAAAGCCGCTACAACAGCCGAAAACCGCGCCTCCACTGAAGCAGTTGTTGATTCGGCCGCCGGTACGCCATGACCAAAATCCGCCGCCGCCACAGCACAACGAGGTAATCACAGCAAAGGCGCCGTCAGCAAATACCAGCACGGCGCTTCCCGGTGGTACCGCTCCAGTTGGCCAGCCGATTGAGACGCAGAGTCAAGCGAGTGCGACGGCACCGCAACCTTCGCCGCAACCAGCACCGCCGCCAGTTGTCCAGCAACAACCTCCGCCGCCCAAACCAGCTCCGCCGCCCGGGCCGACGGAGGATGCCCAGCCTTCAAACCAGGTCTATCCGGATATACCTGACGACCTAAAGACCGACGACTACCAATCATTTGTACGTGTCAAAGTGGATATAGATTCCAATGGATCGTTTACAGTGACACTGGTATCGTCGTCTGGGGATGAAGAGATCGATCGGCGCGTGTTAGACGCTCTCAAGAAGTGGAAATGGTCTCCCGCCTTGAGCGATGGGGTGCCGATCGAAAGTACGGAGCGGTTTCGGTTTAATTTTGAAGTTCAGTAAAAGCCAAAAGTGATCGTGTTAGCGGCCTAACAATCGTAAAATATTCGCCAATAATCTCAATAATGACTTGCCAGCGGAAATGCCATTGAGAGCGGAGAGACCTTTGACTGCATTGTCAGAAACATCTGTAGACCAAGAGGAGCTTTTGCACATCATCGACCATGAGCTGCAAGATCTTCCGACATTGCCGTCGGTGGTACTAAAGGTCATGGATACGGTCAACCGACCAACCACTTCGGCTTCCGATATCAAAAAGATAATCTCATCTGATCCGGCCCTGACCGCAAAGATCCTTCGGCTAGGAAATTCTGCGTTCTATGGATTTCCAGGAAAAATCGCGACTCTCAACCACGCTATCGTTATTCTTGGCTTTAGCACGGTGCGGAATCTGGCGATCTCACTCGGCGCATCCAACATCCTGGTCGCCAGCAAAGCCCAGTCGTCCCTGGATCGTCACGCATTTTGGGCTCACTCACTCGCGACGGCCTATGCTTCGTCGGAGCTAGCACGACGCATGAAGGAGCCGGCAAGAATTGTCGAAGAGGTGTTTATCGGTGGGCTGCTACATGACATCGGGAAGCTTTTCCTCGACAGATACTTCCCAGAAGAATACGCAGTGGCTATTGCATCCGCACAGGTGCACATGACAAGTATTTTAGATGCGGAGCGCACCGTGCTTGGTGTCACGCATGAATGCATCGGAAGAAGAGTGGCCGAAAAATGGAACCTGCCACAGTCAATGATCGCAATGGTCGGTCGGCACCACAACAGCGCGGAAGAGCAAGATTATCCTTCGCATGTCAAAATTGTTCACGCTGCCGACTACGTAGCGCGCAAGCTTAACTTGGCGAGCATAGACGAGGCAATCGATCCCGCTCTAACCGACGATGTTAGACAGTGGTTTAATTTCTCCGAAGAGCAGTGGGAAACTATCGAATCGCAAACATTGAAGAATTTTGCCGGCGCATCCGATTTCGTGTTGGCAATGCTTGGCAAGTAGTTGCCGAGCATGACTTCTTCACTTCCGGCACAGAGATTTACTCACAAATTATTTAGGTTTTCTAAGTACAATCGTCGTTATGAGATTAACGTCGAGATTCGCCTTGCTCTTTTTGCTTCTGTCGGCGGCCTTTCTTTTTGGATGCAGCGGCAGCAGTACCAGTAATGCCGGACTGGGCAGCAATTTAGTAACCAGCATAGTCGTCTCCGGCTCCAATATCTATGCTGGAACGTTAGGGGCCGGCCTCGCCGTCTCGTCAAATAACGGCACGACGTGGTCGCACTTTACGACAGCAAGCGGCCTCGCAAGCAATAACATCTCTAGTGTCGCAATATCCGGCTCGACCATTTATGTCGGATTTACCACCAGTGGCATTGCGATATCGACCAACAACGGAACCTCTTGGACAAACTATACGACCGCTAACGGTCTTGGAAGTAATAGTGTTACGAGTATTGCGACTTCGGGCAACGCGGTCTACATCGGAACTCTCTCTGGCCTCTCCTATTCGGCGAACGGCACCGCTCCATTTCAGAACTACACAACGAGCAGCGGGCTGGGAAGCAATGTCGTGACCTGTATTGCGACGGCTTCACCAGATGTGTATGTTGGCACGACGAATGGACTGGCAATATCGACTACGGGATCCCCGCCGTTTACGAACACCACGACATCGTCCGGTCTCGGAAGCAACCATATATTGAGCCTGGCAGTGTCCAGTCCGGACGTATACGCCGGCACGCTAAATGGCCTCTCAATCTCAACTACCGGAACTTCGCCGTGGACGAACTACCCACTGACAAACTCTGCCGGAGAAAACGCAGTCCAAGCCGTTGCAGTCTCCGGATCGACCATTTATGTCGGCAATCTCGAAAATGCCGGGTTGGCCGTTTCCACGAATGGCGGCACGTCTTTCACCAGCTATACGACGTCGACCGGTCTTGCCGGAAATAACATCGATGCATTGGCCGCAACCAGCACGGAAATCTATGCTGGAACACAAACAGGTGGACTCTCTACGTCAACTACCGGAGGCTCTTCTTGGACAAACTACGAGTAGCATTGCTGTTTTGAAGGTTGCGTACAAGAGTGTCATCCAGTGGTGAATGGCTAGATTCACCTACTCTTTTACTTGCCAATTTTTAGCAACAAATATCAAGAACATTCAAAAATATCTTCACACCGTTCCGGCAAAATGACAAGGTTTTTCGGTTACGCATAGTATAATTCGGTAACAATAGTACAGAACGAAGTCGTAGTAGGCAAAGGAATTCCTGATGGTTGAAGAAACTGTGCAAAGCAGTACCCTCGGCGAAAAAGCGGCTTTTCAGCTCGCTAACGTCACCAAGACAGCTCCCCAATATGGTGCGATCACCCCTCGCTGGTTAGTCCGCTTTCTCGATTGGAAGCCATTGGAAGCCGGCACCTTGCGGGTAAACCGTGTTGCGGACGCGAACAAGACAGAAGTAGTCTGTGGACCTGCGGCGGACAACCCTCTTATTGGCACATCGGTTAATTACGAAGAGAATCCGCGAGAATACACGCTGAGCACGATCTCATCTGTTCTCGATGTTCAAACCCGTATTTCTGACCTTTTCAGTAATCCTTTCGATCAGATCAAAGAGCAGCTACGGCTGACAATCGAGACGGTCAAAGAGCTGCAGGAGCACGAATTAGTTAATAATGCAAATTACGGCTTATTGACAAATGTGCCCGCTTCGCAGAGGATCAAGACTCGCAAGGGCCCTCCGACACCCGATGATCTTGACGAACTCATCACAAAAGTTTGGAAAGAGCCGTCGTTTTTCCTGGCCCATCCTCTTGCAATCGCGGCGTTTGGACGAGAATGTACCAGGCGGGGTGTTCCGCCGCCAACGGTTACTCTCTTCGGAACACCGTTTCTCACATGGCGCGGACTGCCGCTCATTCCGACCGACAAGCTTTTAGTTGACGGAAAGTCTTCGCCGGAGACATCTGCCGGAAAGACTAGCATCCTCCTCATTCGTGTTGGCGAGCTAAAGCAGGGTGTGATCGGTCTCTTTCAGCCAGGATTGCCTGGTGAACAAACTCCCGGCCTTTCGGTTCGATTCATGGGTATCGACAGAAATGCCATTGGTTCATACCTTGTCTCTCTCTACTGCTCGGCCGGAATCCTGACAGATGATGCGATTGCCGCCCTAGAAGGCGTTGATGTCGGCAACTACTATGAGTACAAGTGATCTCAATCAAGGATTGCCCGACCCGTCAATCCTTGAACGTCTGGCGAACGAGTACTTCAAGCAGTCGACTAGCCCAGTTCTACCGATAGAATCTGGCGTTTCGCTGCCAGTAGGTACAGTGCCACCAAACCCAACGATTACCTCAGCCCCCTTCAATGCGGCACCGTCTACATATCTTTCGCAAATGCCCACATCGCCGCCCGCGCCAGCGCTTCCTGGCACCCTGGCAACGAGTGATTTGGAATCGGTGCCGTTGACGCTTACTCCGAAGGGCATAGACCCGCGTACGCCTCAAATAACTCCGACGGCGCCGACGACTCCGTCATTGCTATCGGGCGTCACCGCTGGAACGCCATTTTCATTCCTAAACGAAATTCGGCAGCCAATATCTTCGCCAATCGGACAACCGACTCAACTACAGCAATCGGTTAAAATACCGACAGAAGCGACGGTTACAAATTTGGAGTCGTATTTACCGGGAACCGTAACTCCAACGATTCCCTCCAGCAGCGCAGGAGATTTAGCATCACCGTTAATACCTGGAGCATCAACTTCGACCCGAGATTTGAACGATCCTTTGACGTATGGCTTTGTCAGAGATGCACGTCCACTTCTGTCATTTGATGCCGTTCCCAAACTGGAACCGTATCAACAACAGCTCGATTCTAGCGCGCTCGTCTCATTGTCGTCTGCACCGTTTGATATTAACGCTGTCAGGCGAGACTTTCCGATTCTTGATGAGCGAATAAACGGCCGACAGCTCGTTTGGCTCGATAATGCTGCAACCACTCAAAAGCCTCAGGCGGTAATAGACCGGATTAGCTACTACTACGAACACGAAAATTCAAATATTCATCGGGCTGCACATACGCTTGCCGCGCGTTCTACCGACGCGTACGAGGGCGCGAGAGACAAAGTTAGCAAGTTTCTAAATGCCTCATCGCCAAAAGATATCATATTCGTCCGCGGCGCGACGGAAGGCATAAATCTTATCGCGCAGACCTATGGGAAAAAGAATCTGCAGAAAGATGATGAAGTTGTCATCACATGGCTCGAACATCATGCGAATATCGTGCCGTGGCAAATGATCTGCTCGGAAAAAGGTGCGCGCTTGCGAGTCGCACCGGTCGATAGCGACGGCCAAGTGCTGCTTGACGAGTATGAGAAACTGCTAGGCCCCAAAACAAAGATCGTCTCGATCACACAGGTGTCGAACGCACTTGGGACGGTTACGCCGGTAACGGAAATGACTGCTGCGGCTCACCGCTACGGTGCCAAGGTCATTGTGGACGGTGCGCAGGCGGTGTCTCACATGCCCATCGATGTTCTGGCAATCGGCTGCGACTTTTACGTATTCTCCGGTCATAAGGTCTTCGCTCCGACTGGAATTGGTGTGGTCTATGGTACTCAGGAAGTTCTGGAACATATGCCTCCCTATCAGGGAGGCGGCAACATGATTGTCGATGTCACGTTTGAGAAAACCGTCTATCATGGGCCACCAGGACGTTTTGAGGCTGGCACGGGGAGCATTGCACCGGCAGTTGGTTTAGGTGCGGCCATCGACTACCTTAACAAAATCGGTATGCCGAATATTGCTCGTTATGAACACGATCTGCTGGTTTACGCGACGGAGGCATTAACAGCTATACCTGGCCTTCATCTCATTGGGACAGCGAAAGAAAAAGCGAGCGTCTTGTCTTTCGTTCTCGACGGTTTTCGAACTGAGGACGTCGGAACAGCCTTAAACCAAGAAGGAATAGCGGTACGATCTGGCCACCACTGTGCCCAACCGATACTACGAAGATTTGGCTTGGAAAGCACTGTGAGACCATCACTTGGTCTGTACAACACCTGCGAAGAAGTCGACAAACTGGTTGCGGCCATCTGGAATATTAAACAGGGCCGAACAGCAGCCGTAGTGTAGAAGTTCCCCTGTCGGCGGAGTTCCGATGCACAAACCAATTCGTTGACGTCGGCAATATCACCTATTCGTTATCCGTCGATTGATACTGCTTGGCTCAATTACCAGTCTCTTCCGCGGTATCATGATGTCCTGGAAATACGCCGATCATTTGAGGCGAGTACTAGGAGTTTCAAGGGCAAGCATGACGCCACTCAACCATCGACGAATTCCCGATTTACCAGATCGGCCACGCATCAGTCCAACCGCTGGCCAAGTTCACCGCTCATACACCGCCGGTCGGCAGCACTTCTCGCGTGCTATCAAGGACGTTCCCGTCGATATGACGGTGACTACAACGAATCCCATTCCGGAGACCCTAACGGCACACTTGCGAATTATGCGACACGTTGCCGAAGACTCGTTAGCGACGGAAGAGCAGTTTAAAGTTATCGGCGAAAAGACACTTCAAGCCGAAGTTGTCTTCAAAGAACCAGGCCTCTACTCTTTTCGCTCGGAATATTCGGTGGATCGAGGCGCAACTTGGCTGCAAGATTCCGTACCAGATGCCTGGACACTTGTTGATCCCCCGCTGGTGGACGGATTACGACTGTACACTATGATCCCAAAGGTATCTGGCACCATTACAGACTGGATCGCCGATCTTAAGCGAATCGCCGACATGGGCTTCAATACAATCCATCTCCTGCCAGTCACTACCCAAGACACGTCAAAAAGTCCTTACTCCGCAAAAGATCTGTTTTCGGTTGACCCCAGCTACTTGGACAAAGATCGAGGCGACTACATCTCGCAAATGGATCAATTCGTGTCGGCCGCCAGCACGCACAAGCTGCAACTTTGCTTTGATCTCGTACTTAACCACGTCGGCGTCGATAGTCTGATTGCCAAAAAAGCTCCCGAGTGGATTGTCCCCGATCAGAACCAGCCTGATGGCCTTATGCGGGCTCGTTACTGGTCTGGTGACGGATGGCATAACTGGGACGATCTCGTTCTTATTAATTACGAGCATCCAACCGAATCGGTCAGATCGGAAATTTGGTCATATATGACCGATTACGCGCTCTTTTGGGCGAACTATGCCAGCCAGTGCGGAGGAATTGTCCGACTGGATAACCTGCATGGCAGCGACCCAAATTTCATGAAAGCGCTTAGCGTTTCACTTCGCACCGAATATCCGGAAGTTGCCTTACTCGCAGAGTACTTTACCGATGAACAGACCATTCTCAATACGGTTCCTGATTGGGGACTTAACCTTCTGCTCGCTACACCGTGGGAACACAAATTTGTGCCGGAGCTGCGCGAACATCTGCGTTATATTCAACGTGTTTCTGGTCAAATTCGTTACTTCACGCCTATCACATCACACGACTCTGGCTCACCGGCTCAAGAATTTGGATCGCCAGATTCGACTATTCCGCGCTATATCGCCGCTGCGCTTATGGGCACTGGGGCGACCGGGATTGTTCAAGGAGTTGAGTACGGGGTGCAGAGCAAGGTTGAATTCATCGGCCCAACCGCTAAGGCAGATTTCCCTCCGATTGCAAGGTTTGGCGATTTTATACATCGGGTCAACGCCATCCTAACAAACAATTCGGCCTTTAGGACTGGAAACTGCACTTTCGTCGACAATGCTCACGACGGAATCATTGCCGGCTTTCGCAAAGATTCTGACACTGACAGCCTTGGATTTCTGGTTGCCAGCAATTTTGACATCCACAGTCACCAAAACATCACCATCGATTTAACGCAGTACCTAGATGAGAAAGGGCCGTTCGTGACCAACGAGATGCTCACCGGGGACATTCTTCACTTTCCAACCCCGATTATCTATTTGGACTTAGCACCGTGCTCCGCAGTAGTACTACAATTTTCGAAGTCGGCAACCACTCACGATTAAATTGTCACTCGACAATAACGGCACGACGTTTTCCGAAACCACTAGCGGCCACATCTGGTATGTGTCCGCTATTGAAGGGACCAATATCGATCGTGATCAAGTATCTTTCCCGGTCAATCTTGTCAATGCTCGCGTGAACCCAACTTGCTCGTTCCCTTACAGCTAGGTCTAGCAGTTTGACCAGATCACTTTGATCGATAAGATCGTCTTGCTTGACGATTATTTCAAAACCACGCTCAACAACTTTATCACTAGTTACAAAAATGCTGTTCTCTAAATTGGCTTCATGGGATGTTGCTAATACGAACCTATTAACTCCAACGAACACCTTCTCCAACAAATCCTTAGGCATATACTCACTTACAATAAAAACAGATCAATCGCCTTAACCTGCAGTTCGACTCTCAGTACTATCACATTATTATCCATCCTGTTGTATAAATTCCCTAAGAATTTATGGTGACTTTGTGAAGAGACATTTTCCTCTCCGGCCTGATGACCTTACAGAAATACCTAGTAAAAATTCACAAGATACTGTAGTAATTACTAGGTCAAAAGGTATCTTAATAGTATCTGGTGAATGAGAGTACGAATTGCAAGGTTCCGATGATGAAACTATTTTCTATCCCGCACGGTACTTTCACGTCTACAGCCTTAGCCGTCCTGATTGTTTGCGCACAGTTCGGCCTGATAAAGGCAGCGAACGCAGGCCCCAATTTGCACGGACAGAGCGGCGAGCCTTCCCTTATCGAAGCGCTTCAGCTTCCTGAAACCCCAGCGACTCTCAAGATTGAAAAGGTTCTTCTCGCCCAACATGTTGACCCAAACTGTGTTGATCGTAATGGCGAACCGGCAATTGATCTGGCTATCGAAAAATCGCGCACAACGCATTACACGCTAACGATTCAGCAACTCATAGACGCTGGAGCTCGGGTCGACATTCAGGATCGAACGGGTCGTACACCACTTATGATTGCGTTAGAAACGGGCCAGACGAAAATTGCAGCGACACTCCTGCGCTACGGTGCTGCCACCGGGCTGGTGGACAACCGAGGAGGATCAGCCCTGACTGTATTAGCCCAGTCAGAGCGTCAATTTGAGAAAACACATGCTAAGGGCAGAGTGATTAGGGGCTCTGCAAGAACGGCCATACAATCCCTAACTAATGCCATCCTGCAAGGCGGTGCACTCACTAGTGATACGCAGGGCAAAGCCGCACTTCTCTTAGCTGCTGCGACCGGAAACGAGGGAGTCCTGAATGCGCTGCTCGCCGCAGGCGCAGATCCGAACTCTGTGATTAATTTGCCGCTATCAAAATTTGTAATCGGAGCCTCTCAGGAGTTCGCTGAACCCGGTCAGTACCAGAAGCATCCAGTCGGGCATTTGTCCTTAGGTCTGACACCTCTCATGTATTCAGCCTACAACAACAATTCCTTGGGAACACTCGATCTGCTGCGGCACCGAGCATCTGTTAATATCGTAGATAGCGATGGCCGCAGTGCGCTCATGTATGCCGCAGAGTCCGGCAGTTCGTCCGCCGTTACGATCCTTTTAAGGTTTGGAGCGAACGTCCGGCTTAAGGACAAATTCGGCGACACTGCGCTGACTCTTCTTGCGACCAAAGGCGTCCCGTGGAACCAGCAGATTCCCGCGAAATGGTTGCAGGCGAGCAGTGATCAAACAGTAGCAGCCGAGTTGATCGCTCGCGGTGCCAGCCCTTGGCTAACAAACGATAATGGTGAATCCGCAATGTCAATTGCCAGAAAAAACCACCGCAATCTGATTGCCATCGTTCGCTGGAGGCAGGCGCGCGTAAAACGGCTGGGAACATACTTTACAGTCGCTCGCTTACCCTAACAGATACTCCCACCAACTGGAGCCCATTCTGCACAGAGCTCGTTCGTTCTGCACGGACTGGCGTAAAATCAGCCCTCTAATCGCCAAACAACTTACGACTTTAGCAGCGATTTAAACTTCTCTCTGAAGTTGGCGATTTCGGGGGCAATGACATAGGCGCAGTAACCCTCGTTTGGATGCAGATTGTAGTAGTTGAGATGATAGGCCTCCGCTCGGTAGAAGGTATCGAATGGCACTACCTCGGTCACAATGGGATCTGGCCAAATATGCTGTGAGTTGATAAGGGCAATATCATTTTCGGCCTCCGCCTTTTGCTCGGCATCTCGATAAAAAATAATCGAACGGTACTGTGAGCCAATATCATTACCTTGCTGGTCGAGCGTAGTTGGATTTCGCACGGTCAGGAGCACATCGAGTAACTGTGTGTAAGTGATGACTTTCGGGTCAAAAATGATATTAATCGACTCCGCATATCCGGTCGTACCGGTCTCAACAAGTTCATAGCTTGGATGCGGGAGCGTACCACCCGAATAGCCTGGATAGACGGAAGTGACACCTTTCAGTTGCTTGAAAATGGCCTCCATGCTCCAAAAACAACCAGCCGCAAATGTTGCTCGATCGAGACCAGGCGGTGGCGGCCCGGTTTGCTCCTGAGTGACTTCTCCGAATGCTTTTGGCCCGCCAGGTGATAACGATAGAAACACGGCACAGAGCAGAACAAGTCCAATTGCTAACGGAGCCAGCACCGTACAACTGGCCCTTAAAATATTCCTCATTGGTTTACTTTCAAATATTCGCATTTTCGGCCCTCACGATACAAGGGCTGGTATATACTCTTATAATACAAAGAACTGCCCAGTAACGTTCCACAAAATGCGATACGGTAGCGCATAATCGGAGCGAACAGCGCCTTTGAGTAGATCACTAAAGATCGACAGGGACGACTATCAATGATTGACAGTACTATTCTTAATCCGGTTACGCTTCTGTTATGTTTCGCCTTTGGTGTTCTTTGGGTCTACCAGTTCTCGTTTCTCATGCTGCTCAGCAAAGAGGATTTTCCAAACGAGCACGATAAAATTATCTGGGCAGCGGTATTCGTACTCGTTCCCTTTTTATCGCCGTTCGCCTTTCGTCTTTGGCGAAAAGCCACTATTTCGCGCCCAAATTCAGAGAACCAGGCGCTTCCGGCAATAAAAATCCGGCCAACAACACAAGATAGTTAGTGTATTTCTTGTAAATCTTCGTGTTTAAGGTGAACGATTCGCCATCGCATTGCGGCAATGGTAGGCTATACTTTGTTTATGTAAATTCAGTCCAAGATGGGGGCAATGCGACGAAATGGATGGGGAGAATGTTTCACTAGAACGACGTGCCTTGATAGATTACATCAAGCTGCGACTACTCGTTGCGGGCTATGCTGACGGGGATCGGACGTTTACGGAGCGGCTCCACGTCCCATTTGAGGTAATCGCGCACTTAACTGAGCGGGTTCGTCTTTCTTTTTCAAAACACAGTCCTCTTGAGTCGAGAGTTCAAAATTTTCTGAACCGCTACCTATCCGATCTCGATGAGCCACCCATAAGACTGCCAGGTCTTGGCGAGACATTTATTCTCGATCGTGCAAAGATGGCTTTAGAGCTGTCGCTGCCAGAAAATGGGAATAGATTTAGCTCGGACATCGTCAATTCTTACCGACTCGCGAACGATCAAGGCGTACTGCACAATCCAAAAAGCGACCGCAGAACGACACAAGGCGTCTTCCACATCTCCGAAGGTGGTCTGCCTATTCCTGACGATAAAATTGCCGTCCCAAAATCAGTGTACGGCAAGATTCTTCGCGCTGCCCTTAATCCTCCAGCCGAGCTAATGGAGACGCCGTTTGTTTCCGACGGGACACCGTTCCGATCACGGTTTTCGCTGATGATCCGCCCAATGGTCGTTCCCGAGGTGGCTGGAATTCTCACCGAAAAGCGAATGGAAATTCAGTTTTTGGTGCCAGGAAACCTGATTAGCAATCTCGACTTCATCGAAAGAATTTTTGGCAACGCTGGCGATCCGCACCTGCCTATCAACGACGCCGGGAGAGATATCGAAGGCTGGAGCGGTCACACGGGCTATATCATTCTCGCACCACATCTTACAGTTTTAACCAAAAAGGAACTTGGCCTGCCGCACTATGATGAAGCGACAGAACGGCAGCGGCGTGACGGCATGTGTTGGAAGTCGGAAGACGAACGATACAACGGCGGGGAAGCCTTCAAATTGACCGCCCGTGACACCGAGGGTGTCATCGTAACAGTCATTGCCGACAACTACTATGGTTACTGCAAAAAGGAAGTCAAGACACAGATTAGCTTCGCGGCCAATCTGCTTGGGTACGCGGAAGAAGAACACGCGGGAGGAGCTATTGTCTACCCAGAATACGATCTTGGAAAGTATTTCAGCACATTCACACACCTGACGTCAGTAAATCACACGTTCGAAGATATGGTAAAGGTCATGCAGGATCAAGTCGATGTCTTTCCCGAAAGATATGCTGTAGACCGGAACTATCCAGATATTATTTATGTCCCCGAAGACGTCGTTATCGACATTTATAAGCAAACGGCCGAGTGGCCGGTCGGAAACGGCAACTTTTCAATGGAACTCGACCCAAAGCAGATCTACGTTGTTCCGTCCGGCTACAAGGTTCAACTCCAGCAAGAAACAGGCTCGGGCGAATGGCGCTTAATAGGAACGCAGGCGGAGGGAACATTCTGCCATAAACCGAGCACCGTGTCTGGTGGCGGAAAGTCGGAAATCTCTAAGCCAATCTCCGATCTCATTATGTACGGTCCATTCTTCATCGCCGATTTCGATCGGGATATGGATCAGGTTGCCGAAATTTTAAAGGCCGATTTTTCGAGCCGATTTAAGCATATTCCATTAATTTCTGACAGTCGGCCTATTCTGAGCCCAGAACGATCTCTCGGTTCAGTTATTAAGCTCCTAACCCCATCTGAAACGCTTTACACTACAGAATACAATAACTGGCTCAAAAGCATTCCACATTCCATTCGCCAGCTTGTTTATGTGGTGAAGCGTTACTACCGGCCTGAGCTCGGTGACGACTGGCGTGCAGGATTCAGTGTCGACATTGTCAACGGACATCAAGGAAATGAGCTCAAACATAACGACGAAAAGTTGAAGACGTACTATGTTCGAGTCGGCTTCACATCAGACTCCCATTGGAGGATTTTTTCTCTCCGCAGCGACTATATCCCTGCGGCGAAGGTTCAAGTAGAGGATGATATTACCGTTTCGGCTGTCGTCCCCGAGAAGTTGCTGCACAATCTCAACCCCCGCTATAACGGCGAGTTTTCTTATAAGATGATTTCTAAGCAAAATCCAGAAAGCCGGCTTTTCCAGCGCCCCGACGATGCGATTCATCGAGGCTTTGACAAAAAAACCGAAGAAGACTTTAGCAAGCCGGATAACTTCTTCTCAAACTTTGAACCGCTGACATCGGAGGATGCGCGAAAGCTGCTCTCAGAGCCTATCACGTTCGGCGAGTTTACCGCGCCAATGCAAGGTGTCATCAGGAAAGCAGCCGAGTCTAATGGTTACTTCGTCTCGTCCGCTCACCCGCGCCTAGTTGGCGGAAAGCCGTCAAAAAACCCGCGCTACCTGCAGGTCAGGCCAGATCTCGCACAACCACACGCCACTTATCTCGCGCAGATCGGAACCCGCCTATACCGTAATTTGACACCCGGCCAGCCCCTTTATAATCCAGTAAATACGGTGCTGCCCGGTCGTCGCCTCAATCCGCCAGAGCTCGAAGCAGGTATTCGATCACTTGCCGTTTACGGTCCTGTTCACTTCCAAGAAGCCCCTGAACTTTTCATGGAAAACATTAGCAGCTTAACCGGCAAATCTCCGTCAACGACAGGTGCTGGTTCGGAAGGCGCTCTGACCAAGGGACCGTTCAACGCACTTCCTCCGATTATCGATGTAAACAATGCTCTGGTCTCTCATATTCTTACCGGAATAAACTGCTTTGTGACCGCGGCCGGCTTCGTCGGGCCAAAACTACGAGTTGACCACGACATCAGTGTTTTGATACCGGAAGTTTGGTCTCGGATGGATCCGCACGAGCGAGAGATCGGTTACTTGCTCAAAAACGACTACATCGAGCCCTGCCTTGACTTCGAATATGAGGGAAAAACAGTGATGGCCAGCCGTCTTGGTTATCGGATCACATCACATTTTGTCAGCGCGTTCTTCGGGCGGGTGTTCGACAATCCAAACGATCTCTTCGAAGAGTCCATGCTGCGTCCAGAGCTACAAGGAATGGAATCTTACGTCGACGGAATCGATAATATCGTCAGTACACAGAAAAGAATTGCCGAGCACTATTTCAATGATAACAGCATCGAACTCGCTTGTCCGCCACTCCGGGCTCTGTTGACCATCATGCGGGATGGTCACTTTGAAGGGAAGACCGTAGCTGATGAAAGCATTCGCTCGCTGTTCACGACGAAGGAGTTGCTTAACTCTTCCTGGTATGAAAAGAGACTGGAGTCTCAGCAAAAGGTTGACGGGGTTCTATGGCATAAGCACCTCGCGTACCTTACATCGCTCCGCTCGTCGATCGGCAGACTGGACGGTGAGGAAGTTCGACAAATCGAAGCCAAGATAGTCATCGCCAAGGAGATGCTCTCACGGATTTCGAGCGCGGACTACATTGAAAGTCTGCGCGGGTATATCGGTGCCGATCCAGCAGTACTTCCGGTTTAGTGACTGTTTTGCTCGGCCAGAAACTTCGCAATCAACTCATGCTCGGCGATTTCACTTGATTGCGAAGAGTCTGGATCGAGTGGTACGAATTGAACCGGTTTTCCCTCTTGCACAAGCATTTCGCTTAACTTTAACGACGTAACAAGAGAGTAGTCGGAAACCTTTGTGGGCTGGATAATTAACAAAGGACGCACTAAGTCTGAGCCGTATGTCATTGGGCTGCTAGCACGATATCCTTCTGGATCGACCGAAGGAGTTCCGAGATATCGCTCGGCCAACGCTGTATCGGCATACCGCCAATCGGAAATTGGAGCGATGGCAACTCCAGACGAGAATATCTCCGGACGACGAGCCGTTGCGATTTCGGCCAACGAGCCTCCGACTCCTTGGCCGACAATCGTAACATGAGTGAGGTCTATCTCCGGAACCGCCTTAGCGAGCTCGACAAGTGCGTTGACCTGATCCTCCAGGGGAGGGCCAGCTATATCCTCTTTAATCGCCGCCTCGTTCATTTTGCCTCGGTCTGGTGTGCCGCGACCGTCAACAAATACGACGATATATCCTCTATCGGCGTACCACTGGGCATCTAGATAAGAACTGATCCCCGTCGTCACAAGATTTGCTCCAACGGAACCGTTCACCCGGAGGATCACCGGATACTCCGCCCCAGCCTTAAAGTCGTCTGGATAGACCACCGCCGTGTCTAACGACTGCATCGTACCAATCCGTAGATACTTAACATTCGGTTCCGCTAGTGGCGTTGCGGCCAGTGAGGGTAAGCGAGCTAGGCGAAATCCTGTGTCGCTCGAAAAGATGTCGGTCCCCATCTCGCCATCGGCCAATGAATAGCTGTCTGAATAGACACTATGATCAAAGGAGAAAACGGCCCGATGGATGCCCACTGTATGAGTCAGCGGCTTGATTAGGCCACCGCGAAAATCTGTCTGGTAGATTTGACACTGCCCGGCATCAGAATCGGCTTCGAACGTGATTGTTCCGGCCGCCTCGTTCACATCGTCAATCGAACGAACGTGCAGTCCGACCGGTGTC
>Ga0116229_10008229_pt1 | contig 16247 bp, 15 predicted proteins | sample S1TSphgellanicum_3_FD_87313 | JGI IMG/M metagenome (GOLD analysis project Ga0116229, IMG submission 87313) | Host-associated microbial communities from peat moss isolated from Minnesota, USA - S1T2_Fc - Sphagnum magellanicum MG | ecosystem: Host-associated > Plants > Peat moss > Unclassified...
CGGCGAGGAGCGAGCCCTTGAGCCGATGTCTGCCGCTGATCGTAAGGCCGTGCACGACGCCCTCACCGACAACGCGAAGATACAGACACGGTCGGAGGGTGAAGAACCTCGACGATTTGTGGTTATTGCGCCTGAGTAGCTCTTGAATGGTTAATGACTGGTTGCTGCGTGCCCTCGAGGAATCGAGGGCACGTGGATTTTTAGGGCCTGGTCCGCTGGTTGACCAAATTGAGCATGCGGAAGGCTTTATTCAGTGCTGGATGGATATCTCGGCGTCTCCGCCGGAACACTTTCTCGATCTCGGTAGCGGCGGTGGGCTTCCCGGATTGGTTCTTTCCACAATGTGGGTTTCGCACGGTGTACTCATTGACTCGATGCAAAAACGGACCAACTTCTTACGCGAAATACTCTCCTGGGACGGTGCGCCCACCAATATTGAGGTAATCACGGGTCGAGCCGAGACCATCGCCCGGGACTCTGCACTCGAGGGTTCGTTCGACCTCGTCACCGCACGTTCGTTTGGCCCACCCTCGGTGACAGCGGAGTGTGCCGTTCGATTTCTCCACCTAGGAGGTGTTCTCATTGTCTCCGAACCTCCTGAAGAGCAACTGGGTAGGTGGAATTCCAGTGCGCTCCGGCGAATCGGGTTGAAGGATGAGGGGGGCGTGCGACACAATGCTGCATTTCGAGTACTCACAAAAATTGCCGAGACTCCTACAGATATACCGCGTGAGGTCGGAGTTCCCGCCAAGCGACCTCTATTCTAATGTTTCACGTGAAACATTGGTCGCGGATCGTCAGCGAATGAAGTACCAGAGTAAGAATTCATCAACAGGATGAGTGTCGGCGACCCACAGTGTTTCACGTGAAACATGTGTTAAACCCAACCTCATTGTTTCACGTGAAACATGAGTACTTGACGGCTAGCAAAAAACCGTGTTGAATGACTGTGATTCGATGCGACGTCGATATGAAGTAGTTCGGAGAGGGTTATATGGCGAACGCCAGCGCAATGAGGGTATTTGCTGTAGCGAACCAGAAGGGGGGTGTTGGAAAAACCACCACCACCACCTCACTCGGAGCAGCGCTTGGCGACAAGGGTTACCGAGTCCTCATCGTGGATCTAGACCCGCAGGGAAATGCGACCACTGGATTAGGAATTGATGGGCGACAATTCGAGAAGTCGGTCTACGACGTCCTCTTGAATGACACCCCTATGGCCGATGTCGTCGAACCAACGGGATTTAACAATCTGTTTGTTGCCCCCGCGACCTTGGATCTGGCCGGCGTAGAGCAGGAATTGACCTCCGTCATATCTCGAGAATTACGGCTGAAACGAGCTCTCGTCTCGGTTGAAGGGGAATTCGACTACGTGTTGATCGATTGTCCCCCTTCCCTGGGTCTCATCACGATCAACGCGTTCGCCGCGGCCACCGACATTCTCGTACCCGTGCAGACCGAGTTCTACGCGCTGGAAGGATTGACTCAACTGAAGCGAATCGTCGACCTCGTGCAGAAGAATCTGAATCCGGAGTTGCGGATTTCTAAGGTCGTACTGACGATGTACGACGCCCGAAATACGCTCTCGGTCGACGTGGCGGAAGAGGTTCGGCGCCATTTTCGCGAGGAACTCTGTAAGACCGTCATTCCGCGAACCGTACGCCTCGCCGAGGCTCCGTCGTTCGGGCAGCCCATCACCGTGTTTGACCCTACATCGAAAGGCGCGAAGGCATACCGCGCGTTAGCAGAGGAGATTATCCATGGCTAGACGACCAGGACTGGGGAAGGGGCTGGGTGCGCTCATCCCCGAGGGAACCACCAACGTCGAATCCTTCGTCGCGGTAGCGGAGACCGGTCCGTTACGCACCGTCGCGATTGGCTCCATTCGCCCCAATCCCTTCCAACCTCGTAAATCCTTCAGTAGCGACAGCTTGCAGTCCCTCGCTTCGTCAGTGAAGGAGATAGGGGTTCTGCAGCCGATCACGGTACGACCTGTTGAGGGAGAAGCCGGTATCTACGAACTCATCGCGGGTGAGCGACGTTGGCGTGCCGCGGGACTCGCGGGTCTCGAGTTCGTACCCGTGTTGGTGCAGGAGGACGTGAACGATCGACTCTCGTTAGAACAGGCGGTGGTCGAGAATCTGCACCGGGTCGACCTGCATCCCCTCGAAGAGGCCGCCGCGTACCAACAACTCATCGAGGAATTTGACCTCACGCACGAACAAGTCGCACAGCGCGTCGGTAAGAGTAGGGCGAACATTACGAATACGTTACGACTTCTGCAGCTCGGGGAGGCCGCGCAAGCCGCGCTCGCGAGTTCCCAAATCACGGCGGGTCACGCGCGATCACTCTTGGCGATCAGCGACGCCAACGCTCAGGCGACCATGGTCGCGCGCATTATCAAGAACGAACTCTCCGTGCGCGCGACCGAAGAGGCGGTTCGTGTACTTCTCGAGCCCAAACCAACCCCGGCCACTGATCCCGTCGTACGAAACACGGTGGAGAAGCCTCGACTTCGTCCGGTGCCCGACGCGAGTGTGGCGGAATTAGAGCAATTACTTGAGGATTACTTGAACACCCGCGTCCACGTCGATCTCAAGGGGCGCAATGGCCGCATAATCATTGACTTTGCGGATCTCGACGACTTAGAGCGACTCTATATCGCGATTTCCCAGAACCGGTGAGTCTGAACCCTCAACGTAACGTTCAAGTTGAAGTTATCCCCAAGTTGTGGAAGAAGTTGTGGGTTACTCGTAAACCCTTGCAATGAAAGGGTTATGGAACGTTTTAGGGGTGCTCCGAAGGGCGGTTTTCCCTCGTCATCTGTGGAAAACTTCGAGAAGAACCGAAGTGAACACTTGACTCACGTCCCTCAGTTGGTCGAGTTCGTGGGGTCCGTGCTCGACGTGTAGGGTCGTCATCCGCGTCTCGCGCAAGATGGGTAACGCCATGGCCGCGACCTCAACCCTCGAGTCAAGGTTGCTCTTGGAGAGTGCCGTGGCGAGCGTGCTCGCCAGCATCTCGCCTCGGCGCGAGTGTGAGCGATAACTAGCCCAATAATTGAGCCGAAACAGACCACTCTGGACGATTTGCTCGAGCGACACGACAACGGCCGCTTCACGTTGGTTGGCGAACGAAGCCACCTCGAGATCCGTCGCGTCCGGCATGGCGACGACCTCGCGCCAAAAGCGCAGGGATTCCTCGAGTAAGGGTCGAAGAGGGCTCGTACCGCAGAGAATGATCGGACCCGACGCGTCGTCGAGCAATTCCGCGACGTCACGCGCTTCGTTGACCAGATGGCGATCGTGCGCCGCCGGGGTGACGCGCATCAGTTCACTTAGGGTGCGCCGCGTGAGGGTCGCGTTCACCTCAAGGCCGCAGTTCCTCTGGAACTCGCTGAGGGCCTCTTCGAGGAGAGGGCCGAAGATACCGTCGATTCGTCCGGGGTTGAAGCCCAGCTGAGCGAGGCGAACTTGCAGTTCGGCCACGTCGTCACCGCGCAGGAAGGGGCTGTCGAGATAGAGCAATCGTTGTCCAAGTTGCCAACCGGCCTCGAGGAGCCGGTTCCAGGTGACCTCGTCGACGACGCCCGTGATCGCGAGCCCCTTGGTTCGTTGGAAGGCCTCGACGAGCGCTACGGTCTCGTCGCCAAACTCACTGGGTAGGTCGGCCATCGACGCGTGACCCACCTCGAAGAGGCGTCGGTGCAGATCGCGTACCCGTTCTCCCGTGGCGCCACGTTGCAGGGTGACGAACGTCAGGGTTCTTAGAGGTTCGCGGTGATCTCTTGGAGGAGGGCACCCTTGGGCTTGGCGCCCACCAGGCGAGCGACCACCTCGCCGTCCTTGAACAGCAACAACGTAGGAATGCTCATGACGGAGAACTTCGTGGCGGTGGCGATATTCACGTCGACGTCGAGCTTGCCGATCGAGAACTTCTCGGACTGTTCGACGGCCAGCTCCTCGAGGATTGGGGCGATCATCTTGCAGGGCCCGCACCACTCGGCCCAGAAGTCAACCAGGATGGGCTTTTCTGACGCTCCCACGACTTCGTCGAAGGTCCCGTCGGTCAGGGTGGTGATTTGGTCACTCATAACTACCTCCAGGGCACGTCACCGTCGTGACGTCGCACGTTTCACACTAGCGGTCGAGGCTCACTTTCCCTGCGTCTCGAGCCAGCGTTCGGCGTCAATGGCGGCGATGCAGCCCGAACCCGCCGACGAGACGGCTTGACGATAGACGTGGTCTTGCACGTCACCGGCGGCGAAGAGCCCCTCGATCGACGTGAAGGACCCCGGCCCCGTGCGCACGTACCCGTTCTCCACGAGTTCCAGTTGATTGGTGACCAGTGTGGTGTTGGGCACGTGACCAATCGCCACGAACACGCCCGTCACGTCGAGCGTCCGCTCGGCGCCGGTTTGCGTGTCAAATACCTTGAGGCCCGTGACGTGGTCGTCGCCGAGCACCTCGCGGACCTGCGTGTTCCACGCGAATCGGATCTTCTCGTTCGAGAAGGCTCGTTGCTGCATTATCTTCGAGGCGCGTAACGAGTCTCGCCGGTGCACGATCGTGACGCTGGTCGCAAATCGGGTCAAAAATGTGGCTTCTTCGATCGCTGAGTCACCACCGCCGATGACCGCGATGTCCTGGCCTCGAAAGAAGAAACCATCGCAGGTCGCGCAGGTCGAAAGCCCATGACTGAGGAGTCGATCCTCGCCAGGTACTCCCATCATCAGCGAACGGGCCCCGGTCGCCAAGATGACCGCGTCCGCGACGATGCTCGGTTCCTCGTCGTCGGTGAGCCATGCGCGAAAGGGCCGCTGGGTCGCGTCGAGACGTTGGACCTTGGTCACGCGTAGGTCCGCGCCGAAGCGCTCGGCCTGGGCCCGCATGTTCGCCATGAGCTCGGGCCCAGTGATGCCCTGCGGAAATCCGGGAAAGTTCTCGATGTCCGTGGTGAGCATGAGTTGGCCACCGGGTTGGTCGGTCGTGGAGGAAGGTTCACCCTCGATGACGATGGGTTGGAGCTGGGCGCGGGCACTGTAGATGGCCGCGGTGAGACCAGCGGGTCCTGAGCCGATGATGAGAACACGAGTGTGTTCGGACATGCTTACTTCCCTACGTTCTCCGGGCGCCGATTGCGCCATAAAACGAGTCCGATCGCGACGAAGACCGCACCGATGCATACGTAGGTGAGCCACTGGTGACTCGCGAACACGTACACGTCAAAAAACCGGACAACCCCTATGACGAGGGCCACGACGAACACGAGTGCCATGAGTAACAAGATGAATCCGAAGGCGATCGTGCGCCCCGCGAGAAAGATCGGACGTAGTACGCGGTCGTGGACCAGGTCCATGACGTGATCGAACTGACCAAAGACTTTGTCGACGACGTCGGGTTCTCGCTGCTCATTCACGCTACGAACTTAGTGTGTATTGAGGCGTCTTCCTTCAGCGGTCTCGCGCGGATCATTGTTCGATCCAGCACAGCGCGATGATGCCGGGACCTCCGTGGGTGCCGACGACCGGTCCCATGTCGGTCACGATTATCGGGAACTCGGTCGCGACGCTGGCGACCAGTGTCTCGAGGTGCTGTACTTCGGGCGAGTCGCCGTGCACCAACGCGAGGCGACGAAGTGGTTCGTGCGACGTGGCGACGTCCGCGATCGCGGCGAGCGCACGAACCTTGGTTCGCTGACGACCCGCCTCGGCGACGACGCCGTCTTTGAGCTCGAGCAATGGTTTGATGGAGAGCACCTGGCCGAGGAGTGCGCGCGCTCCTCCAATGCGACCGCCCTTCACTAGATGCTCGAGGGTGTCGAGCATCGCGACGACCCCCACCTTGTCAATCAGTCCCAGGGCTCGCTCGGTCAGTTCCTCGAGCGTCATGCCGGTGAGCGCCAATTCGGCGAGCTCGATGCAGAGGAGACCCTGACCCATGGAGACTGCGCGCGTGTCAACGACGTGGACGGGGATGACCCCAGTGACCGCCTCGGCGGCGAGCGTCGCGGACTGGTGCGTCGCGGAGAGGCCGGCCGAAATGGTGAGCACGAGTACTCCATCACAGCCGTCAGCCTTCGCCTTCTCGTAGGCGGCTTGAAACGCGCCCGGTGACGGGGCCGAGGTTTCGGGCAGCGTCTTGGACGCCTTGCACTTCGCCCAAAACGCCGTCGGGGTCAGGTCGACGCGGTCGACGAACTCCTCGTCACCGAAACGTATGGTCAGCGAGACGACGTCGATCTCGAGTCGGCGCGCGACGTCCTCTGGTATGTCACACGCACTGTCCGTCAAAACGCGAATCCGAGTCACGACCCTCCCTAGAACTTCTAAAGCCTTGCACCTTTCGCGCCACGCCGCGCGAGACTCGAGTGCGACACCAGTACGACCGCGACGTAGGCACCCAGGCCGAGGAGCAATGAGATCAGCAGTCGCGCAATGAGCCGTAGACCGTGGTCCCAGGGTGGCGCCGCGTAGACGAGCGCCATCACCACGGCGGCGACGAGGGAGGCCCGAAGACTTCGCCGCACGTGGATGGACCAAATCGTTGACACGATGTTGACGTGGTAGCGCGCCAGAGTGAAGACCGCGACGGCGGCGGCGAGCGTGTAGGCGATCGACACGCTCGCGGTGAGGCCCGCGAGGGAGTGGCGACCTAGCGCGACACAGAGCGCGATGGTGAGTCCGTTCTGGAACACGTAGAGGTAGAAGACCTGACGCGCGCGTTGCATCGACTGGAGTCCACGGACGCAAAGTTGAAAGACGGTGAAACCGGGTAGACCGGCCGCCAGAATCGCGAGGACGGTGCCCGCCGACAGTCGGTGCGTGGCGCGAACGTGGTTCAAGAGGATCCCGACGATGGGCTGGGCCAGTATCACGAGCACCAGCGTGCAGGGAATGATGATCACGAGTGACTGTCGCAGCCCGAAGCGCAGCCGTTCGCTGAGCGCGGCGTAGTCCTTCGCCGTCGCGAGGCCCGCGAGTTGGGGCGTCAGTGAGCCGAGCACCGACACCACCACGACCGCGTAGGGCATTTGCATGAACGACCAACCGTAGGTGTACGCGCTGACGGGACCATTTCCCCCGATGCCGAACGCGTAGGCGAGGACGACGTAGAGCGAGAGCTGATTGGCCACGACGACGAGCAGGGTCCAACTGCCCAGGCGCGAGACGGCTCGTACCGCGGGGTCCCCGCGGGTGAAGCGAAAGGAGAGTCGCCAGAGGTCACTGCGCGCGAGTGAAGGAAGCAGGCAGGCGAACTGCACCGCGACGCCCAGTGTCGTCCCGAGGCCGAGCCACATGAGGTCGTGGGAACCTTGCAACGTACCCAGCGTGGGCGTGGGGTCGACGACGTGGAACCAAATGAGCACGCCGATGCACACGAGGTTGTTGACGACGGGCACCCAGGCGGGCGCGCCGAATCGATGTCGCACGTTGAGCAGGGCGGTCGCGATGCCGATGACGCCGTAGAAGAAGATCTGGGGGACGAACCAGCGCAGTAACGACGTCGCGACGAGGCGCTGTTGATGCAGGGTCGTGAGGGAGCGCTGGGTCGAGGGATGCTGGAGGAAGGTGAAACCTTCGATGATCCAGGGCGCGGCGAGCCACGCCAGCGCACACGCGACTACGAGGACCGCCAGGGCGCTCGTGACGACGCTGGAGATGGACTTCCACGCCCGTCGTTCGCCGTCGAGCGCCAGTCGCTCCACGAAGACGGGAATGAACGTCGCCGAGGCGATACCGCCGAGTACGAGGTCGAACAGCATGTTCGGAATCGTGTTGGCGAGATTGAAGGAGTCCGCGATGGGCGAGAAGCCGAGCACCCACGCGAGCACCAGTACGCGCAAGAGGCCGGTGAGGCGCGAGACTAACGTGCCACTCGCCATCGACAACGCGCGCGAACTGTGCGACGATGTCTCGCTCATCGAGCGTGACGACCCTTCGACGTGCGTTGATACGTACGGATCCACCAATAGGCGAGCACGAGGAGCGACGCCATCGTGAGCAGGTAACCCACCACCGAGTTACCGGCGATCCGAACTTGAATGGCGGTGCGTGCGAGCACGAGTTGGTCGTTGGGCGTCGTGACGATGATCTGGAGCGTGAGGTCGGTACCGCGTGGACGTGACGCTGAGAATTGCAACGACTTCGTCGACGCGTCCAACGTGACGACTTGGCTGCTGCCCTTGGGGAAGTGAAGACGATCGGTGACGAGGTGCACCACCGCGGTTACGGCGTATTTCGACGTACTCAATATGGTGACCGGAAGCGAGGTCCCCGATCCCGCGAGCGTTATGGCGCTCGGGTCCACCGATATGTTGCGCAGCTGGTCGTTGAGCGCGGTGTCGGCGGCGCCGATGGCGTCTTGGCGCTGCTGAGGACCTCCCGTGATCTCCGCCTGCGCGATCGCGGCGCTGAGCGAGTTCGCAACGGTCGCGGAGGCAATCGCCTGATTGAACGAATTGATTTGGCCTATCGCGCTCAGGAGTGAACTCACGTTCAAGGCCGACCAGGTGGAGACGTGAGGGGTCGCGAGCTCCCGACTCGTCGGGGCTCCGTCGGCGCCGACGAGCGAGGCACTAAACGACGGCGTCAAGCTCGAGGCGACGACGAACGGGTTCGCGGCGAGCGCGTCGAACATGTCGTCAACGAAGGCGGCACTGGTTCTCGCGGGTGAGATCTCGATGGTCACCGATCGTGCGAGGGGGGCATTGGGTGCCTCGAAGTGCAAAAAGGCCAAGGTGTTCAGCGTGAGTACGGCGCGACGCCCCGCGTTGATCCCTTGATCATTGACCAGTCCATCGAGGGGACCATCGGTGGCGAGCACGCTCAGTGTGGGGCTCGTCGAGACGCGAAACGGTGTGCCCCATGCGAGCGTGGACGAGGGCGCGCTCGCGAGCGAGGACTCGGGTATGACGACGTTGGCGACGTGCACGGCCGCGAGAGCCTTTAACTCCGTCGTCGTCACGTTGCCGTGAAGCACCACGGGACTGTCGGCGTAGCGACCCGTCACCTGACGAAGGATCGAGGTCGAGAGCGCGAGCTGCTGGTTCACCTGCGTGCCGAGACCGTTGTCGACCAGGCCCGCGAAGTCGATGTCGCTCGGGGGAGCGGATACCCCACGATGCACGGGGCTCGCCAACAACTTCGTGTACGCGTTTCGAAACGCGACGTCGCCTCGGCGCGAGGAGGATTGCAACGCGGTCAGCGTCCGGTAGTCGGCGGTCACCGTGAGGGGCGTCCCATTGAAGTGCGCGAGCGCATTAAGAACGGCCGTCGACGACGTGAGATGGTCGAGCGACGGTGGTTGCACGTCCGCGATGAGGTTGAGGTGAAGAGGTTGCAGGACCTCGCCCGATTGGATGCTCAGGAGGGACCACGTCGTCTGGGTCTCGTCGTTCGTGCTGACCGAGTAGCTAAGGGGATAGACGCCGTCACACGCCTGACTCGCGCACGCCAAGTGAAGACGGGCTTCACGACTCTCACAGCTGGAGGTCTTCGTGTCGGCGCGAGACGTGAGTATCACCACGCTGAAGGTCGCGCGTTCGTGGTTCACGCAGGTCAGTGAGAAGTTGCCCGTGGTCGCGAGCGACGACGTCGTCTCGCCCGAACCGTTGATGATGGGGGCCAGTTGTGAACGCGCGATGAGGTGTGGATAGATCGAGACCTGGACGGTGATCGGGGCTGAAGATTGATCGAAGTGAAGTGACGTATCGAAACGTCCGGATCCCTGGGCGGAGAGTTCCACCACGGCCCCTTGATGTTCCAAGGTAAACACGGCCGTCGTTTCAGCGTGCGCGGCCGACGGCCACGTCACCGTTGCGAGGCTGAGGAGTACGACGCAAAGCGCCCGCCACCAGGTCGAAAATCGGTGGAACATGCTGGTACAGGCTACCTTCGTACGCCCTCGAACTTCGTTGACCACTACCCTTCATTGCCAGTGACTTCATTTGACCAAGTACACCACCGACTCAGCGAAATAGCGTTACTCGCCGCGCCACTGGCCCGCGCGTTCGCCGAGAACAACTTCTCGCTCTACGCCGTGGGGGGTTGTGTTCGTGACGCCGTGCTTGGCGAAGAACGCGGCGACGACTACGAGATTGATTTCACCACCGACGCCCGCCCCGACGACATCGCGCGCATCATGCAGCCACTCTGTGGTGCGTTGTGGGAACAGGGTAGAAGTTTCGGCACGATTGGTGGCGTGCTTCGTGCCAGCGGCGTCAAGGTCGAGGTCACGACCTTTCGGTCAGAGGAGTACGTCGACCATTCGCGCAAACCCGCGGTGACCTGGGGCGACTCACTAGAGGCGGATCTCAGTCGACGCGACTTCACGATCAACGCCCTCGCGCTGGACGTCATCGCCCTCGAGGCCCAGACGCCCGGCGTCCAGACACTCTTCGACTACTACCACGGTTTCGACGATCTCCACGAGCGTCGATTGCGCACCCCGATCGACCCGGAGATTCTCTTCAGCGATGATCCGCTGCGCATGCTGCGGGCCGCTCGTTTCGCCGCGCGCTTTCGGCTCAGTATTGACCCGTCGATTGAGGCCGCCGCCACGGCGATGGCGGAGAAACTCTCCATCGTCTCGGTCGAAAGGATCCGGGGTGAACTCGATCTCATGATGTTGACCGAACAGCCGTCAATTGGTCTCGATTTTCTCGTGCGCACCGGGCTGGCGGATCAATTTCTCCCCGAATTGCCAAAACTGCAACTCGAGCAGGATCCCATCCATCAACACAAGGACGTCCTCAAACACACGTGGGCGGTGGTCGATAAGACCTCGCCGTCGTTGGTGTTGCGACTCGCGGCGTTGTTCCACGACGTCGGTAAACCGGCGACCAGGGCGATCACGAGTGAGGGCGTGACGTTTCGTTTTCACGAAGTGGTCGGCGCGAAGATGACCCGAAAGCGCATGCTCGCCCTCAAGTACCCTCAGGCGGTCGTGGACGACGTGACGGCCCTCGTCGAACTCCACCTTCGATTTCACACCTACAAGATGGGTTGGAGTGACAAGGCGGTGCGACGCTACGTGCGTGACGCGGGCCCGCTCCTCGCTGAACTCAACGAGCTCACGCGCTGTGACGCCACGACACGTAACGTCCGCAAGGCGGCCGTCCTCGCTCAGCGCATGGACGAACTCGAAGAGCGGATCGCCGAGCTACGCGAACGCGAGGACCTGAACGCACTGCGTCCGGCGCTCGACGGCGTGGCGGTCATGGCGATCCTCAACATAGGCCCTGGACCCGAGGTGGGGAGAGCGCTGGATTTCTTGATGGAAATTCGACTCGACGAAGGCGAGATCAGCGTCGCGGACGCCACGTCGCGACTGCTCGCGTGGTGGCGCGAACGTACCGCCGCGGGCTAGCTCTCGCGCTGACTACTTACGGCCAGACGAGATTCTCGGCCCCGTCGTTGGCGAAGGCCTCGACCATCTTTTGGGCGACGTCGTCGTGGTACTGCACGGGTGGCGACTTCATGAAGTAGGCCGACGGTCCAATGATGGGGCCGCCGATGCCTCGATCGAGCGCGACCTTGGCGCAGCGAACGGCGTCGATGATGACGCCCGCCGAGTTGGGCGAGTCCCACACCTCGAGCTTGAGCTCGACGTTGAGCGGGACGTCGCCGAAATTACGTCCCTCCATGCGGATGTAGGCCCACTTGCGGTCCTGGAGCCACGGCACGTGGTCGCTGGGCCCAATGTGTACGTCGTCAGGTCCGAGAGTGCTGCTCTCGAGTTGGGACGTCACCGCCTGGGTCTTGGAGATCTTCTTTGACTCGAGGCGTTCGCGATCGAGCATGTTCTTGAAATCCATGTTGCCGCCCACGTTGAGTTGGTACGTGTGGTCGAGGGCCAGTCCGCGGTCTTCGAAGAGACGCGTCAGCACGCGGTGGACGATCGTCGCGCCCACCTGACTCTTGATGTCGTCACCGATGATCGGCACGCCCGCCTCGGCGAACTTCTTCGCCCAGACGGGGTCCGAGGCGATGAAGACGGGAATGGCGTTCACGAAGGCGACGCCGGCGTCGATCGCGGCCTGGGCGTAGAAGCGTTGCGCCTCTTCTGATCCAACCGGCAAGTACGAGACGAGGACGTCCGCCTCGGTGTCGCGCAGCACCTGGACGACGTCGTCGGGTTCGAAGGGCGATTCTTCAATGACGGCGCGGTAGTACTTGTTCAAACCGTCCAAGGTCGGACCTCGACGCACCGTCACGCCGAGCGTGGGTACGTCGGCGAACTTGATGGTGTTGTTCATCCCACCTTCGATGGCCTTACCAAGATCGCTACCCACCTTGGAGGCGTCGACGTCAAAGGCGGCGACGAAATCCAGGTCGCTGACGTGATAGCCGCCGAGCTCGACGTGCATCAAGCCGGGGACGACGTCACCCTGTTTGGCGTCCTTGTAATAGGTGACGCCTTGAATGAGGGAACTGGCGCAGTTTCCTACACCGGCGATGGCCACGCGAATTCGTTCCATGGCTTTCCTTTCTTACTTCGCCTCTTGGGCGAATTCCGATTGATTCTTTCGTTCGGTGGCCAACAGGCTGTCAATCCACGCGAGGTCCAACTCGACGCCGTGCGCGGCGTGTTCCATCACGCTGCGCGCGTAGGTGTCGAGTTTTTCGTTGTTGGCGCCGGTCCGCACTTCGGCGAGCCGGCCAACGAGATCAGTGCGGCGCCGTTCCAAGAGTCCGACCCGCAGATTCGGGGTGAGGTACTTGGCCAGCGCCATGCGAAGCGAGAAGCTCTTGCTGTCGTCGAGCGTCATGGGATCGGCGAGGAGGGCCACGAACTCCTCGCGCCCGCGCTCGGTGATTCGATAGACCTTTCGTCCCCGCCGTCCGAGTCCCTGACTCGCGCGAAGTGAACGAAGTGACGCACGCTCACCCGAGAGTGAACCGGTCGACAGTGGGCTGATCCGAGGTTCGCTGGTGGTCACCGCCGCCACGCAGCCGTGGCGCTCAAGTCGGGCCAAGGCGGGATAGATCGAACCGAAGGAGACGTTCGCCGACACGCCCAGCCGGTCGCGAAGTTGTGAGCGAATTTCGTAGCCGTGGTGGTCTCGGTCCATGAGCAGGCCGAGGATCGCGATGTCTAACACGCGAATCATCATATCAGTTCGTTATATCGATGCTCTCTGAAGGAGGGAACGGCGAAGATTACCGAAAATTACTGGGTTCATTTCCATGTACTTGTAGTTACAATATATTTATGTCAGTAGAAGTACCTGGGGCATCGACGAGCGCAGGCGAACTGAGTCGCTCACGACGCATCGGCGTGCTGTTGATTTGCTCGATGAGCGTGCTCATCGTGAGCCTGGACATCACCATCGTCAACATCGCACTTCCGTCGATCGGTCGGGACTTCCACGCCACCTTGTCGGGTCTGCAATGGACGGTGGACGCGTACACGCTGGTGCTCGCGAGTCTCTTGATGCTCTCGGGTTCGACGGCCGACCGTCTCGGCCGTCGGCGGACCTTCATCGTGGGTCTCGCGCTCTTCGTGCTGGGGTCCCTGCTGTGCAGCCTTGCGCCCTCCCTGGGTGCGCTGGTGGTCTTTCGCATGCTCCAGGCGGTGGGTGGTTCGATGCTCAACCCGGTAGCGATGTCCATCATCACGAACACGTTCACCGACGTGAAGGAACGGGCGCAGGCGATTGGTGTCTGGGCCGCGGTCGTCGGGGTCTCCATGGCGCTCGGGCCGGTCGTGGGGGGTGTGCTCGTCGACTCGGTGGGCTGGCGTTCGATTTTTTGGATCAACATTCCCGTCGGGGTCATCGCCGCGATCTTGGCGATGCGTTTCGTCCCCGAATCGAAGTCGTTGGTCGCGCGTCGTGTGGACGTGCGCGGACAGGCGTTAGTGATCATCGTCCTCGCGACGCTGACGTTCGCCATCATCCAAGCGCCGAGTTACGGTTGGACCTCGGGGGCGACCCTTGGCGTGCTGGGCGTGAGTCTCGTCGCGTTACTCACACTGGTTCTCTGGGAACTTAGGGTCTTCGAGCCCCTCATCGACGTGCGCTTCTTTCGTTCCGCACCCTTTAGTACGGCGACGCTCATCGCGGTCGCCGGTTTCGCGGCGTTGGGTGGCTTCCTCTTCCTCAACACCCTTTATCTACAGGACGTCCGCGGTCTCTCTCCGGTGGGCGCGGGACTGGACACCTTGCCCATGGCCGCGATGACGTTCCTCATACCGCCGCTGTCGGGCTGGGTGGTGGGTCACAAGGGTGCCAGAATCCCTCTGGCGATCGGTGGACTCGGCATGCTCGGCGGCTGCGTGCTGTTGACGCGAGTGAGCGTGACCACGCCATTCACGCTCCTGTTCTTCGCGTACGTGGTCTTTGGTGTCGGGTTCGGGTTCGTGAACGCGCCCATCACGAGCGCCGCCGTCTCGGGCATGCCGCGGGCCCAGGCGGGCGTCGCGTCCGCCATTGCGTCCACGTCGCGCCAGATCGGTTCGACGCTCGGGGTCGCCGTGGTCGGGGCGCTCGTGAGCTCGAAGATGGGTCTCGGTTCACCACGTTCCTTTGCCCTCGCGATGAGGACGGGCTGGTGGGTACTCGCGGGTTGTGGTGGTGCGGTCCTGCTTCTTGGTCTCGTCGGTACCTCACGGTGGGCCTACGTCACGGCGACGCGAACCGCCCGGGCCATCAATCCGGAGTACTTGGAAGGCCAGCACTCGTGAGCGAGGAACGTGCAGACTCCTCGACGGCGCAGCGCGTGTGGATTGCGATGTCGTCGGTCGTGCTCGACAACGAACGCCGCCAACATCTCGCCGAGGAGATCGGGATGAGTTTCGCTCGGGTGCGTGCGCTGCGACGCATCGCGCAGGGACCGCTCTCCATGGGCGAGCTGGCCCAGCGTTGCGGCATCGACGCCCCCTACGCCACGGTCGTCGTCGACGATCTGCAGGCTCGAGGGCTCGTGGTGCGCCGCGAGCACCCCGAGGACCGGCGGGCGAAAATCGTCGTGGCGACCGACGAGGGACGCAGCCTCGCGGCGCGGGCCGAACGTATCCTCGACGAGCCTCCGGTTGGCCTCGTCGCGCTCGAGGCGCGCGAACTGGCAGAACTTGAGCGATTACTTACTAAAGTGCGAGAGCCCCTCGCCTACGACGCGCCGGTCTGACCCGGGGCGCTGCACGGGTAGCTACTCGCGTCGGTTCGTTCGTTCGCGACGAAAGGCCCTTAGTTGGCGGGTATTTCGTTCTTTACCCTCACGTAACGGACGGATTAGGCGCTGACGGTAGTGTCCTCTCTAATGGATAACGGTCGTCGCACGAGCACCGCGGATGGGGCGGTCGTCGAGTTCGGTCTCGTGCGACACGCCCTGTTGGAAAAACTCGCGAGGGGAACGCTTCGCTACGAGGACGTGTGTGACGCGCACCCCGAACTTCTGCGGGCGGCGCGCAATATAGGTCGTGCCACCGGTGAGACGTGCCCGGTTTGTGCGGACGCGGAACTCGTCGAGGTGACCTACGTCTTCGGGGTTCGTCTGCCGGCGGGCGGGACGTGTCCCACCTCGCGCGCGGAGTTGCTCAAGCTCGAACGTCGTGAGGATCCCGTCCAGTGTTACGCCGTCGAAGTGTGCGTGGCGTGTTCGTTCAATCACTTGGTGCGTCGGTGGTCGGCCGGTGGACGCCAAGCTCGAAGGGCCTTGGTGCGCCAACAGCGAAAAGTCGGCGAATGAGCATCAGCGCACCGTCCATCCGTGCGCGTAAACGACGGCGCGGTGGCTCACCACTCGTGATGATCACGGCGTACGACGAACCCAGCGCTCGCTACGCGGACGCCGCGGGCGTGGACATCATTCTCGTGGGCGACTCGATGGCGAACGTCGTCATGGGTCAAGACAACACCCTGCACGTCAGCATGGACGACATGGTCCATCACGTGCGGGCGGTCGCCGCGGCCCACCCCAAGGCGCACGTCGTGGCCGACATGCCGTGGATGAGTTACCACGTCGACGTGGTGAGCAGTGTGCAGAACGCCGCTCGGCTCATTCGCGCGGGCGCCCACAGCGTCAAACTCGAGGGCGGACGGGTTCGCCGTGACGTCGTGCGCGCGATCTTGGACGCGGAGATCCCGGTGATGGGACACCTCGGACTCACCCCCCAGAGCGTGCTCGCCCTCGGTGGCTTCAAGGTCCAGGCGAAGACCCGCGAGGCGGCCGAGTGGTTGACGAAGGACGCGCTCTTGCTCCAAGACGAGGGTGTCTACGCCCTCGTGCTCGAGGGTGTGCCGAG
>Ga0116229_10008230_pt1 | contig 16246 bp, 12 predicted proteins | sample S1TSphgellanicum_3_FD_87313 | JGI IMG/M metagenome (GOLD analysis project Ga0116229, IMG submission 87313) | Host-associated microbial communities from peat moss isolated from Minnesota, USA - S1T2_Fc - Sphagnum magellanicum MG | ecosystem: Host-associated > Plants > Peat moss > Unclassified...
CGCTGCTACAACTCGGTCCTCTCCGCCGACCTGCAACGGCGCCGCGGCCTGGCCCAGAAACTCGCGCAAGCGCTCGGCCGCCCCATCCGCCAGCTGCGCGCAAAATTTTGACGCCGCCGGGCCCGACAGCCGCGCTATTTCCGCATCGAGAGCTTGTAGCCCTCGAAGATTCCGATGCCGTAGATGACGTACATGATCACATCCATCTTCGTGAAAATCGTCGTGACCAAGGCGACCAAATCGATCGTCGTCAGCACGCTATAAAAATCGTGCTCCGGCGTCACCGCGCTCTGCACCGCCGCCAAGACTTCCCCGCAGAGGCACCCCGCCAAAGTCAACAAAGCGCCCATGATGCCAAAAAGGATATTCCGCCCGTTGCCCGCCACGCGGATCGATAACCCCACCAAGGCCCCCACCCCCAGCGCCACGAACCCGACGTGAACCTTCAGCATCACCGTCACGGCCATCCAGACGCCCGCGCCGATGGCCGCCGCAACCAAGCCCGCCAATAATCCAAGCACGAAATTCTCGCCCCGGCCCCGCACCCCATCCATCACCACGTCTTTTGCGAAGGGCTGCGCCATGAGCGATAAGGCTGCGATTGACTGGGTCGAAATGCAAGCCATTAGCTGGTGGAAACGATCCCGCCGCAAAGCCATACGGCGAGAGCAATTCGATCGCGGGCCGGCAAAGGTAACCGAACGGCCACTCCCCAGATCCGCGCCCATCCGATAGCGGCCCTTAGCGCCTCGCTTCCCCAACCATAGGCGCGGCAGCATCTTTAATTAAAAAATTGATTTGCAAAGACTTGGATATGAGCGTTATTACCGCAACGCAAGCGGGCGAAAACGCACTTCGCCGACATCGATCAGCACATTCTCGTGATCGATACTGCCAGGGTTGGAAAGTCTACCACCTCCGTCTCCAGTGGAGCGGCGTCAGGCGCTTCGGTCTTGGCCATGATGATTTCACAATCTCCATCTCTTCCCTTTTTTCAGCGGAATCGGACGTTGTCTTCGCCCATCAAACTTTCTCCGGGAAGTCAAATCCAATGAACCCGAAACTCATGACGTTGAAGGAATTTGCCCAGCACATTGGGGTAAGTTACTCAACCGTGCGCCGAATGGTCGCGAATAAAACGGTTCGCATCGTGATGCCGCACCGCAGGGCGATGATACCCGCGAGTGAAGCGGCAAAATATAACTGTTCGGCAAAGAAGGGCTCTGCGCCAAGCGTGAATGACAGTGCCGAGGAAAATGGCACAAGTTATACTTTTCCTGCTGATCTCAATTGTTAAAGGTCCCAGAGTCGCTCTCATCTTGCAAATTCGAGCGAAAAAATGCCTTGATGGATTCGTTCAGTTCGACGACTCGCTGAGGGCTCGGTTCGCCCTGAAATTTAGAAAATCTCGTTGCCGAGAGTAAGTGTTAACACCGAGAAATGTGGGACAGCGTACACCTGCTGAGATGAATTGTTGAGTGCTGTCCGCGAAAGATGCTCTTATGATGCTTTCGGTTTCAAGGCGGTGAGCTCGTGAGCGTGATTGAGCATGTTTGGCGATGGTTGGCCGTTTTTGATCGAACAAGTAACTTGATGGGGAGGGATTTGGCAGACCTAATAGGTTATAATGAGAAATTTGGCATTTAGGCATCCGACTAATGCACGATATTACGGAATTCTCGAAGGATTCGAATCGCATCAAGCTGGTTCTGCCAAACGATTGCCGGAGCGGTCATCGCTCGGCTGGAAGTTCGCTCGCAGCGCGGTTTCGGCTTCGATTCTTCGCTGGGAGCCCAATTAATCAGACGAAGCTGATGTCTCTGAAGGAATTCGCCGTCCATCTCGGTGTCAGCTACTCCACTGTCCGCAGGATGGTCGCTGATAAGTCGATTCGCGTGGTGATGCCGCATCGCCGGGCGATGATACCGGCGAGTGAAGTAGAGAAATTTACGTCTTCCGGTGGGAAAATTGACGGCGAGGTTGAGACCGGAACGTGATCGATGGAGAAGCATTGCGCCAATTACAAGTTCGTCCCCAGCGTCAGCATTCCCGTTTCGATTGGGCTCATTTGAGCATCGGCGGTCAAATTTGAGCTAATCGCGGGCTTGATTGCAAGTGGGAGCGACGACTTAAAATTGGCTTGATGAGGAAGCATAAGCTCATTTGTCCGCATAATGCGAGACACGATTCAAAACGTGAAGCATCCGAATCGCTTCGCAGCCCGGTTCGCCATCAAGGGGCGAGCAGAGCGCAACATGGCCTGAGATTCGTGGGAACCTCCGCGTCGATCTTTGAAGTCGCTTGGGGGATTGGGGTCCTATGAATCCCCAACTGATGACGTTCAAGGATTTTGCCCAGCATATTGGAGTCAGCTATTCGACCGTACGCCGAATGGTGGCGGAAAATAAGGTTCATGTGGTAAGGCCTCGTCGCCGGCCGATGATACCTGCGAGTGAAATTGCGAAATTTACTCCTCCTGTTGTGAAAATCGCCGATGAGCTTCTGGACTGAACTCGGATTTTTCCGCCTCATCTGATGCTAAATCGTTATTTCGCGCGTTAGCGTCAACTTACTCATCAAAGTCCGCTCAGCTGCGGCGGCAATTGGGCACCTGTGAGCACGAGTGATGAAATTTGAGCGAATAGACAGCTTGTTTTAAATATCCAGAAAAAGATAAAACTTATTTGCCATGAATAAGTTGACTTGTCGGCAGTTTTCGGACGCGCGACACGACCAAATCATTGCAACCATCGAATCGCGTCACGGAGACAGCTCCCTCCCCAGGTTGCCGCACCGGAGCGATGCTCTGGTCCGGCGGTTCGTTGGGTTGTCATCATTCGCTTTTTGTGCAGCGGCAATCCCACAATCTTTGTTTTATGTAAAACAAAACCGCAGAAAACGAAAAGGCGACCCCCTATGAACCAAAAAACGCTCCTGAACCACAAGCGGCCGCCCCCGCAAAGCATACCGAAGGCCTGCACCGGTATTGACGGCTTCGACGACATCACCAATGGCGGCTTGCCGCGCGGACGGACGACACTGTTTGAAGGCGGGCCCGGGTCGGGCAAGACGATCATGGCGCTGCAAACGCTGGTGAACGGCGCGCGCCTCCACAACGAGCCCGGCATCTTCGTCGCCTTCGAGGAAAGTTCGGAGCGCATCACGATCAACGCCGCCAAATTCGGCTGGGACCTCGCGGATTTACAGCGAAAGAAACTCTTCTTTCTCGATGCGCAACCCTCGCTCGAACTGGTCCAATCGGGAGGATTCGACTTGGGGGGAATGCTGGCTGCGCTATCGGAAAAGGCGCGGGAGATCAAGGCAAAGCGGGTGGTGTTCGACGCGGTCGATGTGGTGCTGGCGCTGATGCGCGATCCGGCGGCGGAACAGCGGGAAGTCTACCGGTTGCATGAATGGCTCCTGGCCAGCGGACTCACCGGAGTGATGACGGCCAAAGGCGGTAGTTATCAGGCGAAGGTCATGAACTATCAGCATCTGGGTTTCATGCAGTTCATGGTTGATTGTAGCGTGGTCCTCAACCACGACGTGGTCGAAGGCGTGTCGCAAAGGAACCTGCGTGTCCTCAAATATCGAGGCGCGAACTTCGCGGAAAATGAGTCGCCGTTCCTGATCGGCGACACCGGCATGGAAGTGGCCGGAGCGCGCGAATGGTCCAATGTGAAGGTACCGCCCACCCGGGAGCGCATCTCATCCGGGGTGCCACGGCTCGATGCCATGCTCGGGGGCGGTTACTACCGCAACTCCAGCGTGCTGATCACCGGCGTGCCCGGCACGGCCAAGTCGACGCTAAGCGGGACCTTCGTGGAATCGGCCTGCCTGCGCGGAGAAAAAACGCTCTACGTCAGCTTCGATTCGGACGTCGACGAGGTCGTCCGCAATCTGACTTCCGTCAACGTCCGGCTGGAGCGCTTTGTCAAAAAAGGGGTGCTTCACGTCATCTGGGAGAGGAGCATCACCGGCAGCGCCGAAAGTCACCTGATGCGAATCAAGAGCGCCGCGAAGGAACACGGCGCGACCTGCGTGGTCATCGATCCGGTCTCGGCCTTATCGAAACTGGGCAATAGGGCTACCGCGACGAGCGTGGCCGAACGCCTGCTGGATTGGACGAAAACCGCTGGAATCACCCTGGTCTGCACCAGCCTGATTACAGACCAAAGTACGCAGACGGAGGGGACGCCGCTGCAGATTTCGACCTTGGCGGACACCTGGATTCACCTCAATTACCTGGTCCATGCGGGGGAGCGGAACCGTGGTTTGTCGATCATCAAATCGCGCGGTACGGCCCATTCCAACCAGGTGCGCGAACTCCTCCTCAGCGACCAGGGCGTCACGCTGGCCGATGCCTACACCGCCGGTGGCGAGGTGCTGATGGGCACTCTCCGGTGGGAGAAGGAACTCGCGGTACGCACCGCCCTGGAGGAGGGCCTTCGCTCGGCGAAACAGAAGCAGGTTCAGATCGAACTCGAGGAGGCGGAACTGGAGGCCCGGCTGAAGGGGATTCAAATCGAGTTGGACGCCAAGCGGGCGCAAAAGAAGGCGCTGACCCGACTAGGAACGAACCGTAACGCGGAGTTGAATCGAAAAAAAAACCGCTTGCGCGAAATGAGGGGGGTGGACTTGAAATGAAAAAGGCGGCTCATTTCAAGTTCCGTCTCTATATTGCCGGGGAAGCTTCGAATTCGGTGCAGGCCCTCGCCAATCTGAAGGCGCTTTGCCACGAACTTCTGCCGGAGCGGCACGAGATTGAGGTGGTGGATGTGCTCATCCACCCCAAGCGGGCGCTGGCTGACGGCATTCTGCTGACGCCGATGTTGGTGAAATGCTCGCCCGGGCCGGTCCGCATGGTCGTCGGCAACCTCAGCCAGCGTGAAACCGTGCTCCAGACCCTTGGTTTACCCGCCTTGGCGCGATGAAAGCGAAAACGTCATCCTTCGGAGAGGTGCCTGACGATAAGATAACGGGGCTGGTGCAGACTCTCCACGCCACGCAGCGTGAACTACAAAGGCTGACGGGGGGCGAAGTGGATGCCGTGATGCATCCCGGCGGACACGCGTACTTGCTGCACAAGGCGCAGGAGAAGCTGCGCAAGTGCGAAGCGGCGCAGCGCCAGACGGCGGAAACGCAACTGGCCATCCTGAACGCGATGCCGGCTCATATTGCTCTGGTAGATCAGACAGGGTTGATTATTTCCGTCAACGATGCCTGGAAAAAATTTGCCACGGAGAACGTGCTGCAAGACACCAAGTTCGGCGTGGGCGAGAACTATCTGGAAATCTGCGATCGCGTTACGGGGGAATGTTATGAGCAGGCCCACGCCACCGCCAACGGCATCCGTGGTGTGCTGCAAGGCACAACGAGGAAGTTCTCCTACGAATATCCCTGCCATTCGCCGACGGAAAAGTGCTGGTTCCGTCTCGTTGTCACCCCGGTGCATGAAGATCACCATGCCGGCGCGGTGGTCATGCATATCGACATCACCGAGGCGAAAAAAGTCGAGGAGCAGCTGCTCTGGAGTAAGGCCCTATTGGAAGCCCAGGTTGACTCGACTCTCGATGGCATCCTGATCGTCGATGGTGACGGGAATACCATCCTGCGAAACCAGCCGCTGATCGATTTATGGGGTATCCCGGAGGCGTTTGCGCTCGGTTCAGAAAAACCGCTGCGACTCAATTTGGTGACCGAAAGGGTCAAAAATCCGGAAGCGTTTAATCAAAGGGTCACACATCTCTACGATCATCCCGACGAGATCAGCCGGGAAGAGATTGAACTCATCGACGGAACGTGGCTGGACCGATATTCGGCGCCCGTCCGTGGCCGGGACGGGAACTATTATGGAAGGATCTGGACGTTTCGGGACATCACGGAACGCAAACTCGCGGAGTTTAGGTTGCACCGACTGAATCGACTCCACACCGTGCTGAGCAGAGTAAGCGAGGCCATCGTGCGGACAAGCGACCGGCAGGAGCTATATGACACCCTCGGTCGCATTGTGGTGGAAGATGGGTGCCTGCGCACGGTCATCATCGCCGAAGTGGACCCAGCGAGTGAAATGGCGCGACCAGTCGCCTCTTATGGTGAGGCCCTCGGCGAACTGCTCGAACCCGCAAGCTTTGCCCCGACCGATGGAGGCCCCTTGGGCCAGGGCACCATAGGCACGGCCCTCCGCACGGGAAACCCCGATGTTTGCAATGACATTGCTGGCGCCGCGCGGATGAAACCATGGCACCAAGCGGCCAGGAAATTCGGCTTGTGCGCCAGTGCCTCTTTCCCGCTCAAACTGCGCGGAGCCACGATAGGGGTGTTGGTTCTCTGCGCCGGGGAGACCGACTTCTTTAAGGATGACGAGGTGCGCCTGATGATTTCTGTCGCCAACAATTTGTCCTTCGCTCTCGAGGCGCTGGAGAAAGACCGGGAACGCGAATTGACGGAGACCGCCCTGCGGCATAGTGAGGAGAGGCTGCGACTGATCACCAATCTCGTGCCCCATGGCATCTTCGCCAAGGACGCTTCCGGGCGACACATTTTTGCTAATCCGGCACTAGCGGAGATGGCCGGTCTTCCCGTTGAGGAAATTATTGGGAAAACCGACTTTGATTTGGTGGCAAACGAGGAGGAAGCCGAGCGATACCGGGCGGACGACCGCGCCGTTATTCAGTCTGGAAGAAAGATGGTCATATCGGAGGAACCGAGGACCGACCTGTCAGGTCGCACGCGCTTCCTCCAGACCATCAAAATTCCATTTACCGTGGCCGAAACAGGCGAGCCGGCCGTGCTCGGCGTTTGCATGGACATCACGGAGCGCAAACAGGCCGATGAGGTGATGCAGAGGCAAAAAAACGAGTTACAGGCCCTATTCGACTTGATTCCAGCCATGCTCTGTTTCAAGGACACGGAAAACGTATTTCTGCGGGTGAATCAACGATTGGCGGCAGCCACCGGACGGTCGATTGCAGAGATCGAAGGAAAGTCGGCCGAGGAAATTTTCCCCGAGCAGGCAGCGAAGTATTATGCGGATGATTTGAAAGTCATTCAGAGCGGAACACCCAACCTCGGGATTATCGAGAAGCTGCCGGGTAAGCAAGGCGGGGAAATCTCCATCCAGACCGACAAGGTCCCCGTTCACGACAAGGAGGGAAAGGTGACCGGAATCATCGTGATGATCCAGGACATCACCGAACGGAAAAAAGCCGAGGAATCCCTTGCTTTATTCCGGTCATTAGTTGACCGGTCACCCGACGGGATCGAAGTGATCGATCCGGAGACCCGCCGGTTTCTTGACATGAATGAAACGGGCTGGCGCAGGCTGGGCTACAGCCGGGAGGAAATCCTGGCGTTGACCGTGTCCGATATCGACGATAGTGGGGACCATCAGGCGACATGGGCGCCGTTTCTTAAAGAGTTGAGAAAGGCCGGTTCCGCCACGCTCTTGGGAGGGCACAGGCGCAAGGATGGCTCGATTTTTCCGGTCGAAATCAATGCCCGGTATATCGATTTAAACCAGGGGTATGTGGTTGCGATAGTGCGAGACATCACGGAGCGGAAACGGATCGAGGAGCGCCTGCGCCTGCTGATCGATTCCAACGTCCAAGGGGTGATTTTTTGGAGTCGGAGCGGGGAAATCATGGGTGCAAACAATGCGTTCCTGGAGCTGACGGGCTACACGCGCGAGGATTTGGAGAAGGGGCTCATCAACTGGATCGACCTCACGCCACCGGAGTATGCCCACCTCGACCGCCGTTGTTTGGAGCAAATCGACGCGACGGGGATCGGCGCGCCCTACGAGAAGGAATACATCCGCAAGGACGGCTCGCGCGTGCCGGTTTTTCTCGGGGCGGCATCGTATCAGGACAACCCGAACGAGGGCGTCTGTTTCGTGGTCGACATCAGCGAGCGGAAAAAGCTCGAAAATCAATTCCTCCGCGCGCAGCGGATGGAGAGCATCGGGACGCTGGCTGGAGGAATCGCGCATGACCTGAACAACATCCTCGCGCCGATCTTGATGGCGATAGACATCCTCAAGGCCACCTCGGCCGATGCCGACGCGCTGGATATTTTGGAGACAATCGAGGTCAGCGCCAAGCGGGGCGCGGACATCGTGCGGCAGGTCCTTTCCTTTGCCCGCGGCATCGAGGGGGAACGCATCGAAATTCAGACCAGGAACCTGCTCAAGGACCTCGAAGCCATCATCAAGGACACTTTCCCGAAGCACATCCGACTGCAGTTCTCCGTGCCCGACAATGCGTGGACGATCCTGGGCGACCCGACCCAGGTTCATCAAATTCTCCTCAACCTTTGCGTCAACGCCCGCGACGCGATGGAGAATGGCGGCAGCCTGATCGTTGCCGTCAAGAATGTCGTTTTGGATGAACACTACGCCGCGATGAACATGCAGGCCAAGGCGGGTCGTTTCGTTAACATCAACGTGACCGATTCGGGCACGGGCATGCCGCCGGAACTGCTCGAAAAGATTTTCGAACCTTTCTTCACCACCAAGGAAGTAGGGAAAGGCACCGGCCTGGGGCTCTCCACAGTCGTCGCCATTGTGAAAAGTCATGACGGGTTCATAAATGTTTATAGCGAGCCGGGCAAGGGGACGACTTTCAAAGTCTACCTGCCCGCGACGAATGTTACGTCTGAGACGACGAAGCTCCAAACTGCGGAGGTGGCCATGCCGCGGGGAAATGGCGAGTTAGTTTTGCTCGTGGACGATGAACCATCCGTGCGCACCATCACCGGGCAGACCTTGCAATGCTTCGGCTACCGGGTCCTGACGGCAACGGATGGCGCGGACGCGGTGGCCGTTTACCTGGCCCACCGGGACGAAGTCGCCGTCGTTCTCACCGATATGATGATGCCCGTGATGGACGGTCCGGCAATGATCCACGCCCTCATGCGGATCAATCCGGACATCAAGATCATCGCGACGAGCGGGCTCAGCGCGAACGGTGGCCTGACGAAAGTGTCCGAAGTGCGGATTAAACACTTTCTGACCAAACCCTATACGGCGGCGACCCTACTCAAAACCCTGCGGGCCATCTTGGAGGAAAACTGATGAAGGAGATCGGTCCAACGCACGAAAAGCTGCCACGGCAAGAAAAGGGGAGTCCTTGAAAGCTCCATTGCCCCATGACGAAAAAGAGCGGCTTGAAGCGCTCCGCCGTTACAAAATCCTCGATACGCGTTCGGAAAGATCCTTCGATGATATTACGTCGCTGGCTTCTCATGTTTGCGGAACACCGATCGCTCTGGTCAGTCTGATCGACGAGAGCAGGCAGTGGATCAAGGCCAAGATTGGCCCGATAGCGACGGATATGCCGCGAGAGATTTCGTTTTGTAGTCACACAATCCTGCAAACGGAAGTGCTGGTCGTTTCTGACGCGCAGGCGGACGAAAGATTTTCCTCGAATCCGATGGTTTCCGGTGATCCCGGTATTCGTTTCTATGCCGGGGCACCATTGCGAACGGCGGATGGTCATGCCTTGGGCGCCTTGTGTGTCATCGATCAAGTACCTCGTGAATTGGGCGCGGAACAGAAATGGGCGCTCGAAGCGTTGAGCCGGCAGTTGACCGCCCTGCTTGAATCGCGGCGTGTTTTATTGGAACTGTGGCAAACCGTCGGCGAGCTAAAAAAGACAGAGGAGCAACTGACAGCAAGAACGGCGTTCTTTGAAGCCATGGTGAACTCGTCCAAGGAGGGAGTTACGGTCGTCGATGGCCATGGCTCGAAAATCCTGCAAAACCAGCGCTTCAATGAAATGTGGAAAATTCCGCAGAATATCGTAAACGAAAAGAATTATGAGAAACAGCTCGAGTGGCGCGCGGGCATGCTCAAGGACCCTGAGATTTACAAGGCTGAGGTGCGGCACCTTTATTCCAACCCGGATCAAATCAGCCAGGATGAAATCGAGCTGAGGGACGGGAGGATTTTCGACCAATTTTCATCGCCGGTTTTGGGAAAAGAGGGCCAACATTATGGCAGAATTTGGACATTCCTTGACATCACCGAGCGAAAGCGGGCGGAAGATCAGCTCAAGCTTTCGGCGCACCGGCTGAGCCAGGCGAACCAAGCGTTGCAGGAAGTGCTCGATGCGGCGACCCACTTCGCGATCATTGCGGCGACTCCCGACGGCCCGACCACGGTTTTCAATCGCGGAGCGGAAAGGATGCTCGGTTATACGTCGGAAGAAATTGTCGGTAAACAGAACCCGTCCATCTTTCATCTGGAATCCGAGATGATCGCGCGCGGACGGGAATTGGCCGAGGAATTGGGCCGGCCGGTGCAGGGCGCTGATGTCTTTGTTGAAAAGGCCCGTCAAGGCACGCCCGAGGAACGGGAATGGACTTATGTGCGCAAAGACGGCAGCCATTTGACGGTCAGTTTGATCGTTACCGCCCGGTACGATGCGAGCGGTGGAATTGTCGGTTTCCTCGGCATCGCGAGGGACATTACGGCAGACAAGATCGCGGAGAAGAAGCTGACCCACCAGGCACGCATGCTGGATCTGGCCAACGATACGATTTTCATCCGCGACCTGGAGGACCGCATTACTTACTGGAATCAGGGCGCGCAACGGCTCTACGGATGGAGTCAGGAAGAGGTCCTGGGCCAGGTGACGCACAGTCTGTTTCGCACGCAGTTCCCGCAACCGCTCGATGAAATCAAGGCGCAACTTCTCGCCGAAGGTCATTGGCAAGGCGAATTGGTGCATACCTGCCGCGATGGCTCGCAGGTGACGGTCTCCAGTAGTTGGACGCTCCAACCCTACATTGACAGTGAGACTGGTTCCGTCATCGAGACGAGCCACGACATCACCGCGCGGAAACAGGCGGAGGAGCATCTGAAATCTTCCCTTCTGCGGCTGAGTCTGGCGACCCAAGCCATGCAGGCCGGAATTTGGCAACGGGATATCCGCACGAATGAGTTAGTTTGGGATGAAAGAATGCATGAGATTTACGGTTTCCCCCAAAGCCCACCGGTCGACTACCGGATGTGGGTCGAGAGGGTTGTTCCAGAAGACTTGGCCCAAGCGCAAGAGGCCGTTAAGAGCGCCATCGAATCCAAATCACAGGCATCGGTGGATTTTCGCATCAGGCTTCCAGATGGCTCGTTGCGCCATATCCACGCGGCCGAGGGAGTGGTCCTGGACAATCAGGGTGAAGTCGCGTTCGTCGTCGGGGTCAATATCGACATAACGGAACGCAAGAAACTCGAGCAACAATTTCTCCGCGCGCAGCGTCTGGAAAGCATCGGCACCCTGGCTGGCGGCATCGCGCACGATCTCAACAACATCCTGGCGCCTATTGTGATGTCGATCGACCTGCTCAAGGGCACGTCGGAAAATCCAGACACCATGAGCATTTTGGAAACGATCGAAATCAGCGCCAAGCGGGGATCGGAAATTGTCGGGCAGGTGCTGTCTTTCGCGCGTGGCCTGGAGGGCGCCAGGATCGAAGTCCAGCCAAAACACCTGTTGGAGGAACTGGAAAAAATTATCATCAATACCTTCCCGAAAGATATTCGTCTGCGGTCTGCGATTCCAAAACAGACGTGGGCGGTTTTAGGGGATCCGACCCAGGTGCGCCAAATCCTCCTGAATCTCTGTGTAAATGCCCGGGACGCGATGCCGAATGGCGGCCTATTAACCGTCCGCGCGGAAAATTGCGTGATCGATGAACAGTATGCCTCCATGAATCCGCAAGCCCGGCCCGGCCGTTACGTTCAAATCAGTGTTACGGATACGGGATTGGGCATTCCAGCCGGTATCCTCGGCAAGATTTTCGAGCCCTTCTTCACGACCAAGGAATTAGGGAAGGGCACCGGTTTGGGTCTTTCGACGGTCATGGCTATCGTGAAAAGTCACGAGGGGTTTATAAACGTTTATAGCGAGCCCGGCAAAGGCACGGCGTTCAAAGTCTATCTCCCCGCGATGGAAACTCCATCCGAAGCTCTGCTAAGAGCGTCGGGAAAGGTCAGCTTGCCGAGGGGAAACGGCGAGACCGTGCTGGTCGTCGATGACGAAGCCTCCATCCTCGCCATCACCAGCCGGACACTGCAGGCATTTGGTTGCCAGGTCTTGACCGCCACGGACGGCGCCGACGCGATAGCCGTTTACCTCGAACACCAAAAAAAAATCGCCATCGTCCTGACCGACATGGCGATGCCGGTCATGGATGGTCCCGCGTTGATTCACGCCCTCACGCGGATCGATCCGGCGGTGAAAATCATCGCGGCGAGCGGCCTGGATACGAATGGCACGGTAGCCGAGGCGACCAGGGCTGGAATTAGGTACTTCCTGAACAAACCCTACACCGCGGAGACCTTACTGAAGGCGGTGCAGGCGGTACTGGCCGAATCTAACTGATGGTTCTTTTTCGCGAGACTGGCCCAGCCAGTCGGGCTCCCTTCATTGTGAAAAGCAAAAATCGACTCTTCGTGGCTTGCTTCGTTTCGCTCGTTGCCACGTCCTTTGGTTTTATCGTGCGCGCGATGCTTCTCAGCACCCTTGGAGTTGACTTCGATCTTTCTGAAAGTCAGAAAGGCGCGCTTCAAGGGGCAGGACTTTTTCCTTTTGCCCTCAGCATCATTTTTTTCAGTCTGATTCTCGATCGCCTAGGATACGATCGTGCGATCGCCGTCGCCTGGGTCCTTCATGTCGTCTCCGCCATCGTAACGATTACCGCCCTGAGCTACACCGCGCTCTATATCGGCACGTTCCTATTTTCGCTGGCCAACGGCACCATCGAGGCCGTCGTCAATCCGGTCGTTGCCACCCTCTATCCAAAAAACAAGACACCACGCCTCCTCCTGCTCCATTCGGGCTGGTCGGCGGGACTCGTACTTGGCGGTCTCACGGCCATCTCCCTCAGTGAGCTTGGCTGGCGTTGGAAGATGGGCCTCTTTCTTCTCCCGACGCTCATTTATGGATTGATGATGTTCGGCCAGAGATTTCCGGTGCAGGAAAGAGTCGCCGCCAACGTTTCCTACGCCGAGATGATGAAGGAATTTGGCTGGGCGGGATGCCTGATCGTTTGCATCTTTGTCGGCTATGCTGTTAACGAAGTCGCCCTGGTCTTTGGGGCGGGTATTTTTCCCGCCCATGCCGCCTTTCTGGTGGACGTCACCTACGCTTTGGTTCCGACGCTCTATTTTGCCTTCCGTTTCCGCGCTGCAGGACGGCCGATGTTCATTTTTTTATTGTTGGTGATGATATTTCTGGCCACGACAGAACTCGGCACTGACAGTTGGATCTCCGATCTTCTCACGCCGGTTTTGAAGGGCCTTGGCGCCAACGCGGGCAACTGGGTACTCGTTTACACCTCGGCCCTGATGTTCGGTTTTCGATTCTTCGCGGGCCTGCTGGCCCATCGGTTCAGCTCAGTCGGTCTTTTAATCGGGTGCTCGCTCATCGCTGCCTTGGGGCTTTTCTTTCTCGCCCACGCAGGTGCTAAACCGCTGCTCGTTTTTGCAGCGGCCACGCTCTATGGCGCCGCCATAAGCTTTTTTTGGCCGACCACTATGGGCCTTGCATCCGAACAATTCCCCCGCGGCGGGGCGTTGACCCTTAACGCGATCAGCGCAATCGGGATGATCTCGGTCGGCGTTCTGGGAGGGCCTTTTCTCGGCACTCTGCAAGACGTGTCGCTCGACCGAAACCTGCAGCGGGCCAGCCGGGCCCTGCACGCGGCTGTAGCAGAACCGGCACAACAAAAATTTGGCTTTGATTTCCAGGCTCTTAACAGGGCAAAGATCGAGTCCCTTTCCGACGACGACAAAGCCCAGGTGGAAAAAATCATCGCCCAAACCAATCAAGGCTTGCTGGCGCAAATCGCCATCCTGCCGGCAATCATGTTCGTTTGTTTCCTTGGCCTTGGTCTTTATTTTCGGCAGCACGGCGGTTACCGGCCGATCGAACTCGATCATTCTCGGTCAATCGAATGATCTTGCCGGGAACCGCGACCGATTGATCCGAGCAGGATTTCCGCGCCTGTGATGTAATCGCCCTTGTCCCCCCCCCACCCGGGGTACTACAATCTTGTCATGTTTAGAATCGTTTATGTCAGCGCGGCGACGGTGCCTTTTTCGGACCAACAGCTTGAGGAACTGCTCCAAAAAAGCCGCCGAAATAATGTCGCGGCGGACATAACCGGCATGCTCTTATACAAGGATGGGACTTTTATGCAAAGCTTGGAGGGTCCTGAATTAGCCGTCAAAACACTGCTTGCGAAGATCAGGAGCGACCCACGGCACCGCAAGTTCACCGTCCTGATGGAAGGCCCCATCGTGGAGCGTTCCTTCGAGACTTGGTCCATGGGCTTCAAGAAGATTACAGAGGGAACCTCGATTAATGTCCCCGGTTATATTGACTCCGACAATCTGTCATTAATGAGCAACCAGTTTCTGCAGAATCCATCCAGATCGCTTGTCTTGCTCAGCTACTTCAAGAATTAAACCCGAGATGATCTCTTTTGCTTGCGAATCGCCGCTATCAAAGGCGCCGCGTTGAAGCGCGATGAGGGGCACTTCCGCACCTTCCTAACTACTTTTAGTCCCGTTATTGCCGCGGATACGGCGCAGGATACAATGACGGTGCGTAGGCCTTTTCGCACGAGTTCATGATCCTCTGCGATTAGAATGCGGACTGTTTTGCTCTTGGCGGTCATCGCGTGTTTTTGTGGAAGCTCCTCATTCTTGCTTACCTCGGAAAAATCGGGTTCAAGGCCTGAAGACCAGCGCCTTCCTGATTTGGCACTTGTTCGCGCGCCTCGGGCTTCGCCTGGCTCGGCGCGGTCTTCTTCACCGTGCATCCGGCCATGATCGAGCCGGTGGTGTGGATTTCGGAGCTCAAGAACACCCTGTCGCGTCCGCCTTTGCTTTTGGCCACGTTGGCGTGAAACTTTTCCTTTTGATCAAGCCGGGAGCATCGCTTCCGCGACCTAATTCTCCGCCCTCTCCCCCGCGCGCACGAAGAGGAAAACCATCTCCACGAACGACGCCGTGGTCACGCTCACGACCGCGGCCACGACCACCGTTAGGATCAAGTCGAAGTTTCGATTCGGCGTGATCGGCTCCGTCGGCGGCACGGCGCGGGAAATGATGCGGATGGGGCTTTTCAGGTCGGGACTGACCTGGTGAAGGCGAATAGTTAGGTCATCGAGAATCGTCTCCTGCAGCTCGAATTCGTGCTCGATCTCGCGGAAGCGCCGCAGCTCGACGGTCACCTGCGCGTTTTTTTCCTGGCTGACCGGGGAGATCGTCCCGCTTTGTTCGGTAATCCCGAATTGGGCAAGCTCCTGCCGCATCTTTTCCAGCGCGGCCCTCTTGTCCGCCACCACTTTTTCTTGCTCCGCCAGCTGCTCGCGAAGCGAATCCTCGTCGCCGGGCACGCGTTGATCCACCTCCGTATCCCGCATCGCCTGGTATCGGTCCGCAACGGCATTCGCGATGGCGGCGCACTCATTGGGGTCCTCGCCCGAGACGATGATATCGATCAGGTTCGTGCCGTTCTCGCGTTGGAGCCGTAGCATCCGGCTGAGGTGGGTCAGCGCGTCCACATCGGGCAATTGATCCGAGTCGGCCGGGTCGTCTTGGTCCGCCCACTTCTGGTCCAATCCAAGATCCTTGATCACCGCAAGTAAGAAGTCCGGGGATTGCATGAAATCCAACTCAGCCTGAAAACGCACCGTTGACCCCGGCGCGTTATGCGTGACGTCGCTGGTTGTCTGCGCTTGGATCTGCGCCGTGGCCGAATAGATTTTATGAAAGACGTTATTGATGAGATACAGCCCGGCAAGGAGCGTCAGCCCAAGAGTCGTGCCCATGATCAGCAGCCATCGTAGAATGACCGAAAGGTAACGGGTCGCCCGCTTGGGCGTCGGAACGATCATGAAGGGCTGATAAAACGGAATAAATTTGGATGGTGACACTTAGCGGAGTTATCGGATTGGTTGAGGCGTAAGTTAGTTTGATCCACGGGCGCTGATGGGTCATCCTGTCTCATTCGGGCGACGTCTTGTCTCATATTGGGTCGGTTTCTCATGATCCCATTCATTCAAGTTATAGTCTAATCTCCTAAAAGCAAGTAACTTACATTCTTTTCATTGACTCGGCCCACATCCTGCAGACTAGGTCTCATATGGCAAAGATTTTAGGCATTGATTTAGGCACCACCAACTCCTGCATGGCCATCATGGAGAATGGCGAGCCGGTCGTTCTCGAAAATTCCGA
>Ga0116229_10008233_pt1 | contig 16243 bp, 12 predicted proteins | sample S1TSphgellanicum_3_FD_87313 | JGI IMG/M metagenome (GOLD analysis project Ga0116229, IMG submission 87313) | Host-associated microbial communities from peat moss isolated from Minnesota, USA - S1T2_Fc - Sphagnum magellanicum MG | ecosystem: Host-associated > Plants > Peat moss > Unclassified...
GCTTCTTCAATAGACAACATAGACAAGAAGCCACTTCTGAACTTAGTGCCTCTAGAAAAGAGTTCAATTAGACTGGGCCTTGAAAGGATATTAAGGTTAGCAGAAATAACATGACCATGATGGCAATCATTAAAATTAGGGAAATGAATACAAGTACAACCAGAGTCAATAACTTTATTAACTTGAGAAGCATGAACAGATCTTCCCAACTACCTATAGCTGAAAAACTCTTGACCAGAAGTTTTGACATATTTCCAAGCAACTAAGAGAGGGGACCAAAACTTTCTAACAAAAGGAGGAAGACAATCTAGGACAGAAGGAAGGTTTAAAATGAAAGTGAGATTCAAACCATCCATATGAGAAGAAACAAAAACAGAGATACTGAGATCTCTGCCTAGGAAAGAGGCACTTGATGGGAAAGAATGAGGAACTTTTCTCTTAATAAAAATGCTCAGAATATTAGACAGTTGTAAAGCATGGCCAACATCAAGATCGAGAACAGAAGGAGAAAACTCAGACAGCAACAAAAGCATATGAACCAAATTCTTGGTCTTATACTTGGAGAGAAAAACAATAGGCAGACTTACATGTTTGACCAACATATAGCATTCTACTATTATTGACACTGTAAATAACATAAATTACCCCCTTATCTGAAAATGGACAGAGGCTAGCTGAAGAATTAAGGTGTTTTTGCCTAAGCCTTCTAAGTCTGTTGAGAGACTTAATGTTGAAGACAGAAAAATGAGTATTGGCAATTACCTTTTTAACTGGGCCCCATTTTATGTTTCCATTTCCAAAGGTATGGAGTTTATTTACAATATACCGAGCCAAAAAAGAGAATCTATCAAACCGACTGGACCGAATAGCATAATGGATATTTGCAAGCTCTCAATTTAAGAGACAATTGCCAGCTCAAGCAAAGGTCCCCGATCTTGATAAGGACTCAAGAAGCCCCCTTTTGTGCAGGAAGGCTGCTCCCAAGCAGTAGGGAAGCCTAAAACGGCATTGCTTGTTACGACTCAAAGATCACAGTGCCAGCACTTGCAGAGAGTCACCCACAACAAAGCCAAAGAATGCCTTCCAACTGGGACTCTGCTCTTGACCTTAAAAGGCCCCAAAGACAAAAGAACAAAACAAGAAGAAACAGAAACAGAAAAAATACACAAACATGTGAAAGACATGTAAGACTTTAAAATGACCCTCCAAGGAGTTAAAGCCTTACAACTTCGAACCTGCAAGAGAACCTTACAGGTAAACAAAGCATGACTTTAAGACAAGCAAGACACAGCAACACAAAAGAGGACAGGAAGAGAAGAACTAGATACAAAGGGAAAACACCTTATCTGGAAGGAACCATGACTTTGGAAGAAGATAAAGATAAACCTTGCTTCAGAAAATGCACCAACCTTAACAAGTAGCTGGAGGGGCCCAACCCTCCCCAAAAGATAAACCTTGAAGAACCCAGCTGGTCACTACTTGGATTCAGAACATCTGCTAAAGTGACTGGAAAAAATATCTTTCATAAGAATAGAGAAATCTCCATTCTCATGATGAAGAAGAAACAGCAAGGTTAACTCTTCCTCAGGAAGCCACAGAAAGAACCAAACAAGGGAAGAAACAAACAAACAAAAAACAAAAAACACACACTGGTATGAACAAAAGTGCCAGTCTCACACCTGTTCAGGCACCATCAACAGTAGTATGTATGAGAAACCAAGAAAGCAAGAAGTACAAGTCATTATCACTCCAGGCCATTTCCCATATGAGTTGGGTTAATAACTTGCCAGAAAGTGGATGAGACCATAAGAAACAGAGAGCAACATCTAGAAATAAGAAACTGACCTAACCAAATAACTCACTGCAGGACATCAGAAATTCCTTTTCACATTTTGCTTCAATCATAGACCAAAGATGAGAGCAGAAACTTGAAACAACAGCCCTACTATTTGAAATCTGGATAAAATTTCCTTTACACCAAACAGAGAAAATTTGTACACATGTATATGTTTTGCCATAGCTCTGTGATTACAACCTTTGGGAAAAAAGAGGGGAGGAGGCAGAAACAGACATGCACAGACAGAGACACAGAGAGAGAGAGAGAGAGAGAGAGAGAGAGAGAGAGAGATACCCATCCTGGATGAAGGCATCAACATGATCTCCTACCACCCAGACTTGACAACCAGAGGGTAGACGTTGCTTCCTTGATCCAGTTTCCCTAACAGAACTAATGGGATGCATTGGCCGCATCTGGCGCTGTGGCCCGGTCACTCCTCGTGACTCCTTGCGTGGAAACCACTCCTTCAGATTTGAGAATCCTGAAGTATGACAGGAACATGTTTTGTTGAATGTGACACTGGCAAAGAATTCCAGCAAACTTGGACAAGAAATTGCAAGTTAGCACACCACAGAACATTGAAGGAAAACTCTGCAAATGGTCAACATCAAAGGCAAGAAACTTTCAACATCCTCCTGTCACAAACTTAAGGCTAAAAGGCCACAAGGGAGAAGAGAGAAACCATCATCGTTAAGAAGCTCATCATAGGCCACCAAAGCTGCTTCTTCAGTCAGCATCAGCACCTTTCCAGAAAACCAGCCACCTCTCAGGCCTTCCTCTTCAGACATAACCTGCATATGCAAAGTAACACTAGTCACTTGCCACTAGTGTCAATTGAGACTCATACTTGCAGGCATGACTCTGCTTGATGCATATTGAAGGCCCAGTCAAGCAGGTTGCTCTTACTCTTTTGATATGCAACAAAGACTGATGTGTTGAATGACAGGATTTGAGACCCTAACCAAGACTCTGCACTTTGAGAAATCCCCTACCTCCACCAGAGACCCTACTGTGATAGTTTCTGGGATGTTCATCATGTTACTACCACCTCCAAGCTCTTTCGAATTTGACCTTTGAGCTGCACCAGCCATCTCCAGGAACCCACTACTAGAACTCTTTTCTGCTCCAACTTTCCCCTGCTTTTTCAAAAATCTCTTCACTGCATCTCCAAGTATCCCAGGCTCAACTTCCTTTCCCTTTAAGGACAATCTTTTCTTAGGTGGAACATCCTTTGAAACCTTTTTCTCACACAACATGTCTCCTTGATCATTTTGTTTGTTAGGTATTCCATTCATGGGAAGGCTGTCCCGAACACTCTTTGACTTTGAGGACTTTCCTTTCTTAGGAACTGGAAATTTTGCAGTCTCGTTCATTTCTCCATCCATGTGATCTGCTCCACTCTTTCCTAACCTATCCACATTGCTTGCCTGTATCATTGTCATACCCACATCAACTTCCCCCTGAGAGGCAGCTCACTTATCCAACTGCTCAGAACACAGAATCCAATTTGTCCCTTTCCAGATATGTCTGTCCTTGAGCACTTTCTCTTAGACTACATTTAGCTACACACTGGCTGTGCTAGCAGAAGGTTTCACTTCTCCTACCTCTCCTTTCTCAGGCACAGTGAACAAAACTCGGTACATCTCTATCATCCCTTATGTCCAAAGGCAACACATAGCCCCACAAACATCAGGCACCCTGGAGGCTATTCAACCAGACCCCAAATAACTCTCAAAGGACATCTACCAGGGCAAACCCAGACACTCAATGGCACAAATAACTCTCAGGAGAGTCAAGAAATCTCCATACTCAAGAAAGCCAGAACAAGGTTAAAACTTTTAATTGAAGTAAAGCAAGGATTTCCAAATAAGGACTTGCAGAACTGGGAAGAAGCAACACAGAAGGGAGAAATTATAATGAAGAAACAATAAAAATGAGCATTATGAAAAAAACTGACAGTCTATGATTTGTTCAGTGACCATCAACAGTAACATATCCGATATTGACTTATCTCACAACTTCCTCATCAACTCTCTACATTGGGTATAGGTCAGTAGAACCAATAACCTGTGTGCTAAGTTTCTGTCGCACGTCCAGAAGCAATAGGAAGACTCAGTCATGATACCAGCTAGCAACTGAGAACAAAACAACACAGAAGGGGGAAAAACATAGAGAAAAGAAGAGGGGAATAACAAAAAAGAGAACACAATAAGAAGGAAAAACATAGAATAACAGAAAACAGGGGTAAACAAACAAGGACCAAACATCAAAATAAGCAGCCCTCCAATACCATCCTCCACTCCTCTTCACACGTCTTGGTTACAAAGACAGGCAGCACAAGAGCTGGGGACTGATCAAACAACCATAGAAACTGGAATCCCATCTTTGTCACTTGTATCCAAGACATACAATATGCAATTAGGTTTCATCTCCAGCAGGTTAGTTCAGGGAGACATGAAGAGCCACTACCTGCATTGGTTGATGTTCAATTGGCTGTGTGATCCTAAATGCAACATCAGATTGACCTAATCCACCTCCAATTGTTGAAACTCGCAAGAAAGCTTCCCCATGGGCAGCATTAACCTGAGTAAAACCTTTTTTCCAAGCCTCAGAAATAGCCGTAGCAACCTCAACAGCAGCCTTGGCAACAGATGCAGCTGCTGCAACAGTCGCTGCCACAGAAGCTATCTGAGCTTCCAGATCTTCCCCTAAGTCGGAGGGTTTCAGTGACTGCATGCGTGTCCACACAACATGGCTTTGTGAAAGGGCTGAGGTAGCAGTAGCCACCGCTTCCTGTGCAGTAGCCTGTGCCTGCTGCAGGTGCTTGTCCATAACCACCCGCAACTCTGCCCGAGCTTCAGAAGGAGCATTCTGATATCTAGATGAGAAAGCAGCAACTGGACTTCCTACAGCGAGACAAAACAAGTCAGTATGATCACAATACTCAACAAATACAAGCCAAACTTGTCCTAGCAGCGCTTGGTCTAGCATGATGTACTCCTCTTCCTCAGTGTGACCTCCAATGGATCAATAGTGTTCAAACTCTTGAGTTTATGCAAACAGGGGAAAATCCTGAGGACAGAAGTTCAATGTTGGTTCAAAACTAAAAAACAAAACTGGCTGTAGTTTTCAATTGGGCAATGAAGTACTGTGTTTACCAGTGTCAGATGGCTGGGAACTGTGAGCTCATAAGGTAGGCTAAATGTGATGTGTATTTGGACAACATAATTTGAACATAGAATGACAATGCGTGCAGTCATAACCTTATGAGACTTGCTCACAAAGTGCCAGATTGTCACCTTCATCAGGAATAGCAGTGATGAGCTGCCATGACTACCCACTAACTTCATGAGCTCCTGGAGGTGGGTGTAGATTGGTATATAATAGTCTGCCCAAAATTTTGGCAAACCATCACAAAATCTTGTCCTGTATTGTGTTGTATTTCCAGAAGCATTGAGAAGACTCCATTGTGATGTGAATTGGAACAACAATGCACCTGACTGGTATCTGAGAAATTATTAAACATATTAGAATAAGCAAACAATTCAATAAAAGCACAACCACATACCAGTTTGAGAAACAAATCTTTCTCCACTTGGAATATCTACAGTGGTCCCCAAGCCTCTGTGTGCCACACTTTCACTGGTAACTTTCAAGTTGGATGGCAGAACACCAGAGTGGCTAATACCTCCTACCATTGATACACCAGTGCCTGCATGGCCCAATCCCTATCACCAGGAATTCATAATACTACTGATTTTGTAAAACTCAAGGCAGTTAAAATGGCATCTGTACAGCTGGAACCAGAGAATCTGACACAGTAGAGAAATACATCATGCTTAAATATGCATAAAACATACATGTGAAAGCATTCCATTGTCCATATTCCAAGACTTGGGGAACCAGACTATTACTATGCAAACATTACTATCTAGCAGCCCACACATCCAAATCTAGAACCCAAACACAAACCCCAGTCCATATAACTCCCTCATTCACAAGAACAGTAGTGACACATGCTCACACTCAAATGCAAGTCATATGAGCACAACAGAATTGTAGGTCCCCCTAATCATAAATAGGGTTTGGATGACCTGACAGTTCTTGAAAACTGGAGATAAGAATAACAAGCACATGGCATGCACCAAGAGTCTGATCTGAAGCAACTCATGTTACCTGCACCAGCAGTCAACATCACAGTTTCATCCGGCACCAGCCCTTTGCTGTGACAGCCACCCAAGTTGATAACACAAAATATATGTTACAACCACAATGATAGAAAACAAGAAAAAACCACAAAGTCACACACTTAATACTGAAGCTAGGAAGGTGAGCTGATGATACAGACAGAAACCAGGACCTGAAACACGTGAATCATGGAATTACAAAGCCTATGCCTGCTCTCTTACCTCAAGGCTCCCAACACAAGAATCTGAGACTGCATCTGAGCTTGCAGCATTTCATTCAAAAGAGGGACAGAAGAAGGCACTGAAGAACATTTCCCATCTGCACAAGGGTCAGGGAGCGACCCTGGCTGCACAAGACCTGACAGAACTCCAGCAAATGAACCATCTGCAGATGCAGGAACATGCAAAAGTGTTTCTACAGCTGGCGAAGTTTCTGGAAGGTCAGTGGACAAAATTGGAGCTTGTGCACTGCCCTTATCACATCTATTTGTCAGAATAGGTGGAATATCATCTACCAGCATCCGATCCTGTTCCTGCCCTCTCTCCAAAGAGTCCTGCTGAGTTGCTGACTTCTCAACAGTCCCATTATCAGCATCCTCACTCACCACCTTGTTTCCAAGCATCTCTAATCCATTTCCTGCTTGCACATTGCATAGATCCATAGAAGCTGCCTTACTGATCAAAGTACTGTCCTCGTTGCCTGATTGCAGAGACTCTTGTAAAAGCAACCCATTATCATCCCCATTGATTCCTTCCAGCTCATTTGATTCCATCTCATGAAGAAGCTCTTCAACCTCTGTCTCATTCATATGAGCAGGTTGCTCTGAAGTTCTTTGTCGATGGGAGGGTTCTGGCAACATGTCATAATCCTCCTGAATAAAGCCATCAGCCATGCGATCACGAGCATTCTGCTGACATATATCCCCCACATTGCTCATTGGGTAGGCACTCATCTATCCTTCTGAATCATGGATCAATGACTAGGTGAAACTTGATTGTAATACTTCTTCTGCTTCCCTTGCTGTACATTGGTCACAAACACTTCGCCAGAATGTATCCCGTCTGAGTTGAAGTACTTGCTTGGCTGCAAAGCTGTGACAATCAACTTTATTTCAATGCCTGTTGATGTCCTTGAAATTCTGTTCCCACAAAAACCATGAAGAATATTCTTTGGGTCTGATACCAACTCATCCTCATCAGTTGGCAACAGACAGTTGCCTCTGCACAATATAACCGTTACTGGATCCCTTGCGAACCTGACAATCTTTCAAAACAGAAACAAAAAATAAGCACAACATCAGTACATTTGCCATTGCAAGAACCTTTCAAGTTCCACAGTGAACATCATGCTAAGACTGATGCTAAAGACAGATCAAACAAAGAGGTTGATGCACTCTGAAATGCATGACGTTCATTAAAAAATCATGGTCATTATTATGAGTGTATGATCATCATCAGAAGATTATGTCATATAATGTGGTCAAAGAAAATGACCTAAGCTGCTACTCCAGACCTTGATGTATGTACAAAGGGTTGGGATATCCTGTGGTATATAACAAAGGTATAGATTTTCCTGTGATGCAAGGACACTGCAATTCTGATAACCTGAAAATGTGTTTCCTGCATGTGATTTCTGTAAATTGGTACTCCTTTGCAAAGCACAAATTAGTCCTGAAAACGTCTTGGCCATTTGGCTCTTTCGTTCACCTATTAAGGTACTCTCTCCTGTTTTCTCCTCTCACATGTAATGTAGGAGGCCAGTTATGACAAATTCCACCTCAAAGGCGAACAAATGTTCATCACTCACAAAATGTTATGGAATAATCACTGCCAGAACAGATGGCTTTCCAGCAAAGGACGCCCCTTCGACCCCACTCTTCTACAGTTCGGAGAATCACAAAGCGTTTCGGAACATCAAATCCATCACATCTCACATTTCAGAGCGCATGAACCGCGAGTCGAAATTATTCCCCCACGCAACTCTCAACTACGATGTCTCAGGCTCCGAAAATCAAAGCCAAAAAGAAAAAACAAAACAAAACAAAACAAAACCTCAAACTCCTTTTCTTCCGCCGCAACCACGGGGTTTCTCAACCTAAAACCCTCACAGAAGCCCTACCACTTTTTCCCAACGCCAGTAGACTATCAGGGGGGGAGAAAAAAAAAGCAACAAAACCACGACCAGGACTGTACCAGGAAAAAAAAACTCAAACTCTACCCTACCAAATTTCCAACTACATGTTTTAGCACTCTTCCTGAAATGATTTGAAGCAAACTGGGGAAATCGATTAGAAATCCGCAAAAAATGCGCCTGGCTCCGTTTGCAAGTGATGGAAGGCATTACCCAAATACGTTCGAGAATTCAGACGGCCGCCTGACCGACCTTCCTTGCCCGCCTCGTCTCCTCCTCCCACCTGCGCCCGCTGCGCTCCTTTCCCGCGACACAAAGCGTGCAGGAGGGCGGGAGAGCAACGTTAGCAGTTTTCGGATCTTCGGCGCCGCTGGGTTTCGAACGCCTGACGGCTTCGGTGTCAGACAACCAGGGCAGACTTGTTTTTAGATCCGGGCAGTTATGGGGGATTTAGAATTAGGTGAATCATTTTTTTTCATAATGTTAGCCTTTCTATTTCATCAGCCTATTTCTTTTAGAATATTATTTTGTCTCTCAAATCCTTTTTTTTAAATTTTTTTAAATTCAAGTTTTTTTTTTTTCAAGATCTAAGGTTATTGAAATTGAATAAAAAAACATTTTTGAGAATTGAAATTTGGGAAAAGGTGCCAATCCTTTTTGAACATAAAAGAATTGGAGAGGGAGTCACATCTAATAATTTTAGAGGTCATTTTTTTAGTGATTTGGCAAAACTTCATAAGTTTGTGTATTTTAAGACTAGTAATGTAATAATCAAACCTTTTTCTTGATGACAAATCACCAAGATGCAACACAATTTTCTAAAAATAAAATAGTCTATAGTAATTTTTTAATTTTTTTAAAAACCATGTGCTTGAAAGGTAACATAATTATTAATTTTTGGGGAGGGTGTCATCACATTTATGTCTACTAGCTACAATTTTAAAAGTTATTTGAAATAATGTGTTCAATTAAATCAAAATATGCATAGGGACGCTTTGTCAACTTAACTTCATCAAGAGATTGAAAAAAAAAAAAAAGTAAACAACATTCAAAGGGTTGAAAATAATTAAATCGTTTAAATAATGAGAATCACAAAAATTACATAGTTGGGATTCATTTTATAACACATTGTTGTATTTAATTATGCAAATTTTATCATCTTTGACCTTAATTGCAAATATAATTATCAAATTTGCTTGCTTGGATGACATGTATAATTTTATACGTATTTGTCCCTCCCTAAAGACACATTCAACATAATAAGTTGGTTGAGATGATACAAGTGAAGGATTTAAACATTGTAAGAAATATTATATGATATTAATTTCAAGATTCTTTCCAAATGAAATTGTTTAGTGATTACAAAACAATAATGTTCAATATGGTTGATGATTTGAATAATAAGGTCATTAAATTAAAAATAACAATGGGTTTTTATGTGTTATGAACATTATCATGGGTTTAACTTGTGTGTTGTTCATTTTGAAGGTAGTATGAGATGTGAACAAATTGTATTAAACAAGATATGCATTCATGATTTGTCATTTTGTTATAAGTATGAAATTATTTAAGTTTATGTATATGCCATATATGTGAACCCTAATAAGCAAATATTTTGCGACCAATTTCAAGGCTTTCAAGTTTTTGTTGAATTAATGAATGTGAGGAATAAAGCCATAGTTAAAAGTGGAATTTGTTGCCTTTATTTCATGCAATGAGTAATGTACGTGGTTCACAACATTAATTAATTCATTAAAGTGGCATTGATGGTTATTAAAATGATTGTGTGAGAAAGTATGCAAGATCATCATACCTTTAGGAACAAGTTCAAAAGTTTGATAGACAATCATGATAAAACAATCGTCAATTCGTAGATCAAGACTTAATGAATGCCATAAACATTATCAACCTTCAAGATTATAGATTTACAACTAGAGGTTGAAGTGACATTTTATGGCCATTTGGCAATCATGAAGGCATATTATTGTCATCATAAGACCATTGAATTTATATGAAGTTTTAGATTGTTCCATGTAAGACAAAGTCTATTTAATCAACAAACCATTCGTTTTATTAAACTACTATGAACTTCAAAAATGATGATATCATGCAACCCTAGGCCACCCACCCTCCCAATTGTGACCCTACTACTCACACAATGAACCATATGACTAGTAGTTTGATATTGAAAAACAAGTTCAAATATATGAAGTTTGTTGTATTTTGATTATGATTATTCTAGAGCATGTGAAAGATAAATGCACATTATTTACAGTTAATTTCATGAAGTTTAAGTTGAATAATCAAGTTTTGATTCATTTAGATGTTGGTTGTTATGATGTATGCATAATAATCGATGCACCTTTAGGTTTGTGAAGTAGTGTTGAAGGTAAAAATCAATTTTGATTGATTACCCAAGTGAACACAATTATTTGTATTCAGTTCTAATTGGTTTTGCAACCATAATTGAAATTAGGTCCCCTTTTAATAATTGGATGGAACTAGAATTGAATCAAAGGGGGGCCAATTATGGAACCATATTGAAACCACCCTTTGGTTACGACATTGCAAATAATTGAAAACAAACCTAGGGTTTAGTTCCAAACACATTTGAAAATCAAAATTAAAAACAAAATTTTAAAATTCAATCTTAGTTATAAGGTTTAAGGAATTATTTTTTTGAAAAAGTTGAAGTTGCTTCTTCATTTTTTGAAGAAGGTTAAGTTGGAATGACCCCAATGCACCAATTCAAACTTGTGACATGTCCATTATGAAAACAAAACTTAGGTTGAAAGGAGGTTTGGGATAAGACTGTTCAAAAGGGTTTAATTCAAACCTTTATTTGATTTTATGGGAAATTTATCAGACATAGAAATTAGGTTTGAAACCAATTTGAATGTGCCATGCATTTTTCTTAAACAATATTTTTCAAATTATTTATTTATTTATATTTTTACTTCAATTTGTTCAAACCTACAGTTTAAAAGAAGACAATTTCAACACCAATCTTAACCTACCACGAGTTCATTATGATTTTTTAACTTTAAAAGGAAATTTTTAAAACTACAACCATCAATAACTTGTTCAACAACTAATAGCTCCAAATTTTATGAGTTGTTCATTGACAATCAACCCATGTTAACATTTTGTCACACCCCACACTAACTTCCTTGAACAATGAACATTACATTTATTTTATGTTATTCTCTAGCAAACAACCATGATGCTTTTGATTATCTTGCCTTCAAATATGTGTTTGTTGACAAATGACCTTGACTTCATTAGCTATTTAATAACAAACATATCAACTTCACCTTGTTGTTTAAAATTGAACACCTATTTTTTAAAACTTTTTTCACAATGGACATATGGTAGGTTCAAATTAATGCTAAAATTATCTTATCTTAAACCTCAAGTTTAGGATATTTGAAAAAAATGAATAAATGTTGAAAAACTAAAATTTTTAAAGTGTGGTAAGTTAGGTTTAAGCCTAGACCTAATTTTAAGGTTTAGCAAAACAAAAAAAAATAAAACTGAAAATTTGAATTGGATCCCCTTGGATGCTTTTATTGCAAACCTCCCCTAAACCTCCCAAACATGTTGAACCTTCCCAAACCTAGGAAATTCAGAAAGCTTCGCTAGTGGATGGTAATGGCACCTTGTTATCCCACCACCCCCACCCCTTTTGCCTCCTTCTATGTAGTTATTATTATTACAACATCAACTAATGGTGTTCTTATTACTATATTTCCATGACTAACAACTTTTACAACACGCAACAATGATGTTTCCCCTTTACTTTTTCCTATTGTTATAACCATTGTGCCTTCAACAACAATACCAAAAAGAAGGGAAAAAAATCAAAACTTTTTGGATAAAATTTTATAATAATTTATTTTCCTTGATAAAAATCAAAGAAACTTACTTAAAATTATATGTTTGCTATCTAAACTTGTGGATACCATTTTTGAAAAGCAAGTATGATCAAATTTTAATTTGAACATATTGAATTAAAAAAATTGGATTTGTGTAAGACTTTGAGCAAACACCATAGATTTGCATGAACCATTTTCAAAACAAGTGTATGAATGTGTATGAATAAATAAAATCACATCAATTCACGTGCAATAAATTTTCCTTTAAAAAAAAAAATCAAATATTTTAACAACCTGGTACATGTCTATTTTAATCCAAAACTTTGCCCATGGAAAATTACATAACATGCATGTTACCATGAAACTACAAAATGAACATAACATTAGTGACATGTAACATGTCCATAATGGATTTGTAAAAAATGGAGTTATAATTAATTAACTTTTAGATTAGATTTCATTTTGGTTGTAGTAGAAAGTTTGCATGATCTATAAACAAAGTTGGCTTCACTTAGTCCCATTTCACAAGAACCACAAACAAAAACTTAGTGGGCAATGAGAAATACCAAGTGTTTACAACTGCTTTGACTTGTTATTGGTGTCAAACATTACTAGGTGGTTGCAAAGTAAGGTGGACCAATTATGGTGGATAAATAATCCATTTGGTAGTGTTAAAATTGTAGTATACTATGATATCATTGTTTAAGTCGAGGATTAAATGTGGTTGATGAGATAATAAAGATTATGTGAATAAAAGCCCAATTACTTAACCTTTTACATGCATGTTAAAAAAAATAAAATTGAAATCTACCAAAAAATGAATATGATATGAACTTTTGAAAATAAGGTCCATTTTAAGACATTTAAAAGTCCATATCTTTTTTTGGGTTAAAGTTTTTCTAATAATTTTTTTGGATTTATATCATTTTTTCTTTAATATGTCATATATTGAATCCTTATAAAATAACTTTAAAAAAATTCATAAACAAAAATGTATTCATATCAAGCCATAGATAGAAGGCCCATCCATATTTTTCAACTTCAAAAGTCCAATATTTTATATTTAGAGAATACATGTTATAATTTGTTATGTAGATATCTTTGTATTCAAGTTGAGAATCTTAATTCAATGGAAAATTTGACATAATGTTGATTTTATGGCATGTTAATGACATCTTAATGCATGACACTTTGCAAAAACATGTAGAGTGACACAAAAAGTGGTCCACCTTAGCTTGCACCCACCCAACTTGCAAAAAAACATTAGTTCAATAACCAAAGTTATATGAACCTATCACATTTCTTCAAACCATTTGGTGTAAACAATTTTTTTCACCTCATATTGTTACATGTTTATTGTTTGACATTTTTGCTAACAAGAATATGTTATTATAGTTTGATATAGGAGATCACCGATCCTTGTTACAATCCATTTTCGGAGCAAAAAACCAAAAATGTGCATTATGCTCTTCTATATGAACCCACAATACAAATTTACAACCAAGCGACTTGGTGTGCTTGCATCACATTATATTTTTAAAACTTTATTGGTCCTTATTATTGTTTTTTGAATTTGTTAAATTCTTAGAAACATATATTAGTTTACTTAGAAATGTGCCACACCCATAATGCATAAACATAAGCCATGGAATAAATAAGATTTTACTTTTTAAAAAAATCATATTAAATGTAAATTATTAGTATGTGTAAATAAAAGGAATTGTATTTGGGAAAACCATCTTACCATGTCAAAAATGGCAATTTTCAACAACAAATTGTAATAATTATTAAATTGTCTAGTATTTTGCAATTTTTTTAAGGTATTCTATAACTCTTTTCTTTTTATAAAAGAAGCAACAAACAATGTATTTGATTTGATACATGATAAAGATGATTTAGGAAAGGCACCAACCTTTCATAAATCCCCATACTAATAGAGAGTTTAAAAAACTTATAAAGAAACATTCCATCTTTTAATGAGATTCTCCATATTGGTGTGTGCAAATATTAAGAGCAAATGCATAATGGATGCATTTATTTTTTAAGTCTAGACCTAAAACAAATAAAAGAAACAAGAGCAAGGTGTTGGAATTTCGAATCACAAAAAATGATTTGTGATCACACCAAAAGGGTTTTCATCCCCATCAACAAAAGAATTAAAACTTGTTCACATCGGAATTAGTTCCATGCTAATCAACAATAAATTAGATTAATTAGTTTAACTTATTTTAATGTTAAATTGACCATGATTTAATTAAGTAGTTAGTTCATAATTCACATAGCATTGAAAAAATTCCTTGGAATAAAAATTCAAGTTGTTTTGTTCCATTGTCCATTTTGATATTTTAGATGTTGGGATCGGAATTGGAAGTTACTTATAATCGAAGGTTGTTTAATTGAACCAAAAATTGGGCTAATTTTAAAATAAATAAATAACCAAAATTGGAACCACTTTTTAAATTACAAAACTAGAACCAAAACTAGATCCCATATTTGAAATAAAAAGGAATCAAAACCAAACCAGGCTAGTCCTTTCAAAAATGTTGGGAACCAAAGCAAAGGATCCCCCTCAAACCACAGTTTTAGACAACATTGATGAAAACCAAATGATTTTTTGATTTTACAATGAAATGCAAACTTAAGGTGCATTTTTTAACTCTTTAGGGAAAACAAGGAATGGGAGTTCTAAAATGAGAATAAAATGAGCTAAAAAAAAATCAACCTATTGGAGTTAAAATGGTGCATAAATGAATCATAAACACCAAAATTTCACAAGATTCACCATGATTTGGACTTGGGAAGAGTCACTATTCTCCTCCTCAAAATATATTAATTTGTAAATAGTGGCGTGGAATACATCAAAATCGAAAAAATTCACAAGACTTCCAATTTTTAAATTTTTTTGGCAAGTTATGAAATCTTACAATTTTGTGAATTCGTAATTCCTGCATATAAACTATAATTAAGGAACTTTTAAAGAAAAGCTATTATTTTTTAAGAAAAAATTTCAATAATGTATTGTAAGTTCAATTTAGAGGTCATTTGACCCTTGTTTCCTAGGTTTCGTTAATTAGGCATCAAACTGCAAATTTGATTCTTAAGTTTTAATAATTAAAATTAAAATTATTAATTTGATTCGTAACCATTCTTTTGGCCATAACTTCAATTCCAAATGGAGAATGTGAACTCGTTTTCAATATCTACATTTAAAAACCTTTTCAATGGTCTTATAAGGCCCGATTGGAAAAAATTGTTTTTGTTATTTGCATTTTTGTTCCAAAGATTTGGGACATGTGTGGGATTCAAACTCTCAAATTGAGAATCCATTTGGAACTCTTAGGACTCACTTTTTAAAACCTTTTCACATTTGTGGGAATGTGCTTGAATCTTAAAACATTTTTCTAACCTATGATTTTTTTCAAATTGTAAGTTCAAGGCTAAGGTCATGAAAATAATTTTATAAGTTAAAATTTTTCTCATTTTATATTATAATTACATTGTGAAAAGAAACAAAACATTGTTATGGATTAGATTTATAAAAATATAATTGTTTTCTAACTTGATTATAAGAATTGAATTCCATCATGTTGGTAACAACGATGATTTGTATCATCTTTTCAACAAATCCTTGTATTATAAAGTTAAATATTTTCTTACATTTTAAAATGGAGTTCATAATTTTTTTTTAAAATGTTAATTTTCAAATGTTTATGACACAACCTTTATTTATTTATTTTTAATTTTATGTTTATTATAGATCAAAACAATCAATTATATATTGATGTGTGAATTATATAAGGTTGGGTTGATATCAATGTTTGGTGTGGTGGATGACACATGTTAGGGTCTATCTTATATATTAAAGCACCAGTGGTGTCTGTTTGTCTGTGTGGGCAGTGCTTGGAAAATTCTTTCAGTCACTATCCGTTCCCTGTGGGGTTCCCCAGATGTAACTGACTCCAGAGAAAAAGAAAAAAGAAATCAGGGGCAGTTTGATTTTTTGAAGCAAAAGATTTGGTAGACCAGAAAAAAAATATTTAGGCCTTGGACAGCCCAGAATTTATTTTTATTTATTTATTTATTTATTTTTGTATTGACCAAGACTACCTTTTTTTTTTTTTTAGCTACTGTTCGTCTCGATTAAGGGGACGGATGAAATGTCCGTCCGGCTTGATGACAGGACGGATTTAGTGAAAGACCAGAAAAAAAAAAA
>Ga0116229_10008235_pt1 | contig 16240 bp, 7 predicted proteins | sample S1TSphgellanicum_3_FD_87313 | JGI IMG/M metagenome (GOLD analysis project Ga0116229, IMG submission 87313) | Host-associated microbial communities from peat moss isolated from Minnesota, USA - S1T2_Fc - Sphagnum magellanicum MG | ecosystem: Host-associated > Plants > Peat moss > Unclassified...
AAAAAAAAAAAAAAAAAAAAAAAAAAAAAAAAAAGTATGCATAATTCTAAATTACTTATTTCTTCAACCTACGTACTTATTTACCTAGTTAGGTAAGTATTTAGTTTGACCCACCCACATAGGTTGACCTATGTACCTACCTACTTAAGTAGCTACTTATATGAATAAGTATTTAAACTAAGAAAATAAGACCTACCTACCTACCTAAATATGTAGGTAAGTATGTAGCCTAGGTTTGTGGGCACCTACTTACGTATTTAGTAACCTAATATTAATATTTTGTATGAAATTCATTTTTAAATGTCACGTGGCATATTTATATTCGAGCATATGTCATAATATAAGATCATCTAAGCATTTGAATTGAGCATCCCAAATTATTTCAAAATAATAATATTTATATTTTAAATAATTAAATATTGAGACACATGATAACACATCATTTACCTTTAATTGTGACAAAATTAGTTGCATCTTAGTCACATGTGACAATATATAATGAAGTCAAAGGATGAACTTGTATTTGTTGATTTTTTTTTTCATTCAATACCCTTTGTCATTATGAATAATGTCACATGTGACTTGTCTAATGCAACCAAAGGGATTTTAGTTTCAAATGTTACTTGCAATTATAATTTAATCACAAAGACCAGTTAAAAATACTTGTTTTTTGTAATAATGACTGTCAACGTCTAAACAAATGTTGTGACAACCTTAATAAACCTCCTAAACCCATAAAATACCCTTGTGACATTGGGCACAAGACAGTTGATTATTTAAGGTTTAATGAAACATAAAACTTGTTTAAAGATAAAAATGTAAAACTAATTGAAAGTCAATTTTTAATTAATAAGAAAACACCAATTGCATTAATCAACATGTTTGTAATGGTTAAGGAATGAAAGCCATCATTAATTTAAAAACAAAAATGTTGCAAATTGGAATGAAAAAGTGAAATTAAAGAAATGTTTTGTGGAAGTTATTTAAATTAATTACATGTAAACAAACTATAACGAGAAATATTGAATAACCAAAACGATTGGATACTAATTGGGTAGGGTTGTTTGATATTTATTATAAGGACAAGTAATGTACCTTTAGTGTCAGGTGCAGTACCTATGGTGTCTAACCAAATTAAATCTATTAAAAAAAAAATTCAAAATATATAGAAGTTGGAAACCAAGTACATCTCAGACTTGGGCTAATTGTTGATAATAACACTTGACCTAAAAAAGTACACAAGATTGAATTGGATATTGTAATATAATTGGTTCACCGAACCTAATATTATATGAACTTAAACTTTGTTATAATAGTGGAACAAGATATACTAATAAGATGATAGCTATAATTTTCATACAACATGTAGAAAAAACTACCTTACAATAACCAATAGTTGGAAGTTCCAAATTTACAAGGAGGAATCAAATTGATTATAGCCATAAAGAAAAACTTGTATTCATTTCCATTTACTAACAAGGTGCTCAACATTGTATTAGGTTATGAGGCTTTTGGACAAGTACCCTTTATACCATCATATATTCATAGCTTTAGAAGATAGGGATAAATTTCTATTTTTTACTAATTAGATAACAATTATATGATAGCCAATGATGCCTTTTGGCATAAGAATGAATCATTAACATAACAATGGATAGTTAAACAAAACACTTACTTGGAGTATTTAAACCAATTCATGAAAATCTTTTTAAATGATTTGATAATGTATAATGACATGGACATTCACATCTCCAAACTAAGGTTATGCTTGTAGAAGTGCCATGAGTATGGTATGAATTTGAATCCTGATATATGGTTCTTTCATGAATGATTTTGCATGATTTATAATTGTTAAGGGAAACTACTTAATCCTAAAAAGATACAAGCAAATGTGAACATGTCAAATTTGATAAACCCGCACTAGATACAATTGTTTAACATGGCGTAATTTTACATGTGTTTCATTAAAGATTTTGTTTTGATAATGACACACAAAACTAAATTGATGAGGAAGACAACCATTCATATGAATTTAAACATGTCAACAAGCATGGGATGCGATTAAGAAAAGGTAGATTGTACTGCCAATATTGATTTCACCCAATTGGTAGATAGAATTCCATGTACACACAAATGTTTTATTATTGACCATAGGGGCAATTATATATGGTTTAGAACTTAATATGTAAACATGATTAATGTGTAGTTTATGCATTTCAATTGTTGAACAAAGTTGAGTGTAATTATAATACCACAATAAAATAAACCTTAGCAATGGTGATTGTTTTAAACAAATTTAGACATTACTTGTTAAGGTTTGTTTTTTATGTAAACCACATGATGTTAATTTACTTAGTGAACAAGACACAAGTATATGGGGGGTGCATTTTCTTTATTAGGAGCCATAAGCGTTAGTTTCACAAAGTTCTTATAAGGAGTGGATGAGGATATCAAGTTGATGTGGAACAATATGATTAGTCAATCTAGGAGAATATTTTTAAAATCATAATTTATAAGTTTCCAAGAAACGATTTAATTCTTATGACCCAAAAAAATGTTGCATTGCATTATTATGTGAAAGTTTTATATAAACACATTCGGATAAAAAATTCATAAATAAAAAATTCATCTTTTAAAAGTCCATCAAGTAGCAAAAGGATTGGTTACAACCACATTGTTGTGTTTTTGCATCCCCTATTCTTGCTATCATCATCTTTTATTTTAGATTCTAACAATATAATACACAATGAAAAACTTCATACAAAAAAATATAAAATTTTAACAATGCATTGATTTTGAAGACTAACCTCCAAATTTAAATAGTGATTACATCAAAAGTGGTTCCTAAAAGAGAAAATGCACCTTCAGTAGATAACAAGATGGTTGTTGTTATTCTTGGAATATGATTTCATTGTAATTTACAAACTAAGAAGGACCCATGTAATGCTTGATGCATTTTCAAGACTATTTAATACATAACAATAGTTAATAGGTTTTCCAAACTAAATAGTAGATGTTACATTATTTGTGGTACAACCTATATGGATCAAGGAGGTATAAAATTACATATTAATAGGATAGTTATGAAAGGATTCTGGGGTCCTCTGTTTTGGAACACAAAAGGAATATGTTTAAAAATAAATAAAATTTAATGTTTTTAATTTTTAGTAAACTTAAGATGGTCCTTTATTTTAATTGATTAATAGATAGTAGATTGAAACAATCATAAGTTTTTGAACAATTTTTGAAGATTAAGATTAGGAGGTCTATATATTGGTGATTATATAAGGTACAAGTTATGTGGACCCCATTAACACTATTTTTTTCAAGCCAATTGTGACTTCCATTTTAGAGCCATTTTGCAAAAAACCCACAAGAATTCTAAAATACAATTTAAACTATCAACTATTTTATTATTTTTTAACCATTCTAGTAAACTGACACCCACCCATAGAGGAATGATAAGCAAAGTCCACTTAGAAAATAATCAAAGCACTACAAATGAAACTTGTGAATGGAAATTGTATAGATTGGGATGAACATTTGTTGATAGTGTTGTTTTCATACATGACTATGTAAAAGGTTGCAATGGGGGATACACCATACCAACTAATGTATGGTTTGCACCCACTAATGCTAACAAAATATGTTTTGCCATTTTTCATAGGGGGACCATGGGATGTAAACCCAATATGGGTATTGATAAGTCGATTACGTGAGTTGGAGAAATAAGAATATTGATAAGATGCATAGGAGAACATAGTTTGAGTTCAATGGAATAGGTACCTATGGTTGTAGCGTTGCCACCTAAAAAAGAACTTCTAGGTTGGTGATTGTGTGCTTTGGTTTCTAAAAGAGGAAAAAAGAAAGTTGGTAAGTTCTATAAAAGGTGGTATGGCTTGTATCAAATACATTATTTACTACCTAACAATATTATATTACTTATAACTTTGGGTAAGTTTGAACTCAACCTTATGTTGGTTAATATTAACAAACTTAAGCCATATAGGTACATTCATGAAGATGTTTTAAAACATGTAGGGAATTAGGGTAATCAAGAGTGTACAAAAATAGGTAGTAATCCAAAGTTGACAATTACACTAATGTATTAGTATAAGACAACATAAGCAAAGTCCCTATGAAAGAAAAAATTAATGATCTATCACAAATTGGAAGAATAGCAAGTACCAAGGAAAAGAAAAAACCTTCAAATGATAGGTAGATCATGTGTTAGAACCTAAAACAATAGCAACAGGTGAGGGAACGAAAGAACTTGTGAAAAAATAGGTAGTTGATTTGTAATAGCTTGATATGTAAGTAGGTAATGAAAAGGTAAATGAAGTAGATTCATCAAAACATGTGGACAAAAATGCAATTATTAATTAGTCATTAGTAGCTCACAATTTGTAGTTAGGGTGTTGCCAAAAAAGGATGCAACTTTAAAAGTAATTGTCATTTTGAACAACATATCCAAAAAATGTATACACCTTTTACAACAACTAATACATCTCAAAACAAAACTAATGTTCATTTTCTTGTAATTTTCTTGGTGCTTTACATATAAGTGCAACACATCATGAATAAATAAATTTTTATCAAATGATTGGGAAAAATTGCTCGAAAGGTAATGGAAATGGAAAAAATGAAAGAGAAGGAAAAAAAGGAGGGAGGTGTGCTCCATAGTATTTGTATGTAAAGCCATTGTAAGTATGTTCTTTAGGACATTTACATTTCACACCACCGAATTTTTACTTGTTAAAAGAAGATGATACTAATTCAAAAGATGTGTTTAGGATGCAACAAATATAATAAACAAGAATAGGTAAGATGTAGAAGAAATTTTGAAGGAGTCATGTCAATGAATAGGAGGAGCTCAAAGACAATAATTAGAATCAATAATTCTTTTAGATTTTAAAGAAGAAAAATAAAGAACACAAGAGGAACTTGCAACATAAATGAGTTTGGGGAACAAATGGAAGAATAATATGCTATGGATCAAATTCAAGAACATTAAGTAAAAGCTACATGAGCTTTACAAAGGGCCATGACAAAAGGTACTTTAGGAAAACCTATAGCTTCTAATGTTGGACCTTTAAGGAAACCATGTAAAAGAAAAACAAATAATGTGTTGCCAAATGAAGAAGATTGTTATTAGTTTGCATTAATGCCACAAAAAATACTATAAAGTTGGAGCAAAGACATGGTTAAGTTTGGGGAAGAAAGAAAGAAATTGGATCAATTGTGTAAGGTTGAAATTAAGGGAACACATAGACATGAGTTGTTGGTGTAGTTTTTGAATATTTGGGATGTCAATATAGATGATTAGATCTTTGCACCGGTGAACAACAAGATTTTAGACAAAGGAATTCGAGATCTAGTTATCTATTTTAAGGAGGAAGTGAAATATGCATCATGAATCAAATTACAAAATCTAGAATACAAGTAGGTAAGGAGTAGTGGAGTATGTCCAAAATCATGCATCTGTATAATGTTGGGCTTGTTGTTTTCTTATATATCATTTACCATAGGGAGAAGGTTAATTACTTAAGCAATATAAATGCAATTGCTTTCATGACAACAAATTAGGTAGAAGTTGTAGATTAAACAATTATCATATTCAATCACATGAAGAAGGAATTCCAAAGGTGGACAATTGCATAAACAAATCTATGTTGAATGGAATAGGAAAAAATACCAACAAAAGATGTGTGCAATTGGGCCCTTATTATAAAAGTGTTAATGTAAAAATGGTTTTTAGAAGCAAAACCAAAATAGGTGTAAGCACCTAAAACATCCAAAGCCTTAATGTGTAATCAAAACGTGAAGTAGATGAAGGAATAATTAATGAAAACCAGGAGACAAGCTTGGGCTGAAAGTTTATTTCATTGATAGGAGCAATAAAAGGAAAGATGATGCACAAAGACAACACCTATGATTATAGTGTAATTAGATGTAGGATAATAAGGTTTTGGAGGTGATCTTGTTAGGAAGAAGTGACACAAGATGAAAGTTGTATTCAAAACATACTTCAATAGCAGCCCATATAACATGTACTAGGAAAGCATAGGGAGAAAATTCCTACACTTCAATATATAGTATAATAACAAGGGGGGTGGGTGATGAACGAGATTTCACCAACACCTTATGAGGATAATGAATTCCTATTATCATTTGAAAGGGAATAGGGGTTACCAATAAGTGTGCATGGTCAACATTCACCACAAATGGAGTAGGTGACCATTGAAGATAAACTTGGTGTAAAATAAGACCAACTTACACTAGTAGTGGCAAAGGTGGTTAATTAACCTTAGGTTATCTTAAGCTTCCCTTGGATGACCTTGGTTAACATGCCTTTATAATTCTTTATAGGTTAGCCTAGTATAGCCTAGGGCTACCTAAACTATCTTAGGGTTGTGTTATGTGTAGGCTAATTTAAACCTATGTAGGTTAACTTAAACCTACTTGGTTAACTTAGGTTGATGTATTCAAACCAAGCCTACTTATGTTAGTTTACTTGCCAACCTAATTAGGCTAATCTAAAACAACCAAAATTAAATGACACATGTCACATTTTTGAAAATGGCTTTTAGGAATTTTGTTCTAATTGTAGTCATATATTCATATAAATGGCAATAATTAATAGAAGAAATTTTTTAATTTATGATTCCATTTATGACTGATTTTGTAACCATATTGGACATTATATGGCTAAAGGGCCTTTAGTCATGTTGAATAAGATGTTTAGGTCAAGAAGTTGTTAAATGTTCAATGTGGGACTTTAGAGTTGCTGGATTTATTTCACCTTCACAATGATAAGCCACTACTTACCAATGGACTACACCATTAAAAGGTGTCCAATTTTTGTCAAACTTTTTATTTCACATGCACGAGAAGAAATGTTGTTCATTTTGACCATATTTTTGTGATTATTATGCAACTAATGTCCAAACCAACTTATTTTACAACTAATAGTGTGTTAGTCCATGTAATTGCAACTTGTTGTAATTACGTATGCAATTATAAGAAGGGTTGAACCAAATTGTAATCATAAAGGCAATTACAACTTATGACTAATATCATTTTGATTGAAAATGTAAATGGAAAGTGAACAATGTCATCCAATTTTGATTGCATCCATTGATGGGTGATAATGTAGTTATTTTTGCAACTATTATGAAAGTTTTTGCAACTACAATAGTATATTCTATCACATGAACAAAATAACATAGACCATATACATGGCAAACTTTGCAATTTCAATTGGACTATTATCCTTTCAATGTACCCATCTATGGGTTTTCTTTGTAATTATCCATGAATCTTTCATGATATAATATCTAATAGCTAATAGTTTGCTAGAAAAGGCTATTATAACTTAGTTGGTAAATTAAATTAGGTAAGCTTAATAGGTTATGTTAAACTAAGTAGGTAACATAACCTATTAAGCTTAGCTAACTTAGGTAGGCTAGGTAAGTTAGGTAGGTAGTTGGTAAGCTATGTCATTAATTAATTAGTAAACTAGGTAGTAGGTAGGTTAATTAGTTTATTATGTGAATATGTGATCATGTTTTCATATTAATTAATTAATTAGGTTAGGCACTTAATTGATTAATTAAAAAGGTTAGGTAGTATGTAATAAGTAGGATAATTATTAGTAGGCAATAGGTAGGTAGGTAAGCTAAGCAAGAGGTATTTTATTTATGTGGATATGTCATAATGTTTTTGTATTAATTGACTATTTATTTAGCTAGGTTAAACAATTAATTTATTAAATATAGACTAGGCAATTAATTTATTAAGTAGGTTAGGTAGTAGATAGTACGTATGTAACATAGGTAGTATGTAATAAATAGGATAGGTACTAGTAGGAATTAGGTAGGAAAGTAAGTTAAGCAAAAGGTTTTTTTGTGTGTGGATATGTCATACTGTTTTTGTATTAGTTGATTAATTAATTAGCTGTGTTAAATAATTAATTTATCACATAGGCTAGGTAGTAGATAATAAGTATGTAGCCTAGGTAGTATGTGATAAGTAAGATAGGTAGTAGTTTGCAATAAGTACGTTAAATTGTATATATTGTATTATGTGGATATATGATTTATAATAATAATAATAATAAATTAGGTAGGTTAAGTAATTAATTTGTAAAATGTAGGTTAGGTAATAGATAGTAGGTATGTAGCCTAGGTAATATGTAGTAAGTAGGATAAGTAGTAGGTAATAAGTAATCAAGTTAAGTAGTAAATATTTTATTGTGTGGATATGTCATAATGTTTTTGTATGAATTGATTCATTAATATGGTAGGTTAGTTTGTAAATAATAGGTAGTAAATAGGATAGGTAGTAAATAGTTAACTTGAAAATAATAAATATTTTATTGTGCAAATATGTGATAATGTTTTTGTATGGGGCAAAGGATGTGATAGTGTTGTAGTGTTTCCATTTCATTATAATTTATCCCATATCTTTGTTTATAACTTCAAACTTGTAAAGTATATAAGTAGATGAAGGAGTGGATTAAATTCATGGTATGCACTATAAACATGTGCCATTTGGGATGAACCAATAAAAAAACTTGTCCCCAACAAAATAAATAGGATCCTACCTACCTACTTAGCTTATGGTAGGTAGCTTATTTTACTTTAACCTAACGTAGAATAGGTTGCATATTATAATTTAACTTAGGATATATTATAATTAATTATTAATAATAAATAATTACTATAATGATTATACTTATTTACTATAATTATAATATTTAATTTATGTAATTATAATATATATATTGACCAAATGGAAAATTGCCATGTGATGACAAATGGTAGTATGTGAGTATCCTAAATGTAGTCACAAATGTAGTTACAAATTGGGGTTCCACATCATACTCAAGATCATCCATGGTAATGGATGAAATTTTTTGGCCTAATTGTAAGGTTTATGACTACACTTGTAACTTCATGGCCATGTCATGTCTTTCGCAACTAACTGTTTTATGACATTTGTCCAAAACAATTAGGCTATTTTTAGTTGCATGTGTCCATTATAATTACAAGTGAGTTACAAATTTAATTGTCAAATTTCAAATTTCTTTTAGTGATGTCACTACTATAAAAGTGGGGTACAATTCATTAGTTTAAATCACTATGAAATTTTTAAAATGAAATAAATTCATTGCATTTTAATGATTTCACCTTAGTTAAAGTTATTTCACTATAATATCATTATGTAAACATCGTGTTTCATTATTAGTTGACATAACTCATTATTATAATAAATAACTTTATTTTTATGTTGTTTTAAATACCCTTATTTTAAGCTACTTTAGTTATTTTAATTTATATTCTACATTATTATAAGTTATTATACATTATTCTACCTTAATGTATTCGAGTTAATTTATTAAAGGCTTTTAAATTATTTTAAATTAAATTATTCAACTAACTTTAGGTTATACCTTAGGTTGTTTTATTTTAAATTAATATATGTTATTTCAAGTCATACTTTAAGTTAGTCAAGATCATTTTACTTTATGCCATTATAAGTTATTTTATCATAAGAATAATAATTTAAAATAAAATGAAAAAGACCTATGGTAAAATAACTAGAATAACCAATAATAGCCTATGAAAAATAATTTAAAATAACGTACAATAGAATAACTATTAATAGCCTATGATAATATAACTTAGAATATCCAATATTAATTTATAATATGATAGTCACCAATAGTTGTAATATAACATATTATAACCAATAATAATTTATAATACAATAGCCATCAATATAATAACCATCAATAGCCATTAATTGAATAATCACCAATAGCCATTAATAAAATAACCACTAATAGCCGCCAATAAAGTAATCACCAATAACCATTAACAAAATAGCCAATAATAACCACCAATAAAATAATGATCAATAGCCATAAATAAAATAACCACCAATGGCTTACAATAAAATAACCACTAATAGCCATTAATAGAATATCTACCAATAGCCATTAATATAATAGATGTTAACAACCACTAATAAAATATCCACCAATAACCATTAATAGTCTATGTTAATTTAACCTAAAATAACCACCAATAGGCACCAATAAAATAATTATTAATAGGCACCAATATAATAACTATTAATAATTATTAATAGCCATTAATAAAATAGTCACCAATAACCATTAGTAAAATGGTCATTAATAGCCACCAATAAAATAACCATTAATAACCATGAATAGAATAGCCATTAATAACCATTAATAACCCCAATAAAAGAACAACTAATAGGCACTAGTAGAGTAATTAATAATAACCAGATATTAGAATTATTTAGAATTGTCAAAAATAATTTAGGGTGAAATGATTTACAATAGACAAAAAAAACTTAAGGTGTGAAAAAGCTTACAATAACATATAATTACTAATATGAACATAAGGTGAAATAATCTTCAATAGCCAAAAAAACAACAATAACTTCACATAGTTGAAAATAATTTAAAATGAAATAGTTTAGAATAACTAAAAGTAACTTATAATAGTTGCGAGTAGCCTAAAATGAAATAATTTATAATAAAAAAAAAACATAAAATAGCCAAAAATAGCTTAAAATGAAATAGGCTAAAATAACCAAAAGTAACCTAGGGTGAAATAACAAAAAATAACCAAAAAAATTGAAAATAACCATAAATAGCTGTAAATAATGTAGGGTGAATTAATTTAGATTAATGAAAAATAGCCCTATAATACCTAAAAGTAACCTAACATAAGTAATATTATAATATTAATAAAAAATTTATCCATTTATTAAACATTTTCCTTCTAAAAAAAATGGTCATTGAAATGTTATTGAATTATATTCAATTTTTTTTGGTTCAAATGATTTTACATTTTCAAAAGGAAATAAATGTAATTATGTACATTATTGAATTAAAAAATAAAGTAAATTCGAATCATTTCATTTGGACAAAATTTCAATAAGATATTAATTTTTTAAGTTTATGTTTTCGTACTATTTAAAATGAAATATTTAATAAATAGAATGCAATGTAACACATTATCATAACAAATGAGGTGGTTTGATAGTAAGGGTGTTTACTTTCATTTAAAAGGTCAACATATCAAACCTCACAAGTGGTGTGTGCATGATCAAGATTGGTAATTTGATTGAATATTTTCCTATTCAGTTTCATAGAATAGATGTCTAGGTTGATTATGTGGTCTATGTACCTAAATTAAGTTTTTAACCTAGCCTAGGTAGTGACACGTGTTAATAATTCATAGGTTGAAAATAATGAAATTATCAATAACATTATATATCAAATAATTTAAATTTAATTGATTTCCATGCTACCTAATTAATTAATTAACAAGTGAATGGTTTGGTAAACTTGTATTTCATTTGAAAGTAACCTTATTTCACTAGGTACCAATGAACCAATTCTCTATCTGTAGTAATTGGTCTCGTTCACTAATTTCATCATGGTAAAAAATGTTCAAATTCATTCAAAATTTAGTGAAACTCAAAGTGAACTAAAACACATTTTGATGTAGTGTGTTCATTTCATGTCAGTACAAAATTATGAGGTAAGTAGCAAGCAAATTGTAGGGTGTCATGTTCGTGCTTCAAGTGTATGAAAGTATGATGAAAGTACAATTGAAATTGGATTTTTTATACTTTCAAATGGATAAAGCACTAATATGTATCAATGTGTTTTAAAAAATTTCATATCATAATCATAATCTATTAAAGTTCTCATATAAAAGTATGCTAAATTTTTTGAAAATCAACTAGTTTAGAACATATTTTTCATCCATTTTTCTTGTATTAAAAATCTTCACATTTTATGTGTAGCTTACCCTAAATTCAATGGAGTGCACCATTACTTGATAATGTAAGTTAAAAAAGTTTTGAAAAGGTTTTTTTCATGTTTGTGCCATAAAAATGACTACGACTACATGTGTGACTACTTTTTTCGCATACTTTATCATGTTTTCACCTTGTCTTCATTCCATTTTGACCTTTAAAATATTATTTTTTGTCTTTTAGGATTGAAAAGTTCCGTAAAGGTTATATGATTAAAGTGCTTGGGGATTTTTTCAACATTGAATTCAAAGTTTGTGACAACGGACATTTAAATGTATGTAAATTGATTTTGTTTTCTGCATTATGGATTAATATTGGCAAGGCAATTGATTATAATATATTCAAGGGAAAAAAAAATAATACTTTTGAATCAACATGGAAGGAAAGACATATAGTTAGTAATCAAGGCATGGTTGAAGCCAACATCACATCAAAACTAACCCATGTGGAGAATTTTATGTGTATGATTTCCAATTACAATATCTCTATTGTTGGATTTAGTGTTTTTAATCAATTGGACCTTATTCTCATAAACAATACATGCATGTATTTTTCTTTTCAAGTCTTTTAACATTACTATAAAGAGATATGTTTTACTTTTATGATTCATTCACTTACAACAATGGAACATTAGTTTCTTTCCATGTTCTTTGGTATAAGCTACAAATTTCAGAATCAAAAGACATTTTCATTTGCCCATTCAACACTTTCAAATTGCTTATGAAAAACTATTTTATGATTTTTTTTCCAAATTTTGTAAATTTTGATAAATGTTTTGCCCTTATTACTTTGACAAATAAAATATTCTTGAATATTCAATATTTTCCTTTGCACATTTGTGTTAATTGAAAATAATAATTAGAAAAAATACACATAACTGAATAAGTAAATACATATTGGATGATGATTTTATGATATTACAACATTTTTTGAACTTGTGTAATACAAAAAATGGTTTCCTATAAGATATGGAATTAGTTGTTAATTTTTTTAAACCAAGAATTTCATATAATAATAATAAATTGAAATACGATGTTAATACATAAAGGATTACCAAAAAAAAGATTGATCATTTTTCCTTCACAAAAAAGGATGAACCATTTTTAGTCCCTTATAAAACTAGTTCCAAATGAAATTCATCACTATAATTTTAATTATCCATTTTGTAATAGACTTTAGTAATCATTTAAAAAAATTTGAATGGATTTTAAAAGAAGGGTGAACTCATAATGAACATTTAAAATGATGACACTATGTTTATTAAATAGATAAAATGAAAAATGGGGATTCAAAAAGTATGTAATAGTAATGAAAAAATAAAAATTGAAAAATAGACCACCATGAGGAATTTAAAAATAAAATACATTAAAAATTTCCCAATGCAAAAATTATTTATTTATATATTTTTAAAGGCCATGATTTTCAGGATTTTTTAATCATTTATTGTCCATTTCACATTGAAATATTCAAACTTTGAATTTTTGGACCAATCACATGTTTAATGATATTTAGAAAGTCGTCTACCAATAATTTTGATGAAAAACAAAAGGGATAATTATAATAAAATTATAATTCAATGATTATTATAACTATAAGAATTTTAGTTAGTGTAAAATGTGGAATCTTGAAAATGTCAAAAATGAATCATTTGACCATGCATTTACCTATTCATATTTGATTACAAGAATTTTGATAGAATTTTTCACATTATTACATTAGGAACCAAGATTTTTAGAAAACATTAAAACTTGTTTGTTGCACTTGTTAGTAGGGAGGATATATTTGAAAGTTCAATTCTAGGAGTAGAATTGATAATGATAGTTATTTTGCTCATGTAACTTGTTCTCGCTTTATATGTTTTGGCAAAGGTTTAGGATTTTTTTGCCTTCGTAACAATTTTTTCAAATTGCAAGATCCAAATATTGTGTTGGGGCTGAAAGCACAATCAAAAGGGAGCCAATGGTGCCAATGTAAAAGTTTGTTTCCAATGATTACACATGACACATGTCATTTTTGTGTTGGTTTATAATTTAAATTAAATATTTCAGATACCCAATTTACATTACATGTTAGATATCATTTACATTTTGACTACAAATTGGTTTTATATCATGTATATTTTGCATTCATGCTCTCTATCACATAAATATGAACAACTTTTGTTGAAGCCACATTTCAAAAATTTATAATTTTCAAGATAAAAAATACTTTTGAATCAAATTTGCTAAAGTGGGTTATAAAAATAATTTTCATTAGCTCAAGTTTTTTTGCCCTTTTGATCATCAATTTGTTAAAATCCTCTTCATTTTTCATAAAGAACATAAAATATAATTGATAGAAAAAAAGGACATTTAAAAAAAACAAGAATTGTCCACACTCAAAGTTTGAGATCTTTTGAACATGCAACCACAGTTTTGATTTGTGTCAAGCTTTGAGCTTGTAAGGTTTGCAATTGATAAAAAATATTTCAAATTTTTTATGATAATCCAACTATCATACTTCCCTTGTGATCTGTCAAAAATACAAAAGTATAGTTTGAAAGATGTCTAGTCTCTTGGGTGACTCCTTTAACTATGTTTTTACCTTGGGGTTATTTGAAACTAGATTTAATTTTTTTAAAAAATTATTTCTGGATTGTATTTTTATTAAGGTTTTTGCTCATTTATGATCAATTGCACATGCCCTTTAAAATGCGAACCCAACACCTAGATATATAACCGAACATTGTTGTGCTTTGTATTGCTAGAAGTTTTCAAATCTGGCCAAAATCACCCTATCACCAATCTATGGCAGGTTGCTCTAATTTAAAAAATTACCCCATGGCCAAAGATCACCTTGACTCTTGATTGCTCAAAATCTGTGAAACTTGGCCCTAAGTCACACCCATACTCAAATGCTCAAAATAATAGCCTAATATGCCCCCTCCTATTTATGATGAGGTGCATGCCAAACAATTTGATAATTCACATCCCATCACCAAACATATAGACCACATTTGATTTTTATTTTGGTTAGCATGCACCCACCATTAACGAACACAAAAAAAATTCATGGTTAAATGTTTCCACAAAACCAAACGCTATATTTTCAGACTAGGTGTTTGTTCATTCATAGGCATTTTGTTGAACACTACAAGGGGTGTGAGCATCCATTGATTGACTAGGCTTTGCCTTACGATTTCTCTAAAAAAAATTCACGAGCCCGTGAAATTTTACGTGATAAAACACAGCAGATATTTGGTTCACTAAAGCTCCATGCAACTAAAGCTTTGTGTCCCGATTTTGGTCAGGCTAGTCACTTGAACTTCCAAGCTACAGACTTGACCAAACCAAAGAACAGAGAGAACCAAAAATTTGAAGGCATTCATGTGGTCTACTGATTGATTTCCTTGGTAATTAACAATCCTAGATTCCCCAGCAGTTCCAACTTTTCTGATGAAAATACTGTTGAATGAGAGATTTCCATGCAGAGATATACAAGGGCCCTATGGGGAGGTCCCGCAGAGTTCTTGTTCTTGTCCGAGCTTGAGATTAGCTGGAAGTTGTAATCCCTTGAAGTCCAGCCACCAGGAACCCCGCTCTTGATTCCATTCCAGTGTCTTGCTCTTGAACCAAAGCCAGCTTCCTTGCCGCCGCCGTGTTTCTGCAACAGCCTCCTCCTTCGCTTCCTGCCTTTCAAGTACCTGCACGAGCTGCTGCTTTCCATCATGCAAAACGCCATCGCCATTTCCTTCTTCAGTTGCTTCTTCGTTGTGACTGAGAATACTGCTCCTATCAACGCATCTGGTTTTCAAGAAGCAGTTCCATGCGACGAATGATCTCTTGGCCGCTGCACTTGCGCGGCTCGCCGTAGCTGGAGCTACTCTTCCTCTCCTTGCAGCAGGAGACCACCGCATGTTGTGGGAGCTTGATGAAACTGGACATTACAAGCCGCAACTGAGCTTGCGCTGGGGTACGCCTTTCTTGGCGATACTTGATGCACAGCAATGGAGAAAGAGCAGGAGATTTCGAGTGATCGCTGCTGAGTACTCCGACCTCGTGAAGTTGGACTTGATCATCACAGAAGAAGCACCAGCAGAAGCAGCTCCTCTTTCCTTGGCCTGCAAGCTTCAGATATCGGTACTGAGCTCGAAGGAGGAGTAAGAAGGCAGGCAACGCTTACGAGCTCCGAGGAGAAGATACTCGGAGTTTTGAAAGCTTTGGAAAGGGAAGAAGGAGCTCCCTTTCTTCTTCAACACGCACAGCAGCGGACAATCCATGACAGCCGGTTGTTTGCGGATCGCAGCAGGGAAACGAATGAGCGTAGAAGAACAAGAAGAAGAAGCTGTAAAGTACTGCAACACAGCGGATGCGGATTGTGATTGTTGCTGCGATGC
>Ga0116229_10008236_pt1 | contig 16239 bp, 16 predicted proteins | sample S1TSphgellanicum_3_FD_87313 | JGI IMG/M metagenome (GOLD analysis project Ga0116229, IMG submission 87313) | Host-associated microbial communities from peat moss isolated from Minnesota, USA - S1T2_Fc - Sphagnum magellanicum MG | ecosystem: Host-associated > Plants > Peat moss > Unclassified...
CACCGCCGCCGGCGTTCTTCACCGCGTCCATCGTGCCCATGCCGAGGCCCGCACCGTTCGCGATCGTGCCGACGCTCTTCGCCGGCGCACCGGCTTCGTCGGCAAACTTCTTGTAGTTGAACATGCCGAGACCGATCGCGAGCGCGGCCTCCTGATCTTCATCCGACGGCGTGGCCTTGTTCCACGCTTGCACGTCCGGATGTTTGTAGAGACCGTTGTCGTCGAGATCGACCTTCGCATCCGACGCGATCACCTTGCCGTCTTTGGTCAACACCAGCGGGTTGATCTCGACGAGGTTCGCACCGTACTCCATGAACATCGTGTAGAGCCCGGCGAGGATCTTCGGGAACGTCTTGCCGTAGCCGGCCGGCAACTTCGCGGCGAAGAAGAGTTCGCGCGCCATGAACGGCGAGAAGCCAATCGCCGGATCGACCCAATACTTCACGATCGCGTCGGGATCGTGCTCGGCGACTTCCTCGACGTCCATGCCGCCCTTGGCCGAGACGATGATCACCGGTTTCTTCGCATCGCGGTCGATCGTGATCGAGACGTAGGCCTCGCTTTCGATCGCGACCTTCTCTTCGACCAGCAGCGACTTCACCGTCTCGCCGTCGGGGTTCTGGATCGAGACGAGATGCTTGCCGATCAGTTCCTTTGCGAGCGTCTCACCCTCGTCGGGCGTGTCGGCGAATTTGATGCCGCCGGCTTTGCCGCGCCCACCCATCATCACCTGACTCTTGAGCACCCACGAACCGGGGTGCTCGGCGATGAACGTCTTCACGTCATCGGCGGTCGTCGCAAAGACCCCGCTCGGCGTCGGGATGCCGACGCGGCGAAACAGATCCTTGCCCTGATATTCCATCAATTTCATGGCCGATGCGGCTTTACCGCGCGAGCGCTGCGACCCTCGACGACGAACGTCGCAGATCGGTTCCCGGCCGTGCGGGCGGCCGTCGCGTCAACCGCTTGCCGCGACCGGGACGGTCCCGCGGTAATCGTAGAATCCGCGTCCCGTCTTCTTCCCGAGCCAGCCCGCCGCCACGTACTGCCGCAGCAACGGACACGGGCGATACTTGGAATCGCCGAAGCCCTCGTGCAGCACCGTGAGGATCGCCAGGCACGTATCGAGGCCGATGAAGTCGGCCAGCGTCAACGGCCCCATCGGATGGTTCATCCCGAGCTTCATCACGGTGTCGATCGCATCGACCGACGCGACGCCTTCGTAGAGCGCGAAGATCGCTTCGTTGATCATCGGCATCAAGATGCGGTTCGCGATGAATCCGGGGAAATCGCGCGATTCGACGGGCGTCTTGCCGAGCGAGGTCGCGAGCGCGACGATCGCTTGCGCGGTCCCGTCGCTCGTCGCCGCGCCGCGAATCACCTCGACGAGCGGCATCACCGGCACCGGATTCATGAAGTGCATGCCGATCACGCGCTCGGGCTTGCTCGTCGTGGCCGCGAGCGTCGTGATCGAGATCGAACTCGTGTTGGTGGCGAGCATCGTGTCGGGCGACGTGTTCTCGTCGATGCGGGCGAAGAGGTCGCGCTTCATCGCAACGTCTTCGGTCGCCGCTTCGATCGCGAGATCGACCTCGAGGTCACGAAAATGCGGGCGTGGATCGATGTGCTCGAGCACGCGTCCGCGCTCGAGCTCCGTCAGCCGGCCCTTTTCGACCTCGCGGTCGAGCCGCTTCGCGATGCCCTCGATCCCGCGCCGGATGCGCACCTCGTCGACGTCGTTGAGCAACACCTCGTGACCGTGCAAGGCGAAGACGTGCGCGATGCCCGCGCCCATCTGGCCTGCGCCCGCGATGAAAACGCGCATGTGCTCCGGACTACCCGACCTTCACGAGCAACGCGTCGCCTTGACCGCCGCCGCTGCAGATCGCGGCGATGCCGAGACCCCCGCCGCGCCGGCGCAACTGGTGCACGACCGAGGCGACGATGCGCGCGCCCGACGCACCGATCGGATGGCCCATCGCGACCGCGCCGCCTTGCACGTTGATCGCGCTCGGATCGAGGCCGAGCCGCGTCGCCGCGGTGAGCGCGACGGCGGCGAAGGCTTCGTTGAATTCCCACACGGCGATGTCGGCGGTCGTGAGCCCGTGACGATCGAGCAGTTTCTGCGCGGCCATCGCCGGCGTGAGCGCGAGGTAGGGCGGATCCCACGCGACGCCGGCGTGCCCCTCGATCGTGGCCAGCACCTCGATGCCGTTGCGCTCGGCGTAGCCGGTGCTCGCGAGCACGAGCGCCGCGGCGCCGTCGTTCACGCCGGGCGCATTGCCCGCCGTGATGCTGCCGCCCGGATCGAGCGGTTTGAGCTTCGCCATCGCTTCGAGCGACGCGTCGGCGCGCACGGGCTCGTCGCGCTCGACGAGCGTGGCGGGCACGTCGCCCGTGACGTAGGGCGAGAAGCGCGCCGGATCGGCCGACATGCCGGCCGGCGGAACGTGATTCCATACCCCGCCGTCGCCACCGCCGACGGGCGCCGGGATCCGCTCGCGCGCCGGCGCGGGCAACGCGTCGACGACGATCTTGCCCTTCGCCTTGGTGGCGACGCGGATCGGCGCGATCTCGCCCGCGAAGTGGCCGGCGTCGTGCGCCGCCGCCGCGCGAGCGTGCGACTGATAGGCGAACGCGTCTTGCACCTCGCGCGTCACGCCGAGTTCGGCCGCGACGCGGGCGCCCTGCGCGGCCATCGCTTCGCTGAAGTACACGTCGAAAAGCCCGTCGACGACCATGGCGTCGACCAGCGTGCCGTCGCCGTAGCGATAGCCGAAGCGCGCGTTCGGCAAGAGATAGGGCGCGTTCGACATCGATTCCATGCCGCCGGCGACGATCACGTCGTGCTCGTGCGCTTCGATCAACCGCATCGCGTACGCGACGGCCAGCATGCCCGATGCGCAGACTTTGTTCACCGTCTCCGCGGTCGTCGTCTTGGCGAGCCCCGCCTTGAACGCCGCTTGCCGTGCGGGTGCCTGGCCGACGCCCGCTTGCAGCACGAGACCCATGATCACGTGCTCGACGTCGGCGGGATCGAGTCCCGAGCGGAGCACCGCGTTGCGGATGGCGTCGCCCCCGAGCGAGGTCGCGGTCAGCGAAGCGAGCGCGCCGCTGAGGCGGCCGAACGGCGTGCGCGCGGAACTGAGAACGGCGGTTGTCGACATCGTCCCGGCTACGTTCCGGACGCGGAAACCTGCTCCCTCGATCGCGGGGTCGGCATGCAGATGATCTTGTCGTCGTCGCCGCACGACTCGCATTCCATCTGCAGCGTCACGTGATCGATGTCGAAGTCGTCGTGCATCGCCTCGTTGATGCGGCGCAACACGCTCGTCGCCTCGCTGATCTGACGATCTTCGAGCACCACGTGCGCGGAGAGCGCGTGCGAGCCGGTGCCGATCGTCCACACGTGGAGATCGTGCACGGCGACCACGCCCTCGCAGTCCTGGATGCGCGCGCGCACGAGCGGCAGCGCCGCGTGGCTCGGCGTCGATTCGAGCAGCACGACCGTCCCGTCGCGCACGACCGCGACGATCCCGATGACGATGATGACGGAGACGAAGATCGAGAGCGCGGGATCGATCCAGGCCGCGCCGGTCAACGCGATGATCGCGCCGCCGATCACGACCGCGATCGCGCCGAGCGCGTCGCCCGCGATGTGCAGCATCGCGGCGCGCGAGTTGAGCGAGTGGCGGCCGCCCGAGAAGAGCATCATACCGGTCGCGACGTTGACCGCGAAGCCGATCGCAGCGACGACGAGCATCAGCCCGCCGCCGGGCGTCTCCGGATGCGCGAAGCGGTGCACCGCCGCGATCACGATCAAGATCGTCACGGCGAGCAAGAGCGCGCTATTGCCGAGCCCGGCGAGGATCTCGAGCCGCGCGAAGCCGTAGGTCTGGCGTTCGTTCGCCGGTCGCGAGGCTTGAATCGCGGCCGCGACCGCGATCGCGAGCGCGACGACGTCCATCGTCACGTGCGCCGCATCCGACATCAGCGCGAGCGAGTTCGCGACGATGCCGCCGGCGAGTTCGAGCACGGCGATCGCGGCCGTCGCCGCGAGCGCGATCTTCAGCCGCCCGGTGCCGACGGCGCCATGGTCGTGATCGTGGTCGTGACCGTGCGCGTGCGCGCCGCTCACTCGCGCAGGGCCTTCCATGCGAGCACCGCGAGCATCGCACCGAAGGTGATGAACGTGCGCGATTCGGCGCGGCCGATCACCGAAGGATCATAGCTGCCCTGTTGCGAGCCGGCGGGTTCGGTGAGCGGAAGGACGCGCGGTACGGCCTCGGTGTACTGCTCGAACGGTGCGCCGAACGTCGCGCGCAAAAAGCGTTCTTCGTGCGGCACGACGATCGCGTACACGCCGAGCATCACGCCGAGCGATCCCGCGACGAGCGCGAGCCGCCGGGCCGGCGCGTTGTGACCGGTGAACGCGATCGCGAAGCCCGCCGCCGTGATGAAGTTGCCGATGTAGAGCGGGTTGCGCACGTAGGCATACGGGCCCGCGGTCACGAGCGCCGGTGCCATCACGGTGTCGCCGCGCGTCGTCACGCCCGAATAGCCGACGGCCCACGCGCGGATCGCTTCGCCGACGAATGCCAGCGGCAAACCGACCGCGATCGAGAAGGCGCTCGGCGATCCCCACGCCGCGAGCGCGAGCGCGGGCACGGCCAGCAACTCGCCGCGGCGCGCGAAGACGAATTCGTCGACCGGCGTCGATTCGGTCACGCGCGCACCCCGGCGAGCCGCTCGCGCGCATCGGCGTAGATGTCGCGCAGCGACGCGGCGAGCGCGAACTGCGGCGTCCAGCCGGTCTCGGCGCGCAGCTTCGTCGCGTCGCCGCAGAGCACGGGGATGTCGGAGGGCCGCAGACGCTCCGGATCGTCCCGGATCTCGACCGGAACGCGCGCGATCGTGATCAACTGACGCAGCACCTCTTGGATCGCGACCGCATGGCCGCTACAGACGTTATACACGCTTCCGGATCGTCCGTTTGCGAGCAGCGCGACGTAGGCGCCCGCAACGTCGCGCACGTCGAGGAAATCCCGCTCCGCGGCGAGGTTGCCGACCGAGAGCAGCGGCGGCGCGCCGGCCGCGATCTCGGCGAGCTGCCGCGCGAACGAGGGCACGACGAAGCGCGCGTCCTGACCGGGACCGATGTGATTGAACGGCCGCGCGATCACGACGTCGAGCGCATAGAGCCGCGACCACACCTCGGCGTAGGTCTCGGCAGCGACCTTGCTCGCGGCGTAGGGGTTCTCCGGGCGCAGCGGCGTGGTTTCGTCGAGCGGCATCCGCTCCGGACGCTGCTTTCCGTAGACTTCGGCACTGCTGACGATCAGCGTGCGGATCGGCCGGCGCGCGGCGCGGACCGCCTCGAGCAGGTTGGCCGTTCCGGTGGCGTTGACCGCGAGCGTGGCGAGCGGATCGGCGATCGACGGCGGCACGAAGGCCTGGCCCGCGAGGTGGATGACGGCGTCGGCGCCCGAAGCATCGACCGCGGTCCGCAGGGCGACGGCGTCGAGCAGGTCGAGCGAGGGCGGCGGCTCGTGCGGGCCGCCGAACCCGACCGGTTCGTGACCCGCGGTGGCGATGGCGGCGAGCACGTGCCGGCCGGCGAACCCACTCGCGCCCGTGACGAGGACGCGCACGAAATCAGACGGCGGCGAGTGGCCGCAAGCGGTCCAGGTCGGCGACCACCATCGTCTCGACCAGTCGCTCGAACGAGTACTCCGGCTCCCAGCCGAGTCGCTCGCGCGCCTTCGACGGATCGCCGACGAGCAGGTCGACTTCGGCCGGACGGTAGTAGCGCGGATCGACCACGACGTAGCGCTCCCAGTCCAAGCCGGCGCAGGCGAAAGCGGCGCGCACAAAATCCCCGACGCTGCGCGTCGTTCCGGTCGCGACGACGTAGTCGTCGGGCGTCTCTTGCTGCAACATCAACCACATCGCGCGCACGTAGTCGCCGGCGAAGCCCCAATCGCGCCGCGCCTCGAGATTGCCCAAGCGCAACTCGCTCGCGAGGCCGAGCTTGATCCGCGCGACGCCGTCGGTGATCTTCCGCGTGACGAACTCTTTGCCGCGCCGTTCCGATTCGTGATTGAAGAGAATGCCGCTCACCGCGTAGAGATCGTAGGACTCGCGATAGTTGATCGTGATCCAGTGGCCGTAGAGCTTCGCGACACCGTAGGGCGACCGCGGATAGAATGGCGTCGACTCGTCCTGCGGCACGGCTTGCACCTTGCCGAACATCTCCGAACTCGACGCTTGGTAGAAGCGAATCTTCTGATTGACGGAGCGCACCGCTTCGAGCACGCGCGTGACGCCGAGCGCGGTGAACTCGCCGGTGAGCACCGGCTGATCCCACGAGGTCGGCACGAACGATTGCGCGGCGAGGTTGTACACTTCGTCGGGCTTCACGCGCCCGAGGATCGAGGTCATCGAGCTTTGATCGAGCAGATCGCCCGACACGAACTCGATGTCGTCGACGAGGTGTTGAATGCGCTCGTGCACGTCGGTCGACGTGCGGCGCGTCATGCCGACGACGCGGTAGCCTTCGCTGAGGAGCAATTCGGCAAGATACGATCCGTCTTGCCCGGTGATTCCGGTGATGAGGGCGGTTTTACGACTCACGAAGATCCTGCGGGCGGGGTTTGCGGCGCGGGCAGCTCGAGCACGCCGATATTCTGCCCCGTATCGTCGAACACGAACTGCGTTTCGAACAACTCCGATTTGTGTTCGACGTCGTCGACGACCTTGGACTGGATCGTGAGGCGATGCATCGGCTTGCCTTCGTGCCGCACGATGCCCGAGTAGAAATATTGCACGAGCGGCGTCTGCCGTTCGTCGAGCGGGGCGAGACGGCGCCGTTGCACGAGCATCTGGAGCAGACGATTCTGCAGCGCCGACGGCAAGAGGCGTGCCGTATCGTCGGGCGTGAGCCGGACCTTGGTGAGATCCTCCGCCGCCTTGTTCGAATCGGCGACCGTCTTGTCGGTCGTGTACCGGATGATGGCGTCCCAATCGTCGGCCGGGATCCCGGTGAATTGCATGCCGTAGCGCCACACGCGGCGGCCTTGATGCGTAACGTTGTCCTGCCACACCGTCTTGGCGCGCAGCCGCACGAGCCGTTCCTCGATCTGCGCGCGCAGCTCGAATTCTTTCTGTGCCACGCCCTCTTGGGTGAGGATACAACAGCCGCCGCCGCTCAGGTCGAGACCGATGGCCGGACGCTGCGTCTTGCCGTCGAGGCTGTAGGTTGCGCGATAGGGCTTCCGCTTCCGCGGATACTTTCGCTTGTTGACGTCCTTGCCGGAAAACCAAGCCAGCAACTCGGGAAGCATGGCCCTTGGTTAGCGGAAACTTGACAGAGTTCCGGCTAGTTGGAGACGATTCGGGAACAGAACGCGGCCCGGAAGGCAGCGAGGTCGGGGTCGTCGCCCATCCAGTCGTCGATGCTGAGCGCGAAGACGACGGCGCCATGGCGCCGCGTCGCCGCGTATCCGGCCAAGCCGCGCACGTGCATCATGCTGCCGGTCTTGGCGAAGACGCGCGCGGCGGCCGGCGTTCCACGCGCGAAACCACGCAGGTCGCCGCGCACGCCGGCGATCGGGAGCGCATCGAGCACGATGTCGCGGTACGGCCCGTTCCAATCGTGCGCCAGGATCGTCGCCAGAATCCGCGGCGTGATGCGATCGTATGGCGAGAGGCCGCTGCCGTCGGCGACCGTCAACGCCGCCGGATCGACGCCGGCCGCACGGAGCCACGCCCGCTCGATGCCGGCGCCCCCGGCGGCCGTCGCCGGTCGATGGTCGAGCGCGGCATCGAGTTCGTGCAGCAACTCTTCGGCGATCAGGTTGTCGGAGGGGAACCACATGTCGGCCAGCAGATCGGCGAGCGGCTCGCCCTGGTGCACCCAGATCGGGGCGCCGGCGGTCGGAAGCGGAAGCTCGCTCACGCCGGGGATCGGTTCACCCGAGGGCGCCGGCGGAGTCACCGCAATGCCGCGGCTCGCGAGGGCGGCGGTGAACGCGGTGCGCAGCAGCACCTCCGGCGCGTCGACGGCGACCGCGAGGCTCGTCGGCGCGCCCTGGGGCGCGTCGCCGGTCACGACGATGTCGCCGCAGCGTCCCTCGGTGACGTCGGCCGTGGCGTCGGCACCCGCGGCGACGGTCCGCGCCGTATCGGTGAACGTCAGCGCCGTCGGTCCGCCCGGGCAGGTGCCCGCGGGAAGACGCTGCGGCTGGAACGGCGGCGCGAGCCGGACGGCCGGCGGCGCGCCGATCGTCGCGGCCGGATCGAGCCACGCGTCGAGCACGTTGTGATCGAAGGGCACGCCGTTGACGATCATCGCGTAGTCCTGGAGCATGTCGTCGAGTTGCCAGCCGTCGCCGCGGCGTTCGCCCGGTGCGACGTGCGATTCGTCGATCGTGAGATCGACCGGACCGGCGAGACCGGCGCGCGCTGCAGCATCGGCGGCAGCCGCGAGGTCGGCGTCGCCGAAGAGCGGGTCGCCGCCGCCGCGCAGCACGAGCGCATCGGCGCCGCCCGGCGCCGCGGGGACGCGTTGCAACGTCGTCGTGAACCGGTAGGCGGGCCCGAGACGATCGAGCGCGACGCTGCCGACGAGCAGCTTGAACGTCGACGCGGGCTGGACGGTATCGTCGGCATGGTGCGCGTAGAGCGGCAGGCCGGCCGGCGTCTCGACGATCACGCCGACGTGCGCGCCGCGCAGCGTCGGTGCGCGCGCGATCAGCGCGTCGAGATCGGCGTCGAGCGCGTGCACGTCGGCGGGCGTCCACGGCGTGCCGCTCGCGGCCGGCTTCGGCACCTTCGCACCGATGCTGCGATCGACGGCGAGCGCCGGCGCCGCGGCGGCGAGCGCGGCGATCATGATGAGGGTGCGCGCGACGAGCATGGCGCCCAGAGGTTCGGTTGCGCGGCGGGGCCAACCCCCGGGGCGATGGCGATCCAGGTTCGCGAAACGCGTTTCGCCGATGCGCGATTGTTCGTCCCCGACGTGTGGGAAGACGACCGCGGCTTCTTCAAAGAGATCTATGCGACCGCGAAGTACGCCGCGCTCGGCGTGAACGACGCGTTCGTTCAAGACAGCGTTTCGTTCTCATCGAAGAACGTGATCCGCGGCTTGCACGGCGACCCCGAGATGAGCAAGCTCGTCACCGTGTTGCGCGGGAAGATCTGGGACGTGATCGCCGACGTGCGCCCGGGCTCGCCGACCTACGGCACGTGGCAAGGCTTCTACCTGAACGAGCACAACCACGTGCAGCTCTACATCCCGCCGGGCTTCGCGCACGGATTCCTCGCGCTGACCGACGACGTGGTCTTCTCCTACAAACACGGCGCGCTCTACGATGCCGCGCGCGAGTTCGCCGTACGCTGGAACGACCCGACACTCGCCATCGCCTGGCCGCTCGTCGGCGAACCGCGCGTCTCGGCGAAAGACCAAGCCGCCCCGCTGCTCTGACGGATCAGTAGATCGAGGCGAAGGGGCGTTGGGCCGCGTGCATCTCTTCGAGCAGCGTCATCCAGGCGATGTTGTTGTGGCGCGGGTTGGTGAGGAAGCCGACGTCGTCGAGCGGTAACGCCTTGAGCATCGCGTCGATCGATTCGAGCACGGTGACGGCGGGCGTGAAGCCGGTGACTTGCGTGAATTTCAAATTGGTCATGCGGTAGTCGCGCACGATCTTCGGCAGCGGCGCGTCTTCCAAGCGCACCGTGCGGCCGAGCAAGAGCAGCGAACCGGCGACGAGCATCGCGAGTTGGCGCACTTGATAGTTCTCTTGCATGAGGTTGAAGATCTCACCGCCGACAGCGTCGCGCGGCGCCTCGAGCACGATGATGTGCGCGCGCGCGACGTCGGTCACGTCGACGAGCGGACGCCACTGCCAGCCACCGCCGTGCAAGAAGAGCTTCTGACGCACGATCGCGTCGCGCACGAACGTGTTCACCACCAGATCGAAGCGCATGCGCGGGCTGTAGCCGTAGACCGTGCCCTGCCGCAGGATCGTGGGCGCGAAGCGGCCGTCGGCGAGCGCGAGCAGCGCCTCCTCGCCGTAGCGCTTCGAGATCGAGTACGCGCCGCGCGGATCGACCGGCGTGCGTTCGTCGAACATGCCCGGCCCGAGGCCGTCGTAGACCGACGCCGAGGAGCCGAACACGAACCGCTCGACGCCGCTTCGCTTGCACGCCTCGGCCAGCTGCTCGGTCGCGACGGCGTTCATCTGCCAGTTCGCATCGGGGTTGTACTCGGCCGTCGGGTCGTTCGAGAGACCGGCCAAATGCGAGACGCCGTCGATGCCGGCGAGCCACGCGTCGTCCCATGCGCGCAGATCGCCCGTCACGATGTCGACCGCGCCCGGATAGCGGCCGGCCAGCGCCTCGAGCGGGGCCGTGCCGAAGAAGAACCGGTCGACGACCCGGACCCGGTCCCCGCGCTCGAGCAACTGCCGGCACAGCTCGAGGCCGATATAGCCGCCGCCGCCCGTGACCAAAACGTGCATTCCCGGTCGTTTCTCCGGTCCGTCCCGTTGGAACTTTCGCGCGAGCCGCGCGTATTCAGAACAGATGCCGGAGTCGAGAGAGGGCAGCATGATCGCAGCTGAGGTGACCGACGAAGCGCTGGTGGCCGCCGTCCTGAACGGGGACCGCGAGGCCTTCGCCGTGCTGGTCGAGCGGCACAAACGCGGCATCGCGAACTTCATCGGCGGCGGCGTCCGCTCGACGAGCGACGTGGCCGACCTCGCCCAGGAGACGTTCCTGCGCGCCTATGCACACCTCGGCACCTACAACCCCGAACTCGGCCGCTTCTCGACCTGGCTCTACCACATCGCGCGCAACGTGGTGCGGACGTTCCTCGGCCGTTCGCAACGGCGCCCGGCGGCGGCCGACTTCGGCGAGGACCGCACGATCGAGAACACGCTGGCCGATGTCTCGCACGAGGCCGACCCGATCGGCGGCGTGCTGCGCGCCGAAGCCGAGGCCGAGGTCCGCGCGGCGCTGGCCGATCTGCCGGAACGCACACGCACGGTGCTCTCGCTGCGCTACTACGACAACATGGACTACCAGACGATCGCGACGACGATGGGGCTCTCGCTCGGCAACGTGAAGACGCTGATCCATCGCGGCAAGCTCGCGCTCGCGCAAAAATTCCGCGAGCGCGAGGCCGCCGCGGTCGCCGGCACGACGACGCGCCCGAGCGCCCTGCCCCGGGTATTCGGTGACTTGCAGCTGGTGTGAGGAGCGCTTCGCGCGCCTCCTCGACGATGAGTTGCCGGCCGCGGAGCGCACGCGGCTGCTCACGCACGTGGATGCGTGCGACGCCTGCCGTTCGCTGCTCGAGGAGTTGCGCGTGGTCGACGCGTTGCTGCTGCGTCCGCGCGCGATCGAGCCGGGGGCGGCTTTCACCGACGCCACGATGAGCGAACTGCGCGCGCTGCCGCCGCCGTCGCCGCCGCGCTCGCGCGTGCCGGCCTATCTCACCTGCTACGTCGTCGGCGCGTGGTGCCTCATCGCGGCCGGCTTCGTGCTCGCGCGTCATCGCATGCTCACGCTCGGCGAGGCATTGCGCGACGTCGCGCAAACGCTGCTCGTCGCGCTCGGCGGCGTGCTGCACGTCGCGGCCCACCTCGGTGATCGCGGCGATCTGAGCTCGTGGGGCGCGCTCGCGGGCGGCGTCGTCGCGATCGACGTCGCGCTCTTGCTCACGCTCGTCGCGGCCCGGCGCTACGGCGCGCCGTGGTTCGCGCAGCGTTACCGCTCGTGAAGGGCACGCCGCGGGCACTGCTCGTTCTCGTGCTGGTCGTGCTCGCGTACGCGGCGGTCCATCCGGGCGCGGCCTTCGCGCACGTCGGCGATCACGGCAAGACGGTCTTCTTCCACGATGCCTACATCCGGCCCGATGAAGTGGTCGATGGCGACCTCAACGTGATCTTCGGCGACGCGCGCATCGCCGGCACCGTGCGCGGCGACGTCAACACGATCTTCGGCCGTTGCATCAAGCTCGACGACGCCGAGATCGACGGCGAAGAGCATTGCGTCACGGGCGACACGGCGCGGTCGCTCGCGCCGTGGCTGATCGGCGCATCGACGTTCAACACGTTCGCGCAACAAGATAAGCGGCTGCTGGACAAGCTCGGCGCGAACGCGGTCGTGCTGCTGGTCTTCCTGCTCTTTCCGGTGCGGATGCGGCTCGCGCTCGACCGGGTGGAACGCAATCCCGGGCTTTCCGCACTCGTCGGCGTGCTGGCGCTGATCGCCGTGATTCCGGTCGCGGTGCTGCTGGTCTGCACGCTCGTCGGCATCCCGCTGATCCTGCTCGAGATCGCCGCGCTCCTCGGCGGCTTCTGGCTCGGCACGGGCGCGGTCGCGCTGCTCGTCGGCCGGCGGCTCGCGGAGCTCGTGTGGCCGGCGCACACGCCCTCGCCGCTGTGGGCGCTCGTGCTGGGCCTCGTGGTGGTGAGCGCGGCCGAGACCGTGCCGCTCGTCGGCTGGGCCGTCATCGCGCTCGTGTTGCTGACCGGACTCGGCTCCGCGATCCTCGCCTTCGTGCCCTCGGCGTCGGTCGCCGCCATGCGCCGCGCGACGATCGGCGGGCCACCGATGCACAGCCGGACAATGTAGGGGCATGGGACTCGTCGTTACCGGCATCGTGCAAACACCCGACCTCGCTGCGGTCGAGGCGGCGCTCGGCGCGGCCGGGCTCTCCAGCGAACACCTCCAGCTCGTCGAACCGGGCGAGGACTCGCCGCCGCTCACGCAGGGCCTGGCGGTTTCGCCGAACATCGGCCCGATCGAAACGGGAACGGGCGTTCCCGGACTCACCTCCGGCACGATGCCGATGACGAGCCGTCCGATCGTCGGCAACGATTCGCTCAGCGATCGGCTCGGCGACTTCGAGATCCCCGATGACGAGATCGACAACTATCTGGAGGCGCTCGCCGCCGGCCGCAGCATCGTGGCGTACTTCGCCAAAGACGACACGATCGATCGCGTCGAGAGCGCGTTCCGCGCCGCAGGGGTAGCGAAAGTCAAACGCTTCTGACGGGTGTGCCGGCGATGCTGAGCGTCGTCGCGCCGCTCTTCAACGAAGAGGGCAACGTCGCCGAACTGGTGCGGCGGCTACGCGCGGCCGCCGATGGCTGCATCGTCGACGGCTACGAGCTGGTGTTCGTCGACGACGGCAGCACCGACCGCACGTTGGAACGGTTGCGCCAGCACGCCGCGGTCGATCCGCGCATCGTCATCGTGCAGCTCTCGCGCAACTTCGGTCACCAACTCGCCGCGACGGCCGGCCTCGACGTCGCGCGCGGCGATGCGATCGTGCTGATCGATGCCGACCTGCAAGATCCCCCCGAGTTGATCCCGGCGATGGTCGAACGCTGGCGCGCCGGCTTCGACGTCGTCTACGCGGTGCGGCGCCGGCGCCGGGGCGAGAGCCGCTTCAAGATCTGGACGGCGCGCACGTTCTATCGCATTACGCGCCGCCTCACGAAGGTCGCGATCCCGGTCGACACCGGCGACTTCCGGCTGATGTCGCGCCGCGTCGTCGACGCGCTCAAGACGATCCGCGAGCGCCACCGCTTCATCCGCGGCCTCGTGTCGTGGGTCGGCTTTCCGCAGACCTCGATCGAATACGATCGCGACGCGCGCTTCTCGGGCGATTCGAAGTATCCGGTCTCGAAGATGTTGCGCTTCGCGATCGACGGCATCACCTCGTTCAGCGACATCCCGCTGCGCTTCGCGTCGTACTTCGGCTTCATCGTCTCGGCCGTCGCGTTCGTCGTCGCGATCTTCGAGATCGTGCTGCGCATCTTCACCGGCTACAATCTGCCCGGCTACACCTCGACGATCTTCGCGGTGCTCTTCCTCGGCGGCGTGCAGTTGATCGGCATCGGCATCCTCGGCGAATACATCGGGCGGATCTACGAAGAGATCAAGGCGCGCCCGCTCTACGTCGTCGCGGCGATCGAACGCGCCGAACCGACCGTCACTTCGGCGCCGAGCGGCACACCCGGGATCAAGTACCCGCAGACGTAGTCGCGCACGGCGTCTTCGAGCGTGGTGAACGGCGCGGCATAGCCGCTCGCGCGCAAGCGTTCGACCGACGCTTCGGTGCGATACTGATAGCGGCCGCGAAGCGCTTCGGGCATCGGCACGTACACGATCTCCGGCCGGCGCGCGAGCGCGGCGAAGATCGCGTGCGCGAGATCGTTCCACGTGCGTGCGACGCCCGCGCCGACGTTGTAGATGCCGGCCGCGTCGGCATTAGCCAAGTGCAGGGCGATGCTCGCCGCATCTTTGACGTAGAGAAAATCGCGCGTCTGTTCGCCGTGCGCCGTGCCCGGACGGTAGCTCTCGAAGAGCCGGATGCTGCCGTCGGCGACGATCTGTTCGTAGGCCTTGGCGACGACGCTGCGCATGTCGCCCTTGTGATCTTCGTTGGGTCCGAAGACGTTGAAGAATTTCAGGCCCACGATGCGGTCGAGCAATCCTTCGCGCGCGGCCCACAGATCGAAGAGATGCTTCGAGTAGCCGTACATGTTGAGCGGCACGAGCGAACGCGGGTCGAGGTCTTCGCGCATGTCGGATTCGCGCGCGCCGTAGGTCGCGGCCGACGATGCGTACACGAAGCGCGCGCCGCGCGCGACGGCCCACGTCGCGAGCGTCTGCGTGAGCCGGTAGTTGTTGGCGATCAGATACGTCGCGTTGCGTTCGGTCGTCGCCGAACACGCGCCGAGATGATAGACCGCGGAAATTTCCCCGAAGGCGTTCGGCTGACTCGCGAGGCGCGGATAGAACTCGTCCGCTTCGAGGTACTCCGCGAAGCGCAAGGGGACGAGATGCTTCCATTTGTCGGTCGTCCCGAGCCGATCGACGAGCACGATGTCGTCGATGCCGTGACGATTGAGTTCCCACACGATCGCGCTGCCGATCAAACCGGCAGCACCGGTGACGAGAACTCGTCCGGGTCTCATGCGGGAACCGTTCATGCTCCCGAACGATTCGACGAAGCCACGGGGTCGGCATCCCTCACCGCCGCTGCGAGGACGGGGCGGGGCGCGACCGGCGCGTCGCCGAGCACGAACGCCGCCGCGAGGCCCGCCGCATCGTCGCCGCCGCCGACCAGCTCGGCGAGGACGTCGCCGGCCCGGACACGATCGCCGATTCGAGCACGCACGATGATCCCCGCCGCGCTCCCGTGCGCGTCGACCGCGGCGCGCGCGCGTTCGCCGATCGCGACCGCATCGACCGACTGGACGATGCCCTCGCGGTCGGCGCGCGCGGGGACGCGCCGGTCGGGGACGCGCATGCCCTCGAGCCCCGCCTGGGTGCCACCCTGCGCCTCGATCATCGCGAGGAGCCGTTCGTAGGCTGCCCCGCCGTCGAGCGCCATCTGCAGGCGCGCGGGTGCCTCGTCGCGCGGCATGCCGCCGACGGCCATCATCTCGGTCGCGATCAGCATCACGACCTCGGCGAGCCGCGCGTCGCGGTGCGTGCCGCGCAGGAAGTCGCGCGCCTCGATCACTTCGAGCGCATCGCCGACCGAGGGCCCGAGCGGCTCGTTCATGTCGGTCACGAGGGCGGAGGCGCGGCGGCCGAAACGGTGCGCGAGGTCGACCATCGTGCGCGCGAGCTCGCGCGCCGCTTCGATCGTCTGCATGAACGCGCCCGAACCGAGCTTCACGTCGAACACGATCGACGAGGCACCGCCGGCGATCTTCTTCGAGACGATCGACGCGGCGATCAGGCCAACGCTCGGCACCGTACCCGTGCTATCGCGCAGGTGATAGATCTTGCCGTCGGCCGGCACGAGCCGCTCGCTCTGCGCCGAGATCGCGCAGCCGACGCGTTCGACTTGGGCGCGAAACGCCGCCGGCGTGAGGTCGGTGCGCACGCCCGGGATCGACTCGAGCTTGTTGAGCGTGCCGCCGGTGTGCCCGAGCGCGCGTCCCGAGAGCTTCGCGACGGCGACGCCGCACGATGCCACGAGCGGCACGACGACGAGCGAGATGCTATCACCCACGCCGCCGCTGGAATGTTTGTCGACGACGGGCCCATCGAACGCGAGGACGTCGCCGGAATGGACCATCGCGTCGGTCATGGCAGCCGTCTCATCGCCGCTCAAGCCGAGGATCACCGAGGCCATCAGCAGGGCCGCCATCGGCGCGTCGGCGATCGTGCCCGCGACGTAGCCCTCGATGATGCGCGTCCAGGTCGGCC
>Ga0116229_10008238_pt1 | contig 16238 bp, 12 predicted proteins | sample S1TSphgellanicum_3_FD_87313 | JGI IMG/M metagenome (GOLD analysis project Ga0116229, IMG submission 87313) | Host-associated microbial communities from peat moss isolated from Minnesota, USA - S1T2_Fc - Sphagnum magellanicum MG | ecosystem: Host-associated > Plants > Peat moss > Unclassified...
AATTGTATTAATAAAAATATTTTTAGGTTTTAAAATAAAAGTAAACAATATTAAAAAAATTTTTAAAAAAAGGGTATTTTTTTTTTTTTTTTTTTTTTTTTTTTTTTTTTTTGAATTTTTTCCAATTTTCTTTGTTGTCCACATGTAGATGTTTTCTCTTTGATTTGTGAATGATTTTATCATTTTTTATTTTCAAGTTTGCAAGCTCGGTTTTGTTGTTCCAAGATGCATTAATTTACATTCCAAAAAACTATTGTGTTGCATTATAGTTGGCAAACTGTGGCATGCAAAGTCGGGTGCCTTTGTTAAGGACTTAAGGTACTTTTGAAGTTGTAATCAAAATCTTGTCACCTATTGTGATTGGACATATTTCGAATTACAACTTAAGCATTAGTTCCTTGGAGATACCTTGTAGGTCATTATTATGATGTGTTAAAACATAGCCAAATTGTCAAATGAGGTTATTTCAAACAGCTTGGCAAATCTTTTTTATATGAGTTGGAGGAATTCATGGTAAATAAGTGGAAAGAGCTAGTAATCCTCCTACCTTTCATCTCGTTTTTGAAGTATTTTCATAAGAAGAAAGAACATAACATTTTAACTAAATGATGTTGAATCCCAAGTTTAAGAGCATGCATTTGAGTTAACATTCATCTAGGATGTTAAAGGGCATCAATTTTGGTTGTTGAGTACAATGAATAGTTGATACTTCCTTTGATGGTGGAGTGTTATAAACTATTAATGCCTAGTGCAGATAAAAACTTTAAATGTAGGGTATTGTAATTGATTTTGATGATCTTTTTCACAACATGGAAACAAATTTCAACAATTTGAAACAAATTGTGTCAATAGAACTTGGTGGATTTTGATGGTATCCCATTGGTGTAGATTATTGTTTTGAACTTGTTGCACACAAAGGAACATAAGTTTCCCACCATTGTAATGTTGACAAAATTGGTTCTTAATGTTCTAACAAGCCAAATTGAAAAAATATATATTTTTTCCATAGTTGATCTTTTCATTGCACTTTGTAGATGTTATTTACACACTAACCATCTAAACTAAAGGGTGCAATCATACTAACATGTACCAAAAGCAATCATAACCACTACTTAATTTTGGATTTAACAAAAACAAATAATAATAAATAGAATAATTTTGTATAAAATGTTATTGTGAATACATTACGGACATATCATAAAATTTTGGAATCAATTTAATGAGTGAAATATATGTATAAGGATTTTTAACCTCTTGTAACCATTGCTTAAAAGCTACATAAAAGCAACTTAAAAGTAGTTTTGACATTAAAAGCATAATTTGAAAAACAATTAATGACATTTTTTGGATTTTTAAAAATATGCACCTCAACATAATAATATTAAGAAAATTTTAACGTTTTTTAATGTTTTTTTAAAAGATGTATTAAAAAGATTTTAGAAACATTCTAAGAATAGAGTAGTGGTCTAAGGGGGCACATGTGGTTCCTAATAGCATGGTCGGACCCTAGACCATTTAGACTACTTTTTATGGTATTGTGATACAAATATTTTAAATGGGTTTATCATGGTGTTCTTGGTTTTTGCAATGTGGAACTGTTTGTAAGGTGGAAGCACATTGAAGGGAAACAAAAAGGATGTCACAAAGTCCATTTTAGTAAATTTCAAATTTTCAATTGTAACTCATTCCAATTTATGTGTGCAAATGATGGGACTTTTATCAGCAATAACTTTAAGCATTAAAAAAATGTAAAAAATTCATGGCAAATTCTTTGAAATCAAATTCACAAAGGACTTTTATAGACTTATACCACCAAAAAACTTCCAAAATGCACCAAATGGACCCATCAAATGCACTACAAGATGCATATAATGTGTATATAATGGATATGTGAATACAAAATAAGATTGAATCAAATGTGTTTATCTTTTGATTTCAACATTTTTTTAGCCTAAAAAAAGTTAAAAAATTAGAAAGTAATTTTAAAATCATGATTAGAATATTTAGAGCTTATTTTTTTAGAAATCGATAAAAGAAAAATTATATTAAAGTTGCTCAAATTAATTTATTATCAATATCCATTTCCCCACAACATATTCAAAACTAGCCAAAACTCCTTCATGTTGTTTTCCATTATGGAATTTCATAATGGGTAGAAGCATCCTTGGGTGCTACCACTAGGGTCATTACACCTTGATTTTCCTGGACCTATCAAACTTTCAAAAATCATAGGAAACACTTAAATAAATATTTTCATAAATTTTTTACATTGTTAGGTTCCATAGATTTTGAAATTTCATTAATATCAAGAATATTATGTATTTTGATGTTCCTAATCATTGCATTTAGAAAAAGTTTCAAGAATGTCACTTTTATTCCTTTCTTTAAAAAATTTGGTTAGGAACACAAATTTGAAACATGGTTTGAAAATTTTTTTAGGAATTTTTTTCTTAACATAATTTGCAAGTCATTCTATTTCTAAGTTTTTATTAGGAAATTAATTGAATAATTATAATTTAGTTGTGAATTTCCAAAATTAAGGTTGTCAATTTTTGAAGGGGCACTTTTAATTAGGAATACAATTTTTTAACAATTTCCAATTTTTTAATTTCAAAATAAACTTCAAATCATATATTAGTGCATGCAATTGATAAACATGAAAAAAAAAATTATAGTTGTGAAAACATTTAAAGTAAAGGGCCCAAGAAAATGATTTGGCCATTTTTGGTTCCTTAACCATTTTTTGAACTGGTTCCTAGTGGTACTAGCAAAGGATGTTTTTGCCTTGATGCGTTTTTTTGTTCCACCTTAATGTGTTTTCACCTTACAACTTAATTTGGTGACAATATGCAATTAAGGATGAACGTTTGGCATTTGTGTTGTTATAGTCAAATATGGTAGATAATATGTTATTGGTGGTATTCATTACACATGTTTTATCAAATCTACAAGTTTGTTTGATGAAGTCTTTAAAAATGATGATTATGCAAAATGTCAAAGTTCTTGGTGAGAAGACTCATGTGGGAGTGTGGATTTTGCATGAACTTTTTGTTGCAAAACATTTGGGTGAATAGGGTCTAGTGTTGGGCATTGTATGAAAGGATTTTGGATTTTTTTTATCAATCATGCATGGGTGATAAAAATTAAGTTTTTGGTTTTTGATCAATCTTGGTTGTGTGCCAAATAGAGGTTTTTGGAATAATTTTTGATTGAAGGCGGGTCGGTGCAAAGGAAAAGGCTTTTGGTTTTTGAATAAAGGTGGGTGGGTGCTAAAGATAAGGCTTTTTGGGTTTTGATTGAAGATGGGTCAATGTTTGAAAAAGGGTTTTGGTTTTTAATAAAAGCTAGGTGGGTGCTTGAAATAGGGTTTTCATTTTTTATTAAAGATGGGTGGGTGGGTGCTAAAGAAAAGTGGTGGACATTATTTAAACTATATTTATGTATTTTTGAAAAATCATAAGGGAAGCATAATAATTTGGATTGTAAATACATTTTAGGAAATAGGTCCCATTACTTACAAAGTTTCAATGTCAAAAATTTGATGCAAATTGAAAATCCTTTTGCATGTTCAAAACATTCAAATCTTTAAAGTGGACAACCTTTTTTTTCAAATGTCCTTTTTCCTTATCAATTAATATGCATTGTTCCTTCTCAAAATTGGAGAAATTTAATATTGATTATTAAAATAGAAAAAGGAGTTGAAATTGGGCTTGAGTGAACCAACACCCACCAACGCACCGATTTGGATGGACGGTGCATTGATGAATTTCACTTTTTCATCCATGTGTTAACCAAGCTGGTTAACACATGTTGATTTTTCTTTCCCTTGTTCAACCCTAATCCCACTTCTGTTTTTTTGAACTTATTTTCCCCCCACCCCTACTTATAATTTTTTTTCTTTTGAATATTTTTCCCTCGTCCCCCGACTAGTTTCATCTACCTACTTTTGAATTTTTTCCCCCACCTTCACTATTCCCACATACCTTCCTATTTTTGTTTTCTTTTGAATTTTTCTTCCCCCACTTATTCATCTACGTACCTACATGCCCACCCATCTACTTACCTACCTACCCACCCATATACCAATGATTTCAACTCAAGTATTCCAATTTACCAAGTAATTATTTCTCCTCACCCTTCCACCTTCCCACCTACTAGCAATTGAAATAGGTACCTACCAAACCCCACCTACCTAGTTGCACCTACCTTCCTAATTGTCTTTCCAACCAACCCCACAACTATTGAATACAATGATGGAAGAAACAAAATGAAGATGTTACAAGGAACTTGGAATTGTTTATCAAGCAATATTTAAAGTCATGACTAATTTTTTGCCAATATTCATATGAGGGTATTGCATAAACCTAAAAAATCCAAAGTGCACACAATACATTCAAGTGGGTATTTCATATATTCCTTGGATTGGAACATTGTGTTTAAATTATGTTGAAGGTATTACACAAACTTTTTTTTTAAATCCAAAATGTTTGTAGCACCCTCACCTTGGTATTATATTTATGCCTTGGGTTGGGAGGGGACATTTTTTATTGTCATGAAGGAATTATGTAAACCATGAAAACATACAGTGAATATGCATTATCTCTATGTGAATATTGAATTGGGGGCTATGATGTAACATGGTGATTGTATGCAATGATGGTTTTGCACAAATGCAAGCTTCAATGGTCCAAGATTTTAGTTTAGTATTTGGAATGCGCAATTGTAGCTAACAAATGCATATAACTTTAGTAAACAACTACAATTCAAGATAAGTAAGAAGACTTCAACAAAATTTTGGAATAATAATTTAATACCCCCACCATTCATTAAATATTCCATTAAACATGAGTTTCAACATTATATTTTGCAACCCTTCATGCATGCCCAATATTCTATGCAAAAAAAATTGAAATTCTTTTTTTTTAAATTATTGGCATACAACCTTACATACATTCACACAAAATTTTAGACAAAAAAAAATTGCACATGAAAGAATATGGGTGTTGCCCTATGCACCATGGTACAAAAATGTGGAAGTCCAAAAAAAAGTTAACAAAAATGGCGATTGTTTATGAGCTCTCAATTTTAGTAAAGGAAGAAGAGGAGATTCCTTATCCAAGCTAGGCTCCTCCTCCTCCTACTACTACTATTATTATTTCTACCACCACCAATACCATGAATCTATCCAAGCCCTCCTCCAATCACAAAAACAACACAAAGAAAAAAAAGTGAAAAGCCCACAAAAGAATTTTTTTTATTAAAAAAAAAAAATTAAGTAGAAAAAAAAATTAAATTAAAAAAAATAAAAACCAAAAAACAGGAAAAGAAAAAAAAATCAAGAAGAAAATAAAGAAAGAAAACAAGCTTTCAAAAAAAAGAAAAAAAAAACAATAAAACAACCTTTCAACAAAAACAAAAGGAAGATCAAGAATACAACCTTTCAAATAAAAAAAAAGGAAGTCAAGAAAACAAAATCTCAAGGAAAAAAAGAGGAAAAACACAAAAAACAAGAGAAGCTAGAAAAGAACAAAACATGGATAAAAGTAAGAGTAAAGGGGTTGGCTAGGTAGGAAGGAAGGGGGTTAGGACTAAGTGTTGCAATCAAAGGGGCATGCGAAAAAAGAAACAAAAACTCACCTACAAGCATAGGGCCATGGGGTTCGGTTTCATCCCATCCAAAAAGTCCCAAAATAGGATTTTGTGGGTGGTGCACTAGTGGGTGCTTGGTTGCTCAAACCTCGAAATTGGTGAAATTTGTTTTTATAACACATTTGAGCACAATTGATTCAAATGTGCTTTTAACAAAAAGATATTGATTTTTATGTGTTACAAAACATGAATGCATGATATAACATCGAGATGTAGTAAAAAAACATTATATTCAACACATAGTGGTAAATTTGGAATGAAAAAAATTAATCTCAAGACTATAAACCAACATACATGAATCCCACCTATCACATGCAATCCTTGGAAGAGGAATTTTACTTTGATGCCCCTAGTTCCTTTAATTGTGTTTACAACTAAGAGTTTGGTTTTTTAATCAAAGGTGGGTGGGTGCTTCAAGGAACATTTTTGTTTTTTTCTTTTTTTAATCATAATTGTGTAGGTGTTTGATGTAGGGTTTTGGTTTCTTATTAGAGTTGGGTGGGTATTTGAGAGTGGGTATTGATCTTTTTATCAAAGTTAGGTGGGGCTTCAAAAACAACTTTTGGGTTTTTACTAGTGTGGGGTGGGTGCAAGATTGTGCTTTGTGTCTTGTGAGGTGGGTGGTAGATGCCAAAATAGAAGAGAGAGGTCTTGTGTTTTGTATCAATTATGATCAAAACTAGGTGGGCAAGCTTGGAAAGATTTGTGGTTTGTGTCTTTTGATCACAAGCTAGGAAAATATGATAAATTAGAAAAAAGTTAAGTTCATCATTGTGTGAGTCAACAACTTATGGAACTTAGAACCACATTTGACAAAACTAGTTACAATTTGATTCATTAGCACTTCATGACTTTCATTAAGCAAAAGCATGTGGCATAGTTGTGGGGTAGTTTCACAGAAATAATCTCCATTGGGAACCATTCACACTTTTTTTGGTTTTTTTTTAAGACTTTTTAATTCATTTTATAACTATATTCTAAAAATAATTTTTCATTTTGACTACATCTTGATCCTATATCATGTATTTTTTTTCTTCATCATTTTTGAACAAATATGAATTTTTGAAAGTGTCCTGATTCCTTGTAAATTCAATGTTTTTTCTTTTAAATGACAATAATTTAAAATCATAACCAATTTTTCTTTTTTACATTTTTATGTTTTCTTGTATAATAAACCACAACTTTTCTTAACACATCATGTACATTTTACCACATTTATTGTGGCAAAAGAATTTTGAAGTTCTAAAATTCTAGATTAATTTTGGAAAGTTCTTTGAGTTTTTAAAATTTTAAAATTCCACATATTTGAAGGTATGAGTGTTTTTTCAATGTGACTAATAGGTTTTTATCCTCTTAATTTTTTTTCTCATCAAATGTGTTTTTTTATATGAGTCCTTTTGATAGTCTTTTGCAAAAATGACTCCTATCTGACACCATAGGTGTTCACTTTCAGAGGTCCTAAATCAAAATTTAGACTTAAAATTTGATCAAATGGATTTTTGGTTTGAATTCCTTGACATTTTTATGAATGAAAAAGAAATAACTTGCCATGATACCAATGGATTTGAATGAAAAAACATAAATATTTATCCAATTTTAACTATTCTTCTTTATGGTTTAACGTCATTTTTGGCTCATTGCATTGTGATTGCACCTCACTCAACACTAGTTTCAAACCCCCTTAATGCTAATGTATTCTTTTTATAAGTTTTTAGTAGAATTTTACCCCATGTATGACCAAATTTAAGGTTAAAGTGTTGTGTTTTCCTTACTTTATCGATAAATACAATTTTTTCACTTTTAAAAAAAATCAATAATTTGTTTATAATTTTGGTTCTATTTTTTATTTTAAAAAATTAATAATTGATTGGTGAAAACCACCAAATAATAACTAGTTGTTATCAAATTTAATGAAAATTGGCATCATGAGAACTAGTTAAATTTTTTTAATAAAAATATTAATACCCTGATTGATGTATAAGTTATTTTTAAAAATTAAAAAAGAGAATTGGAACCTTTTGTAATCTATTTTGTGGAAATCGGATTTAGTGGGTATCAAAAAATGATAGCCTCCCAACACTAATTCATACCCTTTTCAAATGTGCATATATCGAAAACTTGTAATTAATGGTTCTTTAATTGGAACAAAAAACAAAAACCTAGCCCTAAAAGGTGTTTGAAACTCCTAAAAATCTAGTAAGTAAGCATGGTTCCCAACATTCCATTGAAACCAACATTATGGGTTAGTTGAATTTATAAGGGTTCATGTTGTAAAATTAATACTGCATAATCAAATAATCATCGGTTTTGGATCTTTAAAAAAATCAAGGAATTGTTAATCTGGGTTATATCAAAATCATTAAAGAATTAACTATTTTCATGAAAGGACTAATAATGAACTTGTAGTTGTATGGTCGATTATTTGATGAAATTATAATTATAACTAAAATTGGGTCTTTTTTTTGTTGAAAATTGAATGATTATGAATTTGACAAACCACCCTAATAACCATTGTGGTTTGTTCCTAATTATAATAGCCACTCAACCAATGTTGTCTAGTTAATATACAAAAAAATCAAAATATACATCCAAATAATGGCCAAATATGTATAAATGCATATCTACATTTTTTGTTCATTTTGATATTCAACTTTAAACACAATTGTTGGATTCCCAATGCAGTATTTTCATTATGTATAACCTTATTTAGACTAACACATCAAGATAAAATAGATATTTGTGGAGGTGGCATTTTGACAATCTAGATATGAATTAGGTTTAAGGTTTAAGTGTTAGGAATTAAGGTTTTACAAAAATGATAATGCAATTGAGTGTGTGTGCTTTCACTACTTTCTTTAAATGCACAACACATGCACACACATGGATTTCAGCTTGTTTTACTTTCTTTGAGTGCATCTGAGTACCACTTGGAGCTTGGCATTTCCATTACTCTTATTTATTTGAGTGCAAATGTGCATATTGTATACTTTGTAGCATTGTAAATTTCTTTGTTAAAGAACTTGACATCAACATTGTGCACAACTCATTGGAATCTTTGAATGCATAGTGCATATACATAGATGGATTTCAACTACTTTGCTTTCTTTGAGTGCATCTAATTGTGTGCACACTTTGCATTATGTGTGAATTTAGTATCAGCATTGAACGCATGCTCACTATTCGGTGTCAACATTGTGCACAACTCATTGTAATCTTTAAATGCATAGTGCATAATGCACAATGCATAGACACACATGGATTTCAATTATTTGCTTTCTTTGAGTGCATTTGAATGTGTGCACATTTTATAGTTTTGCAAATTTCATTGTTGGTGAATTTGGTGTTGATATTGTGCATTGTGGGGGAGTTCGATATTAACATTGCATGCATGTTAATGAGTTTGGTGTTGAACATGTGCTTCAATAAGTGTGGCATTAGCATGAGTCTACTTGATAAGTTCAACGAATCAAAAGAAGTAAGTTCCAAATTTTTAATTTCTTTTGTGTTTAGGAATTCAACTTTTGGTATTTACAATCTTAATGTGTTTGGTTTTTTTATATAGGTTTATAGGTGCAGTCACAATCCAACGAACCAAAAAAAGTGTTGGATCGTAAAGAAAAATAATCAAAATTGGATAAATATTTATGTTTTGCCATTTAAGTCCATGTCAACATGGCAAGTTGTTGTTTTTTCATTCATATGAATGCCAAGGAATTCAAACTAAAAATCCCTTTAACAAAATTTTAAGTTTAAGTTTTAATTTAAGACCTCTAAAAAATAACACCTATGGCGTCGAACAAGAATCAATTTTGTAAAGGACCATCAAAAGGATTCATATAATAAAACACATTTGATGGGAAAAAAATTAAGAGGATAAACATTGAAAAAATATTTTATTTTAAAATATGTGAAATTCTAAAATTTTAGAACTTTGAAAGTCCTTCACCACATATAAATGAAATATAATATACATGATGTGTTAAAAACATTTGTAGCTTATTATAGAAGAAAACATAAAATTGTAAAAAATAAATGTCATGCACTAAGACAACTATAAGCATTTATTATAACAAATTGCAAAAAAAATTGTTCCAAAATTCATTCGTATGAAAAAAAATTTTGGGAAAAATGATATGTAGTCCTTTCTTGAAATAATCATGGTGGCTCATTATATTTTGTTTGCACCCTTTTATCTTCAATGGTTGAAAAGTTTCGACAACTTTATTTGGGGTAAAATGTGGTTTAAGGTTTAACGTGTTTGTTTTTTGGTTTAGGTTTTTGTTTTCAATTGTTAACAAACTTTAACAAACCTATTTTGTTGAAAGTGTGGGTTTAATGTGTTTCATTTTTTAGTTTAGGTTTATGTTTTCAATGGTTAAAAAGCTTAAGCAACCTTGTTTTGTTAAAAGTGTGGGTGGAGTTGATGTAAATGTTACATCAATTAACCCTACTCAATTTTGATCTTCATCACTTTCAGTGACACACCCCCACACTCCTTGAAAGACTCAAATGCATGTCTAAAAGTGAAAACAACGGAAGAAGAAAAAGTTGGGATATGCTCCTTAGCCCACAACATTTCGGGGGTAGAGGAGCAGGCTAGAGCTTCAGGATGGGGACTAAGAGGAGTGACAAGCAAGTCAATTATTCACATGAACTTGTACAAACCAAACAACAAATTGGTTAGTGTGTGGTTAAAGCACTTTTGGTGCACGGACGAACCACATGCATACATGAACGCACAAGGCTCACCACGGCCTGGATTTGGGGGAAGCCACCACCTTCCCCCCTTATAGTATTTTTTGTGCCTAGCCACAAGGCATGCACCCAAATGTTGTTTTGTCTTGGGACTCCCGAAATTCCCAAAATTGGGATTCTCGCGACTTTGAAATCCCATAACTTTTTGCACAAACCTTCGATTGAGGTGAACTTTCAAGAAAAGTTGTAGCCTTCATCAAGATCTTTTCAACAATATGTGACATGCCACTTGTACGCAAGTAAATCAGGGAGGTTCTCGACTTTTAGTGGTTGGGGGTCAAACTGGCATTTTGACTCTCGACCCTTCTTTCGGCCATACTTGTGTTTTTAAATACTAAAATGGAACGTGTGAAACCATTTCAACATCTATGTTCCAAGAACCTTCCAATGGTATAAGGAACTCTTTAATTCAACGAGTTTTGGCCCTTGAAATTGTTCTCTAAAAATTCCATTGGGACTCTAATTCCCAAAATGGGAACCCACTTGGGAGTGTGCGAGTTCATTCCCTCATGCCCTCCTACACTCCCAGGAGCATGAAATGTGACTCCTAGGCTTCACTTTTGGCCTACACCTTTACAAGCCTTTGCCTTGGTCACCAGCCTTGGGCTAAGGTCGTGACATTTAGATGTTGAAAATGTGCATTTGGAATCTAATAACAACTTGTCAAATGTTGATGTTTCACAACTTGTGGCTATAAAACACAACTTGTGGCTTAAAGACTTCACAATTGTATGTTTATATGTTGGGGTTTATTTGTTGTTAATGATGGCTTACATGTGGATTTCGTGAATCTGTAACTATTACAGTGCATAATATGTAGATCTAAGCAAACAACTAATGATGTTTTGGTTTGAAGATTTATTTTGCACAAAGGTTTAATTAAATATTATAAAGTTAATGGGATAATTCCCATGACTATTCATGTGCAAAATGCACATTCAAAGTTGTTTGTTTTGAAGGAATAATAATTTAATGAAGTGGCAAAATCGTTGTTATTTATGTTCAACAACCAAGGAAAAAAAGGACAAATCTTTTTAGCCATGTAATTATTGGATTTTTTGGTGCCACAAACACATATAAAAAAAATGATGAGCAATAGCAGTAGTTTTTGGAAAATTGAGTGTTTTATATTTGCCAGGGTTATAAGCCTAAATGCCCAGTTGTGAAACCGTTTGGCATTGAATGTTACTTCTATGCCAATGCCCTCATGTTCAATTTCCATCTTAATTTCTTTTTGTGGAAGAAATGTTGTCTGTCATGGTCAAAAATACCACAGAGCAACAACATGTTTTGCTAAGTCTTACATCAATAGTAATAGTGTTTGTTAATTTTGATTTGTGGATGTCCCACAATGATGTGGATACTTTTGCTTTGGTTATCAATTTTTTGAATCACACTTGGGTCCCCATGCTATGGGGTTATTTGAAATGAATAAAACAATTAAGTAGTCCATGGCTACCCAACTTTGGTATTTGTTGGAAAAATTTAGTTTGTTGCACTGGATGATTTTTTTGTAAAAGATGAGGGCACTAATTTGACAATAATGGTAACATTTTTACATTCTATCATTGATTATAAACCTTTGAAGATTCTTAAGGTTCTGAAGGCACATGTTTTTGGCATCTGATGTTTAAAGCCTATTAATATGCTACAAATGACAACAAAATTTATGTTGGGCTCGAACATGTGAATGTGAAAAATGCCCAGGTTGGTTTATAGAAAACCATTATTTCGACCAAAAGGTTTAAAATAGGGAGAAGATTGGAAACGGGCTTATGCTGAAAGTGGGATGTAACATCAAAAATTAAAAATTCCTGTGAAAACCAAATTCACCAACAAGGTCATTATGTTTGAAAAGATTCTTGAGCTTAAGAATGCCATTATTATTTATTATGGCAAGCAAAAAATTATGGCTTAACAATAGATAACACTTAACAAGTGTAGGCTATTGATGAGGTAATCACATTTGCTTTGAATCCAATTGTTTCAACATGTGGGTGAAAGAAAACACATTAAAGTGTCACACTTTAGATGTCTAGGAATCCATTTTTCATAATTTTAAAATTTTCAATAGTATTTTATTCCAATTGATATGTGCGAATGATGAAATGGGATTCATGTCAAAAATGAATTCATACATCAAAACATTATGTTAAAAATTCATGGTCAAATATTTGGTATTCAATTTGTTATGAACTTTTAAAGTTGCACACAAACACTTATTTGGTCAAGGATAAATTAAATGGACTCAATACACCTTGATAGAATGTCTTTTATGAATAAATCATTTAATGGTAATATAGTTTTATGACAAATTGATATTAAATAAAACAATTTGAAAAAGATTTTATGATTAAATTTTGAGATGTATACCAAATATGCAGCTTTTGAAGGAAGTCCTTCATTTGTTGAAAATAATGATTTAGATGTTCATATTTTAAGTATACGATTATCATAAAATAAGTTAAAGATTCTTAAATCCTTATGGAAAATTATTTTGTAACACCTTGTCACATGGCCCATTTGATTCAAAGTATCTTTTTTTTACCTATTTTTATCATACTTTCCTAATGTATTTTATTTCATAATGAACTAAAAATGTACTGTCACAATGTGTTATTTTTGTTCCACACTAATGTGCTTTCACCTTTGTGTGTTAGATCAATCCAAGGGCCACTAGTTGTTGTCAGATACCTTGATAAACATTATCACATTGACTATGAACATGCAAGTTATGTTGTAGCTTTATAACCCGTCTAAAGTTTTTGAGCCTTTTGAAGCTAAAATCTTGCTTTTATACAAAAATATTTGACTTAAGGTTATAAAGGTGATCAAAAATTTTTTGGATTTCTTGAGGTCTTTTGATGCACGACATGCTCACAACATGATGGTTAACATGTTGGATCCAAGGCTTTGTGGATTATGAAAAGTTTGGTGGACTGCAAGAATGCAATCCGATCGGCATCTAAATATGATGCCAAGGTTGTGATTCCTCTTTTGATGGTATGTTTTGAATAGCTAAACCCCAATACCATTGCATCTATTACAATAATTGATGATATGAGATTGGAACTTGAAGAAAATATGTTTGGAATGGGGACCTTAATTGAAAAATCTTTTCAAGCATTAGTCATTGGAAAATTGTTTTTGTTCAAGAAACTATCAATTTTTTTATTACATGTCCAATTCCACTAACGTGGTGGTATATGCATGAAGTCAAATTTTCAAATGTGGATTTTCTTGCAAAATAAATTCCTAGAATCTTGAGTTCACAAAGAGAAACTGAATGGGTTCTTTGACTTGTTGGGGTGTTGACAACTTTAAGGTGTCGTTCTTTGCAAGTTGACAACACGGACTAGATTATTACTATTGTGAAAAGTGGCTTGATGATCCACGTGCAAACCAAAATTTGGATTATTACTATTGTAAAGAATTGGCTTGACAATCCATATGCCAATTACAAGCCAAATTCAAACTTCAAACAATACTTGATAACATAAAAACTTTTAGCAAAGGATAATTACAATTTGATTAAAAAGCATGATTTTTTTAAAGAATTGCAGGTTGATGCTAACTAACATTATGGGTTCAGTTGGGTTTGTATGGGGTGTGGTTGGGTCAAAGACATGTGCTACAATTGAGGAAAGTTCTTCATAAAACTAAGGTTCAATTCCCCTAGAAGTTTTGGTTTGATTCTCAAAAACTAGGTTCTTTGTTGCAAATTTTTTTGTAGGCAATAAAATCAGAAAATTGATATGCATAACCTTGGTGCATATCCATCATTTTTAAAGAAATTAAAAACCAGCATGTTCATAACCATCAAAATAAAATTAAATAAAATAATGTGTAACTGGATGGTGTAATAGATTTCAGATTTTTTTGAAATACATATCCTTCTTCTTTTAAACAAATGGGAAATATACTTTATTGGTATTTGCACAATAGTCTTAAAAGGTGAGAACCAGACAACACTAGTATATATCAATTGGTATATATCAAGGATCCTACCAGGCTTGTATCAATGGAGGCAATATCAGGCTCATATTCATATTGCCCTCAACATCACTGAGGAAATATTAATATCAGCCTCATACTCATCTTGTCCTAGGATTTGATGCGATACCAGCATCAAATTAGGGCACCTCACTTTTCTTGTTCATTGGAGAAATCCGCAAAATCACCTTGTCTTCATCCTGTCTTTGGGCCTCCTTGGTGACCCCAACCCCTCTTTCAGTGTCATCCGTCAAGTAAGGAAATTTTATTAAATCTGGGTATGAAATGCTGAAACTCAGCATTTAATGCACAAGGTTCGAGACGAATAATAGTAGCTGTACAGGTAGGAGCACTGAAAATGTAAGTGGCAGCAGTGGAGGCGCTCACGAAAAAAGAAAGACAAGGTGAAACTCAGTTTACGCTCAAACTTGATGGTTTTCTGAGTTTCACGCTTCCCCCCCGCCCCTCTTGAATGCTAGTGTACTTTTTGCAGGTTTCTTTTTTGAATCTCACCCTCTTTATGACCAAACTCAGGGTACTGGTGCTGTGTTTTCATTACTTTACAGATAACTCTATTATAGTCAAATAAGCTTCAGGTTTTTGCATTGAATTGGAACCTTGCCTTCAATCTTAAAATTGGGAAATCTTAAAATCTATGATGCATTGTATGGAATGAGTACAATTCAGGATAATGAGGTACACTAGTACCAAATTCGGAATGTTTCATTTTCCCATTGATATGGAGAATCACGTCCCAAGTATTAATCTATTATTATATGCATAATAATCAATCGTGCATTGAATTGTGGGCAATTTTCATCAAAGATCAAACTAGGTGAAAATGAGATTTATTTATTGATACTCAATACTTGATACCTCTCGCTATTGTTCATCAAGAAGAACGTACCAGTAGCCAACCTAATGAAAGTTGCACCACTGACATCAATGGTATATGAAGCTTCACCAAATGTTTAATATCAGTTTTTGCCTGATTTGCAAGTTTTATAAGGTACCTACCATCCATTCCTGAGTGGTATGTGAAAAGTCAATACTATATCAAGAGTGTTTTAAACCAGTGTTGGGTGGGTACCAAGTTGGGAAACCTTGTATATATTGATATTGGTCTTGGTATCAAAGATCCAAGCAGCTTGGTATGATCAGAGGCAATACCAGCTTCAGAACAGGGCTGTACTAGTCTCACTACTAGGTCTATAATAGTCAAAAATCAGCCTTGAAACCCTAACAGCAGGACCAGGCAGGTATGAAAGTTCCAAAGAAAATCCAATAGGTACCTGTGTTAAGCTGGGATGTAGTAATTTGAAGAAAACTAGTTTGAACCCCGTGCCTAATGCACAGGTGTGTGTGTATTTTACGGTACATATTACAAAATTACAGTTACAAACTACATTTTCAAAACCTCTTTAAATATGACATTCCGCATGTATCCATCGGGACCCTGGCCGCTGAAAATCTTGATGTTTGCACTACTTGTGACCCGTGAGATAGCAACATAAAGCTGACCATGGGAATAGACCGGAGACGGCAAATATACCCCAACGTTATTCAACTTGTAAGCAAGTAGTAAGTTACTTATTTAGTAGGTATCAATTTGTTGAAAATTATTTGTTTGTTTTTTTATGTTGATAAGTTCCAGTATCCAGATCCCCTCCCTGTTCATAATGGTTAGGGTTTTTGGTGCAGCCAATTTTCACATGCAACATAATAATACCTTTGGCATCCAACATATTATTATTATTGGCAAAATTGTTTTTCTGGGCAATCTGATCATTGCAATTACCAATATATCTATTAAGTTTGTGTGCTAAAATGGCAACTGACAT